>Ga0070689_100001216_pt1 | contig 16327 bp, 16 predicted proteins | sample KBSS23HmetaG_FD_64669 | JGI IMG/M metagenome (GOLD analysis project Ga0070689, IMG submission 64669) | Switchgrass rhizosphere microbial communities from Kellogg Biological Station, Michigan, USA - KBS S2-3H metaG | ecosystem: Host-associated > Plants > Roots > Rhizosphere ...
ATGATACAAAGAAGACCGCTCTATTTCTTTCTCTTTGTTATTACGGTTGTCTTAAGTTCGCTTCTTATATCAACGACCTCAGCATTTGCTGCTACAGGATCTATTACCTTGTGTACTGTTATCGCAGATGGAAATGGATGTATCGTAACAGGTGCAGCACAGTCAGGATCTGCACTGAAAGTTTCGTGGTTTTCTCCAGCGAATCTGAACCCAGCAATTTTGGCAGATCCCAGTTATAATTTACTAACTCCTGCATCAGGTATCCCTCCTTCTACAACCTTTACCACGCCACTTACGCTCAATACAAAACTGGTTGGTTTTCCCAATGGACCCGGTGTTGGAGGGAATAACGCACGTTGTATAACATTTAGTAGTTTGCCGATTAATCACACGGGTGTAGTAGGTTACGATCCGAATGGAGGAACAGACGGTCCTTATGATTTTGGGAATTATTTTTACAAGCAAGAAACAATAACAGGAGGCACATGGAATTCTCCTAAGTACAATGATGGATGGGATTCTGATCCGTCGTTTGGAAGTATGTACACATACGACAATACCTATTTTGATGGGAATTTTAGCAATGACCCTCCTCCTACAGGGGGAAGCGTGAATAGAAGCGCCGAAGGAATTATGACGCTCTTTTGGATGTACAATTATTCAAATGGTGTATCAGGATTGGCACGACCTAATCGAACCTTGGTTGTATTTAACCAATATGGAGGGAGTATAGTACCTGGTTCATGTGTCCCAACATCGACCCCAACACCAACTCCGACAAAGACACCAACGCCAACACCTACGAAAACGGGAACACCGACTCCTACGAAGACAGGGACACCAACACCTACGAACACAGGAACTCCAACTCCTACAACCTGTACTCCTTCGGCTGTCATTAACCTTAACCCCAGTACAACAAACGCATCAGCTGGTCAAACAATCTTGTTTACTGCTCAACCAGTCAGCCCTATTATAAGTTGTGGAAATACTATCCGTGTTGATTTCTCATCTTCAGATACGACACTGGCTACCATGTCACCAACAAGTGATTCAACAAGTCCTTACACTTCTACCGCTACCGTTACCTCAAATACAGCAGCATCCGGAGTAGCTACCATTACTGCGAAAATATATATTGGCGGTGTTCTCATTAGTTCTGATACCGCACAACTTACCGTAACTGCAGCAGCAGTGCCAAGTTGTTCATTTACCCTTTCACCACCAAGTATTTCTATTGCATCCGGTTCTACTCAACCTTTTACCGTATCATCACCAGTTGTTACGAACGGAACTATTGATCGGGTAGATTTTTCCATAGACAACCCACTTGCAGCATCAATTAGTCCACTTTCAAAGTCATCTGCCAGTTATACAACAACTGCAACGGGAATTACTCCCGGAAGTACTGCAACCATTACTGCAAAGATGTACGTAGGAGGGGATATAACTCCAACATGTTCCTCAACGGCATCAATCTCTATCAATGCATTGGCTGCTTGGTGGCAGGTGAAGAATGGAGATGCTGTTACCAATGGTAGTATCTTGTCATCAATCCCAAGTTCTTGTAGTAGTAGTGCTACCTGCGATCCCCATTTCATTACATCGGGTGGAGCTTTTACTTTCCCAGGAGTTGCATTTGGAGAAACCGGTGTAAATCCAGGGAATGGGTCCGTTTCGTCATCGGGATGGAATGCAACGTCGGGGTATGACGGGAAACCATATAGCTATTCGTATTTTGATACAAAAGCAACATGTGGGACCGTATATCCACTGGGAAATTCATCGGTAACTCTTGCAAATTTGATCTCAAATCCGGCAACAAATGGATATTTTTGGAATAAATATACCGCATCTCCTGTTACCATAGCATCTGACTTACTTGTTGATAATCGAAAGATTATTCTCTTCGTTGATAATGATCTCACCATTAAAGGTAATATTTCCGTAAACCGTGGAACTGGTCTTTTTATGGTATTCGTTTCTGGTAATATTATTGTTGATCCTTCGGTAACTACACTTTCTGGAGTTTATTTCACCAATAAAGAATTTAGAACGGGAACTGCCGGATTGGGACTGGATCAACCGCTTTCTATTACAGGATCAGTTGCTGCTTTCCAACAAATTGTACTACAACGGAATCTTACTGATAATAGCGGAACTCCAGCTGAACTTTTTGAATTTGCACCTGATTTTCTTCTTCAATTTCCTAGTTGTTTAGGTGAACAAAATGTGGAGTGGAGAGAATTGGCCCCGTAACACATAATCGTATTTACCTTCAAGAGGTACCACATTTGTTGTAAAGATGGAAGAGGACGTTAAGTTAAATATAGATAAACGTGATACCCAGATAGTATAATACAACAAGTAGATTGGACTTATAAACTTGTATGGCTAGACGTATCTCTTTGTTCCTTGTATTTTCCTTGGTATTTCTTTCTGTGGTCGTGCCTGTATATGGCCAAAGAAACACTCCTTACACCTCAACCACAATAACACCAAGCCCAACAATTGACCAAACATTTTCCAATGAATCTTCGGCAATTCTTGAGGATAGTGTTTCACCTGAACCCGTCCGAAATGATATCACACAACAAAATAAAGAAACCGTCGAACCGCTCAAAAAGATTTTAGATAGTCAGGTATTACAGGGGTTAAACCCGACCAATATTATCAAATATGCGATTCGACGAGCTGTTGATGCTGGAGTTCCTGCAAACACTATTGTTCTTCTCCTTCTTCTTCCATTTGTCGCAGCATTTATCGCACTTGCTCGAAATGTAATTGGAGTTCGTGGATTTGGAATTTTTCTGCCAGCAGCTTTGGCAGTTGCATTTGTTGCAACGGGACCACTTGTTGGAATTGGACTCTTTCTTGTCATTGTAAGTATCTCAACTGCGATGCGTATCGCGCTTCGCAAGCTGAAGCTCAGGATTCAATATCTGCCACGTATGGCCCTTATTTTATGGTCAGTCGTAGTGGGAGTCCTTGGAGTTCTTTTCTTGGCCCCAATTTTCAAATCAAACGCCTTGGCAAATGTTTCTATCTTTGCTGTCCTGATTCTTGCTCTTTTAGCAGAAGATTTCACTCGAGTGCAACTTGGCAAAAGTGCTCGTGTTGCTGTTGCTTTAACAACTGAAACATTAGTTTTATCTTTAATCTCATTCCTTTTCTTAACATCGCCATTCTTACAAGAATTTGCACTTTTGCATCCTGAAGTAATGCTCATTGGAGTAGCCCTCTTTGACTTTCTCCTTGGGCAATATGTAGGTTTGAGAGTTATGGAATTTTGGAGATTCAGAAGACTTATCAGAAGTTAGATCATTAGTTATGAAACTCTCACACATCCTCGGTATCAATGCCCGAACGAAATTGTATTCATACCCGTATAATTCTTGGCGTGGGAAAAGAATTGCACGCTCTAAAATTCAAACTGAGAAGATTTTGAAAGGAGTTGGGATACCTACACCACGAATATTAAAAAAGTTTAGAAATACAGAAGACATTGACAACTATGATTGGGCTAGTTTACAAGGATCATTTGTCCTTAAACCTTCAAAAGGGTTAGGAGGGGAAGGAATTATTGTTGTGAAGAAACGACTTAAAAATAAAGTACCCACTTGGCTCACTGCGAATAAGAGACGTGTTCAAATAGTTGATTTAAAATTGCATGTATTGGATATCTTAGAAGGTGCATATAGCATTGGAAATGTCCCTGACGTTGCTTTTATTCAAGAATATGTAGGGAGACATCGGGGACTTATGAGATATTCATTCAGAGGAACACCTGATGTTCGCGTGATTGTTTTTAATAAAGTTCCTGTGTTGGCGATGCTTCGCCTACCGACTCGAGATTCAGAAGGACGTTCAAATCTTCATCAAGGCGCAATTGGGGCTGGTATTGATATTGCAACTGGGATTACGACAAGTGCCATTTGGTATGATCAACAAATAAAAGAAACCCCTGACCATAATCGAAAAATTTATGGCATCAAAATACCACAATGGAACCGTATTCTTGAGATGTCTGTAGATAGTCAAGTGGTCTCTAAGTTGGGTTATGTCGGTGTAGATATTGTCATTCATCCTGAAAAAGGACCAATGGTAATGGAACTCAATTCCTCACCTGGAATCCAAATTCAACTTGCTAACATGGCAGGACTTCGTAAACGTTTGGATCGTGTGGAAGACCTTGAAGTACGCAATGCTTCTCATGGAGTTGAAATTGCGAAAGCATTATTTAGCGACAAGTATGGTGATAGAAGAAAAGCTGAAGAAGGTATTAAAACACTCAAAGCAGTGGAATCTGTCTATGTATTAAATAACAATAGAAAAAAGGTTTCAGTATTGGCAAAAGTTGATACAGGTGCTTGGAGTAGTTCAATTGATATTAACTTTGCAAAAAAGATTGGTATTTTTTCAAAATCAAAAGTGTTATGGTATAGGAAGAAATTGAGTGCACTCGGTGAAGAGGATCGAGCTGTTATTCCAATGACTTTTTGGCTTTCTGGCAGAAAAATTAAGACAACGGTAACCGTTGCAGATAGAAAAGCATTAACCTATAAAATGATTATTGGACGAACCGATCTAGCGGGATTTCTTGTTGATCCAGAAATAGAACCTGAAAAATTAGAAGCTGCACAGCTTTGGTAATATGTATATGAAAAAAATATTAATAATAACTGGCGGAAACAAATCGAAAATTCAAGATTTTCAAAAAACTGCAGATCTTTTAAATATGCCTGTATATTGTGCTTCTTTTTCTGAACTTCATTTTAGTAATTTAGATTCTTTGCCTATTAAGATGTTTGCAGGGGACAACCCAATTGAAGATTTTGGGCTCATATATATCAGATTAATAGGAAAGCGATTAGAGGAAGCTACCTTACTTACACGATACGCACGAGAGAAGAATATTCCATTAGTTGACTCATTGTATAACGATGAACCGATGATGCCATCCAGTGTTGCGAAATCAGTAGAATCTTTAAAGCTCTTACAAGCGGGAGTTCCGATGCCAAAAACCATATTCGGAGGGGTTGAATTTCTTAAAAGTAAATCTGAAGAAAGTTTGGGATTTCCTTATGTTATTAAAAGTACTTCTGGGAGAAAAGCGAGAGAAGTATACGCTCCAAAAACAAAAGAAGAGTTGGAACAACTCTATGTAGATATTTTAGAACGAGAAAAGAAAGGTGAACAATTTTTTGCCCAAGAATTTATTAATACTACCCAACGCGTCCGAGTTTTTGTGATAGATGGGAAAGCGGTAGCTGCAATTACTCGTCCAACAAAATGGAGAAAAAGAGTCTTAGAACCAGTTGACGGAGTAGTCCCAGAAGGAGAGAAAAAAGCCCTCGATCCTATTCCTGAAAATTATGCTCTGTTATCGATACAAGCCGCCAAGGCGGCTGGACTTGATATTAGTGGGATCGATATCATTGAAGATATAAAGACGAATGCAATTTATGTTATAGAAGCAAATGCGGCTCCGAGTTGGAAATTGGTAAAAAAAGATACAGGTATGAATGTTGAAGAAGTGATTTTACAGTTCTTATTTAAACGATTAGAGGCCCATGACACAAACTGATTCAGATTCAATTAAAAAGTTCTATCAAGATAAATTTACAGAGTATGGAGTAGATCCTCGTTCACTTCTGTGGAAAGGGAAAGGTGCTGCACATCAACGGTTCCGACAATTTTGGGCAGAGATTGATTTTTCAAACAAGAGCGTTCTTGATATTGGTTGTGGATTTGGTGAGTTTGCCAAGTTTTTAGATAAACGGTATGAGAACGTAACGTATACGGGAGTTGATATTGTTCCAGAATTTATAGAAGAAGCGAAGAAGAACTTTCCTCATCATACATTCTATTGTCAGGATTTTTTCAATGAACCTTTAAACACTTCATTTGACGTTATTATTGCCTCGGGAGTTCTCAATTCTAATGTCTCAGATAATATGGAATATCGTAAAAAAGCTATCAAAACAATGTTTGAACATACAAAAGGAGTGCTTGCTTTCAACACATTGGGAAGCCATCCTCAGCCAGAAAATGAAAAGGAGAGTAATGTCTGGTATTCTGATTCACTTGAAATACTGAAATATTGTATGAGCTTAACAAGGCGAGTCATTCTTCGTCATCATTATCACCCAAAAGATTACACGGTATTTTTGTATCCAGTGAAAAAAGGAGTATAATGAGCCTATGACCGATAGAATTTGGCGAACTCCAGTATCTCCTAATGAATAATTTATTTATAGTAACAACATCCAAGGGAGCGTATGCACCTAAACGATTTAACGAAGAAGCTTTGAAAATAGGTATTGATACTCAATTAGCGAGTTATAGATCTTTTTCATGGGATATTACAGACAAAAGAACGACATGCTTAATTAAAGGAGAAATGTTACCTGATGCTAAATACGTTATCTTGCGTGAACCTGGATTTGAGGGAACATATACACCTCAACGCGATTATCTCTTACACTACTACCATTCAAAAGGCACAAAAATTCTGAATGCTGAGTCATTTCTTCATTGGTCTATCTTAGATAAATTCACACAAATGATTGAGCTTCAGAAAGCGCAATTGCCATTCGTAGAAAGTAAAAATTATTGTTCTAAAAAGCAAATAAGAGAAGGTGTGCTCGAGTTTCCTGTTATTATAAAAAATCATTCTGGAAGCCATGGAGATAAAGTATATAAAATCAATTCACAAGATGAATTAGAATTATTCCTTGCATCAAAAGATATTCTTCCAAGTACTCTTCTTATTCAACCCTTCTTGCCTGGGGGAGAAGATATCCGAGTCATTGTTATTGGAGGAAAAGCCATTGGAGCCATTAAACGAATTGCGGTGGACTCTCATCTAACGAATTATTCAGCTGGAGGAAAAGTAGAAAAATACGATCTAAAAGATGGTTCAAACGCAGTGCGAATTGCGGAATCAACGGCATCTTTATTTAAATGCGAATATGCCGGAGTAGACCTTATGAAGGATCAAAATGGTGATTGGAAGGTACTGGAAATCAATCGTTCTTGCCAGTTTGAAGGATTTGAAAAAGGAACCGGGATGAATGCTGCCAAACTCACTCTCGACTATCTTCTTTCTGCCTAATTATTAGTTTTCTTAAACATTTATGACTAAAAAACATACGAAACATATTCTTGTCCTCGTGTCTTCTCAAAAGATAAGCGCGGGAAAATTTGTAGAAACACTCCAGAGAAAGCTCACAGAACGAGATAGAGAGGGAAAAAGGGGGTATTCTGTTGAGATTGAGCTGGGGCTTTTTTCTGATTTGTCATTTATATTTGGGGATAATGTATTGAACGTTATGATAAAAGGGAAAGATATTACCAAATATGATCTTATCTACATGCGTAAGGTCGGGCACAAAAACACCATTATTGCAAATTCACTGGGTATCTGTTTGAAACATCTTCATATTCCGTTTTATGATTCAGTCTTTGGAGATTATGGAGCCAAAGGGAATAAATTCAAGTCTCTTATTCAATTATCCGTTTCCGGAGTCCCGATCCCTAAATCAATTTATTTCTGCAGTCCGCTGATGGAGGAAAGTTATAATTATCTTAAGAGAATATTGGGAGCACATTTTGTAGCCAAAGATTTGGGATTGCAACGTGGTACTGGTATATTTCTTATAAAAAATCAAAAGGATCTCGATTCCTTGCCCTATAAAAACGGGAGTCAAGGGAAGTCCGTGTATCTCTACCAAGAACTTATAGAAAAGGATCATGAATATAGAACTGTGATTTTAGGGAGTGAAGTTGGGGTTTGGTATGAAAAGTTGCAAGCGAATGAAGTTGAATTTCGATATAACACATCACTCGGAGCCACGGAGGTATTTTTACATAAAGATAATACTCCTTCGTATATTTCAGAACCTGCGATTGCGGCTGCAAAAGCTTTAAAAATAGAAATCGCTGGAGTAGACATTGTTATCGAGAAGAGAACTCATAAAGTATACATTCTTGAAGTAAATCGTGGGCCGGGCTTGAGTATTTATAATGATATTTCAGTGGAATATGATGCGGTAGCAGAATTTTTCGAAAAGGGAAAACCGTTATCTTTGAAACTGGGAAAGAAATTTCGTGACTCGCCAGTCGGTTTTTAGATGACTTCTATTCAGTGGAGTTGTCAGGACAATGCCTTCTAAACTCGTGCAACGGGACAATGCCACATATGTTTGGCCATGAGCAAAAGAGCGCTCGATGTCGATAATGACTTGATCAAAGGTTTTCCCTTGTGATTTATGAACCGTGATTGCCCAAGCAAGAATGATGGGATATTGTGTATAGGTTCCAACCGTTTCAGTCTCCAGATGTAATGTCTTTTTATTATACAAAGTTCGATTTGATTCCCATGTATGAGGAGTTACATCAACTTGTGTGCCGTCAGGTAATTGAACCCAAACAATCGTTTTATAATCGGTTTCTTCGAACTCGACGATTTTCCCCACAGTGCCATTGACCCAACGATGTTGTCGATCGTTATTGGTAAGCATGACTTGGGCTCCAATCTTTAAATCCAACACGAGAGGAGCAGGGAAGGACTTTTCATCAAAGTATCCGTGAACCTCTCCGGTAAACGTTTGCAGTTTTGAATGCAATTTCATAAGCATAATATCATTCATCATTTTTACTTTATCGTTGGTAGTTGTGATATATACTGCAAATTCTGAAGAAATTTCCTGACCGTCTCTGGCTAGGCGAGAATTGAGAAGTTCAAAATGGGCTTCAGTTGCAGTATTTGTTCGGATGGCATTTAAGACTCCTATAAAATGAGGATCACTTTGACGATAGATCGTTTCCAGCTCTATTAGTTGTAAGTCCTGCAGTATCGGCGGGTCCTGTCCTCCAACAGCCCCATGCATGACATTACTTGAAAAAAAGTAGGGGGATTCATATTCATTGGTAAAGAGTTCTCGTTCATCTTTCGATACAACTGGTTCCAGTTGATATAAGTCTCCAAAAAAAACGACTTGGATCCCTCCAAAGGGGAGCGCTTTGGTTCTTCCGTTTTGACGCAAAAAAATGTCTACACAATCGAGTAAATCCGCCCTGACCATTGATATCTCATCAATAACTAATGCATCAATTTTCTTGTACAAACCATCTTTATCTCTTCCGTGGTATTCTTTTTTAACTTGTGTGGGGGTAATCCCCGGTTTAAATCCAAAAAAAGAATGAATGGTTTGTCCTCCAACATTCACTGCGGCAACGCCAGTAGGGGCAAGGACAACAACTTCTTTTTGGGTTGTATCGCGAAAGTAGGTAAGAAGCGTAGACTTGCCGGTTCCAGCTTTCCCCGTGAGAATCACATTTCTTCCTTCTTCGATTGCTGCGAGTGCTTTTTTGAACTGGGGATTGAGGTCAAGAGGAGGCATTGTTTCGTATTCTACAACAAATTTCCCTCTTGCATTGATTAAGAATTAGTTCTACCTTTAATAAGTACATATGAAAATACGGTTGTTTTTGATTATCACACTTCTTGTTGCTGTTGGTATGTCGTTTCCAGTTAGAGTCGGTGCCGTATCTCCCACAGGATCTCCTCGTCCAACGAGGCCAGTGACGACTCCTCAAGCTCAAGCATGTGACGTAATCAAAACGCGAGTAGGTGTGATGATTCAAGCGTACAAAGATAGGGAAGCTGTAAAAGTTGCAAAGTATGACAAGTCTATTGCTTTGACAACGGCGCTTTTAGATAAATTAACAACAGAAGGAAAAGACACAACACAAGCAAAAGCTGATCTTCTTCTTATGAAGACGAAGGTTGCAAAATTTGAAACTGATTTCGCAGCATTTGTCACAAAGGCAACTGAAGTTCAAAATCTTCCTTGTACAAACGTTTCAACATATTTGGTCGAATTGCAGAAAGCACGATCATTATTGCGAGTTGTTCATTCTGATGTTTCTGATATCCAAAAGTTTTATAACAGTGTATTGAGAACAGATCTTCTTGGATTGAGAGATGGTGGGGAAGAAGGAACGGGTACTCTAACAATTTCGCCTCGACCAAGTATCACGCAAAGAGTGCCAAGTGTTACCCATAGTTTCCCAAGTGGGACACCAAGAGTGACACATTTTCCACCGGGACCAGCAGATACAAATGATCAGTAATCGTTACTTGATAAAGATAGGAGTGGTAGGTTATAAATAATAATATGGTAAATACAAAAAAGAAGACAACATCAAAAGAAATGTATCTCTATGTTGCAATTGCAATACTCGTATTCTTAGTGCTTTTTATGTTTAAGTTTTCAAATAGAGCTTCTGATCAGTCGTCCTATCAAACACCAAGTGGAGCAAGTGTAACTTCAGGCAATGTTGATACCGACGTTCAAACCCTCGATCAACTCATGAACGACTCCGGCCCAGATGATTTTAATGATAGTGAATTGAAGTAGAAACAGAGATCCTCATAATTTAGCGAGAATTTTACTCTTCAATTTTTGGATAAGTTCTCTTCGATATAAATTTTCATTGAGTAATATCTTAGCGTAATCTAAACCAAGTGTTCCAATGGTTGTTGCATAAGTTGGATGCTGAATAAGACCTTTTACAAGTTGAGCAAAAGGAACACCATTATCAATTGCTGACCATAATCCATCGTATCCAATAGACTTAACCAGAAACTCTTGTAGATCACGAGTGGCAGCACTTCTTCCTATTCCGTCCTGGGCAGCTTCCATTTTTTTGCGACTTAAGGCTACCTGTTGTCCAAAGTTAATCGGACTATTCCCAACAAGTTTATTATGTGGATCCCATTTTCTGTCGTTTAAAAACGAAGAGATTTGTTTGGCCATTGTTTGTGCGTAACCTGAAATATTTTTAATGAGATATCCGTTCAACGGATGGTTTAAACCTAACGCTTCACCAAAAACTGCGATTCCTTTATCCGTAGGTATTTTTTGAAAATCAAGTAATTCTTGACTAAAAAACCCTGAAACGACTTCAAGTCTGTCATTATATTTTATTGTAATTCCTCGTTGGTTAAACCATTCGATATACTGTTCAACGAGTATTTTAGTATTAGGTCCTCTCCATTTATTTATATCAGAAAGTTTTGTTTCCCATCCCACAACTACTTCAGCAAGACCGTTTCCGATTGGCATTACCCATCCAGCTCCTTCACGGGGAAGGGAAGGGTCAGTTATGGGGAATTGATCGACAAATAATAGTGAATCTTCTGGTCCTTGGTATGGATATATGCCACCATAACAAGCTCTAACCACGCGTTGACCAACTTCTTGTTTCATATCGATAGAATTAATTGCTCCACTTACTATATGTGCTCGAGCACCGGTTGTATCAATAACAACTTTGGAAGAGATACTCTTACCGTTCGTCGTTTTGGATATCCAGTTACCATTAGGACTCTCTGTTACTGAACGTATAGTGGTTCCGAGCATGATAGCGTCCGGTTCCGGTTGGAGCCAATCGCGTAATTCTGCTAATGAAAAAGTTACGAAACCGCTCCTGTTTTCATCAGGTTCGACTTTTTCAAGTGGTGTAAGTTGTTGGGATGTACTATCAAGTCGATAATATCCTGTAATGGCATTGCGGCGGGATAATTGTTCTTGATATTGATCTTCAAGTCCTAATTCTTTAGCGGCTGATAGAGAAGTTAAGTAATGAACTGAGGCACTTTTATTGGGTTTACTGGCTTCAACTACAATATGCTTAATATTGTGTTCAGAAAGAGACTTACTAAGCACTAATCCGCTTAAACTTCCTCCCACAATTACTACAGGAGTCTCAACTTTATCCTTTAGTTCGGTCTCAGAAGTTATTATAGGTGCGTCAACACCGATGAATGGCCTGTCAGCAAGTAATCGTCGTTCGCTCATAAAGTATGGTATGGGTAAGGAACCTGGGATATTATCCTATAATATGTATTGAAATGCAAGTTGGCTTAATAAAATATAAAAAAAACTTATGAGTAGAAATGTCGTTTAAAAATAGAGTGAATAAGAGAAAACCCACGAAGTTTTTGAAAATCTATGAATAGTGGAATTATGAGTCGTAAAACAGTTAGATATATTGTGCGACATATAATTCATTTGTTATTATGATTGTTACACAATCAAATTAACAAATGAAGAGTTGTAATGCTTTCGTCGTAAAAACGTAAAATACTCCCCTCTCTAAAATCGATTTTAAGCCCTTTAAAATTTTGGAGTCGAGTAAAGTATCCTCTCGGCTGAGGGACAATAAATTTTTAATTACCAATTTTTAATTTTTAATAACGAAGTCTCAAGCTTTGCTTATCAACCTAAAGATTTGCTTATCAATCTCAAGCTTTGCTTATCAAATCAAAAAGCTCATGATTTGACACATTTGAGAATTTAATAATTAAGAATTGATTAAAAATTTCACAACGCAAATAAACTTACATATCTATGATGTTTAGTTTTTATCTACAACTTGCCTATAGTATATTTATTATCTAAAAAGGGGAGTAGGGAAACCAAAAAAAAGACCCTGCGTTTCCACAAGGCCTTTCATTTTGTTGAAAAGATGTTACTTCATTTCAACTGTTGCTCCAGCTGCTTTGAGCTTTTCAGCCGCTGCTTTTGCATCTTCAGGTTTTGCGTCCTTAAGAATTTCTGCTGGAAGATTATCAGTCATATCTTTTGCTTCTTTGAGTCCCCAATTTTGATTGATTTCTCGGAGAGCTTTTATAACTGAAATTTTGTTGTCTCCACTCGCTGTCATGATAACAGTTCCGCCTCCTGCTGCTTCTTCTGCAGGTGCATCTCCTGCTGGTGCTCCAGCAGCTGCGGGTGCAGCCATAGGTGCCATAGCAGTTACTCCAAGTTTGTCTTGAAGAGCGTTAACGAGTTCAGAAAGTTCCAAAACAGAAAGTTTTGCAACTTCTTCAACTAAATCTTCAACTTTTTTACTTACCTTTGTTTCATCTGTCATACTAAATCACCTCCGTGATAGTCTAAGTTTAGGTCTAAGTCTAAGAGAAAAATGAATTCCTACTTAGACTTATACTTTGACTTAGACTGTTATTGTTCACTCTTTGCTTTCAAAATATACAAAAGCTTCTGAATATTTCCTTGTAATGTTGATACGATTCCATACAAAGGTGCTGCAATTGTTCCAACTGCTTGGCCCAAAAGTATTTCTCTACTTGGGAGTGTTGAAAGTTTTTTCAGACCTTCTTTCTCATGGAATGTGCCTTCCACTACTCCAACTTTGAATTGTGGGAGTTCTGCTGTTTTTGCAAATTTTGCGAGTACTTGAAGTGGTGCAATGGGATCTTCTTTTGTGTATACAACTGCTGAAGGCCCATCTATTACTGTATCTGCAATTTCCTTTGGTTGTTTTGTATTCTTTGCGGCGATTCTGAAAAGCGTATTTTTAACAACAACCAAAGATGCTCCAACTTCTCTCAAATCTTTCTTGAGTTGTTGCTGGCTCTTAACAGAAAGACCCATAAAATCGACCAAAACGACTGCAGTAGAGCCTTGTAAATCTTCTGTGAGTTCTTCAACGAGTTTGATTTTGTCTGATTTGATCATATAGAGATGGAATGTACACGAAGAAGAAGAGAAACTTAGTTAAATTAGCGAAGTAATTATGTAAGTGTTTCCTCAATAAGGCTTATTATCTTTCGACTGCTTATTTTCTTCGGATACAAGGTGTATTATAGCCCACCCTTCTCGTCTCTGCAAGAGTTGCATTGGTTTGGTATACTTTATTGTATAGTGATTGGAGGTGAATTTTTTATGAGTGAATTTACAGACAATATCCAAAGTAGAGCGGATGATCAATTGCGAGAGGAAAAAGAAGCAAATAGTAAACAAAGAATGACGTTTGGTGAAACAATTGGTAGAAGTGAGGTTCGTTCTGATATCCCCGTTTCGACTAGAGTCAAGCCGCATGAACGAGTAACGACTTCCGATCGTTGGCAAGGTAGATAATTGACTATGGACACAATTGGCACTGATTTAGTTGATGAATCAATGAAAATTGATTCTAAAGTGGAGTTTGTTGTGGCAAAAGAAGCGCCTAGTTCACAGGAAATCTTTGATCAATCGCTTCGCTGGCATGATGAGTTCAATGCTCGATTTTGGAAAGACAAAGAATCGTATCATGATCGGGATCATGTTGAGGCTGCAGACACTGCTCTCCAGCTTTTTGTAGAAGAGGCTTTTAAAGAAAATGGGAAAGATCCTCTGGATATTAAGGGAAACCTGAAACGATGGAATGAAAACCATCCTGAAGCTTTTGTTGAGGAAAAAGACTTTGCTGAAGTATGTAAACTCTTCATCGGTTTCCATGACAACGGCAATATCATGGAAGATGTCAAACTTGTGGATGGAAAATGGGAACCAGTTTATTTAGAAAAAGGTTACAAAGCAGAAGATGCTGAAGACCGAAGTGCCAAAATTGCAGCGAGAGTTCTTAGAAACTTACCTGAAAAAGATCCACGCCACAAATTTATTCCTCTTATCCAGCAGTTGATTAACGAGACAAAATTCATGCTAACTGATGAGAAGCAAGAGTTTGCACTTCTCTCTCGCGTTGCAGATCAAATAGGAAACGGTCTTTTTAATAAAAAAGGAACGAAATGTGTAGAAGGTTTGCGACAGGAAATGGTTCATGAGAAACCCGAGAGAACGTATTACCCTAGTCCTGACTTCTTTGCCAATTTTGAACGACAACGTTTGGATCAGCTTGTTCCTGATACAAATACACAAACTCAACTATTGGATGTTTTACAAAAACCATTGCCAGAACCACGAGCTGGTTTTTCCAAAGACCCTGATATACGAATGGATTCTGTCCCCATGATTTTCTAATTTGCCCCTTGTTTTGAAGCCTTAAATCTGCCAAAAATAAAGAAGTATAATTTTTTCTTCTCGATTTTGTCTATGTCTGATACTTTAAAATATTTACGCTATCGTTTGAGACATTCAATCCCGCGGGGAAATGGCGGAAAACTTCTTCTCACACTCCTCCTTGTCCTCGCTCTCCCGGCAGGAATTGTGCTTGTTCGTCAAATCCAAAACTATAAAACAAATGCAGTACTTGATACCGCATCAATTTATTTTTCCCCAAGTAGTCAAAATCTTCCACCCGATAGTAATTTTAAAATTATGACTGACATGAAGACAAATCAGGTGGGATTTGTGAGAGTGGAATTTACCATTGACCCAACGAAAGTCAATCTGTCTAGTGAAATTACCGTCACGTCACGTCTTGCAACTATCGTTCAAAAGTCCACTATGGCTGAAGTAAATAGTGGTGGCACCGGTATTATTGTGGCCGCCCTTTCAACAACCGATCGTGGGAATCCTCTAACAGGAATTAATGAAATCGCAAATTTTAATGTGCATGTTGTAAGTACTCAAGCAAATGCAACAGGTACCCTCTCAATAACAAATTCGGGAGTTCAACTTATTGATATGCAATCATTGGTTGTTCCTTTTACATCTTCCACTGCTTCACTTGCCTTGAATGTTGCGTCTCCATCATCAACAGGAACCGGTATCCCTTCTGTTACGGGAACAATAGCAATTACAAATACACCAACCCCTTTGATTACATCTACGGTGACTTCAACACCGACCTTTACTCCAACACTAACCCCAACAAAAACACCGACGCCAACACAGGTGGTTGCAACCAATACACTTACCCCAACTGCAACGAGTACTACTGCTCCGACTGCCACAGCAGCGCCGAAGCCAGGAGATGCAAATGGAGATGGTCTGGTCAATATAACTGATATTGGTATTGTGGTTGATGCATATGGTACGCTCCCGCCAAGCGATCCACGAGCCGATCTCAATAAAGATGGTTTCGTAAATATCTTGGATGTCGGAATTATAATTGACAATTATGGGAAGTAAATTTCTGATACAATGAATTATGACAACTGATGCAACTACTATGAACGAGAAAAAACAAATGAATAAACTCATTCCTTTGGCTCTCGGTATTCTCCTTTTGATTCTTATTTTCTTTGCAGTAAAAGTATCAACAAAGAAAAGTGTTTCATTTGATCTAAAAGGGACAACCTCTTCGGTCCCTACTCAATCCACTTTTACTGTTGATGTCTATTTAGACAAAAAAGAAGATGCAGAAGTAACTGCTTATGATGTCCAAATTGATTATGACAAGACCAAGGCAAAGCTTGTTTCGGCTGAGTCTGGTGGATATCTCACCAGTCCACTCCTTATCAAATGGGATGTGGACAGTGGATGGTTTGCTGCATCTGCAAATCCAACTTCCTATAAAGATAGCTTGCAGCGAACGAATCCAGAAGAGCCGCTTTTAACCTTGACGT
>Ga0070689_100001217_pt1 | contig 16325 bp, 19 predicted proteins | sample KBSS23HmetaG_FD_64669 | JGI IMG/M metagenome (GOLD analysis project Ga0070689, IMG submission 64669) | Switchgrass rhizosphere microbial communities from Kellogg Biological Station, Michigan, USA - KBS S2-3H metaG | ecosystem: Host-associated > Plants > Roots > Rhizosphere ...
CCACGCCAAATTACGACTACATCGGCATCATCAGTCCGGACAACCGCCTTGCTGACGTAGCGTTGGTTCAGGATAAGAGCAACAAGAACGTACTGAATGTTTATAAGGGCGATGTTCTAAGCGGAAGGTTTCGCGTGACCAGCATCGGTGATAAAGAGCTGGTACTGACGGACACCACTTTGAAGATCAAACACACGATCGTGAAGAGTGAAGGTGATAAGGGCGCCGGTGGTCCTTTGTCACGCCCGACACCACGAGTCGATGCTGAAGACGACGAGCCGTGATCGATTCGAAAGTAATGATGACCAAAATCATGAATCTTAGCTCAACGGCCAACCACAAGATATGCGGGTCGAGTCCAGTGGGCTCAGCGCCGGCGTCTGACGGCATTTCGGTGGCGCGAAGGCGATCCGAGGGTGGTTACACGCTCGTGGCACTGCTCGCGATGATGACCGTCGTCGCCCTGTTTGCGATGGCGGTAGCGCCGAGCGCGCGGCAGCAAACGCAACGTGAGCTCGAGAAGGAAGCGATCTTTCGCGGCGAACAAGTTGCCGATGCGATTCGCGATTACTACAAATATCGAGCGGCTACATCGCGCGGCTCCGGCGATCAAGCATTACCAACTTCGATGGACCAACTGCTACAGGGAATACCGATTCCAGGCGGATCGAAGAACAGGCAAATTCTTCGTGCATCTGCCGCGCGAGATCCGCTGACAATCGAAGGCGAGTGGCGTTTCATCCTTCCACGCACTGATGCGCTGATTGATTTTCAACAGTCAGTAATGTTCTATGCGGGTAACATTGTTCCCTCCACGCAGGATCCGCAAATGGCGCAGTTGCAACAGTTTGCAGTTCCGCAAATCACCAGTATCACCAATCTTGGTCTTGCTTCATCGGAGCGCAGCACATCATCGATCGCGGACGATGCCACTGGTCCATTCGTCGGTGTTGCGAGTCGCAGTCGTCGTGATTCAGTGCTGACGTACTACGGGATCGAGCGACACGAGCAGTGGATCTTTACGCCGCTGTTCCGTTAGTACAAAGTTGGACCATCTCTTCCGCCGCTAACGCAATTCAAACTTCACATCGCGCCCTTCAAGATTACAACTCGTCGTGGACCTTTTGCGTGACGTCAACTCGTCGAGTCGACTGGATCGAGTTGGACCATCGACGCCGAGACGAGTCAATGAAGCGCTGAAGCGTGTTGATCGCGCGCGTCAGTAGCGAAAAAAATATTTTTACAATGAGTAATAAGTTATTGACATGAGAGGCATTTGCGTTTATATAGCAAGATGTTGTGCGCCGTTTACTCTAGCCCACAAGAGACAATGAAGCACAGTATCTTGTGGGTATGAAAGAAACGAAAAAAACTAAACTCGAAAGAAGGAGCACATAGAAGCTATGGCAACTAAAAAAGGTGGAAAGAAGGCCGCGAAGAAGGGCGGCGGAACCAAGAAGGCCGCGAAGAAGGGCGGAACCAAGAAAGCCGCAAAGAAGAGATAACCAGAACCAGCAGGTTACAGCACGAACCTTCCACCGGCGCACACAAATATCTGAGGCCGACGAGGCCTTGCAAAAGAAACGACGAGACCTTCAAGCGAAGCTCGTCGTTTCTTTTTGTTGTATAGGTCTTACAGGACCTATTCGACCTATACTATCTCATGCTCTCTGTCGCTCTCGTAGAACCTGAGATTCCACCTAACACCGGCAACGTCGCTCGATTGTGTGCCGCCACCAACGTCGCGCTTCACATCGTCGGTGTCACAGGCTTTCGCATGGACGATCGCGCACTGCGACGCGCGGGTCTCGACTACTGGCCCGAAGTGCAACTAACGCGTCATAAAGATCTCTCTTCGTTCCACCAATCGCTGCCGGAAGCACGGTTCGTCTATCTCACCACCAAAGCCGAACAGCTCTATACGGACTGGAGCTTCGAAGCTAATGACTGCCTCGTCTTTGGTCGCGAGACACGCGGTCTTCCGGAAGAATTGCTACATGCAAACTGGCAAAACTGCCTGAAAATACCGATGTTCAACCCCCGGGTGCGCAGCCTGAACCTCGCCACCGCCGTGGGCATTGTTCTCTTCGAAGCCCTCCGCCAATTAGCCAATCCGTGAAATCCATGGCTAAATGATTCCGAATGTCCGAAAGAAAAAACATCCGAAATATCGCAATTATTGCGCACGTCGATCACGGCAAGACCACGCTCGTCGATGCGATGCTGCGCCAGTCAGGCACCTTCCGCGACAACGAACAGGTACGCGACCGGGTGATGGATTCAATGGATCTCGAGCGCGAGCGCGGGATCACGATCATGGCGAAGAACACGGCGGTCCGCTATCACGACGTGAAGATCAACATCGTCGACACGCCTGGACACGCAGACTTCGGCGGCGAAGTCGAACGCGTTTTGAAGATGGTCGACGGTGTGATGCTGCTGGTCGATGCTGCCGAAGGCTGTCTGCCGCAGACGAGGTTCGTGTTGCGCAAAGCACTCGAAGCGCGCTTGCCTGCAATCGCTGTCGTCAACAAGATCGATCGCAGCGATGCGCGTCCTGCTGAAGTGGTGGATGAGATTTACGAGTTGTTCCTCGATCTCGATGCGGACAACGAGCAGATCGAGTTTCCGATTCTCTACGCCGTCTCGCGCGAAGGAACGGCGAAGCGCAACCTGGAAGATCAGTCAGTCAACCTGCAACCACTCTTCGAGCAAATCGTCGCCTCGATTCCCGTGCCGCGTGAGCTGCGCGCCGACTCGCTGCAACTGCTCGTAGCGAATCTCGACTACAACGATTACGTCGGCCGGCTTGCGATTGGTCGTATCTTCTCCGGTGAGATCAAGATTGGCGATCAGATCGCCGTGGTCAAACCCGATCGCTCGATACAGAAAACGAAAGTGTCGCAGCTTTACGTCTTCGAAGGACTGAAGCGAGAGGCAGTCGAGCGCGCCGGCTTCGGCGAGATCGTCGCGCTCGCCGGGATCGAGAACATCAACATCGGCGACACGATCACATCGACTGATAACCCACAGCCGTTACCCGCAATCGCGGTAGACGAACCGACCATCGCGATGATCTTCGGCGTCAACAACTCGCCCTTCGCCGGGCGCGAAGGTAAGTACGTCACGTCGCGCCAGGTCAAAGAACGGCTCGACAAAGAGATTCTCGGCAATGTCGCGATCCGAGTTGAAGAGACTGAGTCGCCCGATCAGTTCAAAGTGTCAGGGCGCGGTGAGCTACAGTTGGCAATCCTGATCGAGATGATGCGGCGCGAAGGTTACGAGCTCCAGGTGTCAAAGCCGGAGGCGATCACGCGCAAGGTAGACGGGAGGCTTCTCGAGCCGATTGAAGCAGTTGTCGTCGACTGTCCTGACGAGTTCATCGGCGTCATCACGGAAGCCCTCGGACGGCGCAAAGGGCAGATGACGAAGATGGTCAATCATGGAACCGGGCGTGTGCGTCTCGAGTTTGAGGCGCCCTCGCGCGGGCTGATCGGATTTCGTAACGAGTTTCTGACGGAGACGAAAGGCACTGGACTGCTGAATACGATGTTCCTACGTTGGGGAGAATGGCTGGGAACGATGCGGGGGCGCTCTACGGGTTCGCTCGTCGCGGATCGCACCGGCGACACGACGACGTACGCGCTCTTCAATCTCCAGGAACGCGGCACGCTCTTCGTGCGGCCCGGGACGCGAGTCTATGAAGGCATGATCGTGGGTGAGAACGCGCGGGCCGTGGATCTGGACGTGAACGCTATCAAGGAGAAGAAGCTCACGAACATGCGCGCGTCGACGGCTGATGAAGCGATGCGCCTCGTGCCGCCAAAGGAGCTGTCGTTGGAGCAGGCGCTGGAGTTCATCGCCGACGATGAACTGGTCGAAGTGACGCCGCAAACGATTCGTCTGCGCAAACGCATACTCCCCGCGAACATGCGACCTAAGCGCAAAGATTTGGAAGTATAGTGATCATCATTACGCCGAAGGCGTTGGCTAATTGCAGCCCAGGGTTGGAGCGCAGCGACAACCCTGGGACTTGAACGCAAAAACAACGATAAACCCTGAAAGGGTTAGGCATGTGCGCTGTTAACCCTTTCAGGGTTGGAGCGCATCTCTTTAACTGCCCCAGGGTTGTCGCTACGCTCCAACCCTGGGCTGCAATTAGCCAACGCCTTCGGCGTTAACGCCGAATGCAAAATCGTTTTCAACTTCCGCGAGTTTACCCTCTCACTGATACACAACTCTCCGGGCTTTCACATGCGGAGCAGGTCCGGTTGTTGAATCGTGGTGGGGCTACGCTGGTGCAACTGCGCGAGAAGCAGATGTCGCCGAAAGAGTTTTACGAGCAGGCTAAAGCGGCGGTTGCTGTGGCTGAGCAATGCGGAGTGCGGTTGATCATCAACGATCGCGTGGACGTCGCGCTTGCTGTAGGTGCGAATGGCGTTCATCTCGGCCAGGACGACATGCCGCCGGACGCCGCCCGAGAGTTGCTCGGTCCAAAGGCCGTCGTTGGATATTCAACCCACAATATCGAACAGGCCATCGAGGCTTCGAAGCTTCCGATCGACTATCTCGCCATCGGTCCGATCTTCACGACCTCAACCAAGAGCGATACCGCCCCGGTGCTTGGTCTGGAAGGATTGCGGACAGTTCGGCAAACGATTGGTGACTTACCACTGGTGGCTATTGGCGGAATCACTCAGGCCAACGCCCCCGACGTAATCCAGGCCGGTGCCGATTCCGTCGCCGTCATCAGCGCCCTCCTGGCCCGCCCAGAGCGCATAACTGAAGCAACACAAACCCTTTTCCAGTCTCTCCCACTCTCACGTCAAACATAATTTTCTTGCGTTTATCACTGTTATGCGCGAGAATCTCAGCGTATTATCGGAGAGGAAGTGTCTCTTCGAGCGGCACGCCTACCTGCGGTCAACGCACCAAAAAGATGAGTTTCTTTGATTTACCGCCCATTATTGAGCGCATGTTGATGGTCTCCGACAAGATCAGCGACCTGAATTTCTCTGTCGGCCAACTCCCACAGGTTGAAATCAGCGGCAAGCTGACTCCGGTCCAGCCCCTCGGAATGCAGAAGCTTTCCCCTTACCAGACCGAGATCATCGCGATGACGCTGATGCACGGCCACCCGGATGCCGCCGAGCGTCTCGCGCGCACCGGTACCGCGGATCTGAGTTACTCGCTGCCATCGCGCGCGCGTTTTCGCGTCAACATTTTTCAGCAGCGTGGCGTGTTCTCGATCGTCATGCGAGTGATCCCGACTGACATTCCGACTTTGCGGTCCCTCGGTTTACCGTCACAGTTGAACGAGGTTGCCGAACTGCGCAACGGTCTGGTGCTGGTGACTGGTCCAACCGGCTCGGGCAAGAGCTCCACGCAAGCGGCAATCATCGACATCATCAACGAGAAGAAGTATTACCACATCGTCACCATCGAAGACCCCATTGAATACCTGCACCTGCACAAGCGATCGACGATCAACCAGCGCGAGGTCGGCCACGACACCCGCGACTTTCCCTCTGCACTGCGCGCGACGCTGCGCCAGGCGCCCAAGGTAATCCTGATCGGCGAGATGCGAGATTTCGAGACGACGGAGATCGCATTGGAAGCCGCGGAAACCGGTCACCTCGTCCTTTCCACACTTCACACCATCGACGCTTCAAAGACAGTCGATCGCATCATCGGTCTGTATCCGAAGAACGAAGAGCCCGTGATTCGCACACGTCTGGCGCAGACGTTTCGTTACATCGTTTCGCAGCGCTTGATTCCGCGCGCAGACGGCGGCGGGCGCGTGGCGGCAGTTGAGATTCTGAGATCGAGCCCGCGCACGCGCGAGTACATCGAAGCGGGTGAGGTTGAAGGCAAGTCTCTCCTCGACGCGATGCGCGACGGTAAACTGGACGGCATGCAGGATTTCGACACGGTCATCAAGGGATTGATCGAGTCGAAGGTCGTGACTCTCGAAGACGGCCTCGCCTTCGCCACCAACCAAAACAATCTCCTGCTCTCGCTCAAGGGCATGACTGCCGGTGAAGATTTCATTCGACGTGACGGCGATCACATGCCGTCAAACGCGTTTTCCGATTCCGGTTCAATGCTGGGCTTAATTGAATGATCATTGTTTGCCAAAAGTGTTCGACCCGTTTGCAGGTTGACGATGAGAAGTCGCCGCAGCGACCGTTCAACGTTCGTTGTCCGAAGTGCAACAACACTGTCAGTTCTGGTCCGGCAAATCCTGCGACGGAACATAGCGCGCTCGCCGTAGGAGGATCTCCGGCGACCGAGCATCCGCGCTTTGAGCAGTCGACGGCGCGCGCGTATGCGCCCTCCGCGACAGTGACTGCGACAAACGGAAACGGAACTTCAAGCGACGAAACGCTCCGCATGCTCATGGACCTGTTGTCGAAGAGCTCGGGTCACAACACTGAGAATCCACATGCGCGCCCGTCGTGGGACAAACGCAAGGCGCTGGTTTGTACGAGCGAGCCTTATCGCGAGCTCGTCGCGCGCAAGTTCACGGACATTGGCTTTCAGGTGTTTGTGGCGGAGGAAACGCGCCAGGCAGTGGAAACGATGCGCGCGAACAAGATGGACGTGGTTTTGCTGGAGCCGCAGTTTGATCCGGCAGAGCAGGGTTCGGCGTTTGTGGTCAGGGAGATCAACGTGCTGCGGCCGGCGCAACGCCGCCGGTTGTTCTTTGTGCTGCTGTCGCCTTCGCTGCGCACGATGGACGCGCACGCCGCGTTTCTCAGCAACGTCAACACGATCGTGAATATAACCGACATCGAAGATCTGCCACGAATATTGGAAGTGGCGCTGCGTGAATTCAACGAACTCTATCGCGACTTCTACACTGCATCCGGCCTCACCGCTTTGTAAGTTCAAAACAATTTTCCCGCAAAGACGCAAAGGCGCAAAGTTCTTCTTCTGACCTTTGCGCCTTTGCGCCTTTGCGGGCTAATCTTAGCGCGCGTGGAGCACAGTCATCACAAAGGCGCTCACAAGCATCGTCCGCAGAACGAAAGTTGGCGGCGACTGAGTCTCGTGCTGATCCTAACGACCGGTTACATGTTCGCCGAGGTAGCCGGTGCGTGGTGGACCGGATCGCTGGCCCTGCTTGCCGACGCGGGCCACATGCTCACTGACGTTGCCGCTCTCGTGCTGGCGCTCTTTGCAGTCTGGTTTGGTTCACGCCCCGCAACTTCGCGCAAAACGTTCGGCTATTACCGCCTGGAAATCATTGCCGCGCTCGTCAACGGCGTCGCCCTCGTGGTGATTTCGCTTTTCATTTTTTACGGCGCATATGAGCGCTGGCTTGCGCCTCCAATCGTTCAAAGCGGGCCGATGATCGTCGTGGCGATCGGTGGTCTTGTTATAAACCTGCTGTGTGCCTGGATACTTCACGCTCGCGATGAAGTGGATCTAAACCTGCGTGGCGCATGGATGCACGTAATGGGTGATGCGCTGGGCTCGGTGGCTGCGATCCTGGCCGGCGTATGCATGTCGCTGTTCGGCTGGTATGCGGCGGATTCGCTCTTCAGCGTGGTGATCAGTTTGCTCATCATCTGGGGCTCAGTGAGGTTGATCAAAGAGTCGACCAACGTGCTACTGGAAGGCACGCCCGCACACATCAATCTGGCGGCGGTTGAGAGCGCGATCTTGGATACCAAAGGCGTGGACGACGTTCACGATCTACACGTTTGGACCATCACGTCCGGACGCGAGGCGTTGAGCGCGCACGTGATTCACGCGCACAGCATTTCGCAACCTGATTTGTTGCGGGAGCTGCGCACAAAGCTTCACGATCGTTTTGGTGTGGATCATCTCACGATCCAGATGGAGACCCCCGATTTCGAAGACGAGACGTTTCATTTCTGCCACGCGGGCACCGCGTGTTTTAGATCGGAAAGAAATTAAAGAGCATCAATGGAACTCAATCTCCTCTTGACGCTAGATCTGCGAGAACAAGCAGCTTTGCAGGCGGCACTGGTTACTCATGGCGCGCCCGATGCGCTGGTCACGCTCGCGCTTACGGGCGCCTGTCGCATCGGATCGATGCAAGAGGCACGACAACTGCGCAAGTGGCTGGCTGAAGCGCGCACGGCGGGCGAAACAGACATGGCCGCGCTGCACGTGATCGAGAAGGCGATGATTGATTTCGGTCTATAGCCACAGATTACACGGATGAATATGGATCTGGCTTATGGGCGACGAACTATCGAATTCAGTTTTGATGAGGATCGGTTCTCTGTTTTAAACACTGGCGCCGATAGTAAATCGCCGCTAAGTGATTTTGAGATTGGCGCCGCCTTCGATTCTCCTATCGCTTCACCACCACTCGACGAAATCGCCGGCGCTGATGATTCGGTGCTGATCGTTGTTTCCGACGCGACTCGCGCGACTGCGAGTGCGCAGGTCGTAAACCTCCTGGTGCGGCGTCTCATTCAGGCCGGTGTTTCACCGGCACACATCGCTGTTATCTTTGCCACCGGAATTCACCGTCCCGTCAGCGAAAAAGAAAAGGTTGAACTACTGACACCTTTCATCGTGCAACGGCTGCGTGTCCTCCAACACGATGCTTACGATCGCGCAAAGCTCACCACTCTTGGAAAAACGGAACGCGGAGTAACGGTTGAGGTTAATAGTGCGCTGAAAGAGTTTTCGCGCGTGTTTGTGATCGGCGGGATCATGTTTCATTACTTCGCGGGTTTCACCGGTGGGCGCAAATCAATCTGCCCCGGCCTTGCGTCAGCCGAAACGATCGAAGCGACGCACATGCTGGCGCTCGATTTCGAGCGTGGCGGACGCAAAGCAGGCGTGGCCGCGGGATTGTTGGACGGCAATGCTGTTCATGAAGAATGCGAGCGCGTGGCTTCACTCGTCGCGCCGGCGTTTGGCATCAACACGATTGTTAACGAAGATAAGCGGGTAGTTAGGATGTTTTGCGGAGACTGGCGACTCGCGCACCGCGCTGCTTGTGAGTATTACCTGGACCAGCACTCAGTTGCGATTCCTGCAAAACGCGATATCGTGATCGCCAGTTGCGGTGGCTTCCCGCACGACATCAACATGATCCAGGCACACAAAGCACTCGACATGGCCGCGCTTGCCTGCAACGACGGTGGCACGATAATCCTACTCGCCGAATGTAGCGATGGCCTCGGACGCCCGGATTTTTTGAAGTGGTTTGACGAGAGCGACTCGCGCGCGCTTGAAGCCCGCCTCGTCAACGGTTATGAAGTTAACGGACAGACTGCGTGGGCACTGTTGACCAAGGCCGAACGCTATCGCGTTTGTCTAGTTTCAGAACTTCCCAGCGACGATGTGAAACGGATGCGAATGATTCCGGTGCGAACAATTTCTGAGGCGCTGGAGGGGGCAATGGCAGGAGGCGGCTTCATTCTGCCGCGTGGCGCGGCGGTGTTGCCAAGAGTGCAGTGAAGCTCGAATTAACAACATGCACTGTGCGAAGTTGGGAGTGGCGGGATCGCGATGCTATCGTGCGTCATGCAAACAACCGCAACGTCTGGATAAATCTGCGCGATCGTTTTCCACATCCGTACACCGATCGCGATGCGCGCAACTGGCTCGAGTGCATCGTGGGTCACGAACCTGAAACTAATTTTGCAATTGCCGTAGCCGGTGAGGCAGTTGGTGGTATAGGCTTCATACTGCAACCGGACGTAGCCCGGCGCTCCGCGGAAATCGGATACTGGCTCGGCGAAGAGTTCTGGGGACGCGGGATTGCTACGGAGGCGGTGATTGCCGTGACGGACCACGCATTTGCAAACCACGATCTGTGTCGCGTATATGCTCATGTGTTCGATTGGAACCGCCGTTCTGCGCGAGTGCTCGAAAAGGCGGGTTATGATTTTGAAGGACGTCTGAGGAAAAGCGTTACGAAAGACGGTAAGACGATCGACCAGCTCATGTATGCAGTCGTCCGCGAGTGACGTTTGTAGGGGTGGCCCTCCGTGGCCACCCCAGCTAGACAAACTCGGAGCTGGGGTGGCCACGGAGGGCCACCCCTACAAAGGAGACATATGAAAATATTAATCGCTGTCTTTGTTGTATTGTGCAGCGTCTTGTGTGTGAGCGCGCAGGAAGCGGCGCCAGACAATACTCTAAATGAAAAGCGCGTTCCGCTTGCGGAAGCCGCTGTGGCTTTGGACGCCAGTGGCGCGCCTGCACTCGAAGCCAGCCTGAGAACCACTGCTCTTAACGGCGCGCCTGATACGCCGGTGACGAACGTTCGTATGGTTGTCAGAAACAGGAGCACGCTTGCTTACGCGTTCGTATCCGGCTCCGTTACTTTTTACGATGCGGCAGGTGTGCGCTGTGGGGAAGGCGTATTCAAGGCCAATGCGCTGGCGGTAGATGAATCTTTTGAAACTGACTCTCCCGGACTTCGAATTCGCTGCGAGGCCGCCACGTGGCGCCTGGTGGCGACGAACCTGTTGCCGCGCATCGCGCCCAACGCTCCAATCACTGTGCTCACGAGAGCACCACAAAATCTGATCATCAGCATCGATGGCGAGACACATCCGATTCAACTGGATCGACCGCTCACACTTACGCTCGGCGAGCGACGCCGCACGATCGTTGTCAGAACCGGACCTTAGATCAGATGCTTTCAACTCTCATCGAACTCCAGCGTCTGAAGCGACTCGATCGCACCGGCTGGACCTTGCGCGGCTTGCCCAACGGCACTGAATCTGTCGCTGCTCATTCGTTTGGCGTCAGCGCCACCGCCATGCTGCTCGCGGATCGCTTCGTTGCACAAGGCATCGAAGTCAACGTCGAGAAGGTGCTGCGTATAGCATTGCTTCACGACTGGGCCGAGACGCGTGTTGGCGACATGCCCCGCACCGGCACGTTGTACTTCGGCTCTGAAGCACGCAAACAGGCCGAGACTGCCGCCTTCGCAGATATCGTCAACGGACTCGACGGCTCATACGTTAGTCTCTACAGCGACTACGAGCATCGCCAGAGTCTCGAAGCGCGGTTGGTGAAAGCTGCTGACGTGTTGGATCTCTTAATCCAGGTGCTCGCGCTCGAACGCGCCGGCGCCCGTGGCCTGGACGAGTTTTGGGAAGTCGCTGAAAACCCGGAATTCAATCTTGAACAAACTGCGGAACAGATAGTGCAGGAACTGCTCCAGTCGATCCTAAAAGCGCGTCGCGAACTGCATACTAATGTTTGATCTACTATCGGATTTCTTCACAGGGATCACCTGGCGCAGCGTACTTATCGGAGCTCTCATTTTTGTTGGGTCTTTCCTCGTCAACCTCGCGATCGTCTCGTTCATCCTGGTCAAGCTGCCGGCCGACCACTTCAGCAAGAGCAACAAGGAAAGGTTTGCATGGTCATCAAACCCGGTGGTTCGAGTGCTGCTAATCGTGGGCAAGAACATTCTCGGAGTCGTGCTAGTGGCTCTGGGGGTGGTGCTCTCGTTGCCGGGCGTCCCAGGCCAGGGATTACTGACAATTCTGCTGGGGATCATGTTGCTCGATTTTCCGGGCAGGCACCATTTGGAACAGAAGTTGTTGAGTAAACCGAGCATTGTGAACACAATCAACCGCTTGCGAGGGAGATTTGGAAAGCCTCCGCTGGAGCTCAACTAAAATTTTCACCACGAAGATACAAAGGCACAAACACGTAATTTACATTTGTGTCTTGGTGCCTTTGTGGTTAAAAACCACCCGTTTGACGTATGATTGGCGACTAGGCTGATGGTCAAATATTTTAACGTCTTCTTAATTGTATCAGTGCTCCTGTTGTGTTCCGGGTGCGGTCTCTTCGGCGCTAAGAGAAAGATTCAAGTGCCGCAGCTTCTGACCCCGCTGGCCAACGCAAACAAGGATCGACTAATCCAGGAAGTGAACCGGCTGTCCACCGTCAAATCCATTCACGGCAAGGTCGACATCCAGTTTGAAGACACTTCGTTTGCTTCGTCCGGCATCGCCGATCAATATCGACTGGTTGACGGCGACATCACGGTGCAACGACCGGGCCAGATCTATCTAATCATTCAATTCACCTTCGTCGACATCGCGCAGATGGCGTCAGACGGCGAACGCTTCAGTGTCGCGGTGTTGAAAGGCGACAGTAAGTACCGGCGTTTCGTGAAAGGAACTAACAGCGCCGTCTATCCAAAGCTGGAGACTGAACCTGAGCCCGCAAAGCAGGACGACAATCAAAAAAGCCAGAAGGAAAAGGAAACAGTCAGCGCGCTTTCGAACCTGCGTCCACAACATCTGACGGACGCGTTTATGATCCGGCCAATCGAGCCAAACAACTCCTTAATCTACGCGCAGAGCGAATTTTTTCAGGAGGAGGCGGATACCCGCCGGGAGTCAAAGAAGAGCGATCGCATCATGCGCGGCTACTACATCCTCGAGGAGTTTTCCCAAACCGGCAGCGATGCAAAACCGCAGAGACGATTCTGGTTCGATCGTGTCAATGGCATTCGACTCGCACGGGTGCAAACTTTTGACGATCAGGGACGGTTGATTACAGACGTTTCTTATTACAATGAGAAGCCGCTTGGCAGCACTGCTAAGGCGTCGCTGCCGAGCCGGATTGAGATCACGCGGCCGCAGGATCAATATAAGTTGAGTATCACTTACCAGGATTCAACTTCAGTTGAGCTTAACAGGGACTACAATCCGAAGGCGTTTATATTGGAAAACAAATGGCAGTTACCGGAAGTGGATCTCGACGTGCAGTATAAAAAGATGACCGCCAACCAGTAATCGATGAGAACTATTCTAAAAGCCGAAGATCTCGTAAAAGTTTATCGCATTGGAAAGGTCGATGTACCGGCCTTGCGCGGCGTTTCGCTGGAAGTGCAGGAAGGCGAGTTTCTCGCGATCATGGGACCATCGGGTTGTGGGAAATCAACGATGCTTCACCTGCTCGGAGGACTGCTGACTCCGACTTCCGGCCGCATCGTGATTGACGGCGACGACATCACCACCGTCTCAGACGCAAAACGGACTGCAATCCGTCGCAAGAAGATCGGGTTTGTCTTCCAAAGATTCAACCTTTTCCCAACGTTGACCGCTGAAGGAAATCTCCGACTGGCGGAGCGAATTCACGGCAACGGCGGCGGCAATGCACAGCTCCGTCGCGAGGTGCTGCGGCTGCTCGGTTTAGAAGACAAACTTCATCACAAACCGCTCGAATTATCCGGCGGAGAGCAGCAGCGGGTGGCGCTGGCGCGCGCGGTGGTGACGCGTCCGGCCATCGTTCTGGCTGACGAACCGACCGGAAATCTCGATTCCGAGAACTCGGCTCTTGTCCTTAACATGTTTCAGGAGTTGAATTACCGCTTCAATCAGACCATCATCATGATCACTCACAATCCCGAAGCAGCGGCGATGTGCAAACGCATCGTGCAGATGCGTGATGGCCACATCGTTGAGCCCTCGACCGCCGCTCGATTTTAGAAGTGTCCTAACCACAAAGGCGCTAAGGCACAAAACTCTATATAAAATTCGTGTCTTTGTGCCTTTGTGGTAAAATCCTGTTCGACCCACCAGCCACGACCCAATGTGGCTGTTAACTTGCAAGCTTGAATCCGTGCGAGGACTGTTAACCACACTTAAGAAGATCTTCTTCTGGAATTACGCGCGCAACACCTGGCAATGGGATCTCCTGTGTGTGGTCATTCTGATCTTCATATTTTTGACACCAAAAAGCTGGTTTTCGAGTGGCGAACGGGCTCAGGGAACCGTGCATCAAAGCCGCGTTGTCACAACCCTTGTTTTGAGCCCCGAAGTTGTTGGCAATGAAGAAGATAAGAGTCAGATTGAACAGCGTGTAAAGGCGCTAACAGGACGCACCAATGTCGAAGTGCTGGAGGTGCGGCGAATACCCGATGCTGAAGGACGCACACGCAGCTTCGAGGTTGACATACGATAGTCTTTCCCTATAATTGCGAGGTTTTTTGCGAACCGCCGCGAAAGGAGAACTGAGTTAAGGAGCATTTATGAAGAGATTGATTTCTTCGGGCCTGATGTTAGTCATATTATCCGCACTCGTCATAGTGTACCCGACCACGACGAATGGTCAGGGCGCAGGCCTGGTGAGCTCTGTTTTGAGCCGAATGGAGAAGAACCGTCAGACTTTGAAGTCGTTGCGCGCGGGCATCAGCATGGTGAAGTACAACTCGCAGCTCGGCGTTGAAGACAAATACACTGGCATGGTGATTTATCTGCCTGGTGCGGGCAGGCAAGCATCAGTCAGGATCGACTGGAGTCATCCGCGACGCGAAGTTCTGACAGTTAACAACAACAAATACACGATCTTTCGCCCCGCCTTGAATGTCGCTTACCAGGGCGACTCGCGAAAAATGGGTGGCAAGGACAGTAACGCTTCCGGCCTGCTCGCCATGATGAATATGTCGCGCCAGCAGCTTGAAGCGCGCTTTGAGCCGGTGAAGGACGTTCGTGAAGAGACGCTGTGGGGTGGAGTCAGTACTATCCACCTGACGCTCGTGCCGAAAGGCAACGCTGGTTACAAGTATGCTGAAGTCTGGATCGATTCAGGCGGCATGCCGGTGCAAACCAAGATTGTTGAGAGGAATGACGACTCAACCACGATGCGTTTGACTGGTCTTGAAAAGAACCAGAAGGTCAGTCCGAGCGACTTTGATATCAAGCTCGATGGAAACGTAAAGATCGTCAAGAGCTAGTTAGTGTTAGAGAAATAGAGCCACAGGTATACGCAGATGAATCCGGATTTTTATCTGTGTAATCTGTGGCTTGATTTTTGTCTGCGGTTGCATTGGACCGTGGTGGTCGCATATTCTTCGTTCGCGTCAAAATGCGGAAGACTAAATTTCTAAAACTGAAGCTGCGAGAGGCCAGTTTTATCAGCCGAGCGCTATTATCCTCTCGCCATCCCGTTTTGGCCCATCTGATCCCGATGCGCCGCTGCAATCTCGCTTGCGGTTATTGCAACGAATACGATCACACGTCGAAGCCAATTGATCTCGAGATCGTCAAGAGCCGGCTAAACAAGCTGGCTGATCTGGGAACTTCGATCGTTACGATCTCCGGTGGCGAGCCGATGATGCATCCGGAGCTCGATCAGATCATCCATCACATTCGCGTGCGCGGCATGATCGCGGGGCTGATCTCCAACGGTTATTACTTCACTCCCGAGCGCATTAAACGGCTCAACAAAGCGGGCCTCGAGTATTTGCAGATCAGCATCGACAACGTCGAGCCTGACGAGGTTTCGCGCAAGAGCCTGCGTGTGCTGGATAAGAAGCTTCGTTACCTGTCTGAATACGCTGATTTTCACGTCAACATCAATTCGGTGATTGGCGGGGGAATCAAGAATCCTGACGATGCGTTGGTCGTTGCTCGCAGAGCAGTCGAGCTCGGGTTCTCGACGACGGTCGGTGTGATTCACGATGTCGACGGAACGCTGAAGCCGCTGTCGGGAAAAGAGAAAGACATTTTCCAGCAGGTCAAGAAACTCGGAAACAAGGACCACGCGAGGTTGAACTGGTTCCAGGACAGTATCGCCGAAGGCAAGCCTTATAACTGGCGCTGTCGTGCAGGCGCTCGTTATCTCTATATCTGCGAGGAGGGTTTGGTGCACTGGTGCTCGCAGCAGCGTGGCTATCCCGGAATTCCGCTGGACCAGTACACCATGGACGACTTCGATCGGGAGTACAAGACTGAGAAATGGTGTGCGCCTACCTGCACGCTACAGTGCGTACACCAGGTCGGCATTCTTGATAACTGGCGCGACCCGCAAAAGACACCCGCGCAGATGGCCCAGGAACAGAAGGGCGGTGTCGGCGAGATGATCGGCGCCGATTAGGATCACGTCGTGAGAGTTCTGATACTTGTCTTAATCGGTCTAACCTGCTTTTGTCCGTTTTCCAGTGCGGCAGTTCCGCAAAGCAACGAGCCAATCATTCTCAATCTCACCGTCTCCACTAAAAAGGGGACGATAATCCGAGGTCTCACCGCTGAGGATCTCTCGATCACAGCCGATAAGCAGCCGCTAAAGATTTTGTCACTCAACGAGAGTGAGGTGCCTGCCAGCATCGGCATATTGATCGACACCTCCGGCAGTCAGGATGTCCGGGGCACCGTTGAAATTACACGGCAGTTCAAACAAGGGCTGACGCGCTTCTTTGAACTAAATAATCCGGCAAACGAATACTTCGCACTTGCATTCAATACCAAACCAGAGCTCGTACAGGATTGGACGTCTGACTACCAATCCATTCTCGCGAAATTCGATTCGTTAAAATTCGGAAAGCCGACCTCGCTGTATGATGCGCTACGTGT
>Ga0070689_100001219_pt1 | contig 16322 bp, 15 predicted proteins | sample KBSS23HmetaG_FD_64669 | JGI IMG/M metagenome (GOLD analysis project Ga0070689, IMG submission 64669) | Switchgrass rhizosphere microbial communities from Kellogg Biological Station, Michigan, USA - KBS S2-3H metaG | ecosystem: Host-associated > Plants > Roots > Rhizosphere ...
GGCCAGGATCGCGAACGGGACCAGTCGGGCGGGTCGGTTCATCGGTTGCTCCGTGGGTCGGATCCGATCGCGGTAGCAGTGCCAGTCGGTCGCTGCCGCGCCGCGTCGGCGACGGCGAGCGTCGCCCGCGTACGCGCGCGCAGCGCCGCGGTCGCGGTGGCGCAGTCGGGTTCGAGCAGGGCTCGCAGCTGCTGCTGCAGCGCGGCGAGTTCGCGCTGCATCGCCGCGAACTCGGGCGCCGTCATGCGAGGGCTCTCTGGCGCGGCGGCCGCGGCGCGCAGCTGCAGCCAGGCGAGGCCGGCCAGCAGCAGCGCGGCGAACATGACGGCGGCTCGACGCGCGTTCTGCCGCCGCAGCGCGCGGTCGAGATCGGCGGCCGTGACGCGGCGGGCCGGTGGCGGCGGCAACGCGGCGTCGGCGGCCGCGAGCAGTCGCAGCGTGCGGTCGTCGTCGTTCATGGCCGGCCGCCGTCGGGTGCAACGTCGAGTTCGGCGCGCAGCCGCTGGCGCGCGCGCGACAGGCGCTGGTCGGCCGCGGCGCGCGAACAGCCGAGTACGGCCGCGACATCGGCAATGGGTCGGTCTTCGAGGTAGCGCAGCACCAGCACCGCGCGGTCGTCGCTGCGCAGCCGCGCCAGCGCGCGCTGCATGGCCTGCACTTCGTCGTGGGTCTCGTTCGCGCTCGGCGACTCGGTCGCGAGGTCGGCCGGCGAAACGAGAGCGGCCAGCCGATCGCGCACGCGGCGCCAGCGCAGGTGCCGGCGCACCTGCCGCACCGCGATCGCCGCGAGCCACGTCGCCAGCGCGCTGTCGCCGCGGAACCCGGTGCGATGCCGCCACGCCATCAGCAGCACGTCCTGCACGACGTCGTCGACGTCGGCGCCAGCGCCCGGCCAGCCGAGCAGGCGATGGACGAGTCGGCGCAGGCGATCTTGCTCGGCGAGCAGCAGGCCCGCGGCATCCCGCGCCGCGGCGCGAGCCGGCGGTGGCGCGGCGCGGTCGACCGAGGCCAACCGGTGGGCGAGGCGGTTCTCTGCCAGGACGGTCATCGACGGCTGCATTGGAGCCGCGAGCGAGGTGGTTCTGACAGCGGGCTGTTCGATTTGACGAACTTCGGCCGCGCGCTCTGGAACCGACGCGATGCAGCTCGAAGCGCGCGCGCGCGCGAGCAGTTCTACCCGCAGGTGTTCCACGCCTGCGCGCTTCGTGTTCGGCCATGCGGGCACGCTGGACGGCTACCTGCGCGCGCTCGCTCGAAGTTCAGCGAGCCCATCGAGATCGTCGCGGCCGAACCCGACCCGCCGCCGCCGCGACGCTGATCGGGTATCGTCCGAGCTGTGGCGTGGCTCCTCGCGATGGCATGGACGCTGCTGCCGGCGCCGCAGGACGCGCCGGCGGCTGCGGCGAGCGCGTCGCCGCTGGCTGCTGAGCTGGCCGCCGAGCTGGCTGCGCTGGTCGACCGCCCGACCGCGACCGAACGCGCGCGCGCGGCCGCGACCGCGGCGCAACGCGCGAACAGTACGGTCGACGACTGGCTCGCGGCGTGTGCTGCGTTCGCGGCGACCGCGGCCGAACCCGCGCTGCGCACCGGGCCCAACGTGGTCAAGGTGCCGCTGCAGGTGCTCGACCGCGTCGAGGACACCGAACTGCACGTCTACGTGCCGGCCGCGGCGCAGGGCAGGCGCGCGCCGTGCCTGCTGTGGGGGCACGGCGCCGGCGGCAACGGCGAAGGCCAGTACCGCTGGTTCCAGGACGTCGCCGACAAGCTCGGCATCGCGGTGCTGGCGCCGACCGAGTTCGGCCAGGAGCCCGGCTGGGGCTTCACGCCGCGCGAGCGCCAGGCGCAGCTCGCGGCGCTGCGCTGGCTGCGCCGCCACCAGGACGTCGCCGAGGACGCCGTGTTCGTCGGCGGCGCGTCGCGCGGCGGCCACATGACCTGGGACCTGCTGCTGCGGCAGCCCGACCTGTTCGCGGCGGCGCTGCCGTGCATCGGCGGCCCGCGCCTGCAAATCGGCGTGCAGAACAACCTGCGCTACCTCGAGAGCGTCGCGACCGTGCCGATCCGCGACCTGCAGGGCAGCAAGGACGATCCGCTGCTGCTCGCGAACCTGCACCTGTGCTTCGAGCGGCTGAAGAAGCTCGGCGGCGACCAGCAGCTGATCGAGTTCGCCGACCGCGGCCACGACTTCGATCTCGCGGCCGTCGACCTCGCGGCGTTCTTCGCGCTGCGGCGGCCCGCGCAGCGTACGGCGATCGTGCGCACGGCGGCCGTCGCCGGCGAGGCGCGCAGCGGCTGGGCCGAGATCCTCGCGTTCGAACCCGGCGTGCAGGAGACGTTCGATCTGCGCGTCGGCCAGGGCCAATGGGACCGCCTCGACGAGGCGGGCAAGCGCGCATTCGTGCTGGACCAGGCGATCCAGCACACCGCGCGGCTGCAGTGCACGATGACGGCGCCCGGCAAGTTCACGCTGACGGGCCGCGGCGTGCAGCGCGCGCGGCTGCTGCTGACCGACGCGATGCTGGGGCCCGACGGCAAGGTCACCGTGCAGTGGCAGGGGCGCGCAGTCGTGAAGAAGCCCGCGCGCAGCGCGAAGGTGCTGCTCACCGAGTTCGCCGAGCGCTTCGACCGCACGTTCCTGCCGGTCGCCGAGGTCGTGCTACCCTGAACAGGAGAAGGCAATGGCGATGAAGTGCTCGCGATGCGGCGGTGCGATGGAGGCCGGGTTCACGACGGCCTTGGGCCTCCTGGGCGGCAGCGAAATCGACAGGTTGCGCCAGGTCTCGTCGTTGCTGTTTGTCGTCAAGGGCACACCGACGCGTCTCAATCCGCTGCGCGCGCTGCAGCAGGGACTCGCCGACGAACCTGCCGATCGCGCGTACCGCATCGAAGGCGCGCGCTGCGCCACGTGTGGTGCGCTCGACTTCTTCGCGCTGGAGGAGCACACCGCGTGACCGTGATCGTGCTGATGTGCGGCACCGGGCTGCTGCAGTAGCAGCGCACGCCGCGCGGCGCGTTCTTTCGCGGGCGCAGCTCCGCGACGGCGAACATGAGGCGAGCGATCGCGCGCGTCTCAGTCGTGGAACGCGCTGCGCGCCCCGCGCCACCGCAGCGTGCGGTCTGCTGTTGCAGAATCCGACACTGGCCGCCGACCGCGCTGTCCTTCGCGTGAACCTTCGGCCCGATATCCCGGGCGAGGAGACGGAGTGACAGCGATGGGCAACGCATCCGCGAAGGGTTTCGGCGCCGCTCTGCTCGTCATGCTGACGGTTGCGGCCGCAGCGTCCGCCCAGAATCCCATCCAGCCGCCGCCGGGTCTGCTGGCGTGGTGGGCGATGGACGGCAATGCCGATGACATCGGCCCCTTGGGCTTCCACGGTGCGCTGGCCCAGGTCGGCGGCACCTTCCCCGCTGCCGAGGTGCTGGCCGGCTTCCACCCCACTGCTCCCGACGGCCACATCGCCGTGCCCGACGCCCCGGAGCTGCACCTGCACAGCAACTTCACGTTCGAAGCCTGGGTGCGCCTCGAAGTGATGCCGCCCAGCGCCTGCTACATGGTCAACAAGGGCACCGCCAACCGCGTCGCGACGCCCTTCACGTTCGGCATCATCGGCAGCGACAACATCCTGACCGGCTCCTCGGTCGTCGGCACCCGCGCTCCGGGCCGCCTGTTCGTGAGCCTGTCCGACGGCACCGCCGACCGCGTGGTGATCTCCAACCAGGCGCTGACGCTGGGCACCTTCACCCACGTCGCGTTCACGGTCACCGACACCCTGTGCACCATCTACATCAACGGCAGCCCCCGCGGTTCGGGGAGTGGCACGCGCTTGCCGTTTGCTGGCGTCCAGGCGCTGCGGCTCGGCGGCATCGTCGGCGGCAACATGCTGACGGGTGTGCTCGACGAAGTGACGTGCTACACGCGCGCGCTGGCGCTGGCTGAGATCCAGGCGATCTTCGCCGCCGGCCCGCTGGGCAAGGTGAAGACCGACCGCAGGCCGCCGCTGGTCACGATCGACCAACCGCTGGCCGATGCCGTGGTCGGGAGCCCCCAGGTGCTCGTGAGCGCCAGCGTCATCGACAGCAGCAGCACGACCGTCGCTTCGGTGCCGGCCGGCCTGTCGGTCAGCCTGCCCGCGGGCGGCGGTAACGCAACCGGAACGGTGACGTTGCCGGGCCCCGATGGCGCGAAGGTCATCGCGGTCGCGGCCACCGACGCGGCCAACAACACCGCCGCCACCTCGGTCACGGTCACACTCGACACCACGGCGCCGATCGTCGCGGTGGTCACGCCGGCCGAGGGCACGGTGCTCGGCACCGCGCCGGGCGCGTTCGCAGTCTCCGTTGGCGACCTCACCGCGACCACGGTGCAGGTGGGCGCCCAGTCCATGACGCTGCCGCCGGGCCAGAGCACGGTGGTGTTCGACGTGTCGCTGCAGGAAGGTGCCAACGCCGTCTCGTTCACGGTCACCGACGCTGCGGGCCACCAGACTGTCGTCGTGCGCAACGTCGTGCTCGACCTGTCGACGCCGATCGTCGCCATCGACTCGCCGCCGGACGGCGCGCTGTTCGGCGCCGGCCAGGCAGCGGTCGCCGTCACGGCTCGCGTCGACGATCTGACGGCCACGACCGTCGCCTCGACGCCGGCCGGCGTTGCCGGCGCGCTGCCGGCGGGCGGTGGCCTGCTGAGCGGCGTGGTGACGCTGGCCGAGGGTCTCAACCAGATCGCGGTCCGCGCCACCGACGAAGTCGGCCACCAGAGCGAAGCGGTCGTCACCGTCAACCTCGACAGCACGCCGCCCGCCGTGGCGTTCGCGTCGCCCGACGGTGGCGGCGTCGTGCACGGCATCGTCGGCGTCGAGGCGGCCGCCACCGACATCGCGCCGGGCAGCGGCGTCGAACGCATCGAACTGTTCGTCGACAGCACGCTGCTGGCGTCCGCCGCGGGCGCCGTCTGCCGGTTCGACCTCGACACCACGACGCTCGCCGACGGCAACCGCGAGCTGCGCGCCGTCGCGAGCGACGGCGCCGGCAACGCCGGCACCGTCACGATGGTGCTCACGATCGACAACACGCCGCCCGAGGTGCGCATCCTGGAGCCGCTGGACAGCACGGCCGTGCAGGGCAACGTCGCGTTCGTCGCGATCGCCAGCGACGGCGGCTCCGGCGTCGCCAGCGTGGTGCAGCGCGTCGGCGGCCGCGCCCCGACGGTCGATGGCTCCACGGCCTTCGAGCCGTCGATGGCCAGCTGCCAGGTCAGCGGCAGCGAGGACACCATGCAGTCGCCCAACGGGGCGTTGCAGTTCGAGATCGAGGCCACCGACGCGGCCGGCAACTCGACCATCGTCGCGGTCGAAGTCGAGGTGCAGAACCTCCAGGGCGGCGAAGGGCCGCGGCTCTTGCCACGCGACGGCGCCTGCGTGAGCGGCCGCGTGCGCATCCGGGTCAGCTCGGACCGCCACGACATCATCGACGTCGAACTGCAGGTCGACGGCGTCCGCATCGCGTTCGGCTACGGCCACCAGCTCAGCGCGTGGTACGACACGACCGAGCGCATGGATGGACCGATGGTCGTGCGCGCGCGGATGCACACCGACGCCGGCCTCATCGAGACCGTGCACACGCTGCGCGTCCGGAACATGGAGCTGCAGAGGCTCTCGCCGAACGTGCTGTCGATCGACGACCGCCGCGGCGGCGAAGTGCACGCCGTCGTGCGCGGCCCGGCCGCGGCGATGCGGAGCTTGCTGGAATGCGAGCTGCAGCTGCGCCTGCCGGGCGGCGCCGCGGTGCCGATGCGTTCGGTCGCGGTGATGCCGGGCAGCCACGGCGAGGCACGGTGCTCGCTGGGCTTCGACCGGCGGGCGCTGATCGCGGCGCTGCGCGCGGCGCAGGCCACCGGCGCGATCGCGCCGCGGGCCGGCCACGTCCGCGTGCAGCTGTGCGCCGGCGAACTGATCGTCGGCCGCACCGGCCTGGAGCTCTGCGGAGGCCACAGTGGTTCGCGCTGAGCACATCCTGATCGCAGAGCTCTGCCTCCTGGCCGCCGGAGCGGCGTGGCTCGGCATGGGCGTGGCTGCACTGCCGCCCGCGTCGCCCGCGCCGCCCGCGGCGGCGGCGCCGGCCGGGACGGCCGCTCTCGCCGAGCCGGTCGACCAGAGCGGACTGCATGCGTTCGTGGCCGCCTGCGCGGCGGCGGACGGCGCGGCGATCCCGCGGCTGCAGGAACTCGCCGCCAGTCCCGACGCGGCGGTTGCCGGCAACGCCATCCGCGCGCTCGGCAGGCTGAAGGCCGCGGACCGCGTTCCGGGCCTCGCCGCGCTGCTGGCGGACGGCCGCCCGCGCGTGCGGCACGAGGCCATCGCCGCGCTCGGCAACAGCGGCAACCCGGACTCCGCCAGGCTGCTCGAGCCGATGTTGTACGGCGAGGACGGTCAGGGGCGCATGCTTGCGATCCAGTCGCTGGTACAGCTCGGCGCCACCGATGCCCTGCAGCGCCTCGCCGCGGATCCGGCCACCGATCCCGGCACGCGCCAGTTCCTCCGCGCCGCGACGCGGCCGCTGCGCGTGCCGCGCCTGCTGGCCACGACGGCGGGCGTCGAACAGCACTGAGCAAGGCATCGCGCGCCGCCACGCTTGTGCCGTGCTGCCGGCCAGTGATGATGCGCCGATGACGGCGGGCGTGATCGTGCTGAAGTTCGGGGGCTCGGTGCTGCGCAGTGCCACCGCGTACGCGGTGGTCGCCACCGAGATCGCGCGCTGGCGCGCCGACGGCCTGCAGGTCGTCGCGGTGGTGTCGGCGCAGGCAGGGCGCACCGACGCGCTGCTCGCGGAGTGCCACGCCGGCGAGCCGTCGCCGTTCGCGGTCGCCGCGCGCGCGGCGCTCGGCGAACTGGAGAGCGCCTCGCTGCTCGGGCTCGAACTCGATCGGCGCCGGATCGATGCGGCGGTGCTCGACCCGGCGGCCCTCGGGCTGCGCGCCGTCGGGCCGCCGCTCGACGCCGATCCCGTCGACGTCGAGACCGGCAGGATGCGCGCGGTGCTGCAGCGGCACGGCACCGCAGTGGTGCCCGGTTTCGTCGCCGTCGACGGCGCGCGCCGCACCGTGCTGCTGGGCCGCGGCGGGTCGGACCTCACCGCGCTGTTCCTGGCGCAGCGGCTCTGCGCACGCTGCCGGTTGCTGAAGGACGTGCCGGGCCTGCTCGCGCCCGATGCGCGCACCAGCGCGCCGTTGCCGGCCGCCGACTACGAGGCCGTGCTGGCGCTGGGCGGCCGCCTCGTGCAGCCGAAGGCGATCGCGTTCGCGCGCGCGCACGCGGTGCGCTTCGAACTCGCGGCGCTCGGTGCGGCGGCGGCGACCGTGGTCGGCCCGGCTGCGCGCGGCGACACCGCGTGCGGGTGATCTCCTACTTGACCAAAGGTTGCGGCCGTTGGACGCGCCGAGCCCGGCGCGGGAAGTTCGCGGCACCCTCTGGTCGCGTGTGCGCCGCGTCGCGACGATGGCTGCGTGGTCCTCGTCTCGTTCCCGCGCGTGCTGGAACGCCACGTCGCCTGTCCGCCGGTCGAAGTCGACGCGGCGACGGTGCGGCAGGCGCTCGAGCGCGCGTTCGCACAGCTGCCGGCGGTGCGCGCCTACGTCCTCGACGAGGACGGCGAGCTGCGCCCGCACATGGCGGTGTTCGTCGACGGCGTGCCGGTCAAGGACCGGCGCAAGCTCGGCGACAAGCTGACGGCGCGCGCCGAGGTCCAGGTCATGCAGGCACTGTCCGGAGGTTGAGCATGGCAACCGAACTGTTGGTCGCGACGCGCAAGGGTCTGTTCACGTTCCGCCGCGCCGGCAAGGGCAGCTGGCGCGCCGCCGCGCCCGACTTCCTCGCCGCGCCGGTGACGATGGTGCTGCAGGATCCGCGCGACGGTGCGGTCTACGCCGGGCTCGACCACGGCCACTTCGGCGTGAAGGTGCACCGCCGCGACGGGCGCCGCTGGAAGGAGATCACGGCACCGGCGATGCCGCCCGCAGGCAAACGCAAGGGCAAGCCGGTGCTCGAGAAGGACGGCTTCGGCCGGCCGTGGCCGCGCAAACTGAAACTGATCTGGTCGCTCGAGATCGACCCGGCGTGGCCCGGCGCACTGTGGTGCGGCACGATCCCCGGCGCGCTGTTCCACAGCGTGGACCGCGGCGCGTCGTGGACCTGGGTCGAGTCGCTGTGGCAGCAGAAGGGCCGGCGCAAGTGGTTCGGCGGCGGCTACGACACGCCGGGCATCCACAGCATCTGCGTCGATCCGCGCGACGCGCGCCGCGTCCACGTCGGCGTGTCGTGCGGCGGCGTCTGGCGCACCGACGACGGCGGCGGCCGCTGGCGCAACGTCGCGCACGGGATGCAGGCCACGTTCGTGCCCGGCAAGAAGGGGCTCGACCCCGACATCCAGGACCCGCACCGCGTCGTGCAGTGCGCGGCCGCGCCCGACCAGCTGTGGTCGCAGCACCACTGCGGCATCTTCAAGACCGGGAGCGACGGCCGCTGGCGCGAGATCAAGGCGAAGGCGCCGAGCCGCTTCGGCTTCGCGTGCGCGGTGCATCCGCAGGATCCCGACTGCGCGTGGTTCGTGCCGGCCCAGAAGGACGAGTGCCGCGTGCCCGTCGACGGCAGGCTCGTCGTCACGCGCACGCGCGACGGCGGCCGCACGCTCGAGGTGCTGCACAAGGGGCTGCCGCAGCAGGGCGTCTACGACCTCGTCTACCGGCACGGCCTCGACGTCAGCGCGGACGGCCGGCAGCTCGCGATGGGTTCGACGACGGGCGGGCTGTGGGTCAGCGAAGATGGCGGCAAGGCCTGGAGCGAACTCAGCGCGCACCTGCCGCCGGTCTACGCGGTGCGCTTCGCCAGCGCGTGAGGCGGTGCCGCGCCGAGATCCGGCGGCGGCCGGAGTGCGATGCACAACGAATCAATGACGAGGGTGCGACGCACTCCTTGCTGCGGGTCCGAAGGACGCGCTTTTCACGCGGCACCAACATAGGCAACAAGGAACCACACGCCGGTGAAGACCGTGGCACCGCAGAAGCTGCCGGCGAGTTCGAGTACGACAGCTCGCAGGAACACAGGATGCGTGCTGCCACGACGCAACACGAAGAAGCCGATCACCATTTCTGCGATCGCCAGTGCGAGCACCTGGGCCTCCATCGGGCTTTGCCCGTCGCTCACCAGCCGCAGCTCGATCGCAGTTGCCCAGCCCAGCCATTTGACGACGTCCAGCAGCGCAATGGTCAGGATCTGGCCATCACGCGCTTGGCACCAGAGGCGCGCAAGCAGAGTGATCGTGTAGAGGTTGCAGACCGCGGCGACCAGGAGCAGCAGCAACGCCGCGGGGTCCTCGTACAAATGAATGAGAATGCTGCTCTTCACCCTGCGCGACTCACCTTGCCGATGAAACCACCCAGGACTCAACCCTTGCGCGTGCGCTGCGCGATCGCCGCGACCACCGCGTCCGGGTCGGGCCAGCCGCCGCCGAACAGCTTCGTCAGCAGGCCGGTCTTCTTGCTCGCGATCGTCTCGCCGTCGACGACGACGTCGAACTGGCCCATGCTGCCGCGCTCGACGGCCGCGCGGATGCCGAGTTCACTCTCGATGTGGGCGGCGAGACTCGCCGCCCGCGGGCCGTAGCCTCAAGCGGTGCAGTGCAGGATCGTGACGTGGGTCATGGTGCGGCAACGATCTTCGGCGAAGATCGCCGCCATGCAAGAGCTGCGCATCGGCGCCGACGACGCGGGCCAGCGTCTCGATCGCTACCTGCGCAAGCTGCTCGTCGCCGTGCCGCTCGGCGCGATCTTCCGCCAGCTGCGCACGGGGGCGATCCGCGTCGACGGCAGGAAGGCGAAGCCCGACCTGCGCCTGCTCGCGGGGATGGTCGTGCAGATGCGCGTGCGCAGTGAGGATCTCGCGGCCGCCGAGCCCGCGCGGGCCGCGGCACCGCGGCGCGCGTGGCGCGGACCGGCGCCGCGCGTCGTGCACCGCGACGCCGACGTGCTGATCGTCGACAAGCCGGCGGGCATGGCCGTGCAGCCCGGCTCGGGGCAGGGCGAGGACCACCTCGTCGCGTGGCTCGAGCAGGTCGCGGCGCGCGCGCATTCGCCGACGTTCCGGCCGGCGCCCGCGCACCGCATCGACCGCGGCACCTCGGGTCTGTGCGCGATCGGGCTGTCGCCGGCGGGCCTGCGCGGGCTCGGCGCGGCGTTCCGCGACGGCACCGTCGCGAAGACCTACCTCGCGGTCGTGCACGGCGTGCCCGCGACCGCGCGCGGCACGATCGACGCGCCACTGCGCGAACTCGCGGCGCCCGCCGCCGATGGACCGAAGGTCGCGGTCGACGCGCTCGGCAAGCCGGCGCGCACCGACTACGAGGTCGTCAGTGCAGCCGGCGACCGCGCGCTGCTGCGCGTGCGCATCCACACCGGCCGCATGCACCAGATCCGCGCGCACCTCGCGCACCTCGGCCATCCGATCGTCGGCGACCGCCGCTACGGCTCGCCGGTGCGCATGGGCACCACGCTCTTGCTGCACGCGGCCGAACTCGTACTCGCGCACCCGACCACGGGCGAACCGCTGCGCGCGACGGCCGAACCGCCGGCGGCGTTCAGGCTGTGAGCCTCATTCGGCGAGCAGGTGCTGGAGCGCGCCCCGGCGGCTGCCGCACAATCGGTCCGTGCCCGAGCCCCTGGAACCGTGCGCTGAACGCGAACGCCTGCGCGCCGACGCCCGCCGCGAGCAGAACTGGAAGCGCTGGGGGCCCTACCTCAGCGGGCGGCAGTGGGGCACCGTGCGCGAGGACTACTCGGCTGACGGCGATTGCTGGAGCTACTTCCCGCACGACCACGCGCGCAGCCGCGCCTACCGCTGGGGCGAGGACGGGTTGCTCGGCTTCACCGACCGGCAGTGCCGGCTGTGCTTTTCGTTCGCGCTGTGGAACGGCCGCGACCCGATCCTGAAGGAGCGGCTGTTCGGGCTCGCGGGCCCGCAGGGCAACCACGGCGAAGACGTCAAGGAGGAGTACTTCTTCGTCGACGCCACGCCGACGCACTCGTGGATGCGTGCGCTCTACAAGTACCCGCACGCGGAGTACCCGTACCAGCGCCTGCTCGACGAGAACCGCGCGCGCGGCCTGCAGCAGCGCGAGTTCGAGCTCGCGGACACCGGCGTGTTCGACGGCGACCGCTACTTCGACGTCGAGGTGACCTACGCCAAGCAGGCACCCGAGGACGTGCTGGTCGTGCTGCGCGCACACAACCGCGCGGCCGCGGCGGCCGAGCTGCACGTGCTGCCGCAGCTGTGGTTCCGCAACACCTGGTCGTGGGGGCGCAGCGGCGAGGGCTACTGGCCGCGCGGCGACATCCGGCGGCACGGCGAGCGCGCGCTGGTCGCCGCGGGCGCGGGGCTCGAGCCGTTCGTGCTCGAGCTCGACAGCGTGGCCGATGGTGCGTTCCGCGGCGCGCTGTTCACCGAGAACGAGACCAACAGCCAGCGCCTGTTCGGCGCCAGCAACCGCACGCCGTACGTGAAGGACGCGTTCCACGAGCGCGTCATCAGCGGCCGGCCCGATGCGGTCGATCCGCGCGAGCAGGGCAGCAAGGCCGCGTTCTGGTGCGTCTGCACGGTGCCCGCGCGCGGCACCGTCGAACTGCGCCTGCGGCTCCGCGCCGCGGCGGCGGCGCAGGGTGCCGCGTTCGGGCGCGAGTTCGCGGCGGTGCTGCAGCAGCGGCAGCGCGAGGCCGATGCGTTCCATGCGCCGCTGCTGTCGCCGGCGCTGTCTGCCGACGAGCGCGCGGTGCAGCGGCAGGCGTTCGCGGGCCTGCTGTGGACCAAGCAGTTCTACCACCTCGACGTCAGGGCCTGGCTCGACGGCGATCCCAGCCAGCCGCCGCCGCCGCCGGCGCGGCGCACGGTGCGCAACGCCGACTGGCTGCACCTCTACAACCGCGACGTGCTGTCGATGCCCGACTCGTGGGAGTACCCGTGGTACGCGGCGTGGGACCTCGCCTTCCACATGCTGCCGATGGCGCGGCTCGATCCCGGGTTCGCGAAGGACCAGCTGCTGCTGCTGCTGCGCGAGTGGTACATGGCGCCGAGCGGGCAGGTCCCCGCCTACGAGTTCGCGTTCGGCGACGTCAATCCGCCCGTGCACGCGTGGGCGTGCTGGCGCGTCTACAAGATGACCGGCGCGCGCGGCAGCCGCGACCGCCGCTTCCTGCAGCGCGCGTTCCACAAGCTGCTGCTCAACTTCACGTGGTGGGTCAACCGCAAGGACAACGACGGCAACCACGTGTTCGGCGGCGGCTTCCTCGGCCTCGACAACATCGGCGTGTTCGACCGCAGCAAGCCGCTGCCGACCGGCGGTCAGCTCGAGCAGGCCGACGGCACGGCGTGGATGGCGTTCTACTGCGCGACGATGCTGTCGATGGCGCTCGAACTCGCGCGCAGCGACCCCGCGTACGAGGACGTCGCGTCGAAGTTCTTCGAGCACTTCGTCGCGATCACGCACGCGATGAACACGCTCGGCGGCACCGGGCTGTGGGACGAGCAGGACGGCTTCTACTACGACCAGATCCACCTCGACAACCGCGTCGAGAAGCTGCGCGTGCGCTCGATGGTCGGGCTGATACCGCTGTTCGCCGTCGAGGTGCTCGAAGAGGAACTGCTGCGCAACCTGCCCGGGTTCCACAAACGCATGCAATGGTTCCTGCGCAACGAGCGCGAGCTCGCTCAGCACGTCACGCTGCCCGACGGCAAGGGCGGTGCCGACCACCATCGTCATGTGCTGCTGGCGATGCCGTCGCAGGAGCGGCTCGTGCGCGTGCTGCGCTACCTGCTCGACGAGCGCGAGTTCCTGTCGCCATACGGCGTGCGTTCGCTGTCGGCCGCGCACCGCGAGCAGCCGTTCGTGCTGCGCACCGACGGCCAGGAGTACCGCGTCGACTACGCGCCCGGCGAGAGCACGACCGGCATGTTCGGCGGCAACAGCAATTGGCGCGGGCCGATCTGGTTCCCGCTCAACTTCCTGCTGATCGAAGCGCTCGAACGCTACGGCCACTTCTTCGGCGACGCGCTGCAGGTCGAGTGCCCGACCGGCTCCGGCAACCTGCGCACGCTGCAACAGGTCGCCGACGAGCTGTCGGCGCGCCTCGCGCGGCTGTTCGTGCGCGGCAGCGACGGCCGCCGGCCGTTCGCTGGCGATGACGCGAGGCTGCAGGGGGACCCGCACTGGCGCGACCTCGTGCTGTTCCACGAGTACTTCCACGGCGACACCGGCCGCGGCTGCGGCGCGTCGCACCAGACCGGGTGGACCGCGCTGGTCGCGAACTGCCTCGACAAGGTCGCGCGGCAGCGCGGCGCGGTGGGCGCAGCGCAGGGGCGCGCCAGATAGGCGAGCCCGGATGGCGAGCTCACTGCACGACGAGCGCGAGCGTGTTGGAGAGGCGGCCGGGGAGTGTGGGCGGCATCACGAGCGCTTGGATCCAGACGGCGAGACCAACCAGTGTTTGCGAGTTGGGAACGGGCGTCGAAACGCTCAATACCGGGTCGTCGACCCCCGACGCGAGGGCGGCATAAGCGAGGATGGTGGCGCTCGGCAGGTCGATGCCGAGCGGGCCGAACGGCGTGGGCGTGCCGTTGTCCGGCGTCGGCGACGCGGCGACGAACACCGGAGAAAACGAGGGCGCGAACACGTCGCAGGTCCACGTCGTACCGATGTGCGGGTGGGACGGCGAGCGCAGGTACGGCAGTTCGAGCACGGTGGGCACAGGTGCGACCGTGCCCTGGATGCTGGGCAGCGCGCCCCAGGCATCGAGCCGTATGTAGCCCGGCGCGCCGACGCTCGTCGGCGAGGGCAGGACCCACGGCGCTGGGGCGCCAGCTGCCCCGCCGCGTGCGACAACGGAACCGCCGGGCAGTACGGTCACGCTGGTGTCGCCGCGCAGCAGGATCGAGCCTCCAGAACCGCCAGAGATGACAGACTGGCCGTCGGCCGTGATCGTGCCGTCGACCACGATGCGACCGCCAGCGTGCAGCACGAGCGTGCCGCCGCCTTCTGCGTACGGAATGCTGTACTGAAAGCTACAGAATGGATCGCCGAGAATCCCCAGGTCGCCCCCCTGACTGCCGCCGTCGAGGCTGAACGGCAGGACCGAGCCGTAGGTGCCGGCGTGCCGTCCGCCTCGGGGTGGATTGTACAAGTTGCTGTTCGGGCACCAGCCCCCGCCGAGACCTAGACCGGTGGTGACCATGCCAGCCGCGCGATGGGGCACAGACCCGGTCACGGTCACTACGCCACCCGCGACCGAGAGCGTGCCGTGTACGAATGCATCACCGTCACAGAGGATGACGGCTGGCAGCGGCACTGGACCCACGGGTGCAATGAAGCGCACGGTCACGCCGGTTGGAATGAGGATCGAGCTGTAATGGAACAGCGTGACGTTGACGACGATCGACGTGCTGGTCGTCGGTGACAGCGCGGGAAACTGCGCCCGCACCGAGCCAACGGCGCACAGCGGGACGACAGCGAGCAGAGCGCGCGAAGCGAGCGTTCGCCGAGTTGGTGTAGCGGGCACGACCATCGACCTCCAACGGGCCCCCGGACATCCGAGAGGTGGCCCGGATGATATGTGCGGCTGTGCGGTCCGAGAAGTGGCGCCCGTTGCTCGACACGCTGCAGTGCTGTCAGGGCACGGCGCGGATCGCCTGCTCTGCGATGCCCGCCGCGTCACTGCACGACGACGGCGAGCGTGTTGGAGAGGCGCCCAGCGAGTGCGGGCGGCATCACGAGCGCTTGGATCCAGACTGCGAGACCGACCAGTGTTTGCGAGTTGGGGATCGACGTCGACACGCTCACGAACGGGTCGTGGCTCGGCGACGCGAGGGCGGCGTAGGCGAGGATCGTGGCGCTCGGCAGATCGATGCCGAGCGGGCCGAACGGCGTTTGCGTGCCGTTGCCCGGCGTTGGCGACGCGGCGACGAACACCGGCGCTGCCTCGGGCGCGAACACGTCGCAGGTCCACGTCGTGCCGATGCGCGGCTGGGACAGCGCGCGCAGGTGGGGCAGTTCGAGCACAGTCGGCGCCGGCGCGACGCGCCCCTGGATCCTCGGTGGCATGCCCCAGGCATCGAGCCGGACGTAGCCCGGCGCGCCGAGGCTCGTCGGCGGCAGCGGGAATGGCCCCACAGGAAAAGCTCCGCCGCCGCGCGCGGTGACGGTGCCGCCGGGCAGCACGGTCACGCCGGCGTCGCCGCGCAACAGGATCGAGCCTCCAGAACCGGCCGCAGCGCCGGCACGGCCACCACCGCAAGTCGCGCCGTCGGCCGTGACGGTGCCATCGACCTCGATGGCACCGCCGGCGCGCAGCACCAGCGTGCCGCCGCCTTCTGATCCCGGCGTATCGCTCGTGTGCTGAAGACAGTGCGAATCGCTGTAGATCGACAGGGTCCCGCCAGGACTGCCGCCAGCGAGGCTGAATGGCAGGACCGAGCCGTAGGTGCCAGCGTGCAGTCCGCCTCGGGGCGCCGTGAACAACGAGAGGCCCAAGCACCAGGAACCGGAGACACCTTGACCGGTGGTGACCGAGCCAGCCGCGTAGGGGAACGGTGACACGGAGTGCACGTCGCCGGCAACCGACAGCGTGCCGTGCACGATGGCATCACCGTCACAGAGCACGACTGCTGGCGGGCGCGGCGGCAGCGAACCCGCAGGTACGACGAATCGCACGGTCACGCCGACCGGCACGAGGATCGAGCTGTAGTGCAGCGTTCCGTTGACGACGATCGACGTGCTGGTCGTCGGTGCCAGTGCGGGAAGCTGCGCTCGCACCGCGCCAATGGTGCTCAGCGGGACGACCGCGAGCAGTGCGCGCGACGCGAGCGTGCTGCAAGTTCGTGAAGCGGGCACCGCCATCGACCTCCAAACGGCCCCCGGACGGCCGAGGCGACGCGGATGGTAAGCGTGGCGCCCCGGTCCGGGAAGGAGCGCCCTTGCTCGCCGCCGTCAGAGCTTGGCGAGCCAGTCCTTGAACGCCTGCTCCATCTTGTCGAGGTCCTGCGCGAACAGGTCCTGGAACACCTTCTTGCTCGCCTCGGGGCTGCCCATCGGCAGCCTGCCTTCGGGCGCGCCGAGCACCTGGCCGCGGCACTTGCCTTCGAAGTGTTCGAAGCGCGCGTTCCAGGGGCACTGGTCCTCGGACAGGAAGCGCAGCAGCGCCCAGCACTGCGCGTAGTAGAGGTGCGCCTGGTCGGGCGCGGTCGCGAGCAGCCGCGTCGGGTCGCCGGCGAACAGGTCCTTCAGCGGCAGTG
>Ga0070689_100001233_pt1 | contig 16259 bp, 10 predicted proteins | sample KBSS23HmetaG_FD_64669 | JGI IMG/M metagenome (GOLD analysis project Ga0070689, IMG submission 64669) | Switchgrass rhizosphere microbial communities from Kellogg Biological Station, Michigan, USA - KBS S2-3H metaG | ecosystem: Host-associated > Plants > Roots > Rhizosphere ...
GCGCGCGCGACGCCGGCCTCCGCGCAGGAACGCGTGCCCGAATCGGTCCTCGCATGGATCCTCATCGACGGAGAGGGGCGCACGCCGGAGGGAGCGGTGCTCGACGCGACCTTCGCGTGGATGCCTGGCGATGCGGCGCGGGCACCGGAGCTCGGCGTCTCGGGTTACGTCGCGAGCCGCACGCTGGCGGGTGCGCTGTCGCGCGCGACGGGTTCGGTCCTCGCCCGCGTCGAGCTCAGGGGAGCCATCGTCGTGCAAGAGGGGCTCTTCGTGGGCCAAGAGCTGCGATGCCTGTCGCGTCGCGACGTCGCGCGTGCGCTGGAGGAATACGCCTACTGGTGCGCCGATGCGGTGCTCGAGCCCGAGGCGCGCGTCGCCACGGACGCCGCGCGTGTCCGTGAGGCGCTGGCCGCGCACCGCGCGCGCCGCGCCGCGGGCCGGAGCCCGACCCGCGAGGAGTCCGCCGAGCTCGCGGCGCTCGCCGAGCGCTGCGCGCGGGAGTCGGACTGCGGTCTCGTAGCGTTCGCCTACGCGTTGCAGCCGGCGGCCCACGAGGCCGCGCGTCTCAGCCACGGGTATGCGATCCACATGCTGGCGCGCCGCGCTGCGGGAGAGCGCGCGGGCACGATGGAGGCCGCAGTCCTCTTCGCGCGTGAGCGGTGCGCGCGAGGTGAGCACGCCGAGGCCGAGCTCGCGCGTCGTCTGAGCGACGTCCGGTGAGGAGCTCGAGCTGCTGTCGCGTGCCCAGCCGGAGGACCAGGTACGATGGCGGCGTGACCGGCCACCTCACGCGCGCGCTGGCGATCGTCGTGGCCGTCGTGTCGATCGTCGCGCTCGCGCCCCGCGAGGCACGCGCGGACGCGATCGACGAGATCGCGCGCCCGGCGATCCGCGTCTTCCGCGACCGCGACGGGCTCCCGCAGAACTCGGCGATGTCGCTCGCGTTCGACTCGCGCGGCGTCTTGTGGGTCGGGACGCAGGACGGGCTCGCGTCGTTCGATGGGCGCGCGTGGCGCACGTTCAACCTGCCGCGGCGCGAGGTGTCGAACTTCATCCGCGTGGTGTTCGTCGACGCCGACGACGGCGTGTGGTGCGGGCGTCAGGACGGCGGGCTCGCGCGGCTGAATCGCGAGGGGACGTGGGACGTGTCGGCCGATCGCGCGAACGGCCTCCCCGACGATCGCGTCGAGGCGATCCTCGAGCCACGCGCGGAGTCGGGCGCGCGCTCCCTCTGGGTGGCGACGCGGCGCGGGGTCGCGGTGCGCGGCGCCGATGGCCGGTGGACGGCGCTCGCCGAGGGGCAGCGCGTGAACGCCATGATCGAAGGGGAAGACGACGGCGCGCGCGTCGTGTGGCTCGGGACGGACGACGGCGTCCGGCGCGTGCGCGGCGGCCCTGGCGGCGCCGAAGGCGCCCGCGTCGAGACGCTCGCGGGCTCGCCGAGGGCGCATGTCAGCGCGCTCCTCGAGACGCGCGACGAAGGCGGCGCGCGCGTCCTCTGGGCCGGGGCGAACGACGGTCTCTACCGCCTCGCGCACGGATCGTGGACGAAGATCGATCGCGCCGCCGGTCTCCCGTTCGACGGCGTCGACGCGCTCGCACGGACGGTCGCGGCCGACGGGAGCGCCGTCGTGTGGGTCGGGAGCGACGCGGGCGTCGCGCGGCTCGAGGGGGGGCGATGGACGTCGCTGCCGCTCGCGGGGATCGTCCCCGCGCCGGCGGTGTGGAGCTTCCTCGCGGCGCCCGCGAGCGGACCGACGCACACGCTGTGGATCGGCCTCGACGGCGCGCTCGCGCGCGTGCGTCTCGGCGGATGGCGGACGCTCGCGGCGCCCGACGCGGCGGTGAGCACGTACGCGTTCGCGGTCACGAAGGACCGGGACGGCGGCGACTCGCTCTTCCTCGGGACGCGCGGGAGCGGCGTGCTCTCGTACGCCGACGGCGCGTGGAAGCGGCTCGATCGCGCGCGCGGCCTCCCCGACGACACGGTCTTCGCGTTCTTCGCGTTCCCGGAGGACGACGGGTCGCACACGCTGTGGATCGGCACGCAGTCCGGCGGCGTGGTCGCGTGGCGAGACGGGCGGTGGGCCGCGCCCGGCGGCGCCGCGAGCCCCGCGGTGGGGCGCGACGCGAAGCGGGCGCCGGGCGCGCCGATCAGCCTCGCCGGCAGCGTGCGCGCGTTCCGCGCGGCGGTCGACGACGACGGCGCGCCGGCGATGTGGGCGGCGACGGCGGGGAGCGGCGTCCTTCGCTACGCGCACGGCGCGTGGACGTCGCTCGATCACGTCTCGGGGCTGCCGATCGACGCGACGTTCGACGTGGCCGAGACGCGCGATCCCGACGGCGCGCGCGTCGTCTGGGTGGCGACGCAAGGGGCGGGGGTCGCGCGGTACGCGCGCGGTCTCTGGACGCGCTTCGATCGCGCGACGTCGGCGATCAGGAGCGACAGCGTCCTCTCGCTCCACGCGAGCCAGAGGGCGCTCTGGGCCGGCACCGAAGGGGGCGGCGTGTCGGTGCTCGACCTCGCAGCGCCCAGCAAAGGCTGGACGACGTGGACCGAGACGACGACGCCCGCGCTCCCGAACAACACCGTCTATCAAGTGCAAGAAGACGCGCGCGGGCGGATCTACCTCTTTACGAACAAGGGAGTCGCGCGCATCACCCCGACGCCGGACCTCCTCACGGGGCGCGGCGTGCCGTTCACCCTGACGACGTTCACGACCGACGACGGGCTCCCGTCGAACGAGTTCAACGGCGGCGCGTCGTACGTCGACGCGCGCGGGCGGATCTGGGGGGGCAGCGTCGGCGGCGCGACGTTCTTCGATCCGGCGGCGGAGATCCCGGACGACGCGCCGAAGCCGCTCGTCCTCACGCCGGGGCGCCTCCTCCCGCTGGGCGACGAGCGCGGCGCGCTCGCGCCGGGCGCGGTCCTCTCGTACGACGAGAGCAGCGTCGCCTTCGATTTCACGCTCGTCTCGCTCTTCCGCGGCGAGGAGGTGCGCTACCGGACGCAGCTCGTCGGTCTCGACGCGCAGCCGAGCGCGTGGTCCGCCGACGCGAAGCGCGAGTACACGACGCTCCCCGCCGGCGCGTACACCTTCCGCGTCTGGGGTCGGGATCACGCCGGCATCGTGAGCGGCCCAAAGGAGATCGCGTTCCGCGTGAAGCCTTCGCCGTGGCGGACGACGTGGGCGTTCGCGCTCTACGCGGCGCTCGCGGCGGCGCTCTGGTACGCCGTCGTGTGGCTGCGCGTCTTCACCCTCGAGCGCCGGAACCGGTCGCTCGAGAAGCGGATCGCCGAGCGCACGCGCGAGCTCGCGGACAAGGTCGACGAGCTCGCGCGCTCCGAGTCGCGGGCGCGCGCCGCCGAAGAAGAGGCGCGCGGCGCGGACCGCGCGAAGAGCGCGTTCCTCTCGACGATGAGCCACGAGCTCAGGACGCCGCTCAACGCGATCCTCGGCTTCTCGCAGCTCCTCGTGCGCGACCGCGCCGTCCCGCCCGCGGCGCGCGATCACGTCGACGTGATCCAGAGGAGCGGCGAGCACCTCCTCGACCTCATCAACGGCGTCCTCTCGATCGCGAAGATCGAGGCCGGCGCGATCGATCTCGAGTCGCGCGTCTTCCGCCTCGAGGACACGGTGCACGGCGCGGCGCGGATGATCGAAGGGGCCGTGCGCGCGAAGCGGCTGCGCCTCGCCGTGGAGATCGGCGCGTCGATGCCGCCGGCGGTGCGCGGCGACGAGGGGAAGCTGCGGCAGATCCTGCTCAACCTCCTCGGGAACGCGGTGAAGTTCACCGCGGAGGGGGGCGTCACGCTGCGCGCCGCGTGGGACGACGGGCGCGCGACGATCGAGGTGGAGGATACGGGGCCGGGGATCGCGAAGGACGAGATGGGGCGCCTCTTCGCGCCGTTCGTGCAGAGCACGTCGGGGCGCGGCGCGGAAGGCGGGACAGGCCTCGGGCTCGTCATCAGCCGCGCCTACGCGCGGCAGATGGGCGGCGACGTGACGGCGAAGAGCGAGCTCGGCGCGGGGACGACGTTCCGCTGCGAGATCGCGCTCCCCGCCGCCGAAGCAGCGGACGCGCCGCCGCGCGATCGACGCGCGCTCGCGCTCGCCAGGACGGGAGCGTCCGGGCCGTACCGCGTCCTCGTGGCCGACGACACCGCCGAGAACCGGGCGCTCCTCGCCGAGCTCCTCGGCGTGCTCGGCGGCTTCGAGGTCCGCGAAGCGTCGACGGGCGAAGACGCCGTCCGCGTGTGGCGCGCGTTCCGGCCGCACGTCGTCTTCATGGAGATGCGCCTCGCGAAAATGGACGGCGTCGAGGCGACGCGCGCGATCCGCGCCGCCGAGCGCGAGCAGGAGCAGGGAGCGGGCACGGAGTGGGCGCGTCCCGTGTCGTCGCGCCGGATCCGCGCGGCGCTATCCGACGGCCCGCCCTCCGTTCCCGCGCGACCCGAGCGCGCGGTGATCGTGGCGCTCTCCGCGAGCGCGTTCGATCACGAGCGCGCGGCGCTCCTCGACGCCGGGTGCGACGACTTCATCGCGAAGCCGTATCGCGAGGAGACCGTCATCGCGGCGCTCGAGCGGCACCTCGGCGCGACGTTCGTCCGCGAGCCCGCGGGCGATGCGTCGGCGTCGGCCGACGGCGGCGGCGAGCCCGGGCCGCTCGAGCCCGGGCGCGTCGCGGTCCTCCCCGACGACGTGCGCGCGGCGCTCCTCGAAGCATCGCGCGCGGGCGATCTGCGCCGCGCGCGGGATGCAGCCGACCAGGTGGCTGCGATCGACGCGGATCTCGCGCGCGCGCTCCGCGCGATGATCGAGGCGTTCCGTTTGGAGGAGATCGAGGCGACGATGGAGGGCCCCGCCGATGGACGCTGAAACCCCGCCCCCGCCGAGCAGGCCCCCGCCGTCCGTGGGGACCACGCAGAGCGTGCGGCCGCGTGTCCTCATCGTCGACGACACGCCGGCGAACCTCACGCTCCTCTCCGAGATGCTCATCGCCCGCGGCTACGACGTCTCCGTCGCGACGAACGGTCGCCGCGCGCTCGCGCTCGCCGCCGCGCAGCCGCCGTCGGCGATCATGCTCGACATCTCGATGCCGGACATGAACGGGTACGAGGTGTGTGGCGCGCTCAAGGCCAAGGACGCGACGCGCGCCGTCCCGGTCCTCTTTTTGAGCTCGCTCGACGAGGTCGGCGACAAGGTCGCCGCGTTCCGCGCCGGCGGCGTCGACTACGTGACGAAGCCGTTCGCGGTCGAGGAGGTGATGGCGCGCCTCGAGACGCAGCTCCGGATCGCGCGCCTGACCGGCGAGCTCGAGGCCCGGCGGCGCGATCTCGAGCGCCAGAACGCCGAGCTCGCGCGCAGGAACGACGAGCTCATGCTCGCCCACCGCCGCACCGACCGCGTCTTCTTGGCGCTCGCCGAGCTCCTCCCCGGGAAGGTCCTCGACGAGAAGTACCTCCTCGAGGAGAAGATCGGCGCGGGCGGGTTCGGGACGGTCTTCCGCGGGAAGCACCTCCTCCTCGATCGCGCCGTCGCCGTGAAGGTGTTCCGGCCGACGCCGGCGAACGACACGACCGAGGGGCTCGAGCGGTTCCGCGCGGAGGGGGCGGCGGCGTGTCGCGTCGATCACCCGAACGTCGTCCAGGTGCTCGACTCGGGGATCGCCGAGAGCATCCCGTACCTCGTGATGGAGCTCCTCGAGGGGCGCCCGCTGTCGGAGGCGATCGCGGAGGAGAAGCCGATGCCGCCGGCGCGCGTCGCCGGCATCCTCGTCCCGGTGTGCCGCGCGCTCGCCGAGGCGGCGGCGCAGAGCGTCGTGCACCGCGACATCAAGCCGTCGAACGTCTTCCTCCATCGAGGGCGCGACGGCGAGATCGTGAAGGTCGTCGACTTCGGGATCGCGAAGCTCCTCGGCGCGCCGGCCGACCCGCCGACGGAGGACGCGACGATGACCGGCGTGCTCATCGGGAGCCCGGCGTACATGGCGCCGGAGCGGATCTTGGGCGCGGCGTACGACGCGCGGTCGGACATCTACTCCGTGGGCGTGATGGCGTACGAGATGCTCGCCGGGCGCCGCCCGTTCGAGGCGCGGGGCGCGGGTCACGCGCCGATCGCGCTCCGCAGCCTGATCGACGATCCGCCGCTGCTCCGCGAGCTCGCGCCGGAGGTCCCGGCGGAGCTCGACGCGATCGTGATGGCGGCGATGGCGCGCCGCCCGGAGTCCCGGCCGAGCGCGCGCGATCTCGCCGCGTCGCTCGCGCCGTTTGCCCAAGGACGGTCCCATGTCTGATCTCCTCCCGGTCGACGCGCTGCGCGTCACGGTCGTCATCGACAACACGAGCGACGGGCTCTCGACCGCGCCCCCCCACGCCCGATCCGAGATGATGTCGCTCGCGGCGCGGCCGGGCGTGACCCTCACCGGCGAGGCGCTCTGCTGCGCGCATCACGGCCTCTCGCTCCTCGTCGAGTGCGAGCGCGCGGGACGCTCGGCCACGGTGCTCTTCGACGCGGGGCCCGAAGGGGCGGTCTTCGAGCGCAACGTCGGCTGCCTCGGAGCGGGCGACGCGCTCGGCGCGGTCACCGACGTCGTCCTCTCGCACGGCCACTGGGATCACGCGGGGGGCCTCGTGCGCGCGCTCGAGCGACGGCGCACGGTGCGGCGCGATGGGTTTGAGCCGGCGCTGCTGCACGTTCATCCGGGCGCCTTCGTGTCGCGCGCCGTGCAGTTCGTCACCGGGGCCATCGTGCCGATGCGCGACGTCCCTTCGGTGGCGGAGCTCGAGCGCGCCGGGGCCGAGGTCGTCCGTTCGTCCGCTCCGGCCATCCTCGGAGGCGGCTGCTTCTTCCTGAGCGGCGAGATCCCGCGGACGACGTCGTACGAGAAGGGCTTCCCCGGTCACGTCCGCCGTGACGCCTCCGGCGCGTGGACGCCCGATCCGCTGCTCGAGGACGAGCGGTTCTTGGCGGTGCACGTCGCGCGGCGCGGGATCTTCGTCTTCACCGCGTGCTCCCACGCCGGCATCGTGAACGTGCTCCGCGCCGCTGCGGCGACGTTCCCGTCGCTGCCGGTCGTCGGCGTCGTGGGCGGGCTCCACCTCGCCGGCTGGACGGAGCGGATCATCGGCGAGACGGTGAGCGATCTGAAGTCGTTTCCGCTCGAGGCGATCGCGCCCGGTCATTGCACCGGGTTCCGGGCGACGGCGGCGCTCCTCCACGCGTTCGGCGACACGATCGTCACGCCGCTCGCCGTCGGCAAGCGACTCCAGTTTTAGAAGCCCCCGATCAGCCGGGGCCGGCGTCGGCCGCGTCTCCCCGGCTCGCGTCGTACGGTCCGCTGTCGACGCCGCCGTCGCCGTCGTATGGCGCGGCCACCGGGACGCCGAGGAGGTGGATGACCTTGCCGGGATCCGTCGTCGGGGTGAGCGGTCCGCCGGTCTTCGCCGTGTCGGCTGGATTGCCGAGGAGGAGCAATACGAAGTTCGATTGCGCCGAATAGAAGTCTTGCGGGAGGGCCTGCGGCGCCGAGAGCGCCTGCACCGACGCGAGCGACTGGGTGATCGCGAGCCCCGTCGTCTCGACGCGGAAGCCGTGGGACGCGTACACGCGCGAGTCGGCGCGGTCGAGCGCGAGGCTCACCGGCGCCGCGGGGCTGACCGCGCCGAGCGTCGGGCTCACGTCGATCGGCGTACCCGCGTCGGCCCCCAGATCGCCGAACGTCACGCGCGTCGACGGGCCGGCGAGGCTCGGTGAGAGGTTCGCGATCTGCACCAGGAAGTCGCGGGGCGGCGTGTGGGTGTACGCGGAGAGCTCGATCGACGCGACCTTCGCGTTCCCTTTCGCGGCGTCGAAATCGGGACCGCACGTCGCGGCGTCTCCGCTCCCCGGGACGCAGCCGGAGACGACGAGGAGGTGCACGCCGGGTTCGTACGTGGCCGGAGGGAGCGTGCCCAGCGTGGTGAACTGGTTCGCGTCGAGGCAATCGCCGCCCAATCCAGGGCAGATGAGCGCGCTGCACGGAGTGTTCGCCGGGCGCACCGGCGGGCGCAGATACTTCTCCGGAATGACGTAGACGGTGTGCGGCTTGCCTCCGTTTCCGTTGATCGTCAGCCCGACGTCCGCGAGCGGCCGGAGGCGCACCGCGCTCCCGACGTCGACGCCGACGACGTTCGACTGCGGCATCAGCTCGCGATCGGGGAACGGCACGAGGTTGCCCGCCGCCCCGTCGTTCCCGAAGCAAAGACGAAACGCCGGCAGGTTCCCGGACGCGTGGACCGTGATCACCCCCGACGCGTTCCCGTCGACGGCGTTGGAGCCGCCGGTGCCCGGCGCCGCAGACGCTGCCGAGTCCGCGCTGGCGCTGGCGTCGGCGTCGCCGGCCGACGAGGGCTGGTCGCCGGGGTTGTCGGGGTTGGCGTCGCCGGCGCCGCAGTGGATCGCGCCGGTGCCGGCCGCGAACGTCGCGCAGAGGAGCGCCGCGGGGAATCGCCACCGTCGCCTGTCGCGCGTGTCATCCATCTCGAGACAGCATCGCAGAAACCATGCCTTCCGTGCGATCGCGCGCGGCGCGTTCGCGCGCCATGGCGCTCCACGACGGCAAAATCCCGCCCGGCGCATCTCGGCACACGCGCCGTTCGCGGGTCCTTTCGGGATCCCGGTCGGTCGTGCCGCCCGAACGCGGACGGATCGGCGCGTGGCAAAGAAGTTGCTCGAAGGGCTCGAAGCAGCAGTTGCGAAAGGGAGTCCGTTCACCCATTCTGGACCCGGACGCCGCGCTTTCGTGGGGGCCCCGTGCAGGTAGCACGGGGCCACGTCCGGTCTATCGTCCTCCAGCCACTTTCAGGGAGCTACGGCTTTGTCCGAGCCGCGAGTCGGAATGATGGTCACGCCGGCCGTCCGCCTGACACGCCCACTGGGCGAGGGCGGGATGGGGTCCGTGTGGGTGGCTGATCACCTGGCGCTCCGCACGCAGGTCGTCGTCAAGTTCATCGCGGAGGACCTCGCGAAGCACCCCGAGGCGCTCGCCCGCTTCTCCCGCGAAGCGGCGATGGCCGCGCAGGTGAAGAGCCCTCACGTCGTGCAGACGTTCGACCACGGGGTCACCGACGACGGCCGCCCGTACATCGTCATGGAGCTCCTCGAGGGGAGGGATCTGGCGACGCGCCTCGAGACCGCAGGTCGCATGGCCCCGGCCGACGTGGTGCACGTCGTCGCGCAGCTCGCGCGCGCGCTCGATCGTGCCCACGACCGCGGGATCGTTCACCGCGACATCAAGCCGAACAACATCTTCCTCTGCGACGTCGACAGGAGCGGCGAGATCTTCGTGAAGCTCCTCGACTTCGGGATCGCGAAGGGGCTCGACGGCGCGACGCTCCCCGCGGGGATGCCGTCCGCCGCGGGGAGGCTCGACGGCAACACGAAGACGGGGTCGATGATCGGGACGCCGTACTACATGAGCCCCGAGCAGCTCACGGGGGCCAAGGAGATCGACTACCGCACCGATCTCTGGTCTGTCGGCGTCGTCGCGTTCGAGGCGCTCACCGGCGCGAAGCCGTTCGACGCCGACACGATCGGCGGGATCGCGGTGAAGGTCCACAGCGAGCCGCGGCCGAAGATCACATCGCTCCGCCCGGACCTTCCGCCGTCGGTCGACGCGTGGTTCGAGCGCGCCTGCGCGCGGAGCCCGCGCGACCGGTTCGCGTCGGCGAAGGAGATGGCCGACGCCCTCGCGGCCACGGTGGCGGGCCACGCACCGCCGGAGGTGGCGGGCCCCGCCGTGGTCATCGCGTCGGTGCCGCCGTCGCAGATCCCGCACATCGACGCGCATGCGGCGACGGACGCCGGCGTCGTGCGATCGCGCGCCGGGACGAGCGGCGGTCGCGGCCGGTGGATCGTCGCCACGGGGGCCCTCGTGGCGATGATCGCCGCGGGCCTCTCGGTCCCGCGCCTCCTTCATCGATCGGAGCCCTTGCCGGCGGGCGACGAAGCGCGCGCCGCCGCGCGGCCGGACTTACCTCCGGTCGGGACCGGAGCGTTGCGGCCGCCGGACCTGATCGCGCCGGCGCTGAACGTCGCGGGCGCGGCAGCGGACACATCGGCGTCCGCGCCGAACGCTGCGGTCGCACCGAGCTCCGCCTCGAACGCGGCGATGCCGGCGACTGCCCCGTCGCTCGCGGAGCGCCACCCGGCGATCCGGCCCGCGCTGGCGGGGAAGGGGACCACGCGCGCCGCGCCTCCTGCGTCCGCCGCGGCGCCGGCTCCTACTGCGAGCGGTCATGACATCTTCTGAGGCGCGCACGAGGACGGTCGCCGCGATCGTGGCGGCGATCGCGATCGCGCTCGGATCGTCGCCGGCGCGCGCGCAGCGCTCCGCGGCGGACGTCGAGACGGCGCGCGAGCTCTACAACAGCGGTCGCACGCTGAAGGAGCACGGCGATTTGAAGGGGGCGCTCGAGAAGCTCAAAGCGGCGCACGCGCTCGGCCGGACGCCGATCACCGGCCTGGAGCTCGCGCGTACGTACGCCGCGCTAGGGCAGCCGGTCGATGCGCGCGAGGTCTGCCTCGGCGTGGCGCGCCTCCCGGTCTCGCCGGAGGAGACGGCGCGGTCGGCCGAGGCGCGCGTCGCGGCGGCGAAGCTGGCCGAGGAGGTGAAGCCGAAGATCGCCGCCCTGCGCCTCCGCATCCGAGGCGCTCCGCCGGGCGCCGAGCCGATCGTGACCGTCGACGGGATCGCGGTCCCGGCGGCGGCGCTCACCGAGGCGCGCCAGGTGAATCCGGGCACGCACGCGCTCACCGCGCGCGTCGCGAACGGGCCGGAGACGAAGGAGACGGCCGATCTCAAGGAGGGCGAGGTCCGCGACGTCGAGCTCGCCGTCACGCCGCCGCGCGAGCCCGCCGCGCCGCAGGCCGCTCCCTCTGCACCCGCGCGAGCCGGCGGCGACGGGAGCGTCGAGCGCCGCCTCTCGCCGTGGGTGATCCCCGGCTTCGCGGTCGCCGCCGCCGGCGTCGGCGTCGGTGCGGTGACCGGCGTCCTCGCGGCATCCGCGAAGAGTGATCTCAATTCGAAGTGCGTCGGGTCCCACTGCGGGCCCGAGGCGTACGACACGCTCGACCGCGGTAAGCTCCTCGGCAACGTGAGCACGATCGCATTCATCGACGGCGGCGTCGGCGCGGCCGCAGGGATCTACGGCCTCACGCACCCGGTCACCGCGGGCCCGGCGTCGCCGCGCGCCGCCTTCGTCAAACCGTACGTGAGCGCCGGCGCGCTCGGGATCCATGGCTCGTTCTGATCGCCCTCTGACCGCAAGGTGGCGCGCGCGGACAGCGCTCGCGGCGCTCGTCGCGGTCGCCTCCGCGCTCGCGTTCGTCGGGTGCAACGCGCTCGTCGGTCTCGACGGCTTCGACAAGGTCGGGTGCGCGCGGGACTGCGACGCCGCGCCGGACGTCCCGAACGTGCCCGACGCGGGGCCGGATGGGAGCGACGCATCCCCCGACGTCGTCGTCCCGATCCCCGACGGCGCGAGCCCCGCGAGCTGGGCGCGGTGGCCGATGCCGAACCCGCCCGACGGCGGCGGGCTGCTCGGCACCGACTTCGACTACGTCACGGGCGGCGACGGCGGCGTCGTGACCGACCGGCGGACGAACCTCGTCTGGGGCCTCCGCGCGGGGGCGGCGCAATCGAACGACTTCGATGCGGCGATCCGGTACTGCGACGGCTACGAGCCCGGCGTGAAGTGGCGCCTCCCGACGCGGATCGAGCTCGTGACGTTGATCGACTTCACGCGCACGAACCCTGCGATCGATACCAGCCATTTCCCGACCGACCAGGTCCCCGCCGGCTGGTACTGGACGAGCTCCGTCGTCCGTCCGCCGACGCTCCCGTATCGCTTCTGGGCGGTCGACTTCGCGACCGGCGCGGTCAGCGACTCGCCGCCATCGGGCGCGCGCAACGTCCTCTGCGTGAAAGGATCCGGATGAAGCTCCGCTCCCTCGCCGCGCCGATCGCGCTCGCGCTCGTCGTCGTCCCCGCGCTCGCCGACGCGCCGCCGGATCAATACCGCCCGTTCGTCCGCACCGATCCCGAGGTGCGCGACGCGCAGACCGGCCTCATCTGGCTCCGCGCCGTCTCCGCCCCGGTGAAATTCGCCGACGCCGCCGCCGCGTGCCCGACCGGTACCGTGACGTACCGATTGCCGACGATGAAAGAGCTCCAGACGCTCGTCGACGAGCAACCGCACGACGAATACGAAAACGGAACGCTGGTCCGAAAGGCGATCGATGGGAATGCGTTCCCATCGACCCCCGCCGTCCCGTTCTGGAGCGGCTCCGCGGGCGCCGGCAATCCGGGCTCCGCGTGGTCCGTCGACTTCGCGACCGGCGCGACGAGCTTGCGCGACAAAAGCGAGCTCCACCCGGTGCGCTGCGTGCGTCCGTAGTCGCGTTCGAGGGGGCCCCTCGTCTCGAGTTGGGCGGCGTTTGGCTTGTCGGAGAACGGCATATCACCCCGCGGGGTGATAGCGCTTGCGGTGGATTGTGACAGCATGCTGGCCCGCCGGCGCGTGCGCCTCATCGTGACCGTGTTGGGGTGACATCTTCACGCAGGCGCACGCTGCTGTCGGCCGAAACGCTCCAACGTGCGCCGCGCGTCGACGCGGCGCACCGGCGTGCGGCCTGCGGGGCGGGGCGAGCGGCCGCGCATCCAAACGAGCATTGCGGCGCTGGTCACTCGTGATTTCACCGCCGCTGCGAATCGCGAATTACCAAATAAGGAGACATCATGGGTTCTGCCCACGTGTACAGGCGGAGGAACAGCGGCCACGCGCTGCATCGTCTTACCTTCTTGCTCTATGGTCTATTGCCTTGTCTGGCAATCATCATGACCACTCCGGGCTGTAATCGCTCCGACAGCAGCTCGGGGACGGCGCCGCTCTCGTCGAGCGCCGCGCTGGCTCCGACGGAGTGGAGCGGGAGCATCGAGGTCCCGCTCCTCGCCGGGACCACGCGGGTCGGCACCGTCGCCGCGTCGGTCAGCGGTGACCAGATCTTCGTGGACTACACGATCACGGCGCCCGGGCAGATGATCGAGAGCTATCTCGATATCGAGACCGATCCGGCGCTCCTCCCGCAAGCGCCGGGAAATCACAAGCCGATCCTTCCACATTTCGCGTTTCACACGCAGCACGCACCGGGCGTGACGTCGTTTCGGTACCAGCGCACCATCTTCTGGGCGCCCGGCAGCCGCGTCTTCATCGCGGCCAACGCCCGGGTGGTCAGCGGTTCGAGCTGCGTCTCGGCGTGGGGCGACGGCGTGCCGTTCGCCGTCGATCATGACGCGCGATGCAAGGTAACCAATGGGAAGAAGCAGTGCGATGGCCCCGCCAGCGCCAGCGGTCCGGGCGCGCCGGCGGCGTCGACGAGCAAGGGCGCGCATGGCGACGATACGGGAGCAGAGGACGATGACGGCGACGAGGGCGACGACGACGTCTCGTGCGGCGGCGGTCGCGAGCGTGCGGCGACGTACTTCTCCTTCGTTCCGCTCGGCATCGCGACGCTCGACGAGGGGACCGGCTGGCGGCTCACGCGCGTCGGCGGCGTCATCGACGACACCGGGCAGACGTTCCAGGCCGATCTCCTGATGCTCCAGGCGGGCGACGGCCTCGTGGGCGTGCCCGTGCCGGCGGACATTCAGGCGGACTTCTCCTCCGACGAGAACTTCGCGAGCTCCGAATACGTCCTCGACGCGGCGATCGTGAACGCGATCGAGCAGGCGGAGAAGCTCGGGCAGCTCACACCGGAGCTCCGGGCGATCGCCGAGCCCGAGGATCCGCCGGCCGCGTCCGGCGCGTCGATCGGCCCCTTCAAGCTGTTCGGAAAGTGCAGCGACAAGGACGTGACGAAGGGCAAGACGCTCAATCTGGCGACGCCGATCGACCTCGGCAAGCCGAAGGATCTCGGCGGCGGCTTCTCTGGCCAGCTGTCGATCGCGGGCAATATCCAGGGGAGCGCCGAGGCGGATCTGCACCTCCAGCTCAAACGCTATGCGGTATTCGGCGTCTGCATCCCCTATGGCGTCAAGTTCGTCGACTTCCATGGCTTTGGATCGGCGCTCGTGAACTACGGCGCGACGCTCAACGGCGTCGTCTCGTTCGACAGCAGCGGCTTGAAGCACCCGCTCCTCGACAAAGAGCTGATTCACCCGACGCTCTTCACGGTCGCCTTCGCCATCGGGCCGATTCCGGTCGTCATCAAAGTCTCTCTTCCGATATCGATCGGCCTCGATCTGAAGGCGAGCCTGGAGGGTTCGGTCACCTACAACAGCGCGCAGACCAGCCTGGGGCAGTTCGACTACACGTGTACGTTCAGCGGCTGCAACGGGACGTCGAGCTTCCATCAGACAGGCGCGCCGTCGTCGCAGCCGATCACGGGCAGCGTATCGGGCCACGTGGAGCCCGAGCCGTGGGTCGAGGTCGCGATCCGCGCCGCCCTGTATGCCGATGCCTTCGCGTACCTCCAGCTCGGCGCCCGCCCGTACCTCCTCGGGGACCTGTGGGGCTTCATCGGCAACAACTGCGGCGACGCCGACGCGGACGGTGTGTTCGAGACGGTGAGCGGCCTCACGTTCGATCTGGACTGGCAGCTCCACGTCAACGCCAGGGCGGCATTCCTCAAGGACCCGGAGACGCACCCGGCCAAGCCGAAGGATCTCTTCACGACGCCGAGGTCCCACCTCCTCTTCAAGGACCTGATCGGGTCGAGCGCGATCGAGCCGATGCTCGTCGGTCCGGCGAGCGTCGCGGTGAACACCAGCCAGGCCTACCTGGGCAAGATGCGACCGTGCTGGCCGTACGATGACAAGGTGACCTACAACCTCGGCTGGGGGGACGGCGCGTCGAGCCCCGCGTCCGAGGACCCGGGCACGTTCTTCTCGGCGAGCCACGCCTGGACGTCCGCCGGGACGCGCACGCTCGCCCTCGCGGCGTTGAGCGACAGCCATGGCCGGAGCCTGCAACAGACCACGACGCGGAACGTCGACGTCACGGCGGCGCCCAGCGGCGGTGGCTCGTGGACTCCGTTCCTGAATCGGGACAATCCGAGCGGCAACGGCGATTTCGAGACGCTCGCGGACTTCATCGCCGCGGGGCAAGCGTGCGCCCACCCGACGGCGATCGAGTGCCAGACGCTGAATGGGATCGACTTCAAAGCCGCCGGAGAGGTCTACACGTGCGACCCCGCCGTCGGCGGCGTGTGCCGGAACGCCGATCAACCCGACGGGCAATGCCTCGACTACCAGGTTCGCTTCTTCTGTCCGTGAACGCGTGAAGGTGTCCAGCCGATCGCGGACCGTCGTCGTCGTGACGGCGGCCCGCGAGGCGGCGCGCCGCCCGGTGCGGCGGGCGGCGCGCCGCCGGCGGGACGTCTTTCAGCGAGGGCGCGCGCCCTGGAGGACGGTAGTCCGGACGTGGCCCCGTGCTACCTGCACGGGGCCTGCTACCGTGGGGCCGGCCGCCGCGCGCGGAGGAGACGTCCCCTCATGATCGAGCTCTTTTTCGACTACATCTCGCCGTATGCGTATCTCGCGACGATGCAGGCGCGCGCCCTCGGCGCTCGCGTCGGTCACGAGGTCGAGCCGCGCCCGGTCCTCTTCGCCGGGATCTTGAACGCGCTCGGCACGAAGGGCCCCGCCGAGGTCCCGGCCAAGCGCGCCTACGTCATGAAGAACGCGCTGCGCGCCGCCCATCGCGCCGGCGTGCCGCTCGCTCCTCCGCCCGCGCATCCGTTCAACCCGCTCCCCGCGCTCCGCGTCTCCGCGCTCGACGTCGACCGCGCGCTGAAGTGGAAGATCGTCGAGGCGCTCTACGTCGCGACGTGGGGCGGCGGCGGCGGGATCGACGGCACGGACCGCGTCGCTGCGGTGCTCCGGGCGGCGGGGATCGACGAAGCGCCGCTCATGGAGCGCGCCGCCGGCCAGGAGGCGAAAGACCGCCTCCGTCAGAACACCGACGACGCGCTCGCGCGCGGCGCGTTCGGCGTCCCGACGCTCATCCTCGACGGCGAGCTCTTTTTCGGCTTCGATTCGTTCCCCGACATCGAGGCGCGCGTACGCGGCGAGGATCCCGTCGTGAAGCACGCGGAGATGATGGACCGCTGGGCGAAGCTCCCCGCCGCGGCGATCCGGCCGAAATCACAGTGAGATCGCGGCCTGCTCCTCCGCGTGCGACGCGGTGAGGTGGGCTATGTGATCCGCTGCCGTGGGGT
>Ga0070689_100001234_pt1 | contig 16258 bp, 20 predicted proteins | sample KBSS23HmetaG_FD_64669 | JGI IMG/M metagenome (GOLD analysis project Ga0070689, IMG submission 64669) | Switchgrass rhizosphere microbial communities from Kellogg Biological Station, Michigan, USA - KBS S2-3H metaG | ecosystem: Host-associated > Plants > Roots > Rhizosphere ...
AAAGGGATTGTTTAGGGAATATCGCCCGTACCTAATCAACGTAATTACGCCGCGTTGTAGTTTCAACGAAGATCACAAGGGAACAGACGCTACAGAATATGCGTTTTTCTATTTCCAAAAAGGTTATGATCCGGTTAGAGCAGAGATAGATTTTTGTATGTGGAAGGATTTAACGTAATGTTCCAAGAATTTTTAGATGAACGTCTAGCAAAACAAGACATTGAATTGATGCGTTATCATTCTTTGGTCGGATATTTTGAGGTGTACTTGATGGCAGGTATTGACCGTTTATCGCCAGTTTTACATAATTCAAATACACATGTTTATGGTTCTTTTCATCAATTGCAAGTTTGGATTGATAAATACAAAGGACGTGAAAATATTAAATTTATTGGCGGAATTGTAATGAAATTTAACGATGATCGTCCAGATGAAATATTATATTATGCTACGCAAGGGATGGAATAATGGAATACACAAATACAGTTCGTCAGTTTGAAGTAGATAATAAATGGGAATTGACGGTAGAGGATAAGGACGGAAATTTTATTTGTTATCTTTTAACTTCTGAACGAAAATTCGCTATGAATTTGTTCAAGGGATTCAATAAAGACGGTAATAAAGTTATTTTATCGTTTTATGAGGTTAATGGAAATATCATGGTTGAAAAGTCAGAATAACAGATGTGGGGTTTAGAAATTAGACGTTCAAAATCTAACCCTAAACCCCTCCACAAAAGAGATTATATCACGAATTAGCCTTCTAAAGTAGGAGGTTCTACGGGATTTACGTTATTATCTTCCTCTTCATCTGGCACAAACGCATCAACTTGCGCTTTGAATTGATCTTCAAATTGATTCACCTTCGCGTTAAAACCATCATACAAATCTCGCACAAAAGCCTGAAAATTTTCACGAGGCACTAACGCTTTTACGCGATTGATAGGAATGGGAACACCATATACAACAAGATTTTCCGGCAATAGGTCATACCAAAAATTAGCAACCGCCGCCTTATCTTCTCCGTCAAGATACGCCTCAATCTCATCCAAACCCCAAACTACCGCCCGTTCACCCGTTGCAATAGCTTGATAGACATATTTCTCCAACGCTTCCATAATGTCGCCAATTTGAGGGTTAGTTTGCGTGATTTCAGCGTATTGTTCCGTAACAGTAATACCACGAAGATAACGCGCCAAAATAACCAAACCAACAACACCAACGACACCTAACAAAATCGCAACAAAAACTTCCGTATTCAACATCTTATATTCCTTTATTAAACTAAAAACCCGCCTTTGGGTAACATAATAATTATATCACGATACAGCAATGGCTTGAATTGTTTCGTAAATCTCAACTTGAATCTCAACTCTACCTTGACCGCCGAGAGCATGGAAAGAAATTGTATGTTCAGAACGTAAACCACCAGCGGCATTAACAATATAATTAGTAACTAATCCTGCATCCAAGTCTACTGTAACGCCCGTTCCTGAAACATCCCAAGCACCTCCCAACGGCGAAGTTCGGTCTATTCCATCAATATAGACGTGAATTGAAGTCGGATATAACGTGTCATCCGAAATTCCATAGGTCAAAGCATGAGTATGATTAGGGATAGTGTGTGTGTGATCTGCTACAGTGTGTGTATGATTTCCACTTGCCCCTTCTGTCCACATGTCGGATGTTGTGTAATTGACCATAGCCACATTACCCGCTGTCCCTCCGTCGCTTTGTCTTGCCGTATAAACACCTGTAACAAAATCTACAGAAGTAGCACCAGCATAAACAAACATACGATGATTGTGATTACCGCCGCCACTTGATGTTTGCGCCCCACCTGCTGAACTTGTAGCACCTCCACCTGATGCTGCTAAGGTTGCTGTTGCACGAAATGGACTCGTCCTAAAACGTACCAAAATTCGTTGAACGGTAAGAGTCGAGTTCGTAAGACGTATTGGTATATCCGCATTGAATGACGGAGCTATTTCACGGTCATAAACATATGATCTTGTATTCGGATAAGGTTGAATTTTTACGTTGCGTAATTCAATGCTTTCCAAAGCGCCAATAATAATACTTGACGTATCTTTTTCATATCTATCAACCGTTGCAACTTTCAACATACAACCAACATTATCAACGCCTATGGATTCTGTAATCTCTAAAACCCAAAGGTCGGTGTCAATATCTTTGTATGTGAACGTACCATCTGATCTCTCAATTGCGCCTTTAAACTTCAGATGTATCTTTTGTCCGGCTTTAATTGTTTTAGTAACTTTCTTTAAAGCTATGTCATATACTTCAAATACATCTTTTGCACGAATAAGATATGCAACCGCTGCGTCATATAAAGCATTAGCCGCAGAAACTAAATCGGCATCAGAATTTGAAATAGGAGCAATATTTTTAAACGTTCCTACACGTTGTATTTGTCCATACGCCGCAACAGATGTTGAGTCTGTAATATATGGCAAAGAACGCCCATCACCGCCAGTTGTAAATTGTATAGTATATGGTGTAGTACGCGTTGAATACGTCAACAACAACGCCGCTTCACCTTCACCGCCACCAACAGGCAAAAGCCAATTCACAACATCATTAGAATCTTTTGCAATTTTGATTGTTTCAATAAAAGCAATGTCATCATTCGTATAAGAATCTGGATGAATATGTTGTGGATTAAATGCAAATACATCTGCACTATCTCCAAATATACCATACTCTACCGTACTTAAACTATCGCCTAACCTAAAATGAATACCTTGTTCTTGTACAATCGTTTGTAGCGCCTTTAAAACACTGTAACCATCAAAACGAACAGACAAGAGATTGGATAATACATCACCTATTGCTGTCCAACCAGCAAGCGTCAAAAGATTAGAAATAATAAAAGTTAAAGTCTGATTCGTAAACATCTTTGACAACAAAACGTTTTTATTTTTCAAGATGCTGAGTTGGTCGTTACCAGAAACATCTAACGTAAAACCTTGATCCGTTAATGTGCTGGAAACTTTTTCTATTACGCCTCCGCCCAAAAGCCGCACTACTTCGTTTTGTTCTAGATAAATCAAAACTTGCCGCTTATTATCTATTAAATCAATTGCCTTTTCATCCACACCAGACAACGAAATATTAAAACTTCCCGCCCCATCTAAGGCGCGTTTTACAGAAGCGTTTTTAACAACATAAATAGCACTTTCCCCAAGCCGCGTTAAACCATCAGCGCTATAAACATCAACCCACATTCTCATTATTGCTGTAAAACCTCTGCAATCATATTAGTAACTAACATTGTAGTTCCAGTTGTGTTATGAACAAGTCTAGGATCAAGAGTGTTTGCGGCGGTAGTGTCGATTGTGGTTGTAGCGCTCATTGCAATAGGAACTACAACATCACGATCTCTACCTGCGTCAGCTTGCCCTTGTCCAATTAATGTACCACTAGCGCCAGATGTTAAACATGTCAATACGTATTCTAATCTCAAGACATTGTTCGCAATTGGTGTTGCTGCATGTGCGCCTACACCTTCCATTATTTTCGTACTATTCAAATAAAATCTAAACGCCGTAAATACGCTTGCTGGCGCATTATAGTAAACCCATATACAAATTCTTACCGTAGTTCCCGCTTTGAAGAAATTAGCCGGAAAAACTAACGTTCCATTGCCCGTTGGTTTCATGCTTGCTTCTACGGTTTGGTTGTTTAGCGTCAACGTCGCAGTATTTGCATAAACAATACTTCCAATACCCTGCAATAATGAACGCTCGTATACCTGCAAACCACCACGCGTAGACGAATTATAAACGTCGCCGTTGGGTGAAGAAACTTTATCCGCTACAGCCGGAAGTGTTAAGTTAATTGGCGCATCGTGAGCAATCCAGTTAGAGCCATCAAAAATAAGCATTAGCATTGCATCGGAAGTATACAATCTACAATCTGCACCAGAGTTCGTTTTAATGTTGCCAACGCCATGTTTTACCGTAACATCACGCGAAGAATTTGCTTGTTTAATAAAAAGAATATCACCTTCCGCTCCACCTGAAATTGTAGAAAGATCATCCGTAGCAGCGGCGGATTGTGTATCTATCTTATGATAAGATTGCGTGATGGTTACAGCATCCGACGCAAGAGTAAGCGTTGTAGCGGCGGTCATTGCCATTTGGTCAAAATGCTGCACACCGTTTAAAGAATTTTCAATTCCTGTCTTTAAATCTTGAATAGGAATCACAACATCTGCTGCGTCAGCTTGTAAACCATCAACCAATGCCGAAACATCTACAGAAATAGTAGCCATTTAATAATACCTTTAGTTCAAACTTTGCAATACCATCATCCATGTAATCGATTGATTCGATGCTGAACTTGCACTCCATGTTCCCGTAACATCTAGAGTCTGTGCAGCGGTAGAGTCATAAGTAACATACCCACCAGCCGGATAAAATTCTTTACTATTTCCAGAACCATTAGGCTGAAACCACATGCCTTGTGGACGCATAAGCCCCGATCCACCAACACTAGCCCACCACATAAAGAAATCGAAAGTAAAAGCATAAAACGCCGGAGAAGCGGGCATTGTAAGAGTCACATCAAAGAACGTCGTTCCCGCGATTTTAGTACGAACTCTAAACGTAGGTGTTCCTGTATATAACAACAAACCCATCAATGTACATTTCATCATCTTATTAACTTTGATGAAATTTGCCGGTATTGTTAAAGACCCAACGCCGGTTGGACACATGGAAGTTTCGGCGGTTGTCGTATCAAAGATTTTAGTATTATTGCTGCTAAATAACGTCATCGGAATGCGCATTGTATTTCCGCCAATTGCAGCTACTAAAGAATTTGCAGCACTATCATTCCAAACATCACCCGCCGTTGGGGAAGTTGGAGCAGTACCAGCGGGAATATTTAATCCAGACGATCCCGTTCCAGATGCCGTTGTATTTACTTTTCCGTTTAACGACGTAGAAGCTGTAATCACTGTACCTGCTAACGTCGTAAAAGCCCCTGTATTAGGGGCAACATTGCCTATTGGAGTAGGAGAACTTAAACTACCACCACCAATACCCTTTCCAAGCCAATTTGTGCCGTTGTAGACGAATATAATAATCTTCTTATCATCGTCCAACGTAACGTCAGTCGCACCGTCTAAATAAATATTCCCCGTACCATGCTTTACAACCACATCATGAGCAGTGTTTTTAGCTGCAATGACAAGAATATCACCCGCTGAACCTCCGTTGATAGTGGCAAGGTTATCTGTGGAAGCGGCTGCTTCAGTATCAACATAATGCAAAGATTTAGTAATTGTAATAGCGTCTGATGCAATTGTTAAATCCCCCGAATTCAAACGAACTTGATCGAATTGCTGAATACCATTTAACGTATCTTCTACCGCCGTTTTTAAATTCGACACTGGAATCGAAACATCAGCGGCTTGAGCTAGTGTTCCGTCAACTAAACCAGAAACGTCTACTGTAATTGTTTGTGCCATTTAATAATATGTCTCCAAATACGTGATACTAACGCTACAAGCATCTGATACGCCTAAAATAACCTCAATAACATTAGTACCTTTTACCAACCTGAACCAGTCAGGATGCGAATAATCAAAATTTGCGTAATCCCCAACGCCGTTTTTGGTCACAGAATACGCTTTCGTGTCAATAGTAATAAACTCAGACGCGCTTAATGTTCCTGTCCAAGAGATTGTATCTTGAATTATACCATTTATCTTACGTCTAATAATCGGATTAGTAATCGTCTGACCACCAGCGCATTGTAACGTAATTTTCGGCTTTGCAACTGCACTTCCAGCGTACACGATATTGTGAGAAGTCAAAGCGCCGGATGCTGCAAAAGGCGGAACAGATGATCCCCAAAATGCAGCACCCCAATTAAAATCTCCCCAAACGCCGACACTTTCATCGGTTTCATACCAAACAGGATCAGGACATTGATAAGTAATTGTGACGCGTTGAATTAGATCGGAATTCTTTTCTAAATCTTCTTCAATTTTAATATCTTTGATTCTTGCATACGTAAATCTAGCCGCTGCATTTGTATCGTTAGGCGCGGCGATTAAATATTGTAAGCCCCAACCGCGCATTTCTTTTATTAAATCTCGCTTTGCTTCCATATCATCACGGTCAAGACAAAAGATAGCAAATTCCGTAGTCACAATCCCAACGTCCGAAAATCCAGACGAACCAAGCAATTCATCAAAACCACCACTGAGAAATGGAATCGTGGAATATGCATTACGGGCATTACCGAAATTTGTTGAAAATTTCTGTTGCCATGTCGTGAAAGTGTAGTGCGTTGTTGGATTACCAAAAGATATTAAATGCATTATCCACGACTCCTAAATTTATCCATGAATTCGTCTTTGAATCCTTGCGCTGCTTTCTTTCCGCCTTCATACGTATCCGCATTAATAACAATAGCGCCAGAATTAAACACCATGCCATCACCACCTCCGCCGTTGGGTCGTGTAGCGATATTTCCAGATTGACCGCCCATTGTTAACCATTCAGTCCCATTTTCATTAATGCGATATGTAGCACCAGCTTTTGCGTTACCGCCTGTTGCCTTACCGCCCCAATGAAATTCTTTTCCTATTGCATCCCAAATTGCCCCACCTAAATCTGCACTAGGATTTTGAGCAATAGCGCCTTGTAAAGCATCCCATTGAGAACGTAATGTATCAATGCGTCCAAAAACTTGATCTACAATACGCCCTAATTCCCTTAAGCCCGACATTGGCTTTTCAAGAAAACCACCAAAGTTGGCAGAAAATGCTTGTAATCCAGACTTAACACTATCCCAAAAACCGCTTATTGCTTTTACGATAGGATTCCAAGTATCCGTTTTGAACGTATTAATTGCATTACCAATAACCTTCCAACCAACACCATCAGCAACAAACCAATTTAAGAATGTGGTTAAAGCGCCCATAACCATATTCCAAATTCCACCTACCACATCTGTCAACGGCTTCCATATAAACGCCATAAAAAATCTAATGACGTTCATGATTTGGTTGAAACCACCACCTTCACCCGCAAACCAATTAAAGAACGCATCTAATGCTGGCTTAATCACTTCCCATAATTTGGCAACCACACCAAACAATGGAGTCCATATTTGGTTTACGAACCACGTAATAATATTGACAATGGAAGGAATTCCATAAGTAATAAACCAATCTGCAAACGTCTTTAAGACTGGCATTATATAGGCTTCAACGATATGTACTAATGCGTTTAATACCGTCTCAATTTGAGGCCAAACTGTTTGTAAAATATCAGCCGCACCATTCCAAAGAAACTCAAAAGCCAATTGTAGTTTTGGTAACAACGGCATAATATCATCACGAATAATCTTCAATAGCGCATTAAAAATGTTTTCAATGATAGGCCAAACAGAAGCTACTACACTTTTAATTGTATTAAAAATTGTATTAATAACTTTTCCCGCTGTATCCCACAATGCATTGAAAGCATCACGGAAAGTAATTGCTTGTTCGATTGTGCCACCAAATAACAACACAATCTGACCTATAAAGCCGCCAATGAATTCCTTAGCCGCCTCTACAATGCTTTGACCACTTTGTATTGCCAAAAAGAAGCGCGTAACATAAGCAGAAACCATCGTAAATGTATTTTGCAAACGTTCTAATACGGGCTGCAAAATTTGTTGTATGCCACCAAAATTATTTTGGAAAGCAACATACAATAGACCCAACGCCGCAACTACTAATCCGATAGGTGAAGCTAAGAAAGCAAAACCCATTTGCAAGAAATTTAACGTACCTCCAACCATCATCATAGCTGGCGCTAATACCACTAACGCCGCTGCAACACCTGCAATTTGTGCAGTAAGGTCTGGATTTAGTTTAATCCATTCTGTGATATTAAAAAGAACAGGCTTGACAATATCAATCAATTGAAGCAAGACAGGCATCAAAGTTGAAGCAATACGAATTCCCATTTCTTCAGCTTTTGAACTTGCCAACTTAAATTGATTAGCAATAGTTTCTAAGTTGATTGCACGATTCTTTTCCGCAATTCCGTCTAATCCTTCGTCATAAATACGGAAAAAATCTTTAGTATCTTCATTCAATAATCCCGCCACGCCTTGCCACGCACGAAGGTTTGAGAAAAACGGAGACATTGCCTCATCTGTAGAGCCAAACTTTTTAGCGAGAATGGCAAGAGAACCAGACAAACCTTCTTGGTGAATCATGGCAGAACCAGACTCATAACCTAAAGCCTTGATAGCTTCCTTTAATTTCTCGTTAGGCTTAATAAACGCCATTGTAGCAGCTTGCCAACGAATTGTAGCAGCCGATTGTGAAGCACCCGCCGCTTCCAAATACGTTGTTTCCTTGCCCATATCTCTCAAACTAACACCTGCCATTACAGCAGTAGCAGCGATTGAGGATAACGACGGAATAACTACGTCTAATTGCTCACGACCCATTCTAGCAGACTGAACATAAACATCTGCGATAGAATCCGCCGTAACATCAGCAGATTTTGAATAAGCGTTAAGCATCGTAACGATACCATTAGCGCCAGATTCCCATGTTGCGTTACCAGCTTCAGATAATTTTTGTGCGGCTGTTAAAGCGCCCCATTGTTTACTAACGTCCTGAATACCGCCCGTGACAACCAACATTGCTTTTGCAGCAGCATTAGCACCTTCAACAGAACTACCGCCAAGATTTAATAAATTTTCTTTAAGATCGCCTAATTGACTGATCGGCTTTTGAAGATTCGTACCAATCAATCCCATCGTGCTATCAAATTCTATTAAATCTTTTGTTGCTTTTGCGAAACCAATGGAAAGAGGCGCGGTTGCTAATCCCAACGTCGCGCCTGTTTGAATTAAATCACCGCCCCATGATTTTGCCATTCCCGACATATCGGAAAATCCGGCACGAAGAATATTTTTAGCATTTCCTACCGCTTTAGAAATATCCCCCGTACCGATGACAATAGAACCATAGGCGTTTCCGAGATTAACGCCAGAACCAAACATTATTTTTTACCCATCAAATTACCGAACGCCATAGTTAAAGCTAACTCTAAACTTTCGTCCGTTTCCATAACCACAGGATGTTCTAAAACATCAATCAAACGTCTTTTTTTATTCTGTACTTGATCCTCTATGTAATTGCCAAACTGACTAATCGCCATATCAAATTGCCACGCTAACCAATCATTATCTATTCCAACTACCTCAGATGGCAACTTCTGATACGTCGTAGCTGTGTTGTACGCTTGCCACACTAGAAACGGGTTGTTGACGAAATGCTTGTGCAGCTACGCCTTTTTCGCCTCCCATTTCCCATGACAAGATGTAAGTCTTATCTTCTAAAGCAATATCTTCAGTAAGAATCGCTTCAACTTCTTCTTCATCAAAATTTAAATAATCTTTTTCTTCAACAAATACACGCGGCTCAACAAAAACCTTAGCGCATAACCAATCCATGAACTTAGACATTTCTTCTTCATCGTGCGAATCTTCTTCATTTTCATCTTGCTTTTTCGCAAAACGTCGTGGATTAATTTGTTTTTCCACTATAGGAAGTAAGAAATCTGGCACATTACGACGAACCAAAACAGACAACAAATCAATACGCTTAACTTTCGCAACATTGCCACTTGGCAAGGTTAGTTCATATTCGTTTACCCATGACTTCTTACGCATTTTACCTAACAACTCCGTAGGATTTACAGGTTCTTTCATAACAAACAATTCCTTTATTAAAATAAACGGCGTTGGGTAGTGTAAGTTCCTTTTCCCAACGCCCGAAATTTAGAGATTAGGCAAAGATAGTAGCAAAAGAAATAGAAGCGGGTGTTTCGTGACGGAAAAGGAAAATTGCCTTATTGTCACTCTCACGCGCAATACACTTACCTGCTACTTCAGCCATTACAAACTTATTCTGCTCGAACTTAAGTCCTGGCAAAACATCCAACATACAAACGGGCATACCAATGTGCAAATCTGACACACCTTCCGCTTGCACCTTACCGACCAAACCAAAATATGGCAAACTAGAACCATCAAATGAAGCGGTCAATTCACCTTTTTGGTTAGGCGTAGCGCCGGAGCTAAGATTCGTCATACCACCAACAATAGCCAACGCTTCAAAATCAATACCAGCTTGCGATAATTTAAATTCCACATGCGTCTGAACAGAAAGCAAATGCTTCAAACGACCATAAGCCTTGATGGAATCCGTATCCGCAACAGGCGTAAATTCCAACGTCTGAATTTCATCCAATGAACGCGACGTGCCATAAACGCCAGTAAGAATATTGTAACTAGCGATTTGCAAGTCAACCAACGTAAAAGGTACTTCACCAAAAGAACGAGGCATGTTTTAATTCCTTTATTAAATTTCTTTGTCTTTACTCATCAACGTATAACGCGACATTGACATAGGCGTTTGTCCTAATTGTTCCTCTACATTTTCCCCTATGTCACTTACCCATTCTATGTGACCAAATGTTTCATTGTCCGATGCAGAGAGATCACGTTTATGTAGTAAGTTTTTTACTAATCTCTTTGCTGTATCTATTTTATCATACTTTGTGTCTTGATAGAAATACACAGCAAATGTCATGAGTTTACCAAAATAATGAGGTCGTAACGTCGTACTAGCGCCAATACGTACAACAATAAAAGGCGCAATTGTAATTCCGTCAGGATTTTTAGGGGCGGTATTAAGAAGAATTCCACGACGATCTAAATCTGTAGCCGAAAATATTCCGCCTGTCATGAGGGTTGTTAGGGGAGAATAAGCCTCTAAAATTCCCGTAATCGTATCTCGAAAATCAGCCATTAAAAATTCCTTCTAACGCACGTTGTATTTTGTCGTAATTTGCAATCATCGTATCTGCAATAATTGCATAACGTCCTGAATTGGCAAGCTCAAGCCAAATTCCATAATCAACACCGTGAGTTAAATATAAAACAATTGCATCGCTTGTAACGTCAACTAACGCATCTAACGCCGCCCTTGCATCCCCTGTCCTATCTTCCCATCTAGCGTTCTCTTGCATATAATTCTTTAAGTCTTGTGCTAATAACTCCATAACTGCTTTTGCGGCGGCTTCTACTTTCTTGCCATATTCCCCTACTTGCTCTATTAAAACTCCGTCGCCTTCCCACGTAATATCCATTATGTCGTCAACCTAATTCTCGCTTCAACACGATTATCAATCAAACGATGCAAGAAAATAACTTCATATTGAATGTTGTTAGATAAAAATCGATCCCCAACGGCGACATCTAGGTTTGTTTCGGTTGGATGACCATAATAACCTACTAACGCCATATTGTTATGTTCACCCCTACCCGCACCTCCATTAACCGTAAACGAAAATGCCGACGTATTAACTTCAACCACCAACGCCCGTTGGGAAGGTAAGGCCGTTCCGTTGCGAATAATAACAATATCTTCGCCAACCAACGAAAGAATTCTTTTAATACTAAATCTAGATTTATCAAAACTAGACGTTGGCATATTACCTCAATTCGATCCAATATACGACAATTGCAGTAGATTTAATGCAACTATATTTGTTCGTATCTGCATTAATTCCACAAAAGAAACGCCCCTCTTTTACGTTGTCATACGTCAAATGCGTTCCATTACGTGTAACTAAAGTATAACGCAAATACGGATTAGCTAAGGCCGGAAATTGCGTGATGCAAAAGAGCAACATCAAAGAAATTGTGATAATTGTAATTACCAAAATAAAGAATTTCATAATTACCTATGCGAAAAAATATAAATAACAAAATGCGTCAAGGCGGGATTGCCTAAAATTGGAACGTTCGTATAAGCCGTAATAATCGTAAACAATAAAAACAAAAACAAAATAAATTTATACATATTCACTCCTACCAATTAAAAATAACATCATCTGGCAAAGGATACGATGGATCGTTTCGTGTCGTGTTATCTTCTGGATTGAATCCTTGTGGACGCGTATCACGAATTGCGCCAATAGCAACTTGCTTGTAACCCGTAGCCACAGCTTCAAATTTAGCAAACAACTTTAAGAAACGCTCCAATTGTGCGACGTATTGTGACGAATTTTCTTGCGTGTTACCTGCCTTATAATCTACTGCTCCAATTGCATTAGCAAGTTCAGACGCAACAACATAATATTTAGTCGCTCCCATTTGGTAATATTGGTTGGTTGCATCACGGTACAAATACCAAGCGGTTTGTATTTCTGGATCAGTCCAACCTGCAATAATATTTCGCAACGACAATTTAATATCTACCAACTCATCATTACTAATCGTATCTGTACCCATAAGTCCTCAATATTTCAAATAATTTATTGACCGTATTTTCCCATGTAAATTGACACAAATAAGGAATAGCCACTTCTTCGTTATGATGCAACCAAATTTGTTTATTATCTACAATATCCTGCATCATCAACTTCATATTTTCAACATCCGGCATAGCCCATTCTGCGATTTTGGAATTTGCGCCGCCAGCTTCAAATAATGCAGGTCGCATAGCTTCAACTTTAATTGGAATTCCCCATTGTGCAATGTCGCCTGTTCCTAAAAATTCCGTAGCCATCGTTGGCAATCCCGTTAATGCCGCTTCTCGTGGCGGTAAACCATAACCTTCACCCCGCGTTGGGAAAACAAAAGCATCGGATTTGTTTAGTAACTGATGCCATTGTTTCTCTGTATAATCTCCCTCAAATACTCTGACCTGCTCATCTTCAAAACGACTTAACCAATTTCCATACGTTGTGCGGCATTTAATCCACAATTCTTTTGTCTTGTCTTTTTGAAATGCTTGCTTAAACGCCAACACCGCCAAATCTGCACCTTTGCGTATATCTCCGTAGGAATACGTAAGAAATACAAACGTCTTACGCGTGCGCGTTTTGCGATCAAAGAATTTTGGAAAACCTTGAAAATCTAGACCCAACGGCACGAAATGAACGGGAATTTTAATGCCTGATTTTTCGTAGACTTCTACAAGTTCAAGGCAAGGAACTAACACAACGTTGTAATTATTATTGATCCTACTAACCCAACCTTCGCCAACGCGTGTTGACTCAGACATCGTAAACAACACATTAAATCCGTCCATTTTGTAGCTTACGGGATTACCGAAGCATAAATTAACATTGTTTCCACTAATCAACGAATTTAGGGCTATTTTAGAGCCTAATTCATTTATGCCATTCATGTAAACCAAAGCATCGTCATTGATGATTTTTGGAAATGCAACTTCAATGTCTCTTTTGATTAGTTCCCCTACAATACCCAACTCCATTTTTCCATAACCTGTAATTGGGTTTAGCTGGCAATAATCAAAGACGTTAATTTTATTTGACAACGTTATCTCCTAAGAATGTTAATAATTATATCACCAAAACAAAAAGAGCGCTAGGTGTTAACCCAACGCTCGATTTGTGGTATTTGTGTTTACCGAAATTCTTAGGTGATTGTCGGATTAGGATACGTGGTATTGCCGATGTAACCAGCAACGCCGTTCAATCTATCATTCACGCCCACACCATGAGTAGCGTGGAACAGAATCTTCGACAAACGCGGATTAATCGAATTCGTCATTTGAGGATCGGCATACAGACCAAAACCAACCGCTGGATGCTCACGCAAAGCAACACCATTGCGAGGGTTATTAACGCCATAACTCTTAGTCATCCACGAATAACCCGTAGGAATACGTGGGTGTGAACGCAATTCAATTACGCCGCCGAGACTGTAGTAATAACCGAACACCTGTCCTGGCAAACCTTCAGTAATACCAGTACGTGTAAACACTGGCGCATTAGCACTACCAGCAGTAACGATAATGCCGGAAGGAACAAACTGCACAAAACCAGTCATTAACGCATAACTAGCAACATCGGCTTGTGACACAAACTGAACCAAATCACCATCGATTTGATGTTCGCGCATATCTGCAATGTTCGCATCAGTAATCGCCTTAGTCGTAGTACCATCAACAGAACCAGCAACACCGTTGTAGTGGTTGTGTGACGACGTGAAAGCAACACCTAGCACAGCGGGCGGAATGAAATTAACATTCGTACCCGTACCAATTGCCCACCCCACATCATAACCGCTACCAATAGGGTTTTCGGTCTTTGACAAAACACGCTTGAGCCATTCATAATCAAAACGATTGCGCCAACGATCAGAAATTAACTGCATATCTACTTCCAACTGACGCAACCAAGCATCACGCAGATATTCAGGAGTCCAAGCCAACGCATCCTCAAAATCCTTAATCGGAAGCATATGACCAGAAACCGACCCCTTCACAGGATGCGGATCAACAAATTCCGTAGAAACGGGAGTCATTGAACTAGCACCTTCACCCTGACCATAATATGCATACGGAGTTTCAGTCAACGTCAAGAAACCACCATACGTACTCATGATCCCTTCATTGACCAAACCTACAACTTGCGCGGCTTCACGGATAATTTCTTGCGCCGTTTGACCGTTCCGCAACTGAAAGTTTAGAATTTTACTCGCATCAATTGAAGTTGGAAGTGCCAACTCAACAGCGGTACGAGGCGAAATAACAGCCATTGTCTAATTCCTTTATTAAATAGTATAAATAACTGGGGTAGTTTAAATTCCTACCCCTTCAACAAATTAGGAGGCGATAGCCGCGATAGCGCCCATGAACATAATAGTTTCAGTAGTTAGAGCATAACCGACGCTAATACTACCTGAATCTGCCAAAACACCAGCCGTAGCCGCTAGAAACACTTCCGCGCCTGGAGTCAGACCAGTAAAACCACCGAGAACACCGAAAACACACACACCAATAGTATCAGTATCAGCGGCGGTATTCGTCTTGTTCTCGATAGAAACTAACAAACCATGACCAACACCACTTGCGCCGGAAGTCTTATCCCACTTGCCATCAGAAGCAAGAGTAATAGCAGGCGTAGTGAGAGTAATAGCACTACCAGCAACAGCAGGAATAATCATTGAAGCGTCTTGTGGCTTCAACCCATCTGCCTTAATAACCAAATCAGCCATTGTAAAATTCCTTATCTAATAATTAAATTACTTAGTCGAAACGCCCCACTTGTCGGCAATCTTTTTAGCAGTTTCCGACGTAATTTCGGTGTCCTTCTGCTTACCTTCACTCTTATCTTCAACGCGAATTGAACCACCTTGCGATTCAGAAATAAGAGCCTTAGCAACAGTCTTGTAAACGGGATTGTCAGCTAGTGCGTTCAAAATTGCCTTAACTTCATCAATAGTCTTATATTTTGACAATTCACCAATCACACTAACCACATATTCCGTTAAAGCCTTACCACCTTCAGTTGACGTTGGAATCTTCACAAACTCCGCTACAACTTGCGTAACATCAGCCTTAAAACCAGCACCACGCAATTCATTCAATTCAACACGCATTTCAGAAATAAACTTAACGGGATCATCAGACGTAACAGCCTTAATTGCCGCAATCTGACTTTGCATTTCTGAGATGGTAGTTTCACGCGCTGCAATAGTCTCTTGCAATGTAACAACCTTACCATTCAATTCACTAACCAACTGTTCAGTAACTTCAGCCATTTTATTATCCTTTTTTGTGTCCATTTCAGACGTAATATTTGGAACTTTTGCTGTAATAGAAACGCCAACTCTTGACGCGGGAGCTAGATCGATTGTCTCTAAGGTGATCTCCGTGACAACACCATCGACAACCTTACCTAATCCATAAATGCTAGTCCCTACAGCCGAATTTGTAAGTTTAGCCACACGCAAATGTTCGCGTGCATCAGTCGTAATTGGAATTGCCTTACCCCATGCCATTCCGTCATTATCAATTACAGCCGCTAACCATCGTAAAGCAGGAGGTGCATATACCGATCCACGATCAGCATCTTTAACATGACCCCACATACCTTCTGGACGATTTGTATTAATTTGCTCTACTAATTGCCTAACAACAGTTTCGCCGTAAAGGTTTCCATTTTTAGACTTTGCACCGATCTTTCCAATGGGCAAAGTTACGAAAAACGCATCATTACCCAACGCGGCCTTATCAATATCCGCTGGCAATGGAATTTCGGGAAATTTACCCTTGAAACTATGCACTTGTTCTAAAATTACAGATTCGTTTTCCATTTGTAATAGAGTCCTTAATAGCTCTAATAAACCTATTATACACTATTTTCTAATCTACTAAAAAGATTCCTTTA
>Ga0070689_100001235_pt1 | contig 16254 bp, 14 predicted proteins | sample KBSS23HmetaG_FD_64669 | JGI IMG/M metagenome (GOLD analysis project Ga0070689, IMG submission 64669) | Switchgrass rhizosphere microbial communities from Kellogg Biological Station, Michigan, USA - KBS S2-3H metaG | ecosystem: Host-associated > Plants > Roots > Rhizosphere ...
CAGCCGCGGATGCGCGAGGTAGAACGGGATCGCGAAGCCGGTCGAGCCCTCGGGCGTGAACCAGTCGGTCGACAGCCACACGTACGGGCGGAAGCTCAGGCCGCTGCGCGCGAGCTCCTGGTGCAGCCGGTCGACGCGGTGCTGCAGCGCGGTGCCCGCGATGTGCAGGCCGAGGTCGCACAGCCGCACGTCGAGCAGTTCCTCGGCAGGCAGCAACGCCCACCACGGTCGTCGGCGGCGGGTGGTGGCGCGCTGGCTCGGGCGGCGGCGGGGCACGGCGGCGCGAGAATAGGTGGCGAGCCGCCGATGTCACTGGCGCACTGCCGCCGGCACGGCGTCGGCAGGTGCGCGGGCGGCCCGATGGCCCCTTGCGCGGGCCGCGGTGGCGGGCCATGATGCCGCGCCGTTCTTGAGATCCCGTCTCAACAAGGCCCGCCGCGCCTTCCGATCGGACCCCGACGACGCATGCAGCTCCCCGCCGACCGCACCCTGGCCCACCTCGGCCGCCGCCAGCGCGCGCGCGTGCGCGACGTCGTCGGCGACGACGACCTGGCGCGGCGCCTCGTCGACCAGGGGCTGTGGCCCGGTGTCGAGGTCGAGCTGCTGACCGCCGCGCCCGGCGGCGACCCGCTGCTGTTCGTGCTGCACGGCTTCCGGCTGGCCCTGCGGCGCGACGAAGCGGCGCGCGTACGCGTCGACGCGGAGCCGGCATCGTGACGCCGCCGTCGCTGGCCGGCACGGTCGCGGACGATGTCGTGGTTGCGCTGGTCGGGCGGCCGAACGTCGGCAAGACGTCGCTGTTGATGCACCTGACCGGCTCGGCGCAGCGGCCCGTCAACTTCCCCGGCACCTCGGTCGAGCGCGTCGAAAGCTGCGTGCGCGTCGGCGACCGCCGGCTGCGCGTCGTCGACCTGCCCGGCATCGTGTCGCTGCACGCGCAGAGTCGCGACGAGCGCGTCACGATCGACTACCTGCGCGGCGAGGGCACCGCACCGCCCGACGTGCTGTGCGCCGTCGTCGACGCCGGCAAACTCGGCGTCGAACTGCGCCTGCTGCAGCAGCTCGCGCGGCTGGGCCGGCCGGTCGTCGTCGCGCTGACCAAGCTCGACGTCGCGATCCGCAGCGGTGCGCCGGTCGACACCGAGCGGCTGCAGCGCGCGCTCGGCGTGCCGCTGGTCGTCACCAACGGTTTCACCGGCGACGGCATGGACGCGCTGCGCGCCGCCGTGGTCGGCGCGGTCGGGCAGGCCCGCACCGACGCGGCCGACGGTGCCGCGGCGCGCGACCCGGCGGCGGTCGCGAGCGCGGTCCGGTTGCCGGGCCGGGCGTCGCGCACGGCGACCGACCGCATCGACGCCGTGCTGCTGCACAAGCTGTTCGGCCCGCTGGCCCTCGCGCTGGTCATGCTGCTGATGTTCCAGCTCGTGTTCACGGCCGCGCGGCCGTTCGTCGCGGCCGTCGAGTGGGTGCAGGGCGTGTGCGGCGACGCGATCGCCGCCGTGGTGGCGGACGGCGCGCTGCGCAGCTGCCTCGTCGACGGCATCGTCAACGGCCTCGGCTCGGTGTTCGTGTTCGTGCCGCAGATCGCGCTGCTGATCGGTCTGGTGACCGTGCTCGAGAGTTCGGGCTACATGGCGCGCGCGGTGTTCCTGCTCGACCGGCTGCTGCGCAAGGTCGGGCTGACCGGCCGCAGCTTCGTGCCACTGACGAGCTCGTTCGCGTGCGCGATCCCCGGCATCCTGAGCAGCCGCATCATCGCCGACGAACGCGACCGCATCGCGACGATCGTCGTCGCACCGCTGATGTCGTGCTCGGCGCGCCTGCCGGTCTACGTCGTGCTGCTCGCGGCGTTCTTCGACCCGATCACCGCCGGGCTGCTGCTGTTCCTGCTCTACATGATCGGCCCGGTGACCGGCGCGTTCGTCGCCCTGCTGCTGCGGCGCACGGCGCTGCGCGGCGGCCGTTCGCCGCTGGCGATGGAGATGCCGGTCTACCAGCGCCCGAGCCTGCGCGTCGTGTGGCTGCAGGTGCGCGCGGCGGTGCGCCAGTTCCTCGTCACGGCGGGCACCGTGATCCTGCTGGCGACGGTCGTGGTCTGGGCGCTCGGCTACTACCCGCGGTCGCCGGCGATCGCGCGGCGCTACGCCGCGGCCACCGCAGCGGTGCCGGCCGGGCCCGACGCCGACGCCGCGCGCGCGCGCCTGCACGCGCAGGAGCAGGCCGAGTACCTCGAACAGAGCTGGCTCGCGAGCCTCGGCAAGGCGATCCAGCCGGTGTTCGCGCCCGCGGGCTTCGACTGGCGCCACACCGTCGGCGTGCTCGCGGCGTTCCCGGCGCGCGAACTCGTGGTGCCGACGCTGGCGACGCTGCACAGCCTCGGCGACCTCGAGGCCGACGCGGGTGCGGCGGATCCGGGCCTGACCACCGCGTTGCGGCACGCGACCGACGCGCGCGGCCGCCCGACGATGAACGGCCTCGTCGCGCTGTCGATGATGGCGTTCTTCGCGCTGTGCAGCCAGTGTGCCAGCACGCTCGCGGCGATCCGTCGCGAGACGCACTCGTGGAAGTGGCCCGCGTTCACGTTCGGCTACATGACCGCGCTGGCGTGGCTCGTCGCGGTCGCGATCTACCAGGTCGGCGACTGGCTCGGCTACGGTCTGCCGCGCTGACCGGGCGCGCCGCGGCGCGCTTCGATCCGGCGGGGGCCGCGGTAGGATCGCGGTATGTCGTTGGCGGCGATGACGCGCGAGCTGGTCGCGGACCTCGGCGACCTGGAGTTCCCGGCGCCGGTCGCGTGCGTCTACCATCCGCTCGACTACGCGTGGGGCGTGCACCGGCAGTACCTCGAGCGCTACGCCGGCGGGCGCAAGCGCGTGCTGCTGGTCGGCATGAACCCGGGCCCGTTCGGCATGGTGCAGACCGGCGTGCCGTTCGGCGAAGTCGAGGCCGTGCGCAGCTGGCTGCGGCTGTGGGGGGACGTCCGCCGGCCGCGCCACGAGCATCCGCTGCGGCCCGTCGAGGGCTTCCAGTGCACGCGCAGCGAGGTCAGCGGGCGCCGGCTGTGGGGCTGGGCGGCGCGGCGGTTCGTGATCCCCGAGCGCTTCTTCCGCGACCACTTCGTGCACAACTACTGCCCGCTCGCGTTCGTCGCCGACTCCGGCGCGAACCTGACGCCGGACAAGCTGCCGGCGGCGCAGACGGCGCGGCTGTTCGCGCTCTGCGACCGGCTGCTGCAGCGCACGGTCGCGTTGCTGCGGACCGAGGTCGTGATCGGCGTCGGCGCCTTCGCGGAGGCGCAGGCGCGCCGCGCGCTGGCCACCGTCGCCGGCCTGCGCATCGGCCGGATCCCGCATCCGAGCCCCGCGAGTCCGCTCGCGAACAGCGGCTGGGAGCCGCTCGTCGACCGCGCCCTCGGCGAACTGGGCGTGTGACGACGCTCGGCGCGGCGCACGCTGGCGCAGCCGCGGCGGGCTCCTAGACTGCTCCGCCCCCGCCCGTGTCCTACCCGCAAGTCGTCCGCGTCTACTGCACCTACCAGGACCCCGACTACGAGAGCCCGTGGCAAAGCCTGGCGCCGCGCGGCAGCACCGGCTCGGGCGTCGTGATCGGCAAGGGCCGCATCCTGACCGGTGCGCACGTGGTCGCCAACGCGACGTTCCTGCAGGTGCAGAAGCCGAGCGACCCGAACAAGGCCGTCGCGCGCATCGCCGCGATCTCGCACGACAGCGACCTTGCGCTGCTCGAGATCGACGAGCCCGCGTTCACGCGCGGCATCAAGGCGGCCGAACTCGGTGACCTGCCCGCGCTGCGCGCCGAGGTCGCGGTCGCCGGCTACCCGGTCGGCGGCGACGAGGTGTCGATCACCGAGGGCGTGGTGTCGCGCATCGAGGTGCAGCGCTACGAGCACAGCCAGCGCCACCTGCTCGCCGTCACCGTCGACGCCGCGATCAACGAGGGCAACAGCGGCGGGCCGGTGTTCCACCGCGGCAAGGTCGTCGGCATCGCGTTCCAGGCGATCCCCGATGCCGAGAACATTGGCGAGATGGTGCCGGCGCCCGTCATCCGGCGCTTCCTCGACGGCGTGCAGCAGCAGAAAGCGCCGCTGGTGCCCGGCCTCGGCATCAGCACGCAGAACCTCGAGAACCCGGCGCTGCGCGACTGGCTCGGCATGAAGGCGCACGACAGCGGCGTGCTGGTCACGGCCGTGCAGTACGGCACCACGGCGTGGGGCAAACTCAAGAAGGGCGACGTGCTGCTCGAGCTCGACGGCATGAAGATCGCCGACAACGGCACCGTGCGCTACCGCGGTCGCTTCCGCTGCCAGTTCGACGTCGTCGTCGGCGACCACTTCGTCGGCGACCGCATCCGCGCCAGGGTGCTGCGGCAGAAGCAGACCTCGCTGTTGACGATGACGATGCAGCCGATGGCCTACCTGGTGCCGCGCTACGAGTTCGACGTGCGGCCGACGTGGTTCACGTTCGGCGGCCTGGTGTTCCAGCGGCTCAATGCGGAGTACCTGCGCATCTGGGGCGAGAACTGGTGGGAGAAGGCGCCCAAGGAGTTCCTGCACTTCTACTACGCCGGCGAGCGCACCGAGGAGTGGCAGGAGATCGTCGTGCTGGCGCAGGTGCTCGCCGACGAGGTCAACGTCGGCTACGAGCACTTCCACAACGACGCGATCGTCGAGGTCAACGGCCGCAAGCCGCGCGACCTGCGCGAATTCGTCGCGATCGTCGACGCCGCGAAGGACGAGGTCGTGATGCGCACGAGCAGCGGCGGCACCGTGATGATCGATGCGCGCGCCGCGCGCAAGGCGCAGAGCCGCATCCTGCGGCAGTACCGCGTGCCCGCGGACCGCTCGCCGGACCTGTTGCGATAGCGGCGCGGCGGCGATTGCCGGCAATGCGCGTTCCCGCGCGCGAACGCGGGGCACCCGCGGTTGCGCTCGACGAGGTGTTCGCCGGCGCGTGACGCGCCGTGCGGCACGGAGTGCCTGCACGGGCGTCCGCTGCGGTTCACAGCACCAGCGCGGTGCCCTTCGGAATCACAGGCTGGCCGTCGCTGCGCGCGACCGGGGCAGCGCGCACGGCGGCGACCATGCGCGCGGCGCGCGCGGCGATCGCGTCGAAGTTGCCGGTCGCGAGGTCCTGCGGCTCGAACAGCGAGCCGACGAAGCCGACGCCGAAGCTGCCGGCGGCGAGCCACGCGGCGGCGTCCTGCTCGGTCACGCCGCTGGTCGGGAAGATGCGCAGGAACGGCATCGGTCCGAGCACCGCCTTCACGAACGCTGGGCCGTTGCTCGGCGCGGGGAACAGCTTGATCAGGTCGGCGCCGGCCCGGTGCGCGGCCATCATCTCGGTCGGCGTGAACGTGCCCGGGATCGACAGCAGGTCGTGCTGGCGGCAGAACGCGAGTACCTGCGCGTCGAGGATCGGCGACACGACGAAGCGCGCGCCGGCGGCCATCGCCTCCTTGGCGTGATCGACACCGAGCACCGTGCCGGCGCCGACGATCAGGTCCTTGCGCTCGCCGAGTGCGGCGATGTGCTCGAAGCAGTCGGGCGTCGTCAGTGTCACTTCGACGATCTTGAAGCCGCCCTGGATCGCAGCTTCGAGGGCGGGTCGCACGGCCGCCTTGCGGTCGGTGCGGAGGATCGCGGAGCAGCGGTGCTCGCGCAGCGCGGCGAGTACGGCGGCACGGTTCGGGGTCATCGGGGCCTCCCTGGGTTCTGGTTCGCCGCAGCATAGCCGCGGTCGCGCTGCCGCAAGCGACCACGCACGCTGCGCGACAGCGACGGGACGTCGCTCGTCGCGACTGCCGCGCGGAAGTCGTGTGGATCGTTGTCCAGCCGCGCTGGATGGCGCGCCGCGCTCAGTACTTCGAGCGTTCGCGATCCCACATCGCGCCGTGCCACTTCACCCACGCGCGCCACTCGGGCCGGTGCTCGTTCTGCAGGTAGCGGTCGACGTAGCCGAAGAACGCGTCGTGGTGCCACGCCTCGACGAGGCCCATCGCGCGCGCGGCGAGGCAGTAGCCGAGCCAGCAGCACGCGGTGCAGCAGCGGCGGTAGTCGTTGCCGTCCCAGCTGGCGTCGTCCTTCCTGGGGTCGTCGGTGTGCATGAAGCCCCACTCGGCGAGCCCGGCGTGGTCCTTGGTGTAGCCGCCGCAGCCCCAGTTGAATTCACCCGGCGCCGTCTCCTGCACGACGAACGTCTGGCTGTCCTCGCCGAAGAACGCGGTGCCCGGCCCGTCGCGCTGCGTGCGCTCACTCGGATAGGCGCGGCCGATCGCGAGCATCGCCTCGTCGTGCAGCAGCAGGCCTGCGAACAGGATCGGGAACTTGCGGCCGCTGGCGTGGCCGCCGTTGCCCGACCAGCGGCAGCCCGACTTCAGGCAGCCGTAGGTGTCGATGCCGAACTGCACGAAGCGCACCAGCAGGTCGCGCTTGTGCTGCTGCGGCAGGTCGGTGTTCAGCAGCAGCGCGGCGCTGCCGACGTCGGCCGCGAGGTCGCGGCCGTAGTCCTTCATCGCGGCGGTCGGGTGCGCGAAGCGGCCGAGCCAGCTCGGGAAGTGGTCGAGCCACAGCTTGTCGAACGTCGCCGCGAACTCGCGCACGTCGGGCATCCCTTCGACCGGCTGCAGTTGCGCGAGCGCGCGCAGGTCGAGGTCGGCTTCGCAGAAGCGCACGGTCTTGTCGGCCGCGGCGGCCTTGCAGTACGGCGGCCGGAACGCGCCGTCGCGCGGCACCTCCGGCAGGCACGTCAGCACCGCGGCGAGCTGCAGGTGCGGCACGGGACCGCTGGCGCCGGCGGCGCCGGGGTTGCTGATCACGCTGACGAGGCTCTGGCCCGGCTGCAGCAGCAGCGGCTCGCCGCGCGCGACCGCGAGCGCGACGTTGCGCCGCTCGTCGTAGTTCTCCTTGCTCCACTGGCCGAACAGCAGGCTGTCGTAGCCGTGCTTCATCTGCGCGGGATCGGGGTCGACGGTGGCGCCGTTGCAGGTGCGGTCGCCGACCGTCGCGCACTTGGGATCGATCGCGACGATGCGGACCGGTCCGACGACCCACGGATCGCCGTTGCAGAACGTGCCGACCGGGCGCGCGGCGTCGAACCGCCAGGTGATGCCGTGCCGCTCGGCGCGATCGAGCTCGCGTGCGGCCGCGCGCTGCACGGCGTCGGGTGGCTTGCCGGCGTCACCGCTCGCCGCGGGCTGCTGTGGCAGAGCGATGGCAAACGTGGCCACGAGCACGATGGTCAGCATCGGCCACGGACTGTAGCGCCGCCGCGCGCGCGTGCTGCCTAGAAGAGCACGCGGTAGCTCGTCCACATCGTCTCCTGCCACGGCTCCCACGCGCGGGTCCACGAGCCCGCCGGCTCCTGGCCGACGAAGCGGTCGATGTAGTCGAAGAACGGCTGGTGGTTCCACGCCGTGCGCAGGCCCATGATGCGCAGCGCCAGCGCCTCGCCGATCCACGCGTTGCCCGTGCAGCAGCGGCGGTACGGGTCGAAGCCCCACGCGGCGTTGTCGTTGTTCGGCAGCGGCGCGTGGCTGTTGCCCCACTCGGGCATGCCGACGTGCTGGCTCGTGTAGCCACCGAAACCCCAGTTGTAGACGCCGGGCGACGTCTGCTGCACGACGAACGTCTGGCTGTCCTCGCCGAACGTCGTCGTGTTCGCGGCGTTGCCCGGGCCGAGGAACACGGTCGCGTGCGAGGTGCCGATCGCGCTCATCGCGGCGTCGTGCAGCGCGCGGCCCGCGAACAGGATCGGGAACTTGCGCCCGCTGCACTGGCCGCCGGTGCCGGGCCAGTTGCAGCCGCCGGCTACGTTGCCGAAGTCGTCGATGCCGAGCTGCACCATGCGCACGAACAGCGTGCGCTTCTCGGCCCACTGGAAGTCGAGGTTCAACAGCAGCGCGCCGGTGCCGACCAGCGACGTGAAGTCGCGGCTGTAGTCGGGCATGTTGTCGACCGGGTGCAGGTAGCGGCTGAGCCAGCCCGGCGTGTGGTCGAGCCAGACGCGCGCGAAGCGGTCGGCGACGTCCGCCATCGCCGGCGTGCCGGGCACCGACTGCAGCGACGCCAGCACCGTGTAGTCGAGCTGCGCCTCGCTGAAGCGCACGGTCTTGTCGCCGGCGCAGTACGGCGGCCGGAACGAACCGGTCGCCGGCGCGCTGCCGAGTACGGTCAGCACCGCGGCCGTGCGCAGCTGCGACAGCGAGCCGTTCGGCGCCGGCACGAGCTGGGAGATCGTCGAGATCAGGCTGCGGCCCGCGGCGACGTGCAGCGGCTGCTGCGCCGCGACGCCGGTCGCCACGTTGAGCACGGGGTCGTAGCGGCCGCTCGCGAACGCGTCGTAGAGCGCGCTGTCGTAGCCCTGCACGCCGTTGGGCACCGGGTCGAGCATCGAGCCGTTGATCGTGCGCGTGCCGGACAACTGCGTGTGCGGCGAGATGTCGATCACGTCGACGGGGCCGACGACCCACCAGTCGCCGTTGGCGAACTGGCCGACCGGATGGTCCTGCGCGAACGTCCAGGTGATGCCCCACTGCGACAGCGCGCGCGCGGACTGGCTGCCGCCGCCGTCGCCGCCGGTGACCAGCACGCCGTCCGAGAACGCGGCGACCGAGCGGTTGCCGGCGAGGTCGACGGCGCGCACGGCGACGTAGTAGGTGGTGCCGATGCCGAGCGCGAAGCCGCCTGCGGCCACCGTCGTCGTCGCGCCGACCGCGGTCCATGCCAGCACGTCGGTGCTGCCCGGCGCGGTGCCGACCGCGCACTCGTAGAAGGCGATCGGGCCCTCGGCATCGACGAAGCCGTGCCAGTTGGCGCTCAGCACCGACGTCGACGTCTGCGTGTCGACGTCCGCGCCGGTGCCGTCGTCGACGGCGCCCGGCGTCGGCGGCGACGAGTCGCCGTTGGCGCCGCCGCTCTCGGGGCCGCCGGAACCGCACGCGGCGAGCACGCTGGCCAGCAGCGCGAACGACAACGGACTCGAACAACGACGGCGCGCTGCGGCGGCGGGATGATGATGCACCAAGGGTCCTCCGTCGCCGTGGATCGATCGCCGTGCCGGCACCGCTGCAGCACCGGCGCCGACTGCGTCCCGCCGCGGGACGCGGCGCGCTGGCCAGGAACGGGACGCGCGCTGCGGCCGCGCGCCGAGTCTCACGGAAGCAGCGGTCGCACGAGCGCTGCGAGCGCGATCGCCGCCCAGACCGCTTCCAGCCAGAACGCCTGCCAGGTGCGCTTGTGCCAGCAGACCCACGCGACGCCGAGTGCGCCAGTGAGGTTGAGCGCCTGGTAGACGCGGTCCGCGGACTGCAGCACGCCGAAGCTCGACAGCGCGTACGCGGCGAGGATCGCCGCGGTGCCGTACCAGCCGGCGAACCCGGCGGCGCGCGGGCACGGTGGGGGAGCGGAGGCGGTCATGGGGGGCGGCGAGTGTAGCGGCGGGTCGCACGGCGCAACGACGTCGCATCGCCATGGCGTTCGTGTACCGGCCGTCGCTCGCGCCGCGTTGCGGCTAGACTCGCGCGCCGCCCATGAGAACTCCCATCCCGATCGTGGCCCTGTGCCTGTACGCGACCGTCCTCGTCGCGCAGGACCCGGCCGTTCCCACGCGTGCATCCGCCAAGGAGCGGCTGCAGGCGTTGCAGCAGGAGCAGAAACGGCTGACCACCGAATGGCAGAAGGCCATCCAGGATGCGCGCGCCACCGCCGAAGCGAAAGCGAAGGCCGGCGAGACGGTGCCGGCGCTGCCGATGCGCCCCGACTTCAAGGAGCTGATCGCACAGGCCGAGGCTACGGCGGCCGACTACGCGGGCACCGACGACGCGCCGCAGTTCCTGGTCTGGATCGTGCAGACCTCGGGCGGCGACCCGGCGCCGATGATGCGCGCGCTGGCGACGCTGGCCGTGCACCACGTCGACCACCCGGCGGTGGTCACGATCGGCCGCACGCTGACGTACCTGCCGCAGCTGCCGGCGCAGGTGCGCGGCACCGACGCCGAGGTCGAAGCGATGCTCGACCGCTTCAGCAAGAGCAGCAACCCCGACGTGCGCGGCTGGGCGCTGCTCGGGCGCTACGGCAAGGCGATCGAGGACGCCCCGCGCGACAGCGCCGCCTACGACCTCGCGCGCAAGACGCTGCTCGGCGCCGCCGACGTCGCCACGCAGAAGGAACTGGTTGCCGACCTGCGCGGCTGCATCGACCTGCGCGAGCGCTTCGCCGTCGGCAACACCGCGCCCGAGATCGCGGGCGAGGACCTCGACGGCGTCGCGTTCAAGCTCAGCGACTACAAGGGCAAGGTCGTCTTCCTCGACTTCTGGGGCGATTGGTGAGGCCCGTGCCGGGCCATGTTCCCGCACGAGCGGTCGCTCGTGGAAGAGATGAAGGACAAGCCGTTCGCGCTCGTCGGCGTCAACAGTGACGAAAAGGACCGCGCGAAGAAGTCGATCGCCGACAACAAGCTCAACTGGCGCAGCTTCTGGGCCGGCGAGAAGCGCACGAGCGGGCCGATCCCCGCTGCCTGGCACGTGACCGGCTGGCCGACGATCGTCGTGCTCGACCGGGACCAGGTGATCTGCTACCGCGGCTACAACGGCGAGGAGGCGACCAAGATCGCCAAGCAACTCGTCGCGGCGCTCGAACGCGGCAAGTAGCTGCAGAAGCTCAGTTGTTCTCGGGCCGCCCCTGCGGCCAGGTCGCACCGCGGATCGGCTGCAGCAGCGCCTGCGCGTGCGCGAGCAGCGCGCCGTCGTCGTTGCGGTCGAGGGCGCGCACGTTGGCTTCGATCTCGGCCGGCGAGGCCGCGCCGCAGATCGTCGTCGCGATGCCGGGCCGCGAGCACGAGTACTGGATCGCCAGTTCGGCGATTTCGACGCCGTGCGCCTTGCACGCCGCGGCGGCCGCGCGGCAGCACGCGGCGACGGGCGGCGGCGCCGGGTGCCAGTCGCGCGGCCCGCGCGACGACAGCAGGCCCATCGCCGTCGGCGACGCGTTGATGACGCCGATGCCGGCGGCAGCCAGCGCCGGCAGCAGCGGCAGCAGCGTGTCGTCGAACAGCGTCGCGTGGCAGTACGACAACACGGTGTCGAGCGGCGCCCGGCGCGCGAGCGCGCGCGTGAACACAGCCAGCGGCAGGCCGGTGATGCCGACGTGGCGCACCTTGCCCTGCGCGCGCAGTTCGTGCAGCGTCGCCAGGCCCTCGTCGAGGATCTTGTCGAGGTCGCCGAACTCGACGTCGTGCAGCTGGCAGACGTCGACGCGGTCCGTCTGCAGCCGCCGCAGGCTGTCGTCGACGCTGCGCCGGATCCGCGCCGGCGAGAAGTCGAACTCGTCCTGGCCGTAGCGGCCGCACTTCGTCATCACGACGATGGCCTCGCGCGGCAAAGTGCGCAGCGCCTTGCCGATAACGGTCTCCGCGCGCGTGCTGCCGTAGTACGGCGAGCTGTCGAACACGTTGACGCCCAGCTCGAACGCGCGGTGCACGGTCGCGATCGCGGTGCCTTCGTCGACCTCGCCGTAGACGCCGCCGAGCGAGGCGGCGCCGAGGCCCAGCGCGGACACGCGCAGGCCGGTGCGGCCGAGGGGACGTTGTTCCACGCGCGGAAAGTAGCGGCGTCGGCGCGCGCACTCCAACCGGGCCGCTGGCCGCCGCGCGGTGCGCCCGCTATGGTCCGTCGCCCTTCGCGCTCCGCAATGTCCAAGAACGACCTCGAGATCGCCCGTTCCGTCCCGCTGCGTCCGCTGCTCGAAGTGGCGCGCATCATGGGCCTCGGCCCCGACGACCTCGAGCCGTACGGCCACACCAAGGCCAAGGTCAAGCTCGACGTGCTGCAGCAGGAGCCGGTCCGGCGGCCCGGCAAGTACATCGTCGTCACCGCGATCACGCCGACGCCGCTCGGCGAGGGCAAGACGGTGCACACGGTCGGCATCAGCCAGGCACTGAACCGCATCGGCAAGCGCGCGTGCTGCGTGATCCGGCAGCCGTCGATGGGGCCCGTGTTCGGCATCAAGGGTGGCGCCGCCGGCGGTGGCTGGTCGCAGATCGTGCCGCCCGAGGAGCTGAACCTGCACCTGACCGGCGACTTCCACGCGGTCACCGCGGCGCACAACCTGTGCGCGGCGTTCCTCGACAGCCACCTGTTCCACGGCAACGAGCTCGGCATCGACGAAGCGCAGATCACCTGGCGCCGCGTCCTCGACATGAACGACCGCGCGCTGCGCGAGGTCGAGGTCGCGCACGGCGGCGACAAGAACGGCAAGCCGCGCCGCACCGGCTTCGACATCACCTCGGCCAGCGAGATCATGGCGATCCTCGGCCTGTCCAACGACATCCACGACCTGCGCCAGCGGCTCGGCGCGATCGTCGTCGGCTACCGGAAGGACGGCACGCCGGTGACCGCCGAGGCGCTCAAGGTCGCCGGCGCGATGACGGCGATCCTCAAGGACGCGCTGAAGCCGACGCTGATGCAGACGCTCGAGGGCACGCCGGCGCTCGTGCACACGGGTCCGTTCGCGAACATCGCGCACGGCAACAGCTCGATCGTCGCCGACCGCATCGCGCTGCGCCTGTGCGACTACGTCGTGACCGAGGCCGGCTTCGGCGCCGACATGGGCGCCGAGAAGTTCTTCGACATCAAGTGCCGCGCCAGCGGCCTGAAGCCCGACGCGGCGCTGCTGGTCGCGACCGTGCGCGCACTGAAGATGCACAGCGGCCGGTTCGAGATCAAAGCCGGCAAGCCGCTGCCGCCGGGGCTGCAGCAGGAGGACCTCGACGCGCTGCAGGCCGGCATCGGCAACCTCGACAAGCAGATCGAGAACGTGCGGCTGTTCGGCATCCCGGTCGTGGTCGCGATCAACCGCTTCCCGACCGACACCGAGGCCGAGATCGCGGCGGTCGCGCAGGCCGCGCTCGCGGCCGGCGCGTCGGCTGCGCACGTGTCGACGATGTTCGGCGAGGGCGGCAGGGGCGGCGAGGAACTCGCGCACGCGCTGGTCAAGGCCTGCGACGAGCCGAGTTCGTTCCGGCTGCTCTACCCGAGCGAGCTGAGCCTCAAGGCGAAGATCGAGACGCTGGCGCAGAAGGTCTACGGCGCCGACGGCGTCGACTACGAGCCCGCGGCCGAGCGCGCGCTCGCGCAGTTCGAGGAGCGCGGCTACGGCCGCCTGCCGATCTGCATGGCGAAGACGCAGTACTCGCTGTCACACGATCCCAACAAGAAGGGCCGGCCGACCGGATTCCGCTTCGTCGTGCGCGACGCGCGCGTGTCGGTCGGCGCCGGCTTCGTCTACCCGCTCGCGGGCGAGATCATGACGATGCCGGGGCTCGGCAAGGCGCCGGGTGGTGCCGGCATCGACATCGACGCCGCCGGCAACGTGATCGGCATGCTGTAGCGCCCGCGGCGCGGCGCGCCGCGGCCGCTACAGTTGCTCCCGCATGAAACCAACCGAGTGGATCTGGCGCGACGGCGAGTTCGTGGCATGGGACGCCGCCACCACGCACGTGTCCGCACACGCGCTGCACTACGGCTCGGCGGTGTTCGAGGGCATCCGCGCCTACCGCACGCCGCGCGGCACGCGCTTCTTCCGGCTGCGCGACCACCTGCGCCGGCTCGGCGATTCGGCGGCGATCTACCGCATCCCGCTGCAGCACGACGTCGAGACGCTGGCTGCCGCGTGCGGCGAACTGCTGCGCCGCAACGGGCTGCCGGCCGCCTACGTGCGGCCGCTGGTGTTCCGCGGCGCCGGGCCGCTGTCGCTCGATCCGACGCCGTGCCCGGTCGAGACCGTGATCCTCTGCTGGGAGTGGGGCAAGTACCTCGCGCACGACGACGAGGGCGTCGACGTCGGCATCTCGACCTGGCGCCGCGTCGCGGCCAGCACGCTGCCGGCGCTGGCCAAGGCGGCCGGCAATTACCTGTCGAGCCAGCTGATCCGCCTCGAGGCGCGCCGCAACGGCTTCGCCGAGGGCATCGCGCTGACGACCGACGGCGTCGTCGGCGAGGCGTCGGGCGAGAACGTGTTCGTCGTGCACCGCGGCGTCGTGCTGACGCCCGACATGGCGAGTTCGGTGCTGCTCGGCATCACGCGCGACTCGGTGCTGCAGCTCTGCGCGGACCTGTCGCTGCCGGTGCGCGAGCAGCGCATCCCGCGCGAGCTGCTGGCGGTCGCCGACGAGGTGTTCCTGTGCGGCACTGCTGCGGAGATCACGGCGGTGCGCTCGATCGACCGGCAACCGGTCGGCGGCGGCGCGCCGGGCCCGGTCACGCGCGCCGTGCAGCGCGCGTTCTACGGCCTGTTCGACGGCAGCACGCCCGATCGGCACGGCTGGCTCGAGGTCGGCGACGCGCGCGACTGAACGCGCGGCCGGTGCTCGGAATCCGCCGGCCTGCGATTACCATCCGCGCGCCTGTGGACAATGCGGCGGCGTTCTCGATCGAGACCGAGCAGCGCGACGGCGTGCGCCGCCTGCGGCTGTCGGGCCGCATCACGCTGGCCGACGGCGCGCCGCTGTGGTCGCAGCTCGGCCGGCTGATCGACGGCGAAGGCGCGCGCCCGGCCGGCGCCGCGGCGAACGGCGCGGTCGCCCGCGACCGCCTCGAGCTCGACGTCGCCGGCGTCAGCCTGCTCGACGGCGGCGGCGCCGCGCTGCTGCTGGCAGCGACGTCGAACGCAGTCGAGCACGGCCGCGACGTGCGCATCGTCGGCGCCGACGGCGAGGTCGCGCGCCTGCTGCAGCTCTACGACTGCCCGCCGGGCCAGCAGTGCCTGCACCCGGCGCCGCGCAAGCTGACGATCCTCGAGCAGATCGGCACCGCTGCGGTCGAAGTCGCGCGCCAGGGGCGCCAGGTCCTCGCGTTCACGGGCGACTTGATCGTCGGCGTGCTGCAGGCCGTGCGGCGGCCGCGCAGCGTGCACTTCGCCGACCTCACGATGCTGATGGAACGCGCCGGCGCCGACGGCCTGCCGATCGTCGCGGTCATCCACTTCCTGATCGGCACGATCCTCGGCCTGCAGGGCGCGATCCAGCTGCACCGGTTCGGTGCCGACCCGTATCTCGCCAGCCTCGTCGGCCTGTCGGTGGTGCGCGAACTCGGCCCGCTGATGACCGCGATCCTCGTCGCCGGCCGCTCGGGCGCCTCCTACGCCGCCGAACTCGGCACCATGGAGGTCGGCGAGGAAGTCGCCGCGCTGCGCACGCTGGGCCAGGACCCGCAGCGCTTCCTCGTGTTCCCGCGCGTGCTCGCGCTGCTGGTCGTCGTCCCGCTGCTGACGGCGTTCGCCGATCTGGTCGCGTGCCTCGGCGGCATGTTCATCGCGATCGCCGAGCTGTCGCTGTCGCCGAAGACCTACCTGCGCATGCTGCAGGAGGCCGTCGACGTCAGCGACGTGATGACCGGCCTGATCAAGAGCGCAGCGTTCGCGGCGCTGATCGGCCTGGTCGCCTGCCAGCGCGGCCTGTCGACGCGCGGCGGCGCGCAGGGCGTCGGCGCGTCGACGACGTCGGCGGTCGTCGTCGTGCTGTTCGGCCTCGTCGCGCTCGACGCCGTGTTCACGCTGATCTTCCGCCTGCTGGGGTGGTGATGCGCCGCGTGCTCACGGTGCGCGAACTGACGATGGGCTACGGCGGCGAGCCGTTGCTCGAGGACGTCGCGTTCGACGTGCACCGCGGCGAGGTGTTCGCGATCCTCGGCGGCAGCGGCTGCGGCAAGTCGACGCTGCTGCGCCACCTGATCGGGCTGCAGCAGCCGATCAGCGGCCGCGTGCACTTCTTCGGCATCGGTTCGCCGGCGCAGGCGCTCGAGCCGCCGGCGTTCGGCGTGCTGTTCCAGTCGTCGGCGCTGTTCGGCTCGATGACATTGCTCGAGAACGTCGCGCTGTCGCTGCGCAAGTGGACGGAGCTGCCGGCCGATGCGGTCGAGGCCGTCGCCAAGGCCCGCCTGCGCGTGGTCGGCCTCGCGGGCTTCGAGAACCACCTGCCGAGCGAGGTGTCGGGCGGCATGAAGAAGCGCGCCGGCATCGCGCGCGCGCTGGCGCTCGACCCGAAGCTGCTGTTCCTCGACGAGCCGTCGGCGGGCCTCGATCCGGTCACCGCGGCCGGTCTCGACGAACTCATCTTGACCTTGCGCCAGAGCCTCGGTGTAACCACGGTCCTGGTGACGCACGAGCTGGCGAGCATCTTCCGCGTGGCAGACACCTGCATCGTGCTGGACCGTCAGGCCAAGGGCATCATCGCGCGCGGCAACCCG
>Ga0070689_100001240_pt1 | contig 16241 bp, 12 predicted proteins | sample KBSS23HmetaG_FD_64669 | JGI IMG/M metagenome (GOLD analysis project Ga0070689, IMG submission 64669) | Switchgrass rhizosphere microbial communities from Kellogg Biological Station, Michigan, USA - KBS S2-3H metaG | ecosystem: Host-associated > Plants > Roots > Rhizosphere ...
CCGGAGCTCCGACGGCGAGACACCCGCCCATCGCCGGAACGCGCGGCGGAACGACCGCGCCTCGCTGAACCCGACGCGCTCGGCGATCGCGTCGAACGGGAGATCCGTGCGCGCCACGAGCGGGAGCGCCGCGGCGCGGCGCGCGTCGTCGACGAGCGCGCGGTACTCGAGGTGCGACGCGGCGAGGAGGCGCTGCAAGCTCCGCGCGCTGAGACCGAGCCCCGCGGCGACGGTCGTGAGGCGCGCGTCGCCGGCGCCGACCGCCTCGCGGACGGCGCGCCGAATCCCGTCGGTGGTGCCTTCGCCGTCGCCCTCGCCGTCCGCGACGTCGCTGAGGAGCGAGTCGGCCAGCTCCTCGAGGTACGCCGCGAGATCCGGCTGCGCGGTCGTGAGCGGCAGGTCGGCCACGCGCCGGTCGAACGCAATCGAGTTGCACGCCTGCCCGAAGCGGATCGGACACGGAAACCAGCGCTCGTAGGCGGCGCGTGAACGCGCGCTCGAGTGCTGGAAACCAACCTCGCGCGCGCCGAACGACTCGCCCGTCCACCGCTGGAGGAAGATCAGGTACGCGAGGAGCGAGCAGTCGGCGACCGCGCGCGGCGAGCCCTCCTGCGTCTCGAGCTCGATGACGAGCGACTTGTCGGTGAAGTACGCGCGCGACCGGATGTCCTGCTTCAGGACCCGCGCGTACTTCACCGCGGCGAACGCGCTGTCGGCGACGGTGGCGCGCGTCATCGAGAGGAGCCCGACGACGCCGAGCGACGAGGGGGTCAGGAGCGTCTCGGCGTGCACGAGGCCGAAGTCGGGATCGCCGAGGAGGCGCTCGAGCCCGTTCCACACCGCGACGTGCGCCTCGCGCGGGACGCGCGCGAATCGGCCGTCGAGGACGTCGACGTCGATCCCCGCCTCGCGGAGGAGCTCGCCGCGCTCGATCCCGCGATCGGCCGACCAGCGCAGGAGGCCGCGCATCATCGACGCGAGGTTCGTCGGCTGGCTCATGGCGGCGAGGATACCCAAAACCGATCGGCGCGCGAAGACGCGTCGGCGCGCCGCCATGGCGCACGCGGTCCTCGTCTGGCACCGCGGGTCCCTTCCTGCGTCGCGGCGAGCGGCGTACGACGATCGCGTCCAGCAAAGCGTCACGACGTCTCGAATCCAAGCGAGGTAACGCATGCTCCTCGACACAAGAACGATTTCGCAGCGGAACCGAGTGCGCATCTGTCTCTCGACACTCCTCTTCGCCGCCGGGTGCGCTGCGGCCGCGTGCGACGATGCGGCGGCGCCCGACCATGATCGCGGCGCCCCGACGACCGTCTCGGCCGCGCTGTCGCTCCCCGCGCTCAACGTCGACATCACGCAGACGTCGACGTCGGGGCTGTCGTCGGGCGCGTTCATGGCGGTGCAGATGCACCTCGCCCACTCGTCGATCATGCGCGGCGCCGCGGTCTTCGCCGGCGGCCCGTACGACTGCGCCGAGGGATCGATCGCGAACGCCGTCTCGCGGTGCCAGCAAGGGACGTCCCTCCCCGCGGCGTCGCACTTCGTCCAGCTCGCGCAGCAGCAGGCGAGCGCCGGCGCGATCGACCCGACGTCGAACCTCGCGTCCCAGAACGTCTACCTCTTCGGCGGCGCCGACGACACGACGGTCGTCCCCGCGACGATGGATAACCTGTCGACGTTCTACAAGACGCTGATCACGTCCGGCAGCGTCCTCTACGACGCGCGCCACGCCGGCGCCGCGCACACGATGCCGACGCTGAACTTCGGCGGCAACTGCGACATCACCGCCGATCCGTTCATCGGCAAGTGCAACTTCGACGGCGCCGGAAAGGCGCTCGCGCAGATCTACGGGACGCTCGCCGCGCCGGCGACGACGCTCGGCGGGACGTTCGTCACGATCGCGCAGGCGGACTTCATCGCCAACCCGAAGTCGCACAGCCTCGCCGACAACGGCTTCGCGTACATCCCCGCCGACTGCCAGGCCGGCGCGCGGTGCCGCGTCCACGTGGCATTCCACGGGTGCCAGCAGTCCGCGACCACCGACGTCGCGGACAAGTTCTACAAGCACGCCGGCTACAACGAGTGGGCCGACACGAACCACATCGTCGTGCTCTACCCGCAGACGATCAGCACGAGCGGGTCGAACCCGAACGGCTGCTGGGACTGGTGGGGATACGACAGCCCGAATTACTTCAAGAAGACCGGCCCGCAGATCCAGATGGTGCGCGCGATGATCGACGCGCTCGCCGCCGGGAGCACCGGCGACGCGGGGACCGTCGACGCCGCGCCCGACAGCGGTCCGATCGACTCGGGGCCGATCGACTCGGGCCCCGTCGACGCCGGCGCGCCCGACACCGGACCTGTGGACTCGGGGCCCGCGGACAGCGGCCTCCTCGGCTGCTTCACCGCCTCGAACTTCGCCCACGTGCAGGCGGGGCGCGCGCACGACAGCGTCGGCCACGCGCTCGCGAACGGGTCGAACCAGGACATGGGCCTCGACAACGTCTTCTTCCAGACGTCGCTCCGCGAGACCGCGCCGAACTTCTACGTCATCGGCACCTGTCCGTGAACTAGCCGACCTTCGTGCCCCCCACGGTGATCGACGAGATCTTCACCGTGGGGCACCCGACGCCGACGGGGACGCTCTGCCCGTCCTTGCCGCACGTCCAGATCCCGTCCGACACCTCGACGTCGTCGCCGAGCATCACGACCTTGCGGAGGACGTCCGGGCCGTTGCCGATCAAGTTCACCCCCTTGAGCGGCGCGGTGATCTTCCCGTCCTCCACGAGGTAGCTCTCGGTGAGCGAGAAGACGAAGTCACCGTTCGAGATGTCCACCTGACCGCCGCCGAACTTCTTCGCGAAGATCCCGCGCTTCACCGACTTCAGGATGTCCTCCGGCGCGTCGCGCCCGCCCATGAGGATCGTGTTGGTCATGCGCGGGAGCGGCGCCGACGCGAAGCTCTCGCGCCGGCCGCTGCCGGTGGAGGACACCTTGAAGTGCTTCGCCGAGAGGCGGTCGTGGAGGTAGCCGACGAGCTTCCCGTTCTCGATCAGCGTGCTCGACCGCGGCTCGTTCCCTTCGTCATCCATGTTGATCGACCCGCGCGACTGGAGGAGCGTCGCGTCGTCGACGATCGTGCACAGCTCGCTCGCGACGAGCTTGCCCATCTGCCCCGAGTAGTTGCTCGTCCCCTTGCGGTTGAAGTCGGCCTCGAGGCCGTGGCCCACCGCCTCGTGGATGAGGACACCGCTGTCGCCCGGCGCGAGGACGACCTCCATCTGCCCGGCCGGTGCCTCGACCGCGTCGAGCATCCGGATCGCCTGCGCGGCGGCCTCCTTCGCGTGCCACTCCGGCGTCTTCCCCTCGAAGTACCCGAGCGTCGTCCGCCCGCCGCCGCCCGACGATCCTTCGTGGCGCTTCCCGTCGCGCTCGGAGATGACGCGGATGCCGAAGCGGACGAGCGGCTGCGCGTCGCGCATCATCTTGCCGTCGCTCGTGACGACGAGGAGCTCGCGGATCTCCTCGGCCAGGCTGCACTCGACCTTCACGACGCGCGGGTCGTACGCGTGCGCGCACGCGGCGGCGCGCTCGAGGAGCCGGCGCTTCTCGATCCCGGGGACGTCGAGCGTCACGCGATCGAGGTCGTACCGCCGCGGCACCTCGACGAAACGCGGCGCGACGGGCGCGCGCCCGCCGCCGCCGACCGCGATCTGCCCGGCCGTCTCCGCGGCGCGCTTCATCGCGTCCCAGTCGAACTGCTCGACATACGCGTATCCGGTCGCGTCGCCGCGCTGCACCCGCACCCCGAGGCCCATCCCCACGCTCCGCGACGCGCTCTTCAGGATCCCTTCGTCGAAGACGAGCCCGCCGCCAGCCCGGTACTCGAAGAAGAGATCCGCGTAGTCTCCGCCTGCTTGCAGCGCGATCGAGAGGAGCCGCTCGGCGAGCTGCGCGTCGATCGCGTTCGGTCCGCCCGAAGCGAACGGGGCCTTGTAGAGCGCGGACTGGGTCTGGGTGGACATGGACGAGCAACGTAAGCAGGGCGCTCCCCGCTTTCACCCCGAAAGATGCCGAGCCACGTCCGGCAGCCGTTCCGCCCCGGCGCGCATCACGCGTCCCGCGCGGCCGCCCGCGCCCGCTAGCCGGCTAGCTATGGAAACAGCTATGTAAACAAAAGACCGACGGTCCGCCCGCCCGGGCGTCGCGCCCCGGGTCCAAAGCCCGCACCCCCGGTCCGGAGCGACGGCATCGGACAGCCGGCATCGGAGCCCGGCATCGGAAGCCCGGCGTGGCGTGACGCACGACGCAACACGACGCAGGCAGTCAACTACACCACCGGACCGGTCGGCGTACCGACCATCTTCGGCGAAGCCGTAACGAGCGGAAGTATGCAACTTGTGTAGAGGGGCGCTATTCTTCTTGGTGACGCGGCGCTGCGGTCTCCGCACCCGTCCGCCGTGTTCCGCGTCGCCGAGGAGTTCCGCGATCCGTGGCGATTGACCGCGAAGCGGTGCTTCAGGCCGCCCAGAAGTACGTCGAACGAAAGAAGTACGACAAGGCGGTCCTGGAGTACCAAAAGATCATCCAGGTGGATCCGAACGACGCTCGGACCCTCCTGAAGATCGGCGACCTCCAACTCAAGATGGAGGCGTATGCGGAAGCTATTTCCACGTACGAACGGGTCGGCAAGTTCTACGCGAGCCAGGGGTTCGCGCTCAAAGCGATCGCGGTCTACAAGCAAATCCGCGACATCATTCACCGCCACGTCCCGCAGCTCGAGGAGCGGTACGGGCACATCGCGCCGAAGCTCGCGGAGCTCTATCAGCAGCTCGGCTTGACGAGCGACGCGCTGGCCGCGCTCGACGAGGTCGCGACGCGCCTCCAGCGGCAGCAGCGGGACAACGAGGCGCTCGCCGTCTTCCGCAAGATCGTCGAGCTCGATCCGGCGAACCCCCTCCCCCACCTCCGCCTCGCCGAAGCGCTCTCCCGCGCGCGCGACAACGACGGCGCAGCCACCGAGTTCGGGACGGCCGCCGCGCAGCTCCTCAAGCACGGCCGGCGCGACGACGCGCTCAAGGTCATCGAGCGCCTCCTCCACCACCGCCAGGACGTCACGCAGGCGCGGATCGCCGCCGAGCTCTATCTCGCGCGAGGTCAAGCGAACGACGGCCTGCAGGCGCTCGCGAAGCTCCAGATCTGCTTCCAGGCGAACCCGAAGGATCTCGACACCCTCGCCCTCCTCGCGCGGTCGTTCGCGGCGATCGGGCAGGCGAGCAAGGGGATCGAGGTCCACAAGGAGATGGCGCGGATCGCGCGCGAGCAGGGACGGAACGACCTCTTCCGCGAGCTCGTCGAGAAGCTCCAGCGCGTCGCGCCCAACGACTCCACGGTGCGGCAGCTCGCGGCGAGCCCGCCGGTCGTGAGGGGGACGTCGATCTCGGCAGCCGAAGAGATCGGGCAGGACGACCTGATCGAGGGGAGCATCCCGCCCGAGGCGCACGACGCGGCCGACGCGACGGGCTTCGGCGAGGACGACGACCAGGCCACGGGAATGACCACCGCGGTCACCGACGACGCCCCCGAGATGACCGTGGGCGACGGCGGCGAGTACGCCGACGACCCGGCGGTGTCGGCCGCGCAGATCGCGGAGATCCTCGAGGAGGCGGCGTCGCTCCGCCGCCACCAGCTCTACCCGAAGGCGATCGAGACGTTGCGGCTCGGCGTCGAAATCGATCCGCACGTCATGGAGCTGCGCGTCGCGCTCCGCGACATCCTCCTCGAGACCGAGCGCCACGCCGAGGCCGTGGAAGAGATGCTCGCGATCGCGTCGATCCAGCTCGATGGGCTGGACGGCGAAGCGGCCGCGCAGTCGCTCCAGGAGGTCCTCCAGATCGATCCGCGGAACGACCGCGCGCTCCACGCGCTCCGCGAGCTCGGGTACGACGCCAGCGCTCCGTCGATCGACGACGACGAGCCGGGCTACGAGGCGGTCGACGAGCTCGTCAACAGCACGAGCTTCGACGCGTACGGCACCGGCGAAGAGCCGCTCCCCGCGTACGACCTCGACGACGCCGGCGCCGAGACGCGCTTCGATCACGCGCCGCCGTCGATGCCCGCGTCGAACCCGTTCTCCGGGCCGCTCGAGCAGACGATGCGCGAAACGGGGCCGCTCTTCCGGGGCGGCCGCGACGACGGGCTCGCAGCGCGCCCGTCGCCGACGAGCGGGCGCTCGCTCGACGTGATGGACGATCCGTTCGGCGCGGAGGGGCCGCTCCCGAGCTTCCCCCTCGACGCGCAGGACGGACACGACGCGAACGGCACGTTCGCGCACCTCCCGGGGCTGCGCGACGAGGACGCTTTCCCGGTCGCTCCGCGCGTTTCGCCGATGCTCGGGATCACGCCGCCGTCGTCTCCCGCGCTCGCCGCGCCGTCGTCCCCCGCGTTCGCGCCGCCGTCGTCCCCGGCGTTCGCGGCGCCGTCGTCGCCCGCCTTCGCGCCGCCGTCCGCGCCGGCGTTCCCGCCGCCGTCGTCGTCGGGCCCGTCGGCGTTCATGCCGCGGACGAGCCGCTGGCCCACCGTCGAGCTCGAGGACGCGCTCGAGGAGGCGGAGTTCTTCGCGTCGCGCGGCCTCTTCGACGACGCGCGCGCCGTCCTGAGCGAGCAGCTCCAGCGCGCGCCGAACCACCCGCTCCTCCGCGAGCGCATGGTGGAGCTCGAGACGCAGGAGCAGGCGGCGGCGCAGACGTCGGGGACGCGCGCGATGCCGCGCTTCGGCGACGAAGAGGACCGCGGCACCTTCGACATCGCGACGTCGCTCGACGCGCTCGAGAGCCTCGACAACGGCGGCGCGCCCGAGTCGGCCGTCGGCCGGCAGGATCAGGTCGACGTCGAAGAGGTCTTCGCGAAGTTCAAGGAGGGGGTCTCGAAGCAGATCTCGCCCGACGACGCGCAGATGCACTACGACCTCGGCATCGCGTACCGCGAGATCGGCAAGCACACGGACGCGATCCGCGAGTTCGAGATCGCGGGGCGCGACGCGCGGCGCGCGTGCATCTGCGAGTCGATGATCGGGATGATCCACATGGAGCAGGGGCACGTGGCGGACGCGATCGACGCGTTCCTCCGCGGCCTCCACGCGCCGGCGCGGACGCCCGAGCAAGAGACGGTGCTCTCGTTCGAGCTCGGGACGGCCTACGAGGCGAAGAAGATGTTCAAGGACGCGCTCACGTATTACCAGCGCGTCTCGCGCCGCGAGCCGAACTACCGCGACGTGCAGGAGCGGATCCGCCGCCTCAGCAAATCGGGCGACGCACCCAAGGTCCGCGCCGCCGCGGTCGGCGCGGACGACGAGTTCGACCGCGCCTTCGAGGAGATCTTCGGCTCGGAGAAGTTGCCGTAGGAGTCACTCCGCGGCGCGGAGCGCGGCGACGAGGCGTGCGACGAACGGATCGCTCACGTCGGTCGCGGCGAGGACGTCGCGCCGGCTCGGACCGCCGCGCGCGCGGACGAAGATCGCGCGGAACGCCGCGTCGAGCGCGTCGATCGACGCGTCGTCGACGCCGCGGCGGCGGAGGCCGACCTTGTTCAACGCGCGGACGCGCGCGCGGTCCCCTTGGACGACGACGAACGGCGGGACGTCGCGCTCACACATCGCGCCGGCCGCGACGAACGCGCTCTCGCCCACGGTGACGTGCTGCGCGAGCCCGGCGAGGCCGCCGAACGTCGCGTGATCTTCGACCCGCACGTGCCCGGCGAGCTGCACACCGTTCGCGAGCGTCACGCGTGACCCGATGCGCGCGTCGTGCGCGACGTGGCACCCGACCATGAAGAGGCACTCGTCGCCGATCACCGTGTCGCCTTCGACGCCGCGGTGCACCGTGACGTGCTCGCGGAACGTGTTTCCGTCGCCGACGCGGAGACCCGTCGGCCCGCCGCGATAACGTCGATCCTGCGGCGGGCCGCCCAGCGCCGCGAACGAGTGCACGACGTTGCCCGCGCCGAAGACGGCCGGCCCCTCGATCACCGCGTGCGCGCCGATGCGCGTCCCCCGGCCGAGCGCGACGCCTGCTCCGACGACTGCGTACGCGCCGATCTCGACGTCGCCGCCGAGCGACGCCTCGGGGTGCACGATCGCCGTCGGGTGAATCCGATTCGCCGGCAGATGCGCGGCGCGACTAGACACGGTCGATGACGCTGGCGAGGAGCTCACCCTGCGCGCAGAGCGTCCCGTCGACCGACGCTTCGCCGCGCAGCTTCCACACGTTCGTGCGGTGGTGGACGACGTGCACCTCGAGATCGAGCCGGTCGCCCGGGACCACCGGGCGGCGGAACTTCGCCTTGTCGATCCCGAGGAAGTACATGAGCGAGTTCGTCGAGTCGAACGGCTCGCTCGCGTACGCGAGGATCCCGCCGATCTGCGCGAGGGCCTCGAGGATGAGGACGCCCGGCATGATCGGGCGCGACGGGAAGTGCCCCTGGAACCAGATCTCCCCCATGCTCACGCACTTGTGCCCCTTGATGTACTCGCCGCCGACGACCTCGGTGACGCGGTCGACGAGGACGAACGGCCAGCGGTGCGGGAGGATCTGGAGGACGCGATCGATGTCGATGCTGGTCGGAGTCGGAGAGGGGGAGCTCATTCTTCTTCGGAGCGGCCGGCGTCACGGTAGCTCCTCGCGAGCGCGCGGAGCCAGCGAAGCCTCGGGACAGCCGGATATCCTGCCACGACTGCGCCCGCGGCGATATCGCTGATGACGCCGCTCTTCGCGGCGATCCGCGCGCCGTCGCCGACGTGGACGTGGTCGGCGAAGCCCGCCTGACCGCCGACCAGGACGCCGCGGCCGAGCGTGACCGACCCGGCGAAGCCCGCCTGCGCGGCGACGATGCAGTCCTCGCCGATGTCGACGTTGTGCCCCACGTGCACGTGCGCATCGAGCTTCGCGCCGCGGCGGACGCGCGTCGGCGTGAGCGTCCCGGCGTCGATCGTGCAGAGCGGGCCGATCGAGACGCCGTCCTCGATGACGACGCCGCCGAGCTGCGGCACCGCGCGCGTCACGCCGTCCGGCCCCGCGGCCCACCCGAAGCCGGGCGACCCGATCACCGTCCCCGCGCCGACGCGGACCCCCTCGCCGACGACGACGCGCGGACCGAGGACGGCGTGAGCGCCGAGCGTCGTCCCCGGCCCGACGCGCGCCGGCTCGTCGGGCGCATCGGCGAGGTCGAGCACGCACGCCATCGCCCACGCCGCGTGCGCGTGCACCCACGCCGTCGGCGCGGCGCGGAGCGCCGCCTCGCGCGCCGCTTCGAGCGCCGCGTCCACGAGGAGGATCGCGCCGCGCGCGCTCGCTTCGATCGCGTCGCGCACGTGCGACGCGCGGAGGAGCGGGACGAGCGTCCGCTCACCACCGGCTTCAGGTTTCGAGGCTCCGCCTCGAGCTCCGGTCGGCGGGCCGATCCACTCCACCGGGATCGCGCCGTCGCCCCGCACGACGCCGCCGAAACGATCGGCGAGCGTGGCGAGGCGCGTTTTGGCGACGCGAATCAGGAGCGCGGCCTACTTCTTCGGCGCGGGCTGCTGCGGAGCCGCGGCGCCCGACGGAGCCGCCGAGCCGCCGCTGTTGTACAGCTGAATGCACTTGTCGGTGAGGTCGAGATCACCGCGCATGTACGCCACCGTCTGCTTGTCGACGACGAGATCGAATCCCTCGGTGGTCGCGATCCGCTTCACGATCCCCATGACCTTTTCGAAGATCGGATCGGTGAGCTCTTTCTGCTTCTTCTCGAGCTCCTTGTTGTACTCGACGAAGACGCTCTGGAGCTCGACCATCGCCTTTTGCCAGTCCTCGAGGCGCTTCGCCATCGCCTCTTTCGAGAGGACCTTCGATTGCTTGTCGAGGTCTTCGCGCTGCTTCGCCAGATCGGCCTGCTTTTTGTTGAGTTCTTGCTGGCGGCTGTCGAAGAGCTTTTTCAACGTCGCCTGCGCGCGGAGCCCATCTTCCGTCTGCATGACGGCGCGCTGCACGTCGACGACGGCGACCTTCATCTCGGCGGCCGACGCGGTGGACGCGACGAGCGAGAAGAGCGCCGCCGCGGCGAACGCGACGAGCACGCGAAAGCGCGATCCGCCCGACCAGCGCGGCGACCACGACAGGGACGAGGACCAGGACGACCAGGAGGGGACCGCGCGTTTCATCGAGGCCCGGTTACCGAAAGGGGCGTCGCCGGTCAAGGATGCTGGATCGTTTCTCTGCGGCAGACCGGGCCGAGAAGGCGTCAACGGGCGTCCACAGTCGCACCGGCAATGGCGTCGCACGGTTGCCGCAGCGGAAGGGGCCGAAAGCCCCGATTCGCCCGAAGAACGTGTACGATCAGGGTGGCTCCAGGCATGGCACGGGGCGTGGATACGTCCGAGTCCACAGGCGGAGGCGGTCACATGATGGTGCGGAAAGCGAAGGGCGTGGTCCGTTGGTCGAGCGTCGTTGCGACCTTGACGATGATCGGATCCCTGATCTGGAGCGGATGCGGCCCGTCAGACGACCGCTACTACTGCGATGACCACGGCTGTTACACGTGCGACGGGTACGGCTGCAGCAACGCGACGCCGCCGCCGCTGCAGGCGTGCACGGGGAACGCGAGCTGTCCGTCGGGGTCCGTGTGCACCTCCGGCGGCTGCACCAAGTCGTGCCAGACGTCGGACACGTGCGACAAGGGGACGGTGTGCTCCTCGGGGCTGTGCGTTCCGCCGGGCGAGGACGCGGGCACCCCGAAGGAGTGCACGACCAAGGCCGACTGCGGCGGCGCCGGCAAGGTGTGCGTGGAGAACCACTGCCAGGCGTGCGGCGGGACGAACGGCCCGTGCCCGTGCACCGCGGCCAGCGACTGCTCGAACGGCGACGTGTGCGCAGGCGGCGTGTGCACCGCGCCGGCGAACGTCTGCCATTTCGCGAGCGAGTGCCCCGACGGCGACGCGTGCGTCAACGGGCAGTGCGTGAAGACGTGCACCGACGTCTCGCAGTGCGCGCAAGGGCAGGCGTGCACCAAGGGGGTCTGCCAGACCGACCCGGGGAAGGCGCAGTGCAGCGGCGACGCGCAGTGCTCGGGCGCGACGCCCAAGTGCGTCGGCGGGGCGTGCGTGGCGGCGTGCACGACCGATCCGGAGTGCGGCGACGGCAAGTACTGCAACCACGGCGCGTGCGTCATCGACACCCGCCCGAAGCCGATCTGCACCGACACGGACAAGTCGGCGTGCGCCGCGAACCAGCAGTGCGTCGATGGATTCTGCAAGTATCCTTGCCAGAACGACGCGAGCTGCAAGGTGATCGACGCGCGCATCGGCTACTGCGGCACCGACCACGTCTGCCGCACGCAGAGCGAGGCGCACCCGCAGTGCACGAAGCCCGAGGACTGCAGCGGCGGGCTCCAGTGCATCGACAACGCGTGCAAGTGACGGCGTAAAGGGGGGGGGCGCGCTCGCCCGCCCGGGCTACGGGCGGGACTCGCGCCCTTCGATCGAGCACTCGCCGCGCGCCTCCGGCTCGACCTGGACGGTCACGTATTCGGCGGAGAACGCCTCGCGGAGGCGCTTGGCGAGGCGCGCGGCGAGCTCGGGCTCGGGCCCCGCGCTCGTGACGTGGACGATGATCGCGTCGTGACCCGCGCCGAGCGTCCACACGTGCATGTCGTGGACGGACGCGACGCCCGGGAAGCCCACGATCACCTCGCGCACCGCGCCCACCGGGAGGTGGCGCGGCGCGGCCTCGAGGAGGACGAGGACGGCCTCGCGCAGGAGCTTCGCCGCGCCGAAGACGAGGATCGCCGCGACGCAGAAGCTCGCGACCGGATCGATCCCGGTCGGTCCGCCGAACTTGATGACCAGCGCGGCGACGAGCGCCGCCAGGGATCCGAGCGTGTCGCCGAGGAGGTGCAAGCGGGCCCCTTTCAGGTTCATCGCGTGCCCATGCTCTTTGGCCTTCAGGTAGGCGGGGTGCGCGCCGCTCGATGACGCTGCGGGGTCGGCGGCGGGGGACTTGGGGTGCGGGTGCGGGTGCGCGTGCGCGTGCGCGTGCGGGGCCGCGGGATCGTGGGGGGGGTGGTCGTGGTGGTGCGCGTGATCGGCGTGCGCGTGATGGTGGGCGTGCGCGTGGTCGTGGCCGTGCGCGTGGTCGTGACCGATGACGTCGTGGAGCAGCCAGGCGCTGATGCCGTTGACCATCAGCGCGCCCAGCGAGACGGCGAGCATCACGTCGGGGACGGGGGCTTCGCCGCCGCGGAGCTCTTCGATCCCGTCGAGGACGATCTCGACGGTCGCGGCGAGGACGAGGAACGCGTTCAGGAGCGCCGCGACCGGCTCGGCGCGGCGCAGACCGAACGTGAATCGCGGCGTCGGGCGGCGGACGGCGAGGCGCATCGCGGCCAGGCTCATCGTGAGCGCGAGGACGTCCATGAGGAGATGGATCGCGTCGGCCTTGAGGACGTTGCTCCGGGCCCACATCGCGCCGGCGAGCTCGAGGAAGAAGAAGGCGGCGATGATCCCGAGGACCAGCGTGAGGCGCCGCGCCTGCCGCGCCTCGGCGGCCGTGAACCGCGCCGCACCTCCCGCTTCGACTTCTTCGGGGAGCGGATCGCTGATCGACGTGGGCTGGGCCATCGCGGCCGCTTCCTACACGAGGATGTAGTCGTCCGCCACGCTGGTCGTGCTGTTCGCGATGACGGCGCTCGTCTCCTCGTCGCGCTCGACCGCGAGGAGATAGAGCCCCTGCAGGATCGCAGGGTGATCGTGGACGAGCGACAGGAAGTCCTCCGGCGGGAGATGGAGGGTCACGGTGGGATGGACCGCGACGACGTCGGCGTTCGCGGTGCGCCGGAGGACGAGCGCCACTTCGCCGACCACCTCGCCCGGACCGAGCGTCGAGATGACGAGGGGCTCGCCCGATTCGTGGCCGATCACGGCGACCTCGCCCGACGCGATCAGATGGAGGCCCGCGTCGTCGTCGCCCTCGGCGATGAGCTTCTCCCCTTTCTCGAAGACGCACGTCTCGAAGCGCTCGACCAGCGCCGGGCGGTCCTCGATGTCGACCGACTTGAGGACGCCGGACGTCCGCACCAGGTTCGCGACCATCCGGCGGCGGCAGTGCGCGGCGAGCTCCACCCCCACCTCGGGGCGGTCCTCGGCGACGCGCTCGAGCGCGTCGCGCCGCGCGACGAGGAGGATCGACGGACGGCACGCGACGACGCTCGCCGCGCGCGGCGCGCGCGCGAGGAGCGCCATTTCGCCGAAGAGCGCGCCGTTCCCGAGGCGCGCGAGCGTCATCGTCGCGACGTCCTGCTCGTAGTCGTCGAGCTGGCGGCGGACCTCGAGCTCGCCGCGCGCCACGATGTACGCCTCGGCGCCCTCTTCGCCCTGCACGATGACCTCTTTGCCCGCGGGGACGGTCACCATCTCGAACGCGGCGATGAGCGCGCGGAGCCCGTCGCGCTCGAGCGAGCTGAAGAGCGGGAGCGGCGCGATCATCGGGATGGCGCCGCTCGACTCGTACTTCCCCTGCGCGTCGTGGATGATCGACACCGCCTTCGAGAGGAGCGCCGGACCGGCCAAGAACGAGCTCAGCGGCTGAAAGCGGTCGAAGTTCGGGAGCGGCGGCGGCGGCGGCGCCGTCTCCGTCAGCCGCGGCGAGCCGAGGCAGAACGACGCCGCGATGTCGTCGAGGTACCGGTCGACGTCGCGCCCGAGGTTCCGGAGGTCGGCGACGCCGGCCACGGCGAGCGGCAGGTTCCCCGCGTCGATCGCGCGGCTCACCGCGAGCTCGAGCCCCTCGGCCGCGGCCTCGGTGCGCCCCGCGCCGGCGAGGAGACGGCACGTGAGGATCAGCGCGCTCGGGACGGACGCGTCGTGCTCGACGATCGACGCGCCCCAGCGGAGCGCCGCTTCGAGCTCCCCCGCGAGGAGGAGGGCGAGGGCGCGGTCGAGCGGCGAATCGGTCGTTTGGCTGCCCGGGAGATCCGGAGGGGCCGTGCGCATGACGCGTGCACCTTAGCTCATCGCCCGGAACTGGAAAGCTCCTCGACGACCGTTCGAAGAGACGTCAGTCATCGTCGTCGCGGACGCGCGCGGCGTCGCGTCCGATGAACGCGCTCATGGCGCTGGCCGTCGCCGCGACGAGCGGCACGACCTTCGGATAGTCCATCCGCGTCGGACCGAGGATGCCGAGCGTCCCCGCGGTGCGACCGTGATCCATGTAGGGTGCACCGACAATCGCGAGCTGCGCGAGCTCCGCGCCGTGCTCGCCCGCCTCGCGCCCGAGCATGACCATCGTCCCGCGCGCTTCGAGCGTCGCGTCGAGGAGGTGGACGAGGCGCGCGCGCTCGTCGAGCACGTTGACGAGCTGCTTCATGTGCTCCGCGTCGGCGAACTCGGGCTGATCGAAGAGCTTGCTCTGCCCCTCGATGACGACGTCCGCCTCGCCCTTCGTCGCCTCGCCGACCGCCGCTTCGCCGAGCGAGAACGCGCGGAGGCGGAGCTGGTCCTGCTGGACGCGCTCGGTCGCGAGCTTCCGCGCGAAGAACTCGCGGAGGTCGCCGAGCGACCGCCCCTCGGTCACGTCGTCGAGCAGGTTGTGGACGCGCGTGAGCTCGGAGTCGTCGATCGTCATGCGGACGAACCGGTTGTGGACCGTCCCGTTGGTCATGACCATGACCGCGAGGAGCTCGCCCGGCCCGGTCCGCATGAAGCGGAGCTGCTTCAGCGTCATCGTCTCGGCGCGCGGCGCGACGACGAGCGCGGCCGCGCCGGTGAGCTCCGAGAGGAGCTTCCCCGTCTCGCGCAGCACGTTATGCCCCGGCGTCATCTCCTCGAACCGCGCGCGGATCCGCGCGTGGTCCTCCACCGAGAGCTCCTTCACTTCCATCAGCGCGTCGACGAAGAGGCGGAACGCGCGATCGGTGGGGACGCGCCCCGCGCTCGTGTGCGGCTGCTGGAGGTAGCCCGCCTCCTCGAGGTCCGCTAGGACGTTGCGGATGCTCGCCGCCGAGAGCTCCATCCCCATCTTCTTGGACAGGGTCCGCGAGCCGACGGGTTCGCCGGTCGCCACGAACTCGGTGATGGCCGCGTAGAGGATCTGACGCTTGCGTTGGCTTAGCTCCGACATCGTCGCCGCGGGCATTTTAGCGCAACCTGGCGAGGTCAGCCCGACCCGCGGTAGCTTTGGCCAATGACCGTTCGTTCGGCCCTCCGCCGCACCGTCGCCGCCGCGATCGCGGCGTGCGCGTTCGGCGCGCTGGGCCGGGCGCGCGCCGGCGATCCGAACGTCGTGCACAACACGGATCCGCAGGCGCCGGCGATGGTCTACGGCCGCTTCGACGAGACGGCGTGCCTGGCCGAGCTCACGCGCCGCGGGATCACGTTCATGATCGTCGCCGAAGCGCGCGGCGTCCTCGCGCCGATCCGCCTGATGTCGCCGCTCCACGGCGTCACGATCCGCTCGGCGCTCCCGGCGCGCCTCCGCAACACGTCGCCGCTCGAGATCCTCGACTGCCGCCTCGCGCTCGCCCTCGACGATTTCTCGGCGATCCTCGCGCGCTACGACGTCGTCGAGCTCGTCCATCTGTCGGCGTATCGACCTCCGTCGGCGAGGCACTGGGCGCAGGGGCGGATCGGTGCCCGGCACGAGGGCGGGCTCGCGCTCGACGCCGCCACGTTCATCCGCCGCGACGGATCCGAGCTGCGCGTCGAGCGCGACTTCCACGGGAGGATCGGCGCGAAGACGTGCGGCGCGGGGGCCGGGCCGTCACCGCCGACGCCCGACGCGATCACGATGCGGAAGATCGTCTGCGAGGCCGCCGACGGGCACCTGTTCAACGTCGAGCTCACACCGGACTACAACCGGCAGCACCGAAACCATTTCCACCTCGAGGTCACGCCACAGGTGAATTGGTTCCTGGTGCATTGAGAGGGGTGCCCCCCTAAAGAGGGGTGCCCCCCTAAAGAGGGGTGCGAGGGGTGCCCCCCTAAAGAGGGGTGCCCCTTCTAAAGAGGGGTGCCCCCCTAAAGATGGGGTGCCCCCCCTCGCCGAAGTGGCGTCACGCGTGTGGCAGCCACCGGCCGGCCGGGCGCGGAGCGCGCCACACGCGCGCCGCCACTTCGTCGGTCGCCCCCCATGGGCTCGTGCTCGCGGGCGGCCCCGAGCGGTGCGCGCGTTCCGTCGCGCGGGCCGCCCGCTCCGCGCGAGCCCGGGGGGGACCGA
>Ga0070689_100001242_pt1 | contig 16238 bp, 18 predicted proteins | sample KBSS23HmetaG_FD_64669 | JGI IMG/M metagenome (GOLD analysis project Ga0070689, IMG submission 64669) | Switchgrass rhizosphere microbial communities from Kellogg Biological Station, Michigan, USA - KBS S2-3H metaG | ecosystem: Host-associated > Plants > Roots > Rhizosphere ...
GAAAGTCGGCGCGCGCATCATGTCTTTGTCGGATCCGTCGAAGAAGATGTCGAAGTCTGATGACGATCCAAACGGCTGCGTTTTGTTGATGGACGATGCCGACACGGTCCAAAAGAAGTTCAAGCGCGCGGTTACGGATTCAGGGACAGAGATCCGGTTCGATGAGTCGCGACCGGCAATCCACAACCTGCTCGAGATTTATCATCTCATCACCGGCAAGTCGACATCTGAAGTTGAAGATCATTTCGCGGGCAAGGGTTACGCGCAGTTGAAGGGCGACCTGGCAGACGTGACTATCGAGTTTCTGCGTCCGATTCAGCAGCGCGTGCGAGAGATTACCGAGGACCGACTCGATGCGATCCTGGACCAGGGACGCGACAAAGCCAAGCAGGTTGCAAGCCAAACTCTCAATAGGGCATTTCAAATGTCCGGCTTAGCGCGAAAGCGGGCCGCGGATTAATACGGAGTTTAAGCCACGGATAAATGCGGATCTAATGGACGAAGATACGCCAATTGAACAGCCCGTTGTTCCGCTGAACGTAGCCGGCGCGGTGCCCCGAATCGTCTCCGACGACACCACTGACGATCTCAAAATCCTGCTCGGCGAGTTCGAAGGGCCATTGGATCTGCTGCTGCACCTCATCAGACAGGAGCAGGTCAGCATCTACGACATTCCTGTTGCGCGCATCACCGACGAGTACTTGCGTTACCTGCGCGTGATGCAGGAAATGGACATCGCTGTCGCCGGTGATTTCCTCGTCATGGCGGCAACGCTCATCGAGCTGAAGACGAAGATGCTGCTGCCGCGCGATCCGCTCGCGCCGCAGGAGGAAGAGGACGATCCGCGCACCGAGTTGGTGAACCAGTTACTCGAATACCAGAAGTACAAAGCCGCCGCTGAGATGCTCTGGTCGCGCGCGACTGTCGAACAGGCGATCTTCAAGCGAGCGGAGCTGGAGACGGACAAGAACAATCCCGAAGTCGCGGTTGGTCTGTTTGATCTGCTCAAGGTGTTTCAGGACATTCTGGCGCGGCACAAGGAAGAGAAGCTGCTCGAGATCGAGCGTGAAGAGGTTTCGATGGCGGAGATGCTCGAGCGTTTGCGCAACATGGTCATGTCGGCGGGCGAGCTTAATTTGCGTGTCTTTTTTGAAAGGGCGCGATCACGTCGCGAGCTGGTGCTGGCGTTCTTGTCAGTGCTGGAGTTAGTGCGAACTACCGAGGTCAGATTATTTCAGCGCGAAACTTTCGGCGACATCATCGCGCGTGCGGCAGGCTAAAACACATGGCAAGCAACGAAGAGAGTTTGAACCAGGAATCCGTCGACGAGGCGGCGCTGAACGAAGAGGCGAGTCGCGAGCTCGCGGCGATGGTTGCCGAGGCGGAACAGTCGGCGACAGCGACTGACGAAGAAAGCGCTGACGAGGGGTTGTTATCTGCGCCGCAAAGCCAGGCTGAACGCGCTGGGGTGGTCGAGGCGTTGATCTTCGTTTCGGATGAGCCGCTGAGTGTTAAGTCTATCGCCGACGTGCTCAAGGAAGATAAGGAAGTTATCGGCGAGACCGTCAAGGCACTGGCGGAGGAGTTTAATGGGCGCAACGGCGGCTTGCAGTTGCGCGAGGTTGCTGGTGGTTGGCAGTTTGCGACGCGGCCTGAGTATCACGAGCACGTGCGCGCGTTTCTCAAGACTCGTCCGAGTGCAAAGCTCACTATCGCGTCGCTCGAGACGCTTGCGGTGATTGCGTATCGACAGCCGGTGACGGTTCCGGAGATTCTCGAAATACGTGGTGTGCAGTCGCCGTCGTCGATCAAGACGTTGCTCGATAAAAAGCTGATCGTGGCGAAAGGACGGAAAGAGACGGTCGGGCGTCCGATGATGTACGGAACTTCAAAGGAGTTTTTGCTTCAATTCGGGTTGAAGGATTTATCGGAGTTGCCGAGTGTCGAGGATTTTCATGACCTGAGTGGCGGGTCTTAGTCAGTGGAGCAGCGTCTGCAAAAATTGATTGCCGCGGCCGGTGTTGCCTCACGACGGCATGCAGAAGAACTGATCGCCGCCGGGCGCGTGACGGTCAATGGCGAAGTGATTAAGGAGCTCGGGTCGAAAGCTGATCCCGACAAGGACCACATCAAGGTCAACGGCAAGCTCATCAATCCTCAGCTCAAGTCTCGCGAAAAAGTCTACGTCCTGCTCTATAAACCGAAGGGTTACCTGTCGAGCGTTTCTGACCCGGAAGGCCGGCCGTTGGTGACGGAGCTGTTACCGCCGTCGATCGGTAAGCTTTATCCGGTGGGCCGGCTCGATTTCAACACGGAAGGTCTGTTGTTGCTCACCAACGACGGCGACTTCACGAATTTCATCACTGCCGCACGCAATCGTGTCGAGAAGGTTTACGAAGTTAAAGTGAAGTGCGTGCCTACTGAGAGTGGAATTCAAAGACTGCGACGCGGGATCACTCTTGAAGACGGTACTCGCACCGCGCCCGCAAAGATCACGAAGCTCAACGAAACGCAGACGAACGCGTGGTATGAAGTCTTGCTTCACCAGGGACGCAACCAGCAGGTGCGCCGCATGTTTGAGTTGATCGGACATTCGGTGTTGAAGCTGCGACGCGTGCGCATCGGGTTTCTTGCCGACGAGAGATTGAAGCCGGGTTCGTGGCGATTCTTGTCGCCGGGGGAAGTCGCGAGGCTGATGAAAAAGAAAGAATTTCCCGCCAAGGCGCAAAGGCGCAAAGAAAATCAATAAGTGTCAAACCTACTTTGCGCCTTTGCGCCTTGGCGGGAGCTTTGCTAAAACAAAGCACTATGCAATTTGATTTATCCGAAGAACAACAACAGATCAAGATGAGCGTGCGCGAGTTTGCGCAGTCAGAGATCGCGCCTCACGTCATGGAGTGGGACGAGTCACAGCATTTTCCGATCGAGCTCAAACCAAAACTCGCGGAGCTCGGTTTACTCGGTGTGATCTTTCCGGAGGAGTACGGTGGCGCGGGCATGGGCTACGTCGAGTACGCCACCATCATTGAAGAACTGTCGCGCGTTGACGGATCTGTCGGCATCTCCGTAGCCGCGCACAATTCACTCTGCTCGAATCACATTTACAAGTACGGAACAGAAGCGCAGCTTCGCAAGTACCTCGTGCCGCTCGCCACTGGCGAACATCTAGGAGCATGGGGACTCACCGAACCGAGCGCCGGCTCTGACGCCTCGGGCACCAAATCAACTGCGGTACGCACTGACGGTGGTTGGGTGGTCAACGGTTCAAAAAACTTCATCACTCACGCTATCCATGCCGACACCTGCGTCGCGATGGCGGTCACGGACAAGTCGAAGCGAAGCAAAGGTATTTCAGCGTTCATTTTCGAGAAGGGAATGAAAGGATTCTCGCCTTCGAAAAAGGAGAACAAACTCGGCCTGCGCGCTTCTGAGACGGCGAGTGTGGTTTTTGAAGATTGCCTCGTATCTGACGAACACCGGCTGGGCGAGGAAGGGCAAGGGTTCGTGAATGCGATGGAGATACTCGACGGTGGTCGTATTTCGATCGCGGCGTTGGCAGTCGGCATCGCCCAGGGCGCGTATGAATCGGCGGTGCGGTATTCAAAGGAGCGACAGCAGTTCGGAAAACCGATCTCGGAGTTTCAGGCGATCCAGTTCAAGCTCGCCAACATGGCGACGCAGATCGATGCGGCGAGGTTGTTGATGTATCGCGCGGCCTGGATGAAAGATGCGGGCAAGAAGACGACGAAAGAGTCGTCGATGGCAAAGCTGTTTGCTTCAGAGATTAGTGTCAACGTTTGTGAGGAAGCGATCCAGGTTCACGGTGGCTACGGCTACACGAAAGACTATCCGCCTGAGAAATACTGGCGCGACTCGAAGCTGTGCACGATCGGCGAAGGCACCTCGGAGATCCAGCGCCTCATCATCGCACGTGAAGTGCTAAAACAAATATAGGTCGTATAAGTCTTATAGGACCTATTAAGAGAAATGCCTCCAACCAACAATCTCAGCGAGCGCGTGAGCCGTGGAGAGGCTGCGGCGGTGGCGCGTGCCATTTCGAAGATTGAAGATGGCTCGGCGGACGCGGCGGCGTTGATGAAGGATATCTATCAGCGCTCACGCGGCGCGTTGGTTATCGGCATCACCGGCGCGCCCGGAGCGGGCAAGTCGTCGCTGGTCGATAAGCTGGCGCTGTTTTATCGTCAGGCGGGGGAGCGCGTCGGCATAGTGGCGGTCGATCCGTCGAGCCCGTTCTCCGGTGGCGCGATTCTCGGCGACCGCATCCGAATGCAGGCGCTCGGCCTGGACGACGGCGTCTTCATCCGCTCGATGGCCACGCGCGGCAATCTCGGCGGACTCGCCCGCGCCACTGTCGACGCAGTCGCGATCCTCGATGCGGCAGGCTACGCGAAGATCATCGTTGAGACTGTCGGCGTCGGACAGGACGAAGTCGAAGTCGTCAAAGCCGCGGACGTTTCAGTCGTCGTTTTAGTGCCCGGCATGGGCGATGACATCCAGGCAATAAAAGCCGGAATAATGGAAATCGGCGACATCTTCGTCATCAACAAAGCCGACAAAGAAGGTGTTTACGCCACGGAAAAGGAGCTGGAATCGCTGCTATCGCTCGCTTCGCGCGGCGACGGCTGGGACCCGCCCATCGTCAAGACAGTAGCCACTGAAAATCGTGGGCTGGCCGACCTCGCGCAGGCCATCGAGAGCTTTTGCCAGACGCAACTCGGCGCCCGCGTCAGCAGCGAGCGTCGCCTGGCTATCGCCCGCTGGCGGATTGTCGAATTGTTGCGGGAAAGTCTGCTGTCGCGCGTTTTGGCAACCGATGCGTCGGTTGCTATGCTTAACAGGCTGGCTGACGAAGTTGCAACCCGGCGGCGAGACCCTTATTCTGCCGTAGAGGAGATTATTCAGGCTGCTGAAAGTTGATCACATCGGTATCGCCACCAGGAGCATCGAAGAGGGGTTGTCAGTTTGGCGGGATGCGCTTGGTTTAGAAGTACATTCGACCGAAGAAGTCACGGAGCAAGGCGTTAAGGTATGCATGCTGGCAGTCGGCGATACTCACGTCGAGCTGCTCGAGCCGCTCGGTCCCGACACCTCAGTGGGAAAATTTCTCAACAAACGCGGACCGGGAATGCATCACATTGCGATCGAGGTGAAGGACATTCGCGCATCGCTCGCGGAGTTAAAAAACAAAGGGGCGCGGCTTATCGACGAAACGCCGCGTGTGGGTGCGGGTGGATGTTTGGTAGCCTTTGTTCATCCGTCTTCGATTAATGGAGTGCTGCTCGAGCTGGTGCAGCATCAATAGGTTTTAGGAAAGGACAGTATTTTGAACTCCACAAGAAAAGCTCTTATTGCCGCCGCCGTCGCAGTGGTTTTCTCACTCGGTCTCATTTTCTGGGTGGTCAAAGCCAAAAGAGGCCCGGTTGTATTGACGGCTGAAGACATGACGATGATCGCCGAAGATCAGCCGGCGCAGATGCGTGCGCGATTGGCGTCCGACGAAACCGCGCGTAAGGATTTTGCGCTTGACGTTCGACGGCTGCTGGCTGTGGCTGAAGAGGCGCAGGCGCATGGCGTTGATAAAGCGCCTGACATGAAGCGGCAGCTCGAGTTTCAGAAAGCCAGCGTCATAGCTCAATACTATTTTGAGAAGCAGGGCGACAATAACGCTGACATCCCCGACACCGAGGTTGATGAGTATTTCAAAGTTCCTGAGAACCAGAAGAAGTTTGATCAGATCATCGCCGACGCGAAGGCCAAAGATCCGCAATTTGCTGCACAGGAGATTCCACCCGAGCAGCTAAACATGCTCAAGCAGCGTCTGGGCCGGATCTATATCGCTGAAAAGAAAGCGATGGATCAGGGCCTCGACAAGAAACCCGAAGTCAAACTCCAGATGATGTTGCAGCATGCGCGTGTGTTGGCGCAGAAGTACGCGATGGACACGTTGAAGGACAAGATGACGGCGACTGACGCGGAGATTGACAGTTACCTTGCGGGCCATCCGGAGATCGACACCGACAAGAAGAACCGCGCGAAGGCTGAGGAAGTTCTAAAACGCGCCAGGGCCGGTGAAGACTTTGCGAAACTGGCGCAGGAGTTTTCCACAGACGGCAGCAAAGACAAGGGTGGCGATCTCGGTTGGTTTGGTCGTGGCAAAATGGTGCCGGTTTTTGAGCAGGCTGCTTATGCGCTGAAGCCCGGAGAGATCAGTGACGTGGTCCAAAGCCAATTTGGTTTCCACATCATTAAACTCGAAGAACGAAAGACGGAGACGAAAGACGGCAAGACGGAAGAGCTGGTACACGCGCGTCATATTCTAATCGGCGAGGCCAGTAATCCGTTTGCGCCACCGCAATCGTCGCGCGAAAAAGCGCGGTCCGCGGTCGAGCAGGAGAAGGCGAAGAAGGTGCTCGACGAGATCGTCAGCCGCTCGCACGTGAAGGTGCCTGATAATTTCCAGGTGAAGGCTCCAGAGCCGCAGCAGCAGATGCAGTTGCCGCCAGGATTTGGTGCGCCGCCTCCTCCGGCGGAAGAGGGAGCGCAGCCCAAGCCTAGTCAGAAGCCGCACTAAAACCAAAATAGGTCCTATAGGTCGGAGAAGTCCTATAGGACCTATTTGTGAAACGCAAGAATTCTGATGCGATGCATTTAGGCGATTATCGCGTTGAGATCGTTCCGGATACCGAGTTCCGTCTCGACGGAGGGGCGATGTTCGGAGTGGTCCCGCGCAAGCTCTGGGCGAAGGAGTGTCCGCCTGATGACGAAAACAGAATTCGCATGAACATGAATTGTGTTTTCATCGATACCGGCGCGGAAAAGATCCTGATCGAGACCGGCATCGGTGATAAGTGGACGGGGAAACAACAGTCGATATACGGCATCGACCGTGTGCGACCGCTGAGTGAAACACTGGAAGCGCGCACCGGTCACACGGCGGATGAAATCACGATCGTGGTCAACACTCATTTGCACTTCGATCACGCCGGCGGGAATACGAAGCTCGACGCCACAGGTAAACCGGTACCTTCATTCCCCAACGCTCGCTATTTTGTTTCCGGCGCTGAGTTGGACCACGCGGAGCATCCGAGCGAACGCGATCGCGCCAGCTATTTGCCGGAGAACTGGAGACCGTTGGTCGAGTCGGGCCAGCTCGAACCGAAGGACTCGACCTACGAGGTCGTTCCTGGTCTGAGCATGGAAACGATCGCGGGCCACAATCGATCGATGCAGTGCTGGCGACTCGCGCGGAACGGCCAGACGATGTTTGGCTTCGCCGACCTGGTGCCGATGCGCGCGCACGTTCGTTTGCCGTGGATTCCGGGTTACGACCTTTATCCGGTAGAGTCGCTCGACGCCAAGAAAAAATTATTGCCGCAGGCGTCGCGCGAACAGTGGATATGCATGTTCTATCACGATCCTGATGAGCCGCTGTGCCGGTTGCAGCAGGGAGAAAAGGATTTCAGTCCGATTCCGTATCGGGAGTAGCTTTTATGACAACAGCGTCGGGAGTTCGGGTCGGTATCATCGGCGGCAGCGGTCTTTACCAGATGCCTGAGTTGACGGAGATCGAAGAAGTCAAAGTTGACACTCCGTTTGGACCACCATCGGATTCGTTCATCGTCGGGACTCTCGAGGGCGAACGAGTTGCTTTCCTGCCGCGTCACGGGCGTGGCCATCGTCTTACGCCGACGGAGCTTCCGTTTCGCGCGAATATCTATGCGATGAAGTTGCTCGGCGTGGAGAGCATTCTGTCTGCTTCGGCAGTCGGTTCGTTGCAGGAGAAGTATGCGCCGCTGGATATGGTGATTCCCGATCAGTTTTTCGATCGCACGCGAGCGCGGGTGAGGGAGTCGACGTTTTTTGGCGAAGGAATTGTGGCGCACGTTTCTTTTGCGCATCCGGTGTGTGGGCGGTTAGGTGATGTGCTCGAGGAGTCGTGTAAGGTCGCGGATGTTAAGACACATCGTGGCGGAACGTATTTGTGCATGGAGGGGCCGGCGTTTTCGAGTGTTGCCGAGTCGAACGTCTATCGCTCGTGGGGCATGGACATTATCGGGATGACGAACTTGCAGGAGGCGAAGCTCGCGCGCGAGGCGGAGATCTGTTACGCAACCCTCGCGCTGGTGACTGATTACGATTGCTGGCACCCCGGGCATGATGCTGTGAGTGTCGAGGCGGTGGTTGAATACCTGAATAAGAACGTGCGCAACGCGCAAATCATCCTGCGCGAGGCGCTCAAGCAGCTGAAGACCGGAGAACGCGACTGCAAATGCGGGTCGGCTTTGAAGCACGCGATCTTCACGGCGCCGGATCTCTGGCCCGACGCGACAACAAAGAAGCTTGAAGCGATTATTAAGAAATATGCATCGTAAGAGGAATAATGGAGATTTCTCGCGCAAAGGCGCAGAGGCGCAAAGGAAGACGCAAAGCAGGATCACTCGTTCTTTGCGTTTTCCTTTGCGCCTCTGCGCCTTTGCGCGAGACTTTTTTGTTACAACTGAGGTAAGTATGAGAATTAAGTTATTGTTGGTACTTGTCTTCGTGTTCATGTTCTCCGCGCCTGCAATCTACGGGCAGGGCGTGAGGAGTGGTCCTGATCCGTCGACGATGCGCGATCCGGATCTGGAGCGCGATTCGCTTCACAATCTCGAAGTTGCAAGAAACTACTTCAAGTTGAAGAAGGCTTACGTTGCTGCTTTGAAGCGTTGCGAGGAGATCATCGCCGGCAACCCGAACTTCGCGAGGATCGAAGAGGTGTTGCTGATGGCGGGCCAGAGCAGTCTGTGGCTTTCGCAGCACAAGGGCAAGCAGAGACCGGATCTGTACGTGAGTTTCGATGGTGGTGAGAAAAAGACGTTGACCTCCGAACAGTTTCGCGAAATGGGAGTCGGCTATCTCAAGAAGTTAGTCACCGACTACCCGAATAGCCCTTACGCCAGGCAAGCGCAGGAAGAGTTGAGCACGCTGGACGCCCCCAAACAACCGTAACAGGATCAAAAAGAACACATGTCCCTTCTAGTTGTTGGATCGGTCGCGTATGACTCGGTCGAAACCCCTTTCGGTAAATGTGACAAGATGCTCGGCGGCTCGGCCTCGCACTTCTCGATCTCCGCGAGCTTCTTTACCAGCGTCAGCATAGTCGGCGTAGTCGGCGGCGATTTCACCGAGCAGGAAGTCTTTGACAGTCGCGGCATCGGCACGAACGATCTCGAAAGAATCGCAGACGGCAAGACGTTCCGTTGGGGCGGTCGTTATGAGTACGACCTGAACGTCGCCCACACACTTTTCACGGACTTGAACGTCTTCGCTGACTTCCAGCCGAAACTGTCTGACGAATCCAAGCGTTCGCGACTGTTATTCTTAGGCAACATTCAACCAGACCTTCAACGCGGCGTCAGAGAACAGATGCCCGATGCGGAGCTCGTGGCGCTCGACACGATGAACCTCTGGATCGAACATACACGCGATTCCCTCGTGCGCACGATCAAAGGCGTCGACGTGGTGATCATCAACGACGCTGAAGCGAGACAGCTGACGGGCATTCCCAACCTGATCAAAGCCGCGCGCGAGCTGCTCAGTTGGGGACCCAAAGCACTGATCATCAAACGCGGCGAGTATGGCGCGGCCCTGTTCACGCGCGACAGTTATTTCGCCATCCCGGCTTACCCGCTCGAGTCGGTGTTTGATCCGACCGGCGCCGGCGACACGTTTGCCGGAGGTTTCATGGGCTATCTCGCGAGCCAGGACAAGCTCGACGAGAGTGCGATGAGACGGGCGATGATTTTTGGTTCGGTGATGGCTTCGTTTAATGTGGAGGAGTTTGGCACGGAGCGCGTCAGGCGTCTCACACACGCGGAGATTAACGATCGTTTTCACGCCTTCAAACGCATGACACACTTTGACGAGATTCCGTTTGAAGCGAAAGTTAAGTGAGGAGAGTTTCTTATGTTCTGTCCTGTTTGTGAGGCTGAGTACGAAGCGGGTATCACCGAGTGCCCTGACGACAACACGCCGCTGGTTGAGCGATTGACTTCGGACAATAGCGGCGATCTCAGCGAAGCTGAATTTGTGCCGCTTCATCGACTGGGTTCACCGGCGGAAGCCGAGATGGTGAACGATATACTCAGGCAAAACGGGATTCGTTCGGCGGTGAAATCTGGTGGCGCCGACGCGTTTTCGCCGTTGTTGTCGGCGACTTCGGAAGGCGCCGTGATTCTCGTGGACGAACGTGACGCCGATCGCGCGATGGAAATCTACAGCGCGTTCTTCGGGGGCGATACGACGCCGCTCACCGGTGGTCCGGGTGAAGTTGAAGAAGAAGATCTGGAGTCAGACGAAGAGTAGTTCCGATGTCAAGTGATGCGATTGTAGTTTTCATGACCGCAGCCAGCGGTGAAGAGGCCACGCGGCTTGCCGAGATGCTGGTTGGCGCACACCTCGCAGCGTGCGTTCAGATCCTGCCGGAGATGGAGTCGGTTTATCGCTGGCAGGGTAAGATCGAGCGCCAGTCGGAAGTTCTTTTACTCGCCAAAACTACGAGAGCAAAATTCGATGAGCTGGAGCGTGAAGTGCGCGCGCTGCACAGCTACGCCACGCCGGAGATTATCGCTGTTCCTGTGATTACGGGTTCAGCGCCCTACCTCGATTGGTTGAATAAAGCTACAGATCCTAAGTCGCAACCCTGATGTCGTCGGATACGTGATCCAACTCGGGGAGTGAGCTCTGACTGCGGTTCACTATATCGACCACTTCCGCGGGCGAATCGGTTACGTGAAACATTGCCATGTCGTGCTCCGAGATCTTACCACCGGGCATGACTGTGTCGCGCATCCACTCCAGCAGTCCATTCCAATAACTACTGCCAAAGAGCACGATGGGAAAGTTTCGGATCTTCCTCGTCTGGATCAACGTCAGCGCTTCAAACAACTCGTCAAATGTTCCGAAGCCTCCCGGAAAGATCACGAACGCGAGACTGTACTTCACGAACATCATCTTGCGGACGAAGAAGTATTTGAATGTCAGGCTGAGAGTTTGATAGGCATTGGGTCTCTGTTCGAACGGTAATTCGATGTTGCAGCCGATGGAGAGCCCGCCGGCTTCGAATGCGCCACGATTGGCGGCTTCCATGATGCCAGGACCACCACCGGTGATCACCGCGAAACCCTGCGCCGCCAGCAACGCCGCGGTCTCCTGTGCCGCGTGATAATCCGGATCGTCAGAACTGGTGCGCGCGGAGCCGAAGATCGCGATGCCGCGACTCAGAGTCGCAAGTTCATCGAAGCCCTCGACAAACTCGCCCATGATTCGAAACACGCGCCAGGGATCCGTGTGGGTAAACTCGTCGGCACGAGGGCTCTCGAGCAGTTGCTCGTCCTGTGTCGACCCCGGAACCGCCCGGCCTCCGGTCCTCTTCTCATCTATTTTCATTTCAGATCTGCGTAAATCTGTTCTCCATAAATCTGTTAAATCCGCGGCTCAGATGCCCATGATGTTGAAGCCGCAGTCGACGTAGATCACCTCGCCGGTAATACCGGACGACATGGCGCTGCAAAGGAACACAGCGGTATTTCCGACTTCACGCGGAGCAACGTTGCGACCGAGCGGTGCTCGCTCGGCGTGATGTTTCAACATGTTGCTGAAGTCGGAAACGCCGCGAGCGGAAAGGGTTTGAATTGGACCAGCGCTGATTGCGTTGATGCGGATGTTTCGCGGGCCGAGGTCCTTCGCGAGGTAGCGAGTGCTCGCTTCGAGTGCCGCTTTCGCCACGCCCATCACGTTGTAACCAGCGACGACTTTCTCGGCGCCGTAGTACGACATCGAAACGATGCTGCCGCCTTCGGTCATTAGCGGTGCTGCGGCGCGTGCCAGTTGTGGCAGTGAATAGGCGCTGATCTCGAGTGCGGTGAGAAAAGCTTCGCGAGTGGTGTCGAGGTATTCGCCGCCGAGCGCCTCACGCGGTGCGAAGGCGATGCTGTGAATCAGGAAATCGAGCCGGCCAAACTTCTCACCCACTTGCCGGAAGGCTTCGTCGACTTCTTCCTGTTTGGTCACGTCGCAGGACAAGAGCAACGCGCCGGGCATTGCTTCGCCGGTCAGGCTCTCGACATTTTCCTTGAGGCGTTCACCCTGGTAAGTGAAAGCAAGGTTTGCGCCTGCCTCGTGCAGGGCCTGAGCAGTGGCCCAGGCGATGGAGCGCTTGTTTGCGACTCCGAAGATGATTCCGTTTTTGTTTTTCAGCATATTAGGCGGCTGCACTTTCAGGTGCAGTCATGAGAGCTTTGTACTCGCCACTTTCCACCCATTGCAAAATCTCCGACACGCGCCAGACGGGGAACGGGTGGCTCAATCCGGAAGTGATCACATCGGCCCAGAAACGATCGAGTGCTTTTTCGTCGTAGTTCTTTTGGAAGTCGCGCGCCTGGGCAAGAAACTGATCGTAATCGACGCGAGAAGCAAACGTGCCGCCGCTGAGCTTCATCATCGTGCGGCCAATGATGTTTGCGTCCTGCGTAACGAGAAGCGCGGCGCGATCGCAAGACAACTCCGCGCGCCTGGCCCACGCGAGCAATGCCGCGCGCATAGTCATCGTGAGTAATTCCCTGACGATAGGAATCAGCGGCGTTGCCGCCACCGCGTGTGTTGCCAGAAACTCGATCAAACGTGCTGCGGTCAGGTAAAGAACGTGTTCGGCGTGAATGTGGCCCACTTCATGTGCGACGACGGCCAGCACTTCTTCGTCGTTTAGTCTTTCGATCAGTTGTGAATAGAGCACGATGACCGGACGTTCGACGCCGCCCGTGAAAGCGTTGACCACGGGATTCTGTTGGACGAAGAGCTCCGGCATATCGACGCCGAGAGTGGTGCAGGCGATCTGGAGCTTGGCGTAGAGATCCGGACACTGCGTCGGCGTAACTTTCACGGCGCTGGCAGTGAAGATGACGCGTATGGCCGATTCGCCCGTGACTGCGAGCAGCTTCTTCAGCGCTGTGTCGATTCCGGGAATGGCGCGCAGTGCTGCGAGCGCGCGGCGATCGGCGGGATGGATGTAATCGTCTTTATCGAGACGCGCGAACTTCTTGTGTGGCGCGTCTGAGAGCGGCAAGCGGCAGCGGCCACAGCGTGCGTCGCCGGCGTCCAGACGGACTTGGTTGCGTTGACCACAATAGCGGCAACGAATCGAGGGGATGTTGTTAATCAGGTCTTCATTATCAGCCATCTTTAATGCTCACTTCCCGAAAATGTGCCACCGAGTATAGCCCATCCGTTTTTATCCGTGGAATCTGCGGCTAGTGTTTGAAATGCCTCACGCCCGTAAAGACCATCGCGAGGCCGTGTTCGTTCGCGGCGGCGATCACTTCCTCGTCGCGGACGGAGCCGCCCGGCTGTATCACGGCCGTGATTCCATGCTTCGCCGCCTCGTCAATCCCGTCGCGAAACGGAAAGAACGCATCGGACGCAAGCACGGAACCTGCCACCGGTAACTGCGCCCGCATCGCGCCAATCTTCACTGAATCGACACGCGACATCTGTCCGGCGCCGACCCCCACCGTCTGCCCATCTCTTGCATATACGATCGCGTTTGACTTCGTGTGCTTGCAAACAACCCACGCGAACAGCAGCGCCCTAATCTCCTCCTCGCTCGGCTGGCGCGTAGTGACGATCTTCAGCCCGCCCGCGTCGAGCTTATGATCGTCGGCAGTTTGAACCAGCATGGCGCCTCGTATGTGCCTGAACTCCACCCTCTTCGCAACCGGTTCCTGCTTCAGACGCAGAATCCGCAGGTTCTTCTTTGTTTGCAGTAGCTCGAGCGCCGCGGCGTCGTAATCAGGCGCGATCAGGACTTCCGTAAATACCTTGATAACTTCCTGCGCAGCTTCCGCATCCACGGCGCGATTAAGTGCGACGATACCGCCGAAGGCCGACAGCGGATCAGTTGCAAGCGCTTTCTTATAAGACTCAGCCGCCGTCTCGCCTAATCCAACGCCCGCAGGATTGGTGTGCTTGATGATCGCGCAGGCAGTCTGATCGAAATCGTTCACGAGGGCCCAGGCTGCATCAGCATCCACGTAGTTGTTGAACGACATCTCCTTGCCGGAGAGTACCTCGGCATTCGCCAAGCCGCCCTTCACAGCCATCTGGTAGAGAGCGGCGACCTGGTGTGGGTTCTCACCGTACCTGAGGTCAGCAATCTTACTAATGGTCCACGATGCTTGACCGGGCAGCTGGCCGTGGAATCGTTCGACTGAGAAGTCTTCTACGTCGGGTGTGGGACCGGCAGGGATTGAAAACCCTCCGGCAACGGCACCGATGCCACCAGTTCCCACCGCTGCACTAGCCTGTTGTTCTTGCGCTGCAAAGTAAGAACTGATCATCAGGTCATAAAATGCCGTCTGTTGAAACGCTTCCTGGGCGAGACGCTGTCTTGTTTTGAGCGACAAGGCGCCATCGCGATTTCTCATCTCATTGAGAACGCTTTCATAGCGCGCGGCGAGCACTACAACCGCCACGTCACGCGCATTCTTCGCCGCCGAACGAATCATCGCCGGGCCACCGATGTCGATCTGTTCGACCGCCTCGGTGCGCGTCACGCCTGCGCGTTTGATCGTTTCGGCAAACGGGTAAAGGTTCACGACAACAAGGTCGATCGGCTCGATCCCATGCGCTTGCATGGCCGCGATGTGCTCCGGGTTGTCGCGAATCGCCAGCAATCCACCATGAACGCGTGGATGCAGCGTCTTCACACGCCCGTCCATCATTTCCGGAAAACCCGTGACTTCGGAGATGTCGCGCACAGCGATGCCCGCAGTGCGCAATAACTTAGCAGTACCACCGGTACTGATGATCTCGACGTCGAAGCGCGCGAGCTCGCGTGCGAAATCCAGGATACTGGTTTTGTCGGAGACACTGATTAAGGCGCGCCGGATGCGGCGGAGTTGAAGGTCGCTTGTTTCAGTCATTGTTTGGGTGCCGAATTAACAAAGAATTTTTGCGTGCGCGAGTAGCCGAAGCGTCCTACAGAATATTCGACACCATCACGTTTCATAGTTACTGAGAAAACGTGTCTGCGATTGTCGCGCGACGATTCAGCTATATAGAAACCCAAAAGGTACTGGCTTTTCAAATCCTCTTCGATTGCCTGGAAGATTGGCGTCAGATCGTTCTGTGCCGGCGTGAGCGCTGATTTGGCGTCGCCGACCAGGAAATACTTGCCACCCGTCTTCTCAGCCAGCTCACGAAAGCCTTTGCTCGGACGCCGCACGGCAAGCCGGCCGTCGATTGGTTCAAACAGCGGCAAATGGATCACGTAGAACGAAACGCGTTTTTCGACGGCGGCATCGATGACGCTGTCTGCCTTCGTCCGGCTGATGGTATCCAAACCATCGCTGATCAGGATCACGATGCGACGTTCAGAGCGAACCCGAGGCAGATCGTCAAATGCTCGGACTGCTTTTGCGGCTGCGTCGAAGATGGCAGTGTGCTGGTTCGGCGCTGCTACAAACTTAAATGCAGCGCGCGCGGCATCGATATCTTTTGTGAACGGAGCTACGAGAGAGGCGGTCTCGGAGAAACGAAGAATTGCGACGCTGGACCGTTCGCTGAATCTCGAGAAGAGGGCCAGCGCCGCTTCCCGCTGTTGCGAAATGATCTGACGCAGGCTTCCCGACTGATCCAACGCAAACATCAACGCGACGCGATCCGCGCCCGGAGTAAGGTACAGTCCCGTGGTCACCTGATCCTGATCTTTTAGCAGTAGATCCTGTTCGGTCAGGCCCGGAACCGCTTGTCCTTTCTTGTCCCGGACGCGTACGGGGAAAAGCAGCAGGTCGGTGTTAACACGCACCACGTCGTCTTCATCGACGGTTTGCTGGGGTAAAACGGTTGAATTGAGACAGACGAATAGGGAAATAAGGGCAAGAAAACGCAGCAGCCGCAGTCCGGCTATACGAAAAAACGGCCGAAAAGCAGGATACTGAGGATCACGATGATGGTTATAACGATGATCTTGACCAGGCTCACGGCTAAATCCTCGGGTTTCTGGGCGAAGCAAAACGCATTCTAGCATACGTCCGAATCAACCCCGCAGTTCGGAGAAATCTGGTACTGGTTCAGTTTGAAAATACGCCGAAGGCGTTGGCTAATTTCAGCCCAGGGTTCGAGCTTGCGAGAACCCTGGGACCATCACATTAACGACGTTCTAACCCTGAAGGGGTTCGCCA
>Ga0070689_100001246_pt1 | contig 16226 bp, 18 predicted proteins | sample KBSS23HmetaG_FD_64669 | JGI IMG/M metagenome (GOLD analysis project Ga0070689, IMG submission 64669) | Switchgrass rhizosphere microbial communities from Kellogg Biological Station, Michigan, USA - KBS S2-3H metaG | ecosystem: Host-associated > Plants > Roots > Rhizosphere ...
CACCGCAGCCTTGGCGGCGGCGTAGGACGTGCGCTGCGCGTAACCCAGCGCGACCAGGCTGGTGATGTTTACCACGCGCCCCCAACCCTTCGCGCGCATCTGCGGCAGCAACGCCTGCACGGTCTGGACGGTGGGTACGAGGTTGATGCGAAGCACGTCGTCGAGGTCGTCCAGGTCCACCTCGCCAATCGGCGCCACGCGCACATAGCCGACGTTGTTGACCACGCCGTCGAAGGAGTATTGCTCGACCAGCGCTTTCAGCGCCTTGTCGGTGGCCTCGCGATCGCCGAGATCGACCGAGACCAAAGTCCCAGGGAAATCCGGCTCGTCGACGTTTCGCGCCAGGCCCACGACGTGGTGTCCTGCCTTGGCGAGACGATGGGAAATGGCGCGGCCGATACCTTTGGTGGCGCCGGTGACGAGAAAAGTGCGGGATGACATGAGGGGGCTCCAGCGATTGGGCGGGATTTCTTCAGCGGTGTTTCGAGATGCCGGCGGCTTTCAGTGCCGTAGCCACGGCAGCGGTCATGCTGGCGCGATCAGCATTGATGCGAGCCATCACGCGAAGGCCGAGCAGGACAGCCAATAGATGCGCGGAGGCGTCCGCGGCGGAAACGGCTGACGGCACCTCGCCAGTGCGACGGCCGGCCAACAGGCAGCGACGGAAAAAGGCGCGGATGGCGTCGATTTCGGTTGCAATGGCGGCGCGCAGCTCAGGCGCGTCGGGCGTTGCTTCCAGCGCCGAGTTCACCAGGAAACAGCCGCGCTGTTGCCTATCGGATAGCGAACGTTCGATGACTTCGTTGAAGAACGCGGCGATAGCCTCGCTGGGTGCCAATGTTTGTTCCAGGCGATCGATGCGCTCCCGCAGCGTTGCGTCCAGGTAATGCTGCAAGGCCCGCTGGAACAATGCCTGCTTGTCGCCGAACGCGTTGTACAGGCTGGTCACCGTCAAGCCGGTGCGCTGCGCCAGGTCGCGCGTGGAGGTGGCCTCGTAGCCACGCGTCCAGAATGCCTCGGCAACGGCTTGGAGGGTTTTCTGTTCGTCGAATTCGCGTGGCCGTGCCATGGCGCATCTCGTTTTGTAGCGGTCGGAACAATATTATGTATCGACCGTTACAGAATTCAAGTGCCACCGAACGTGAGGCGGTGGAACGCCCCGTCCGCAGGGTGAAAGGGTCAGGCGGCCTTGGCTCGCCAGCGGTTGTACGTGAAGCCGATGGCCAGCATCAGCGCCACCGCCAACTGCGCCAGCAGCGACTGCCAGGTGGGATAGATGCCCAGCAGGTCGATGGACGGCACCGGCGCCACGGTCACCGCCGTCCATCCCGCTTCCTGCAGTGCTGCCACGCCCTTGCCGGTAAGCACGATCGCCAGTAGCGCGATCACCAGCGAGCTGATCGAGAAGAACAGGCCCAGCGGCAGGCGCTGGCTGGTGCGCAGCAGTACCCAGGCGATGAAACCGAGGATGATGGCGCCCACCACGATGCCCGCGAGCAACCACTGTCCCTGGCCCTCGTTCCACAACGCGGTGTAGAACAGGATGGTCTCGAACACCTCGCGATAGACCGAGATGAAGGTGAGGCCGAACACGAACCATGCCGAGCGCCGGTCCAGCGCCGTGGCCATCTTCGCTTTCAGGTAGGACTGCCAGCGGCCGCCGATGCTCTTCTGGTGCATCCACAACCCGACCGCCAGCAGCACGGCGGCGGCAAACAGCGAGGAAAGCCCTTCGGTCAGTTCGCGACTGGCGCCGCTGATCGAGATGGCGTAACTGGCCACCGCCCAGGTGGCCGCGCCCGCCAGCAGCGCCAGCAACCAGCCGGCATGCACATAGCGCGTGGCGTCGTGCCGATCCGCCTTGCGCAGGAAGGCCAGCAGCGCCACCACGACCAACAGCGCTTCCAGGCCTTCGCGTACCAGGATGGTGAGCGCGCCGACGAACGTGGTCATCGGATTCGCTGCGCTTGCCGTCAGCAGCGCCTGCGCCTGGGCGAGCAGCGCGTCCACTTCGTGCGCCTGGGTGGGCACCGCATCGTTTGCCGCGGGCAGCGACAGCGACGTGCGATAGGCGCCCATGGCGGTTTCGATGCGGGCGCGCAGTGCCGCGTCGCGCGCATCGAGCCGGGCTTCCACCGGTTCGACGCCGTCGAGATAGGCCGAGAGCGCCAGCTCCCGCGCCTCTTCCGACTTGCCTTTGCGATAGGCCTCCACGCTGTCGGCGACACGCGTGCGCGCCAGCGAAAGGCCGGTCAGCGCTTCGTGCACCGCCTCGGGATGTGCGCGCAGATAGCCCACGACAAGGCGTGCCTGGGCCGTCCCGATCACCTCGGCGAGACCGGCGACGCGTGCACGCGCCAATTCACTGGGCGAGGCGATGGCGCCACGGGCGCGTTGATCGGTGCGCCAGGCCTGCTCGCCGTTTGTCATCGCGTCGGGATAGGCGAGGGTGCCGACGTAAAAGGCGAGCGACCAGCGATCGTCGGTGGAAAGCGTCTGCGCATAACTCGCCATGGGCGTGCCGGCAACGCCCTGGCTGATGACTTCGTAGAGCGACAGCGCGCTGCGCTGGTTGGCACGCGAGGCATCGGTGAAGTCGATCGGCCGCGGCGACAGCTGAAGTCCCGCGGGGCCATCGCCATGACCGGTGGTGCCGTGGCAGACGGCGCACTGCATCTGGTACACGGCGGCGCCGCGGGCAAGATTCGGCGCCTCGGTGGGCGCGGTGGGAATCGGATAGGCCTGCAGCAGCGTATCGGTCAGCGCATGCGCCTGGCGCGCGACGTCGGACGCCGGTGCCTTGGCGTCGATCAACTGGATCAACCGGTCAGCCTGTTCGCGCAGCACCGGCGTGGCCGCGGCAGGCGGCAGCGCCGCCACGCGATCGCGCGCATGGCGGGCGAATTCGCGCATCTCGTCGTATTCCGACGCGCTTGTCACCTCGCCATTTTTCACTGCGCCCGCATAGTCCGCGGCGAGGTAATCGAGCATCTGCCAGGTCTTTTGCACGCTGGCCGCGGGATCGTTGGCGTCCGTCTGCGCATGGGCTGGCAGCGAGGCCAGGGCCAGCAGGAGGATCAGCAGCGGGAGTGCGCGCCAGGCTTCACAAATGCGATTGATTCTCATCTGTGAAGTGTACTCCCATCATTGCCCTCACGACACGATGTGCAGCGGACCGAGCACGCGCGACGGGTGTTCGAGCGACAGCCGTCCCAGGCCCATCCCCAGGCTGAGTCCTTGCGCCACCCGCTCGGCGGTACCGATGAAGAGTTCGGCCACGGGCCCGTCGAAGACTTCGCGGGTGGTTTCCCGCCACAGCGCCAGCCAGCGATGAAACAGGCTCGGCGGGAACGCAGGTAACGCACGGTGCACGCCCATCGGGTTGCCTTTGTATCGGCCCGAGCGCAACACCAGCGAGGACCAGAAATCGCGCAACAACACCTTGTGCGTCGTCCAGTCATGGATGGCCGTGTTGAACACTGGACCCAGCTCCGCGTCCGCGCGCACTTTGTCGTAGAAGCGGTCGACCAGGGTGGCGATGCCGATTTCGTTTGCAGCGGGGAAAAGTGCCATGCGATGAACTCTTCAGTGGAGCGTCAACCCGGCGCGCCGTCACGACGGGGGGTGAGATAGATCCATAGCGAGCGCGCGATCCATGGGACCAGCGAGAGCAGCCACAACGCTGCCGCCGCGATATACCAGGGCCAGGGCTGCGAGAGGTATTCAGGGGCAACGCGAACCAGGGCAACCCCTTGGATACCCATAAAGGCGAACCAGGGAACCGGACCCATGGCCAGCGGACGACCCGAATGGCCATGCGTCACGCGTGTCACCATCGCCACTAGCATGGAGCTGAAGAAGCCGATGGTCAGCGCATGCAGTGGCGCCAGCGCGCGCGAATTCGTGTGCGTGATGTAGCTGTGGATGCTGTCCACGGTGTACAGCAGGAACGACAGCGGCAGCCATGCCAGCGCCACGTACAACACCAGCAGCAAGCCGGGGCGTTTCGCCTTCCAGGGTTGCCAGGCCAGCCATTGCGACAACAGCAGCGCCGTCATCGGCGTGTCCACCAGCCATCGCCAGTTCGCCGCATCGAACAGGTCAAAACCCAGATGGGCAAGGCTCAGCATCCATACCGCCAGCAGCGATCCGGTCGGCCGCACCACGCGGTAGTTGGCGATGACGTTGCCGGAAAAGAACGGCACCATCCGGTGCGCCACGGTGAAGTACATCGGCAACAGCAGGCCGAAGGTGGCGATCTTGTTGGCTGCCGGTACCCACAGGAGCGATGCACCGAGGCTCGCGCACAACACCATGCCCAGTCCGATCGCCCCGAGCGCCAGCGCGCACCACGCCGACCTGGCCCAGACGTCGCGGTAACCATGGCGGTGCAGGCGATGCCCCAGTGTTCCCAGTGCAATGAGCCATCCGAGCAACATGCCACTCAGGCCCACGGGCAGCGCCTGTGGCCAACCACTTGCCGCCGCCAGCATGAGCGCGCCGCCGCCGAGCATCAAGCCGAAAACGGCGGCATAGACATGGCGAGGCACGGCTTCCACGTTCATCCAACGAGGAAAGACGGTGAGCAGGAAGCCCATCACGAACGGCACCAGGGTGGCGTATTGCATCAGTACGCCGTGGGTCCATCCCACCGGGAGCGCTTGCGCCGCGAGCGGCACGCCGCGCCACGCGGCGATCAACACCCATAACCACCAGGCCATGCCGGCGACCAACAGGATCGCGCCGACGGAAAACATGGCGCGATGCGGCGCGGCCAGCAGGATCGGCACGGTGGACGAGGAAGTCGCTGCGGCGGAAGAGGTGGATGGCATGACGGGCGTTCCGCGTTGGGCTCCATGCGGCTGAGCTGCGCCGATTCTGGGGGTGTCCGCTGCCGCGGTCGATGACCGCATTGCCGCACGCGCGGCAAACCGCCGCGGTGCGCCGGACCGGCTGTGACTTCAAGCACGGGTGCGCGATGGCGGCGCGGCGCATGCTTCGCGGCATCGCCGGGAGGGGTGTTCATGTTGCGTCGATCGATCGTGCTGGGACTGTTTGCCGCAGCGGCTGTGTTGCCGCTTCATGCCGACGAGGCGCCGGCCGCGTTGCGGGACGAGTTGGTGCAAACCACGCAGAAACTGATGGACGCCTTGCCCACGGGCGACAAGGCGATCTGGGAAAAATCGGTCACCGACGATGCGGTGATGATCGACGAGTTTGGCCGCGTGGCGAGCAAGGCCGAAACCATTGAAAGCCTGCGCGCGTTTCCGCCCGGCATCACCGGCAACATGGAAATGCGCGACCCGCATGCCTGGCTGCATGGCGACAGTGCCTTGCTGAGCGTGGAGCAGTACGAAACCGAGTCTTTCTTCGGACAGAAGTTCGTCGTGCGCTACCGCGCGCTGCTTACCTTCGTAAAGCAGGCCGGCGAATGGAAGGTGGCGGGTTTCGAGGACGTGACCATTCCCACGGCGCCGCCGAAGATCGATGTGCCGGGCCTGGTATTGAGCGACTACGCCGGTACCTATCGCTACACGCCGGAGCGCGCCTGGACGGTATCGGTGGATCACGGCGTGCTCGGCTATGTCACCAAGGCGGGCGGCAAGCTCAATACCCTGCAGCCGGTGGCGAAAGACGTGTTCATGGGCAGCGACGACGAGCGCAACCTGCTGGTATTCCAGCGCGATGCGCATGGCAGGATCACGGCGCTGATCGAACGGCGCAAGTTCAACGACCTGCGTCTGAACAGGGAAGGTTGAGCGCGCTCACGCACCCCGCGGGCGATGTTTCAGGAAGCGCAGCGTGGCCTGTTCCAGCTTGCGCGAGTGTTGCACGCAGGCGGCGGGCACCAGCCGGTGCAGCTCGCCGCTGCTCCAACCAGTGAAAGCCTTGGGGTGGATGTACGAGGTTCGGCAGACCTTCGGCGTATTGCGCAGTAGCGTGGCCACCTCGCGCACCACCGTGTTGATCGCTTCCTGCTGGCTGCGTTCTCCCCCGTCCTCGGGCAGCGGCGTGGCGGCGAGCAGGCCCACCGCCTGCACGGTGCCGGCCCAGGTGCGGAAATCCTTGGCGGTGAAATCGCCCTGGGAGGCGTCGCGCAGATAATCGTTGACCATGCCCGAGTCGACGGCATGGCGCTTGCCGTCTTCATCGAGATATTGAAACAGCCGCTGTCCCGGCAGTTGCTGCACGCGCCGCAACAGGCGGACCAGCCGCTTGTTGCTGAGTTTCACCTCGCTCTGCTGGCCGCTCTTGGCGCGAAAACTCAGTTGCAGGCTGCCCGCCTGCGTGCGCAGGTGGCGCGAGCGCAAGGTGGTCAGTCCGTAGCTGCCGTTGTCGGTGGTGTAGGCCTCGTTGCCCACGCGGATCAGCGTTTCGTCGAGCAGGCGCACGACCAGGGCCAGGACTTTTTCCTTCGGCCATCCGGGCAGGGTGAGGTCGTTGCGCACGCGTCGGCGGATGCGCGGCAGCGCGGCGCCGAATTCCGCCATGTGCGAAAACTTTCCGCCATCGCGCACGCGTCGCCAGCGTGGGTGGTAGCGATACTGCTTGCGCCCCTTGGCGTCGCGGCCGGTGGCCTGCAGATGCCCGCGCGGGTTGGCGCAGATCCATACATCCGCATAGGCGGGCGGTATCGCCAGCAGGCGGATGCGCTCGATCACGGCGTTGCGGATCACGCGCTTGCCGCGCGCATCCAGGTACACGAAGCCCTTGCCGCGCCGCCGCCGTCGCAGGCCGGGCTCGTCGTCGCTGACGTAGACCAGCCCTTCGGCCGCGGCGTCGCGTTCCGGTCCGGTCTTGGCGTGGCTCACGGCTGATCTCCGCTCATGCCGCGAGGCTTCCACGGCGCGTGTGAATCGCTTGATTGCCTTTTGTGACCGCCGCATGGGGAGTGCTGTGCGACCATAAGCGGCATGGATGAGTTCGTCATGCCCAGGTCGCTCAGCAAGGGGCGTACCTTCGTCTACATGCTGCCGTGGCGCGAGCAGGACCTGTTGAAAGTGGGCTACTCGCGCCAACCGCTGGTGCGCATGCGCACCTTGCATCGACGCTTCTTCGACGTGTTCGACCTGGAGCGCGGCCTGCTGCTGGAAACCGAGCGGTTGGCGCAGGCGCGCCAGATCGAACGGGACATCATCGTCCGCCATGCCACGCAACGTTCGCCCGCGCCGCTGACGGTGCCGGACGAGGCGGCCGGCTACAGCGAATGGTTTCGGGGCATTTGCCCGGAGGTGACGGCGCTGCTGCACGACGCGGCGGCGCGGGAAGGGTTTGCGTTGCACAGCCTGCGCGACTGGCTTCGCCAGTGGTTCGGCAGCCAGGGCGATGGCCTTTACGAGTGGTCGCTGCGCATGCTCGAGGCCATCGAGTACGAGGCCTTCAACGTCCCGCCGGAGTGGCAGCGCGGGGAGGCGGCACGCTCGCTGCGTTACGTGATGGATGCATGCGAAGCGGTGGGGCTGCCGCTTGCCGACCTGTCTCCCGACGGTGCGCTGGCATGGCGCCATGGCCTCTAGCGGACCACGCCGAACTCGCAAAAATCCCACACCGCCGTGATGAATTCCGGCCTACGCTTCGCGCATGAACCGTACCCGTCTACGCCTCGAACGCAGCCTCGGCGAACTCGACATCGAGGTGTCCTCGTTGCTCCAGTCGCACCCCTCGGCCACGGAATTCTGGCCCCGCTTCGCCGAGCTGGCGGACGAACTGATGCAGCGCAGCGACCCCACCGACCAGGACTGGCTGACCGCACGCATCGGTGCCATGTTGAGCACGCACGGCGTGCAGGGCAGCTATCCGCTGTTCTGAAAACTCACTGCTCGACCTGGATGCGCACATCGTTGGCGCCGCGTTCGCGGAAGGTCACTACGCGCCCGCCGATGCGTTCGAAGCCGACGTCCAGTTGCGCGCCGCCCACCTCGAGGCCGTGCACGATCAACCGGTCGATACCCTGTGGCAGCCGTGGGCGACGGACGTGCACGATGCCGCGGCGCCCATCGATATCCACGCCCAGGCAGGCCTGCATCAGCATGAACATCGATCCCGCCGCCCAGGCCTGCGGCATGCACGCCACCGGATAGGCCACGGGCGGTTCGCTCGCCCGCCGCGGAAAGCCGCAGAACAATTCCGGCAGGCGCATGCCGAAGTGCGTGGCCGCCTCGAAGGTTTCGCCCACCAGGCGCACCACGTCGGCGCGCTCGCCGTATTGCGCCATGCCGGCGGCGCCCATGGCCACGTCATGCGGCCAGACCGAGCCATCGTGATAGGACATGGGGTTGTAGCGCGCCTGTGCGTTCGCCAGCGTGCGTATGCCCCAGCCGCCGTCGAATGCGGCGGACGACAGTTGGCGGATGACCTGTTGCGCGCGTTTCTTGCGCGGCAGCCCCGTATACAGCAGATGCCCCACGTTGGAGGCGCGCACGCGGCACAACGAGTCGTCGCCATCGCGGGCGATCGCATAGTTCGCCAGGTTCTCGTCCCAGAAGTACTCCTCCACCGCATGCCGCATGGTGCTGGCGCGCGTTCGCCAGTGCGAGGCGCGCTCGCTGTCGCCGCGATGCTCGGCGAGCTTGGCCATGCCGCGCAGCGCGGCATACACATAGCCCTGCACTTCGACCAGCGCGATCGGCCCCTGCGGAATGCGCCCGTCCGCATGAAAGACCGAATCGTTGCTGTCCTTCCAGCCCTGGTTCACCAGGCCGCCCTCGGCGCCGCGTGCGTAGGCGAGAAAGCCGTGGGCGTGCGCATCGCAGGTGGTTTCGATCCAGCCCATGGCGGCCTTGAGCGACGGCCACAGGGTGTCGATGAAGGCGTAGTCGGCGGTGCGTTGCGCATAGGCGCCGGCCAGCATCACGAACAGCGGCGTGCTGTCGACGCCGCCGTAATAGAGCCCGAACGGCACCTCGCCCAGCGAAGCCATTTCGCCCGAGCGCGTCTCGTGCATGATCTTGCCGGGCGCCGAATCGCGGAAGGCCGAGGTTTCCGTCGCCTGCCGGCTGGAGAGATAACCCAGCACGCCGCGTGCGAGGCTGGGGTCGACCCATAGCGTCTGCAATGCGGTAATCAGGCCGTCGCGTCCGAACGGGGTGGAAAACCAGGGGATGCCGGCGTAGGGATAGGGGCCGGTGGGCAGGTCGGCCACCAGCAGCGCGATATCCGCGCGCGAGCGGTCCAGCCAGTTGTTGAACAGGCGCGAGTTGGTCTTGAGGCTGGCGCCGCGATGGCGGCGTTGGCGCATGGTGGCGCGCGCCGCGGCGGCGGCGCGGCGGTAACGTTCGCGCGAAGGCCGGATGTGTTCGTCGCCCACTTCGATGTACAGCGAGCTGCTGCCCAGGCGTGGAATATCCAGCTCGAAATCGGCGCGTTGCGCGGCCACATGGCTCGGCGTCTCGGAGAAGGAGATCACCGTGCGGCGCATGACCTCGTCGAGCCCGCGATAGCCCAGCTGTACATGATCGCCTTCGATCTTGGCGGGCAGCGCCTCGCCACGCCGTTCGCGGTCCATGCCGCGCACTTCGAAGATGTCGCGAAAGTCGGCGTGGAAGCGCAGCCGCACCAGCACGGTGAGGTCGCTGTCGTCGAAGTTGTGAAGATGGATCTGCTCGAACAGGCGGTTGTCCCACAGCAGCCGCCTGCGCTGCACATGGATCACGCCCGCGGGCGCGGCCTTGCCGCCGGTGGGCGGCAAGGGTTCGTTGGTGAGGTCGGCGGTGAACAACACATTGTCGTGGCTCACCGTGCCGCTCAGCAGGGAAGGGCGTGCCTCGCCCAGTTCGAGAATCCAATGCGAGAGTACGCGCGTGTCGTTGCGAAACATGCCCTCGGCGCCGCCCAGCATGTCGCCGCGCGCATCGCTGACGGCGAAACTGTGCGCCGCCTTGAGCGCGAACATGGCCCGCGTTTCGCCGATGGTGAGGTTTTCGGTAATTTCGTTGGGTGCAAACGCATCATTGTTCATCCGCTCGTCTCATTCCCTGCTGCTTTCATGTTCCCACTGCGCGCAGATCGGCCGGCGGCATCATCACCTGCCGATAAACGGTCTCATAGGCGGCCGCCATGACGTCGGCCGTGAAGCGTCGCTCGAAGACGCTGCGGATGCTCTTGCGGTTGAGGCGGGGAAGGCGCATCACGGCGTCGACGGCTTCGTCCTCGCTGTTTACTATGAAGCCAGTCAAGCCGTCGTCGACGACGCTCGGTACCGAGCCGCAATTCCATGCGATGACGGGTGTGCCGCAGGCCATCGCCTCGATCATCACCAGGCCGAACGGCTCGGGCCAGTCGATTGGGAACAGCAGCGCGCGCGCGTTGCCGAGGAAGGCCTCCTTGTTTGCATCGCTGATCTCGCCCACGAACTGCACCAGCGGATCGTCGAGCAGGGGAGCGATATGTTCGTGGAAATAGGCCTGGTCGACGGCATCCACCTTGGCAGCGATGCGCAGCGGAATGCCCGCGCGTCGCGCGATGGCGATGGCCCGGTCAGGACGTTTTTCCGGCGAGATGCGACCGAGGAAGGCGAGATAGCCGTCGCCCGAGTGCGGATGCGCGCGATACAGGTCGGCCGGGATGCCGTGCGGCACGGTGGCGATCCACGAGGCATGCGGCAGCGGCGCGCGTTGCTGCCGGGAAATCGAGACCAGCGGATATTGAGGCCAGCGCGCGTAAGCGTCGGCCAGGTCGGTCAGGTCCAGTCGCCCGTGCAGGGTGGTGATGGTATGCGAGGCCACGGCTTCGAAGGCGGGCAGGTGCAGCAGGTCGATGTGGAAATGCAGCACGTCGAAGCGTTCGAGCTGGCGCTTCACCTCGTACAGCTGGGTCAAGTGCGCCGCGAGATCGGATTTGAGCGGTGAAGGATCCAGGCGTATCGACTGCGCGCGCGTGGCGCACAGGCGCGCATGCGTTTGCGCGTCGGCGCTGGCAAACAGCGTCACTTCATGGCCGCGTTTGACCAGTGCATCGGTGAGATAGGCCACGATGCGTTCGGTGCCGCCGTAAAGCTTGGGCGGAACGGCTTCGTACAGGGGAGAAATTTGAGCGATACGCACGGCCACCTCGATTCGGTCCGGATGCCGCCGGGATGGCGGCATCGTGGAAACAGGGCGTCCTTGCGGTCTTGCCCGGCGATCGAACTGACTGTCGGAGCACCAGGCTGCGCGTTCAGTCGGTGGCGGCGGTTGCGCGGCGCAAGCACGGGGCTCGCGAGGGGCGGTTGTTGCATCCGTGCCCGGCACTTTGCGTTGTCCCAGGTGGAGCCCGCGTGGAAACCATGTATGGTGGCATCGTGGTGCAACGAAAAACGGCCGCCGGATTCCGGCGGCCGTCGAGAACAGCGTTTCCGTGTATCAGGCGGTAGCGAGAGTCGAGCCGGACGCCTTCGGTGTGGCGGGTTTGCTGGCGGGCGAGAGATCCGCGAGGCGGTAGCCGGCGGTGGGCAAGGTATGCATCAACGGTTTCTCGAACGGCTTGTCGATCGCGCGACGCAGGATGTACAGATGCGAACGCAAGGTATCCGAATCGGGCAGCGATTCACCCCACACTTCGCGCTCCAGCCGCGAGCGGCTGACCACCCGCGGCGATTCGCGCATCAGGATGGCGAGCAGGCGCAGGCCGATCGGCGACAGGATGAGTTCCTGTTCGGCGCGGCTCACGCTGAGCGTGCCCGTATCGAAGGTCAGGTCGCCCACGGTGAGGATCTCGCGCGAGACCTGGCGGCGCTCGCGTCGGATCAAGGTGCGCAGGCGGGCTTCCAGTTCGCGCAGGTCGAACGGCTTGCACAGGTAATCGTCCGCACCCGTGTCCAGGCCTGCCACCTTGTCGTCCAGGGTGTTGCGGCCGGTGAGCATCAGGATCGGCGCGCTCACCTTGTGCTCGCCGCGCAGGCGGCGGCAAACTTCGAGGCCGTCCATGCCCGGCAGCATGCCGTCGAGCACGATGGCATCGTAGTCGTTGGATGAGGCGAGGTGCAGACCGGTAATGCCGTCATAGGCATAGTCGACGGTATAGCCCTGGCTTTCGAGATATTCGCCCGTGGCCTGTGCGTTCTGACGATTGTCTTCCACGAGTATGACGAAACCGGATCGACGTTTCTTGGCGTGCATGATGTTGGCCCCACTGTGCTGTATGCGGTCAATGCCGGGATCAGATCGTTCCCATCGTGAGCCACATGTGAAAACCTCGTTGCCGCTGCTGACCGGAGTCAGCTGGCGTCAAAACGAGCACGGTTTCAGTGCACTCGTGCCTCGGAGGCGGTGGAAATATCGTCGGCATTGTTGCGTTTGAAGACGTCCTTGGCCACGTCTTTCTGCTGGCCGCTCTCGGTGTGCACGGAGATCAGGATGTTGCCTTCGCGGATCTTCGCGTCGTAGCGTTTGGCTTCGAATTCCGGCATGCCCATGCCGACCAGGCCGCCGACCACGCCGCCCGTGGCCGTGCCCACGGCGGCGCCGCCCAACGCGGCCATGATGGGGCCTGCCGCAATGAACGGACCGACGCCGGGAATCGCCAGCGCGCCGATGCCGGCCAGCCAGCCCAGCGCCGCGCCCACACCCATGCCGGCGATCCCGCCCGCGGTTGCGCCTTCCGGCGCCTTGGTGCTGTGCTCGTGGGCAAAGTCCTTGGTGCCGCGGCGATCCGGCAGCAAGGCCGAGATATCGTTGTTGGTGAAGCCTGCCTGCTTGAGTTCGAGCAGGATCACTTCGGCTTGCTCGGGCGTACGGGCCATGCAGTAGACGGACGTATTCATGCAGCAGCTCTCCTTGGAGTGGATCGGCGTCTGGTGATTCGTGGCGGCGCCATCCAGGGCCTCGTTTGATTCACTTCGACGCGAATCAGTACTGCTCCTGGTGGCAGCGGCGCTCGGTGGCATAGGTGGCGTTCTTGTCCTGGTGCGATTTCTGCACCTGGTTGCCGACCACGCCGCCCGCGACCGCGCCACCCACCGTGGCAAGCGTCTTGCCCTTGCCGCCGCCGACCTGGTTGCCCAAGACGCCGCCTGCCACGGCGCCAATCGCCGTGCCGGCCACGCGATGCGTATCGCTGGAGTTGATTTGCTTCACCGGGACGTCTTCGCAGACGGTGCGGGTCTGCGGTTGCGACGTCTGCGCGAAAGCCGCGCTCGAGCAGATGGCCAGGACCATGGCGAAGGAAGTGATGGCGCGCGTTTTCATGGCAGAGTTCTCCGTTGTGTCGCCTGCAGGAGCTAACGCCCCCGGGAGTGAGTGGCTGGTCAAATTCGGCGGCGCGAGTCAGCTGCGGTTGCCGACATCGCGGTGACGTGTAGACGGGGATGAACGCTGGCGATACCGCTGCCGTGAACGCGCTTGTTCACGCATCGCGTGCACGCAGTTCAGCGACGGGCCGCGACGATGCGTTCGCGTCGAGCAGGAGTCGCAGCATGATCATCGAGACATTCAGTACGTACGTGGTGCAGGGCGAAGTGCCCGCGCCGACACCGGATCCGGTAAAACCGCCGGCAACGCCGAATCCGACGGAGCCGCCCGTGCAACCCGAGCCTCCGCCGCCGACGCCGCAACGTCCGCCGTTGACCGATCCCGAACCGCCGCCGGTGCCGATCAAGGACCCGGTGCCGCCGCCGGACCAGCAGCCGCATATGTGATGACTATGGTTGGCAAATCCTGTGGGAGCGCACTTGTGCGCGACAAGCGGGCGGAGCGGTGCAAGGTGAGGCTGCTGTCGCGCACAAGTGCGCTCCCACAAAGGTGAGGGTGCCATCGGGACCGGCGGTCCCGATGGCCATTGCGGTTACTGCATCGAATGCTTGATCGCACTCATCTGGTCGTGGCCCTGGCGGACCGATGCATACGCCTGCTGGATCGCCTCACGCGCCGAGAGCGACAGCTTGTCGTCCTTGAGCGCATCGTCGTACTTCGCCTTGATGTGATCCTCGCCGCGCTCGACTTCGTCGACCACTGCCTTGTCGCCATGGCTCATCGAGCTGCGCAAGCCGGTGAACACGCGATGGGCCGAGGCGAGCACGGTGCCGTCGTCGGCAGGATCGCCGCCTTCGCGACGCACGGCTTCGCGCAGGCGCGCAGCGATCTGGCGGCGTTCGGCGGCGCGGGTCAGGAAGAGGTCGCGGAACTGGGGATTTTCGGCGTCCTTGGCGGCTTCGGCGTAACCGTCCACGCTGTCGATGGTGGTTTCGATGAGACCGTTCAGTACCTTGATTTCGTGATCGTGCTGACTCATGGGGGTAACCTCGTCGTTGGTGTGTAACGACGATGGCGGTCGGTTCGTGAGCACCTTGCCGCTCGCATGTGAAATATCCGCGGCGGCACGCGGATTCGACCCGGACATTTGGCTGGCGTTGGGACAATCGCCTGCACGGCGACCATGCATCACGCTCAGCCGACACGATTGCGACGCGGCGTATCACATCATCCCGCTACAACTCGCCCCATGACCAAGAATCGCGAGAACCTCGACAGCGATCTCGAACGACTGCAGGGCTACGCGCGCGCGCTGGCGCGCAAGTATCCCGAGGCGCAGTCGTTCTGGCAGGAATTTTCAGGGCTGGCGGAAGAAGTGTTGCGCGACGCCGCGCACGAGGACCACGAATGGGTGCTTCATCGCATTCGCCGGATGGTGGCCGAGGTGGGCATGGGTGGTCCGCCGCCGCAGTTCTCGTGATGGCGTCAGGCCACGGCCTTGGCGGTGGCCTGGATGGCGGCCAGCAGCGTGCGCCGGTCATACGGCTTGTTGAGATAGTGGCCGCCCGAGGCCAGCCAGGCTGGATCGGGCATGGCCTCACCGGAGGTCAGCAGGATGCGCAAGTCGGGGTTGGCCTGTCGCGCCAGGCGGGCGAGTTCCGCGCCACCAATGCCCGGCAGGTTGACGTCGGCAAAGAGCACATCGGGTTGGCGTTGTGCCAGCCACTCGTGGGCCAGTTCGCCGGTGGCCATGGCGAACACCTGATGGCCCTCCGATTCCAATAGCACGCTGGCAATGGTGCGGATGCCGTCGTCGTCTTCGACGAGAAGAATGGTCAGAACGTGATCGGAGCTCATGGATGCGTGGCTTGGGCGACATAGGGCCGCAACAGCCCTGTCTAAACACGAATGCGTCAAGGCCATGTCAAATTCCCGCTATGCCTGAAGTTTTCTTCGCTGGCTATTCCAAAGCGTGGCGCCTTCCCGGAAGATGAAACGATTTCCACGGGAGGCACCCATGTCGATTCTCAAGCAAGCGACCATCGACGCGATCAAGCAAAACGAGTCGGCTCTGCTGACCGCCTGGATAGCGGGCCTGGAGCAGGAAGGGTCGCTGTCGGACAACCGCATCACGCGCGACGAAGTGAGCGCGCAGGCCAAGGACTTCCTTCGCCTGCTGGTGGCCGCTTCGGCCGTCGGCGATGCGGCTGATTTGTCCCGGGGCGAATGGGCGGAGTCGCGGCAGTTCCTGGAGTTGCTCTCGCGCAGTCGCGCCCAGCGCGGATTGGATTCGCAGCATACGGCGCGTTTCATCTTCTCGCTGAAGAGGCCGTTGTTCGATCAGCTGCAGGCCACCTATGCGGGCGACCCGAAGGCGTTGTCGAACGAGGTCTGGGCCGTCTCCGAACTGCTCGACCTGCTGGGCATGCATACCATCCGCGCGTTCCAGAAATCGCGCGAAGAGGTGATCATGCGCCAGCAGGAGGAATTGCTGGAGCTGTCAACGCCGGTGGTCAAGCTGTGGGATGGCGTGCTGGCGTTGCCGATGATCGGCACGCTGGACTCCCAGCGCACCCAGGTGGTGATGGAATCGCTGTTGCAGCGCATCGTCGAGACCGGCTCGGACATCGCCATCATCGACATTACCGGCGTCCCCACCGTCGATACGCTGGTGGCGCAACACCTGCTGAAGACCGTGACGGCCATTCGCCTAATGGGCGCGGACTGCATCATCAGCGGCATCCGTCCGCAGATCGCGCAGACCATCGTGCATCTGGGCCTGGACCTCGGCGGCATCGTCACCAAGGCCAACCTGGCGGATGCGTTGGCGCTGGCGCTCAAGCGCTCCGGGCTGACCGTGACGCGAGCCGAGTGACCCATGGATCGCATTCCCATTCTACGCATGGGCGACTTTCTGCTGGTCACCATCCAGGTCGATATGCATGACCAGCTGGCGTTGACGCTGCAGGACGATCTTTCCACCAGGATCAACGAGACCTCGGCCAAAGGCGTGCTGATCGATATCTCGGCGCTGGATATCGTCGACTCGTTCATTGGCCG
>Ga0070689_100001252_pt1 | contig 16163 bp, 21 predicted proteins | sample KBSS23HmetaG_FD_64669 | JGI IMG/M metagenome (GOLD analysis project Ga0070689, IMG submission 64669) | Switchgrass rhizosphere microbial communities from Kellogg Biological Station, Michigan, USA - KBS S2-3H metaG | ecosystem: Host-associated > Plants > Roots > Rhizosphere ...
GCAGTCCATCCCAACTTAGAAGTAGAACTCTCTAGTAGACCGGGCAGGATTCGAACCTGCAATGAACAATGATAAAGATTGTTTGTGTACCGTACACACCGGTCAAGCCCCGGCATAGGGTTCCCGCCCTATGTCGTCCCGGGGTCGTCCACGGACAATTAGTCGATGGACATGGGCCGCACTGGAATCGAACCAGTGACTTCCTGCGTGTCGAGCAGGCGTTCTACCGCTGAACTAGCGGCCCTAGTTACGTGAGCTAGCTTACTCACTTCGCTAGCTCACACCCAAAACAACGCCTGATTCTGACGATGCGTGAGCGGGATGGTTGACCAACCAGAACAACAGTTTAGCCGATGTTCTGGCGACTGTCAAGCTTATCGGGACGAGAGGTAAACGCCTTCTATCTTTGCCCCACTGTACTCCTGCTTGTCAATCGCGTCTGCAACAGCAAGACCAACATCTTGGCGCAAGTCAAACTTCTTGATAGGCGCCAACGTCGTCGGAATGGTGATGACCACCGTGATTGTATTATCCATGCTAAAAACGTAGCACGACTGTCAAGTGGACCCGGCTGGGATCGAACCAGCGACCTTCTGCTTGTAAGGCAGACGTTCTCCCACTAAACTACGGGTCCGCAGCAGGCTCCCTCATGGGGCGTACCTCCCATAGACACTACCCGACAGGTTCCCGCCTGTCAAGGCGAGGGAACCTGCGTGCTTAATCCCCGTGGGTACGCACGGATTAGGTACTGCGATGGCCCCTAACTGATGGGCAGAGCCGCCACCGGGAATCGAACCCGGCTTACTAACTTACCAAGCTAGGGTAATATCCGATATACTATGACGGCTTATCGGGCATGTAGGATTCGAACCTACGACCCCCTGCTCCCAAAGCAGGTGCGCTACCAGACTGCGCTAATGCCCGTTACAAATGACTGAATACATAAGTCACAGCAGAGATACCATGACTAATGAAACTCATGATACCGGTGGCAGCAGCCACCTTGAGGTACCACAATTCCTTACGGCTGAGCGTAACCTTTTCCTCAGCCTTCTTTATGGCTTTAAGTTTCGCTTCTTCCTTGTCCATTGAGCGCCTTGCTTTGACGCCGCTTATACCCAAAGATCAAGTAGAGCGCGACATTCCCTGCGATGAATCCCACCGCATTCAGCGGGATATAGTAGGAAAACCCTGTGCCAAGTCTCTCAACGTTGTTAGTCAACGCTGACGTGGCTAAGAGCAGATACGAAACGGCAATGAGTACAACATGGAGCGGCAGCAGAGCTACATATCCTCCCTGCTTGCGCAGTTTGAGGTAGCTCTGGGTATATACCACCACAATCAGCACCACAAACGACACAATGCCTCCGTACAGAAAGATATTCAAGTATCGGAGGCCATCCAAAATGCTCATGCTCTATTACCTAGCGGGGGATCGAGGATTTGAACCCCGAAGTTCGGGTTTGGAGGCCGACAGTTTACCATTAGCTTAATCCCCCAGGAGCGCACGGAGGGAGCGCGAGATTCTCTCACCCCTCGGTTATGTGAACAGACTTGTCATACGCCGACTTCACGCGGGCGGATTCTAACCATAGACCCTAAGGCGTATAGTTCATATGTGACTATACCGCGAAGGGACTCCGTTTCCATCGAATACTCCTGAACGCATGGTGCCATCTGAAACAATCGTCATTGCCACGCCGCTTTTCGCTACTTGTATACTGCCCTCCGGGGATCAATCCATCCAGACGCATACGTTTGCTCGCTACAGCCGTGCGCATGTATTGAGCAATGACGAAGTACGCCCGGAGGGACTTGAACCCCCACACCTTTCGGCATCAGGACCTAAACCTGACGTGTCTACCGATTCCACCACGGGCGCTAGTACCGATAACGTTCAAGGAAGGGCTGTTATCGATGTTATCGTGCGACTGCCATTGGACCATATTCATAGTCGAGAGCCTTGCGCCGCTGCATGATACCCCGGATTCCCGTCCGGCATATTCATGCCTGATATGCGATCAGTGAGAGTCGAACTCACACGCCTGTTAGGGCACTGACCCCTCAAGCCAGCGTGTCTACCATTTCACCATGATCGCTAAAGATTTTGAAATGGCGGGAGTAGGATTCGAACCTACGAAGGCATAGCCGTCTGATTTACAGTCAGATGCGTTTGACCGCTCCGCAACCCCGCCGAATAAACACTTGGGCACCTAGATTGGGTGCGACCCTTCTCTTTCAAGTCAACTTCCTCCTGCCTAGCCTTATCCGGGCAGATGGTTCGCCGTATCTACGGCTGATCTAGGAGTTGGCTCCCAAGCTATGTAGTTTTTGTCAGTCTACCAGACTGTCAAGCGCCCCCGCCCGGATTTGAACCGGGAACCTGCGGTTTAGAAGGCCGCTGCGCTATCCGTTGCGCCACAGGGGCATAAAAAAGGCGACCCTCTTTGGTCGCCCTCGTCTTACACCTATCGTATGGGTAGACGAGAGCTAGACCAGGGGCTTACGACCTCCGATAAAGGCGTCCCAATTCTGATGTTCGGTCGAATATCTCATACTCGTCTGATTCTTAGTGCAGGCGGGGCACCCGTTTTATAGGTCCCCGCGATGGTCGTTTCACGATAGCAGATGGTCCGGTGGAGTCAAGAGCGCCAACGCGCCAAGACGGATCGGGGCACCTTCACCTTTGGCGAATGACCCTCAGGCCGATCACAAGGATAGCCGTCACCACCATTGCCGGGTGCCCACCAGACCACCCCATCCCACTTCACGCGATAGATACAGTATCTACAATCAGCACTGAATCTATATACCGCAGGCTCCACCGACGCAGCGTTCTTCCGACTCTTCAAAGACCACGCCTTCCTGTTCACGCGCGACATTATAGCCGACCGCGCTCAAGGGCTGTCCGCCCCGCGCCCCGTCAGGATAGCAGGTCACGCCGCGAAGTCTAGGGAGATAATCATACAACATCTTCCCAAAGTCCTCAACTTCGTTTGGATCTGTGATTACGTACGGGAGGTTGATCGTGGAGGATATTCCGTGATCGACGTAACCTTGTACGAAGGCTTGAAACGCAATCCTTTTCTCCACATTGTATGAGAGCGAGTAAGCATCTTCGATTTGGTCTGGTGCCACTCCATACTCGTCAACCAATCTCTTTGCGGTGGGATCAACGACGTACTGGTACTTCCATGTTTTGCCCGACGCCAAGTATCGACGTTTGTACGCCACACAGAAGATCGGTTCAATGCCAGTAGTTGTTTCAGCGATAATTCCGATTGTGCCTGTTGGAGCAATTGCTCTAGTCTTGACAGGGCGGCTAAGGTTGTGTCGGTCTGCCCAATAGTGGGCGTACTCTGTCGCCTTTGTGTAGTATTCCAACCACTCTGCCAGTTCTTCGTTTGGCTCATATGAATAACCTCGCTTGAGCAACCACTCATGAATTCCCATCAGGCCAAGGCCAAGACGCCTGTTCTTCTGACGAATCGCGTCAACCTTTTCGTAAGGGACATGACTATAAACCGTGCCTGCTAATAGGAAAAGAGTTGCATGAAATACAGCATCGCCGAAGTCCTCTAGGCTATCAAACCGTGCTAGATTTAGACTACCTAAATTACAAATGTCTGAATCATCTGTAGAGGTAACCTCCGTGCAAGCGTTGCGTAGAGTTTCACCTGAGTTCTCTCCCGTGTCGATAGAGAACCCTGGCTCTGCCGTCTTGAGCATTCGCTTGACCGTAGACGAATAAACATGCACCGCCTGGTCATGTAGCTCATGCCAATCGTTTTCATACGCTACAAAAAATTCATCGTCTAGAATGATGGATACATTAGTCATATCCAACGTAGCCGGGAAGTTGAAATCCTTCTCTTTGAGGGCACGTACCTCTGCGGGCCAATCCTTAACGCGAATAAACTTAATAGCATCAGGATGGGACCACTTAAGGCCAGCCCAAATAGCAGAACGACGACTACCACCCTGCATGATGTGTCGTCCACACTCGTTAACCATTTCCATCAACGAGATAGGGCCAGAGGCAAACCCACCGGTACGCTTAATCGGCGCACCTTCCTCGCGTACATCAGAATAGTCTATACCGATACCGGCACCCGTCATCAATGCCATAGATGCCCGGTACAGTAGGTCTGACCATTCCTCGCGGGAGTCGCCAGCCTTTAACAACAAACAGTTCTGCGTCTGGTGTAGGTCACGACCTGAGGCGTACAGGTAACGACCACCCGGCATGAACTGCCTGTTCGTAATAAGATTCAATACTCGCTGATACTCAGGAGTTGTATGGTCATAATCCAGGGCACCCAAAACATGCTTAGTAACACGCTCTGCTGTGTCCTCCCACGACTCCACTGGATTGCCGTTTTCGTCCTTCCAAGCGTACTTCTGTTCGTAAATAGATGATGCGAATGGACTCATGTCTACTTCCCGTAGTTCCTTGACTGTTACGGGAAGTGAGTCCCTCTCTGCTAGTGCCACTGTCGGTTGCATTCCCTTTGTGTTTTAGTCCGTAGACCTTACACGTCGCCCCGGATACGCATGAAGTGGCAAGCCAGCCATCCAACCTGGGCGTCTGATATCGCGCGCCCACTGGAGCCTTAAGGGTTAACAGGAGAAAGAAAAAGACCCTCTGCTCATATATAAATTTTGTAATGAACCTACTACTAGACAACCCACAGCTTTGGGTTCTTCTAATTGGAAGTATTGTACCATTAGGAGGGTATCTTCTTAACAAGGTAGGTCCGTGGGTGGACGAAAGTACAAAAGCTTTTGTTCAGGTACTATTAGCGGCAGTAGCTGCTGCTCTATACACGGCTCTTGATACGGATGTATTTGGTTGGAATGACGACACACTACAGTTAGTCCTAACTGGTATAGTTTCTATGTTAGCAGCCCATAAGCTACTATGGAAGCCTGCTAGGGTAAATGAACGTCTTGGAGCTATAGAGGACGTACCTGAGGGTAAGTAACCCAGCGCGCAGGCGAGTAAACGTGCGAGGCCCGCTCTAATCGGCGGGTCTTGCTCGTTCTAGGCAACATTTCCTTGGACCTGGGCGTTTGAAATCATGAACGGATGACCCAAATCGTTGCTCGCCAACAGTGCCGCTCACTTGACGGCTGGTATCCTTACAAGGCTCAGTCCTCAGCCGATGAGGACGCACATTACGTTGTCCATGTGAACCCTTGGGCTAATCGTAGTGAACAACATGTATGTGAATGTAAGGGTTACCAGTATCGTGGCCGCTGTCGGCATCAAAAGGAAGCTCACCTAGATCATTGCGGCTGGAATGAAGTGGATAGTGAGATTCAACAGACTCCTGAGGAAGCAAAGAATCGTATCTGTCCTGAGTGTGGTGGTCCAACCCACTATGCAATGTGGGAAGTAGATGAATGAAGAGACTAAACAACTAGGTGAGGCGTACCGTCAGTGGAAAGATGCTGAGAAATCTAAGAACGTGGCTAGAGACAAGTTCTTCCGGGCGGTCACTGAGGAATTGGAGCAGGAGATTCCGCCACAGGTGGTTGAGCGCGTCGAAGCCAGCGATGATGAGCAGGCGTTACGTATTGCTCAGCGTCGGTTTGTTCGTCACCGCGTTGTTGATGTGGCTCGCGTTAGTGATACGGAATACAACGTTATCCTAGAGGAAGATGCAAGCCTCCGTCCGTATTCTTATATTAACCGGGATGATGGAACAGTATACCGACGCATCATATCTGAGGGAACGCCGATTCTTGATGATGAGGCATTACGCGATGAGTCACCCGAGCTTTGGGAGGCTATCACTGAGGAAGTGGTTGAAAGGAAACTCAAACCCTTGGATAAGCTAACCCCTGAGGAAACAGAGGCGTTGCGGCCCTACATAGCCATGCCCAAGCCACAGGTAAAGTTAGGTGCCCCCCGAAAGGCTACGCAAGAGGAACTAGATGGAGCAGAAGAGTAAGTTCGTTGCTGGTATCACTTGTGGAAGGCTCAGATTCCGGGAGCCAATTATTTCTATACCAGCAGACGAGATTGAGCAATTGATATGCGAACTACAACAGACCCAAAAAACTTCCGATTCCACTTCACGGTAACGGACCTTGCACGATTTCTCGGTAAATCTCCCGTCACGCTTCGGCATTGGGAACGGCAAGGTCTTGTGGTATTTCCAAGGGACACAAACGGGGACCGTAAGCTGTCAACTCAAGATGTTAGATATATGGCACGAATTGCCGCGAACCTGGGTCGTATCACAGAGGAACGTAAGAACTTGGTTGAAGCAACCATCACAATGTTGCAGTTAGTTGAACAGGAGAATGATGATAAAGGTAGCATTATTGGGAGCGCCGTCGTCGGGCAAAACGGACACGGCACAGGACATTAGTAATGGATTGCACGACCGCACCGTCAGCATATGCGACGAGTACGTTGCCGACATTGAAGAACGCTCAGACAATACTCTCGGACACTTTGCCACTTATCTGGGAAACCTACAGGTGGGCATCGGACGTTGGGAACGCGAGCGTCAATTGGTACGCGACTTCAAGCCTGACATTCTTATCACTTGCGGAACCGTGGTGGAGACTGTCGTCTACGAAGCGCTGAACGCGCTCACGATGGCAAGCCTCAATGGCGACTCTCTCACGCTCCGCGAGGTACAGAATAACAAGCGCGCGTCGGTAACCCTGACCGCGTTGAGTATCATAGCCCATGACACCTGGGACTATGACTATGCGTATTATCTACCGTTAGTAGACTGTGATGACCAACGTCATCAGGCAGTAGATAAACACATTCTAGAATCAGCAAGCGCTCTGGAAGTACCAGTCAAGCAAGTAGACCAGGCAGCAGTAGCTACCATAGTACAGGATATTATCGCGCATGAGCAAGCTGAAACTCCCGCATCTGACCAGTAGCCAGTTTGCGGAGATAGAACAGCGAGCGAGGCTGTCGGGTATTCACCCGGATACGTGCCCAACGTGCGGGTCAGTCGCAGACGAGTGGGGCGAGCGCGAAAACGGAGTTTTCACGTTCAATGATGTCACTCAAAAGTGCGACTGTCAAGACCAGATCATGCTTCGTAAGCATTATCTACTGGCGAACATACCCGATCAGTACATGCGCCTGGATTGGGAGCGAGACTATAAGGGCGATGCTAATGCGAAGATCGCCGTGGATAGTTTCCTATCCAACTGGCCTCAGTACAAGCTGTACGGTATGGGCCTAGAGCTAGGTGGCCCACTCGGCGTAGGTAAGACGTTCGCCGCCACAACTATAGCGCGCGAGTTGGTAAAGCGTGGTGAAGATGTTTTCTTCTTACCTTTCAACCAGATGCTTTACGCGATACGACACGACGAACGAGCCGTACTAGCCAGGATGAATGAGTCGAATGTTCTGGTATTGGATGAGATTCAGGCTCCACCCAACGATTCACTACGGAACGTGATGGAAAACCATTTTGAATCAGTCGTTCGAAATCGGACAAACTACAATGGGGTAACCATTTTGACAACAAATCTTTCCGAGAAGGATATGCAGGTCCATTACTCCCGTTCATACAGTCTATTAGCGGCGAAAGAAGTGCGGGTTGAAATATCTGGTGATGATGTGCGGAAGCGTGCAATAGGACAAGAGAATCTTGCTCGACTACTGAGCGGTCAACAGGCCCCGATTTCATGACTGTTCTAGACCTTGATTTGGAGTTGATGTTCCATCTTACGGACCCAGCGTCGTGGCAGGTCATCCGTGATGAGCATTTTAATCCCGTACTGCTTGAAGATAATCTCGTTGCATCGGTCTATGAATTCTGCCGTACTCATTTCAATGAACAGGGGGCCTTGCCGAATGCGCTCGTCATCGAGGAAGAATTTAAGAGTCACGGTGTAACTCTTGAGCCATCCAAGGTGGCTATTGGGGATTTGATTCAACGCCTGCGCAATCGCTACGCTACTAATCAGGGTAGACATGCCATCTTGGATATTACGAACAAGACGATCAATGACCCAACTCAACTCGCTAAGGCTATGTTGGAGGAAGGGAATCGCCTCCACCGATTGCTTACCCCACGGGGTAAGGCGTTCAACGCCGATGACTACGGCAAAGCCATAGAACGCTATCACAAAAGTGTCGTGGCTGGGCGAGGACCATCGTTGGGGTTCGTTGAACTGGACGATTACTTCTACGGACAACGTGGCCTCACATTCATGGTGGGTGCGCCTAAGTCATTCAAGTCGTGGTTCACCGTGAAGGCTGTATTAGAGAATGTCAAGAACGGTGGCAGCCCATACCTCTATAGCCTTGAGCTACCGGCTGAGGAAACGGATATGCGGCTGCGGTGTCTCGCGGCAGATGTACCTTACTGGAAGTACCTACAGCATCAGCTAGACAAGCAAGACATTCAGGCTATTGAGGATCACTCAGAGATACTAGCAGGCTTCGGCAACGTCACTATTGATAAGCCACAACAGGGTGACCGCTCCGTTGACAGTATCGTTGGCCGTGCCCGTGATGCTGGTGCTGACTGTATCTTTGTCGATCAGTTGCAGTATGTTGAAAACCGCAAGGGGATCGCTGTTGGTGCGACTAATGACACCAAAGATTATTTCGAAGTCATCAATGACCTCAGAGATTTCTCCGACGATGGTCCCATCTGGTGTGTCCATCAGTTCAATCGCTCCGTCCTGAACTCTGACTCGATGCCCGAAATGCAGCAGATCAAGGGGTCTGCCGCCGTGGAGGAATGCTCAACTCTAGCACTTGGCCTCTGGTCTAACAAGGAAATGCGCAAATCGAATCTCCTGCACCTAGGAGTGCTTACCGCTCGCAACTTTGGATACAAGACCTGGGAGGCTCAGGTTAGAATGCGTACTGGTTGTAACATCAATGTCATTGGCGAGGTAACAGAATGATCTACGGCGACTCAATAGAACTAATGCGTATGATGGACGTAGGTAGTGTGGACTTTGTGTTAGCTGATCCACCATACAGTGACCATGAAACTATTGACCTGGGTATCTACTATGCCCGCGCCATCTGTAAGGGACCATCACTGTTCTTTATGTATCCTGAGGACTTGTGTCGCCTAGAGGAACCACCCGATCAGGTCATCCACTGGATCAAGCCACCTAGTACCAAGAATACAGTGCGTAGATACTCACGCTTTGTTGAGGCTATCGCATGTTATGACCTAGATCAGAGTCCGTTCAATCAGGACACGCATTGGACGACCCGGACGGGTGTATTCAATGACAGCTTCGCTGCCAAGCAAGTCCATCCTTTTGAGAAGCCAGCCAGCCTACTTGAAAAACTGCTGGTTGTCCACTCTAAGCCAGGGGACTTGGTTCTCGATCCTTTTGCCGGATCCGGTTCGGTCGAAAAGGTCTGTAATCGCATCGGTCGTAAATGTCTATCCATTGAAATCAAACCATGAGCCAGTACGTAGTATTCCATCCGTATGGCACCGTTGATCTAGAGGCTTCGCATGCCTCAGATTTATCAGTGGTCAACGCTGCCCGCGTATCTTTTGCCAAACACAGCCGTTTCTACTCGGACACCGACGCTAGGGTCCTACGGTTCTTGATGAAGGAAAAGCACGGTACGCCCTTTGAGCATAATTATTTCAGATGGCGTGTACGTGCGCCTATGATTGTTTTCTGGGAGTGGGTACGGCATCGTATGGCCTCCTACAACGTGGAATCAGCACGGTATGTGGAAATGCGTCCGCACTTTTACTATCCAGATGAGGCGCGTATTCAAAAGGGCAGGCCAGGAGACTACTGGTTTGAGTCAGGGACAGGAGAGCAGACCAAATGGTTACAGAAGGAACTATCAGAGCATTCGCAACAGGGGTTCGACCTCTACCTAGAAGCAATCGACCGGGGAATTGCCAAAGAGCAGGCCCGTCTGTTCGTGCCTCCAAATCTCTACGTAGAATTTTATTTCTCCTGCAATGCCCGCAGCCTCATGAACTTCCTATCCCTGCGTAATGATACTCACGCTATGTTTGAGATACGTAAGTATGCTATTGCTCTAGAGTATCTATGGGGTGAGGTAATGCCAGACACTAAGAAGGCATTCGTAGAACATGGTCGCATCGCACCTTAAATGGGATGACATATACCCTCGTATAGATTGGGAGAAACTATACGATGAACTTGGATGGGAGCCAATCTACACCCGAGGGGACGAAGATAAGGGGTACTGTCTCATGCCCCAAAACCATACCCACGGAGACTCCACGGGAAAACTGGCTATCAACCGAGCGAAAGGACTCTACAATTGTTGGGTATGTGGTGGAGGCACTGTGGTACAGCTTGTCAGTGCTGTACGTTCTCTATCTGCTCAAGATAGTTTGAAGTACCTTTCACAGTTTGTTGATTCAAGCACTAAAGAGTCAACAGATGAATTCACGACTCGCGTCGCAAGACTATTGGCGAAGGAAACGGAATCACCACGCCGCGTGTCGCCGCCGGTATTCAACCCTAACGTACTCAAAGACTGGCAAACGCCCCATGAGTGGTTTGATTCCCGACATATTCGTGATGGAGTACGTCAAAGTTTCCAAGCGGGGTTTGACCCTGTGGCTAGACGGTACTCCCCGGAACACGGAACATATGAAGGTCCGGGAATCATACTTCCCCATTTTTGGGGTGGCTCATTGGTTGGATGGCAAACTAGATGGCTGGACGGTAAGCCCAAGTGGCTCCCTAAGTACACGAACACTACTGATTTTCCACGCGAGACAACTTTATGGGGATACGATAGTGCAGCAACATCTGAACATGCGCCGATTGTTGTGGAGTCCGTCCCAACAGCCCTCTACCTAATCTCCGAGGGTCACCCGGCAATTGCGACGTTCGGAGCGCAGATCACAGAGGCCCAACTGCGCCATTTGAGACAATTTCAACAGGGCGTAATTCTCGCCCCGGACAACGACTCTGCTGGTAGAAAGTGGCTTGTTACGACCACTAAATACTTGGAGAGATTTATTCCCGTCAACAGCGTAGGCCCCGTCGAAGGTGATGGCGCGGACCTAGGTGACTTAGAACCAACTCAATTACAATGGCATTTAGAAAATACCAAAAGGTAGAAGAACACAAGGTCGTGAGTCCTCAGGGCCACGACGCAATTACGGACGAACTCCGTAAAACCGGCAAGACAAGCATGTCGGAAATGACGCCTGCTGAAAAGCAGGAGGCGATCAAGCGTCTGGACGAAGATGTTTAGGTATATTGCAGGCATTTTCGCAACTGGACAGGCTCAAGAAGTCTGGGTCGTGGAGTCCAATCTCCGGGTCGGCAGCTTTGCCACCGGACAAGCGGTCAACCTGGCCGTTCTGTAGTCTTTAGACATACGCAAAACACAAGCTGCCAAGCAGCTTTACAAGCACATGGAGAATTACATGCCCGAGTTTAGGCGTGGTATTGCAGGTATGCAGTCGAACAACGGTTCCGGGGGCAAGCAGTTCCCGGCCTTCTGCCCAGAAATCAGGTGGCAGAATGACCGTGAAGAGAAGTTCATCCTATTTCTCAACACGATTGATGACATTCCAACCGTCGAGCTTCACACATTCATCCCGGTTGGAACTACTAAGAGCGGCAAGACAAAGTACGACCAGTTTATCTCCCGTCGTGATCCGGCAATTGGAGAGTCTGCTGATGATTTGTCAGACCGTTTGGGTCGTAAAGCTGTGGCTAGGGCTTTAGCAGTCGCAGTTGAACTAGAGCCTAAGTACAAGATGGTCAACGGTAAGCGCCGTCCGACTGGCTTTGAGGTAAAGACTGAAACCTTTACCCGTAAGACCGAGGAAGGTGGCACTGAGGACGTTGAGGCTCCGCTCGTCGGCCTGGTAGTACAGTCGCCGTACAATTTCTACGGCTGGCTTGGCTCATTCAGTGAGTCCACTGGAACCATTGAGGACACTCCGTTCCAGATCATCCGTCGTGGTAAGGATGCAAAGACCACGTACGATTTCATGCCGTTCCTTGACCAAGAGGTTGACTTTACTAACCTCATTAGCCTCGTCAAGAATGTTAGTTACCTCCGTGGTGAGGTAGATGACCTTCCTTCTGACGACAAGGAAGCGGCTCTCCGTATTGGTGAAGTAATGCTAGAGAAGCGTCTATCAGAACTTACCGATAAGGACCGCTACACGGAATTGGTCACTCCTATTCAGGAGATTGAAGATCGGTTCGGTGGTAGCGGCGGTCAGACTAGGATTGAACCTAAGGCTGACGCACAGGCAATGGTCACCCCGACCAATGGTACGACTAACGGCTCAGATAAGTTTGAGCAGCTAAGAAAGATGCACGAAGGGGTCTAATGTATACAGTTGACACTGAGTCTGTCGAGTATGCCTTCGACCATCTGATGAATGTTGCTCAGATTCACGCTGACAACGATTCTATGGCAGAGATTGCCAGCGCCCTTAAGCTAGTACATCAGGGCCTTGGCATGACTGAGGAAGCTACTGATGCGGTCTTTACGGGCATTGCGAAAATGTCTCCCGAACTAGACAAAGCATCGTGGATGGTACTTGGTGTCATCATCGGGTTAGCGGCAGCACAACATGGCGCTGAATCCGAGTAGTGGACTCTTAGTCTACACAGACGGCGCTTATAGCGCACGGGGACCAGGCGGTTGGAGTTGGGTAGCGGTAGATGCTTTTGGCGGGGAGCAATTCTCGTCAGGGCATATACCGCCCCCGACTACCAATAACCGTGCTGAACTTGTGGCTGTATACGCAGCCCTTGATGACTTACATGCCAAGTATGGGCCAGTTGAATTAGAGATAGTAAGCGACAGTATCTATGTCGTCAAAGGTGCAACCTATCCAGAGCGTGCGCGCAACGTCAATCGTGACCTATGGGATAGAGTTGACCGGGGCATAGAGAAACATGCTTACGTCCAATTCAGGCACATACCAGGCCATGTGGGAGTGAAGTACAACGAACTGGCAGATACCCTGGCAGTTGAAGCAAAGAGGAAATCAACCTATGTCTATTAGTACGACTACAAAGAAGGAAGCAGTATACAATTACCTGCGTAAGAACCGCAGGTACATTCCCGGCCCCGAGATTGAGGCGGCTGGTGGTCTACGTAGGCTCCGTGAGCTACGTTCTGAGGGCAAGAATATTGTCTCTCGTAAGAACCCTAAGACTGGTGCCTGGGAGTACCGTCTACAGGGTAAGTAATGCAATTCGCTCCACTACACAATCACTCAGAATACTCCGCACTAGACGGGTTCTCTACCTGTGAGGAAATAGCGGAGCGATGCGTTGAATTGGGGTGTCCCTGCTGCGGTATCACAGATCACGGTACTGTGGCAGGGCACCTTGAATTCGCTAAGGCCCTAGCTAAGAGGGATATCAAGCCTATCTTTGGTACAGAATTGTACCACGGAGTCAAGCCCAAAGGTTACAAGGGCTGGACTCGGAACGAGCGTGACCAGGCGCACCTAGTTGTGGGTGCCATGACGAATGAGGGCCTACGTAACCTATGGCGACTGAATGATATCGCCAGTCAGAACTTTCGATACGTAGGGAGGGTGACGTGGGATGATCTTGAGGGCTATTCAGACGGTCTTTTTTGCACTACAGCTTGCATCGCTAGTCTCGTATCTAGTGAGTTGCTTGCCGGACACTCGGAGTCTCTAAATAAGTACGTAGAGATATTCAAGGATAATCTCTACGTTGAGTTACACACCTATCCCAGCCCTGACCAAGAGCAGATCAACCTGGCTCTTTGTCAAATTGCAACGGAACGTGGACTCCCCGTAGTATACGCTAACGATGCCCACTTTGCCTACCCCGGGCAGTATGCGCAGCACGATGCTTATGTTGCCATGCAGACCGGGGAATCCATTGACACTCCGATCAATGACCGTAAGATGTGGCATCCCTTTGCGTTGTATATGATGGACGAAACGGAGATTCGCAACCATTTACATTACCTGCCTGACTCTGTAGTTGATGAGGCGTTGTCAAATACCGTCGCGCTCGGCAGCCGCTGTAATGTCAGCCTCCCATCTATCAAGCCACATCTCCCTATCTTCATCCCCAAGCATTGCGAATTCGTCCCCGAACATCATCGTGAGGACAATGCGAGCAAGCTCTTTATCGACCTTGTTGAGAATGGCCTCAAGGATCGCTACGGAGAGGACGCCGGGGATGAGGTATGGCAGCGCGCGAATAAGGAAATGGAGGCTTTCTTTGCAGGAGGGCTTCATCACTATTTCTTACAAGCGTGGGACTTCTGTCAGTTCTGTGATGCAAATGGCATAGAACGGGGTCCGGGTCGTGGATCGGCGGCGGGAGCGCTTGTTTCTTACGCGCTTGGTATTACGGACGTTGACCCACTTCGTTACCAACTCTCTTTCGAGAGGTTTTGGAACGCTGGTCGAGCTAAAGGCTTCCCCGATATAGACAATGATTTCCCCGTTTATGAGCGTGAGAGGATTAAGGAGTACCTCACTCGTAGGTGGGGCGGCGACAACGTACGCAGCATAGGCACGGTGACCCGGCTGAAACCGAAAGCTGCCCTTGATAAGACTTACAGGGTATTTGGCGTCGAGTTTCAAGAGAAAGAATCCATCAAAAAGATTGTCAACACTGTACCTGACCTCAACATTCTCGGTGCTGATTCGGTGGGCTGGAAAGATGACGGTGGCGGTAAGACGATCTACGTGTGGTCACATGTCGGTCGGCAGATAAAGCAGTACGTTGAGCAGCGTCCACCTGATCGTCAAACTGTCCTGTGGAAGTGGCTTGATTTCGTGGAGGCTGTGTGTTCCCGTGTTTCAGGATACGGCGTACATGCCTCAGGAGTCGTTGTGTCCGATGTGCCATTGAGTGATGAGTTGCCTAGTTTCTGGTCAGCTACAGGTAACACTCAGGCGACGATGTTCCCGATGGCCGACGTGGATAAGCGCGGATTCATCAAGCAGGACATTCTTGGCCTGCGGAATCTAGACACTCTACAGGAGTGGAAGCGCCTCGTCAAGCTGAACCACGGCATTGATATCAAGTGGTCAGGATTAGAGGCTAAGCAGCACCCACTTGAGATGTGGGAAATGCTGGACAAGGGACTCACCACGGGTGTGTTCCAAATTGAGACTAGTCCACCTGTGAGAAAGCTGACCATGGAATTCAAGCCACGCTCAGTCGAGGACTTGTCAGTTATTGTGGCCTTGAACCGTCCCGGCCCACTACGTAGTGGTACGGGTGAAAGGTTCGTAGCCCGCCGTAATGGCCTAGAGCCGATCCAATACGACCACCCCTTTCTTGAGGATATCCTAGATGAAACTTATGGACTGTTTCTATATCAGGAGCAGGTCATCGCGCTGTTCAGTAAGCTAGGTCTATCTGAGTCTGATGCTGATGCGATCCGTAAGGTACTAGGCAAGAAGAATAATGAGGATTGGCAAGCGGTCAAGAATGGTGAAGGGGAGTGGCAAGATAAGGGCTTTTTCGATCTTGCTCGCCGTGTTATGGATGAGGGTTCTGCGCAGGTTATATGGAACCGCCTTGAGGAATTCGCTAAGTACAGCTTCAACAAGTCGCACTCCATCGCTTATGCAACGATTGCGTTTCGTACGCTCTATGCGAAGTATTACGCGCCAACAGAATTCATCATGGCATGTATACGAACCAATAACGAAGATGCAGCTTTATACGTGGCTGAGGGACGACGCATCGGAGTGCCAGTATTGCCTCCGGATATTAGAAAATCCGGTGCTGAGGTTGGCGTTACCGATGGAGCTATCTACTATGGACTCGCAAACGTTAAGGGTGTGGGCCTATCATCTGCACGGTATCTCTCCCAACTTGTCAAAACACATTCATGCTTTACGCCCGCCGACGTTGAAACGGCGTTAGAGGTAGAAGATGCGGCGTGGCGAAAGAGAAAAGAGGCTCATCAGGCTAATAATGTCACAGCCTTCCGCGAGCGCTCACCCCGTAGCCAGTGTCGATCCAATATCATTGAGGCCCTTGAGAGAGTTGGGGCCTTTGACAATTACAAAGAAAGAACTGTATCTCTGGCTGAACAGCAAGCCGCCGAGACTGAACTCTTGGGCATTGTTCTTAGCGACAACACTCAGGAAGCGCTAGATAGAAACTCCGATCTGGTAGAAGAATGTGACGATTACCAGAAGTTTATTGATTCTATC
>Ga0070689_100001253_pt1 | contig 16163 bp, 17 predicted proteins | sample KBSS23HmetaG_FD_64669 | JGI IMG/M metagenome (GOLD analysis project Ga0070689, IMG submission 64669) | Switchgrass rhizosphere microbial communities from Kellogg Biological Station, Michigan, USA - KBS S2-3H metaG | ecosystem: Host-associated > Plants > Roots > Rhizosphere ...
CCGGGCGCCTCTAGTTCTGGTAGCCGATCGCGGTCTCGCCGCGCTGCGCGGCCGCCACGAGCACGGTGTGGAAATCCACGGTGCTGCCGAGCCTGATGTAGTCGGTCATGGGACGAATGTATATCTCACTGCCCGCGGAGCTGAATAGGACCTTGAAGACGCGCCCGCGGTTCTTGTTCTCCGACAGCTGCGACATCATCAGGCTCACCCTTGTCGCTGACTAACTTCCATGACAGTTTCGATCAGTCCGCCGGGCGATTCGCGGCCGGCACGATGGCTATGGATTCCGTATTGGGATCGAAGACGATGTGCGCCTCGCGGCGTTCGAGCTGCTGGCGCACCTGCAAGACCTTGGTTTCAAAGGAGACATCGCGTTCGCCATAGTCCGTGCCCTCGCGCAGCACGTACGACTCGATGACGCCGGTCAACGCATCCGGCGACAGCTGCGTATGCGGCACGACGATGGGAGGCAGCGGTCTGGAATCCGGATCGTTCAAGTCGAGTATTTCCTGACCAGCCAGGCGGCACCGGTGAGCGAGCTGGACACGGCGAGCATGATCCACTCGACGCGCAGTTCGGGGTTGGCGATCACGCGCGGCAGGTGCAGCAGCACGACGAAACACGCCATCATGAAGGTGGTGAGCGTCGCCGCCAGGCGGGCCTGCACCCCGCTCAGCAGGGCGAGACCCGCCGCCAGGTAGCCGGCGCCGGTGGCCGCCGCCCAGAAATGCGTGTTGGGAGGAATCCAGGCCGGGACGAAACTCGCGGTGCCATCCAGGTAGTGAAAGTGCACGGCGCCGAACGTGAGCGCGAAAACTCCCGCCATCAGCCGCGCCCATTTGCGCAGGGTATCGGCGCGCGCGGGTCCGGTGGACGCGTACAGGGCGGTGGCACCGCAGGTCAGGAAGCCGATCTCGGCGATGCCGTTCCATTCGATCAGCACGCCGGGATTGCCCGCCACCTTCCAGCCGTGCAGCACCACGGTCCAGAAACCGTAGTTGAGTGCCAGCAACAGCGCAGCTTTCTGCTCCCACTTGCGCAGCAGCAACCCGACGCCACCCGCGATCAGCAGCGCGCCGCTGAGATAGGCGAGTGGCGCGCGCAGCGGGACACCGTCGGCCACGGGCTGCCATTGCATGGCGAAATCGCCGGACCAGCAGATGATGACGCCTAACAGGATGGCGCCGAGCGCGTACAGCGCGGAGTTGAAGTTCATGTGATGCCTCGCGGTGGATAGGAGCCGGACCCCGTCACTTTAACCACCAGCGGATGATCAGGCTAACTACACCAAGCACGGACACGCTCGCGGCCCAGATCAGGGCCATCCAGCCGAGTCGGCGCGGCAACGACGATTCCTGGTTCAATGGTAGCCCTCGTGTGCCACCTTGCCCCTGAACACCCAGTACGACCACGCCGTGTACGCCAGGATCAGCGGCACGAGCACCGCGGCGCCCACCAGCATGAAGCCCTGGCTCGAGGCGGGCGCGGCCGCCATGTCGAGCGTGATGCTGTTCGGCACGAGGTAGGGATACATGCTGATGCCGAGACCCACGAACGCCAGCCCGAAGACCGCGATGGTCAACACGAACGGCGCGAGCTCGTGGTTGGGGCGCAGGCTGCGCGCGAAGCGCCAGGTGAGGATCGCGATCACCAACGGCACCTGCGCCGTGAACAACACGCGCGGCATGCTGAACCAGCGCTGGAAATACTGGTTGCCGAGGAACGGCGTCGCGAGACTGACGGCCACGATGGCGAGCAGCGTCAGCGGCGCCAGCACGCGAATCAGGCGGCGCGCGCGCACCTGCGTCCCGCCGTCGGTCTTCCAGTTCAGCCAGCAGGCGCCTAACAAGGCGTAACCCGTGACGACGCTGGCGCCGGTCAGCACGCTGAACGGCGTGAGCCAGTCCCACCAGCCGCCGGCGTAGGCCCGCCCCTCCACCTGCACGCCCTGCAATAACGCGCCGAGCATGATTCCCTGGGTCAACGCGGCCAGGAAGGAACCGCCGGTGAAGGCGAAATCCCAGAAGGCACGGTGCCCTGGATCACGCCAGCGGAATTCGAACGCCACGCCGCGGAACACCAGGGCCAGCAGCATCGCGATCAATGGCGCGTACAACGCCGACATGATGATCGAGTACGCGAGCGGAAAGGCCGCCAGCAGGCCGCCGCCGCCGAGCACCAGCCAGGTCTCGTTGCCGTCCCAAACCGGCGCGATGGAATTCATGGCGGTGTCGCGCTGGCGGCCGACCTGCATCGTGGAGAACAGGATGCCGATACCGAGATCGAAGCCGTCCATGACCACGTACATGAAGACGGCGAACGCCAGGATGCCGCCCCAGATGATCGTCAGCACCGGATCAGCCATGAGTCGTCTCCGCACGGCCACCTGCGAGCGCCTGCGCGGGCGTGATGCCCGCGGCGTGCGCCGGTGCATTGGCGGGTTCGGGCTCGTGTGGTTGCGGCGCGCGTGACATGAGCTTCAGCAGGTATCCGCTGCCCAGTCCAAAGACGGCGAAGTACACGATCACGAACGCCACCAGCGACGCGCCGACCGCCGGGGCCGCGAGCGGCGAGGCGGACTCCGCGGTCCGCAACAGACCATAGACGGTGAACGGCTGGCGGCCCACTTCGGTGGTGATCCAGCCGGCGATGACGGCGATGAAGCCGGCCGGTCCCATGAGTACGGCGAAGCGTTTCAGCCAGCGCCAGTCGTACAACCTGCCCCTGAGCCGCGCCAGCAGGCTGCACGCGCCGAGCGCGAGCATGAGGAATCCGAGCCCGACCATGACGCGGAACGACCAGAAGATGACCTTCGCCTGCGGACGGTTTTCGGGCGCGATGGTGTCGAGACCCGCGATGGGCGCGTCGAGATCGTGCTTCAGGATCAGCGAGCCGAGCCGCGGGATCTCGATGGCGTGCTCCATTCGCTGCTCCTCGTCGTTCGGGATGCCAAACAGGATCAGCGGTGCGCCCTTCTCGTGGCTCTGGTAGTGGCCTTCCATGGCCATGATCTTGGCCGGCTGGTGCTCGAGGGTATTCAGTCCGTGCTGGTCGCCGACGAAAATCTGTACCGGCGCGACCAGCGCCGCCATCCACATCGCCATCGAGAACATCTTGCGGGCGTGTTCGTGCTTCGAGTCACGCAACAGGTGCCACGCCCCGGCGGCGCCAACCGCGAGCGCCGTCGTGAGGTATGCGGCGATGACGGTGTGCACCAGCCGGTATGGAAAGCTCGGGTTGAAGATGATGGGCAACCAGCCCGCCGCGGGCACGAACTGGCCGGCAGAGTTCGTGGAGAATCCCGCCGGCGTCTGCATCCAGCTGTTCACGCTCAGGATCCAGAACGCGGAAATGAAGGTGCCGACGGCGACCATCAGCGTGGCGAAGAAGTGCAGGCGCTTGCCCACCTTCTTCATGCCGAACAACATCACGCCGAGAAAACCGGCCTCGAGGAAGAACGCGGTGAGCACCTCGTAGGCCATCAGCGGCCCGACCACCGGGCCCGCGCGATCCGAGAACACCGCCCAGTTGGTGCCGAACTGGTACGACATCACGATGCCTGACACCACGCCCATGGCGAATACCACGGCGAAAATCTTCAACCAGTACTTGTACAGATCGACGTAGACGGCCTTGCCCGTCTTCAGCCACAAGCCTTCCAGCACCGCGAGGAAACTCGCGAGCCCGATGGAGAACGACGGAAAGATGAAATGGAAACTGATCGTGAATCCGAACTGGATTCGCGCAAGGAATAGCGCATCGGCGTCGTGAAACATGCGCGCATTTTACGCAAATCGACCAGCCCAAGCCTCGCTGGGTTGGATTGAGTTTCTTTTCTGCGCCGACGGATTGCCGCCCCGGTGGGGCGCATACTGCCTCGCAAATCAAATACTCACGAACTCCAAGGACTCATGAAAAACCTCATCGACGCCGCGACCCAGGTCGGCAACTTCCATATCCTGTTGAGCGCATTCAAGGCGGCGTCGCTGATCGACATGCTGCGCTCACCCGGCCAATACACCGTATTCGCGCCCACCGATGCGGCGTTCAAACGCCTGCCGGCGGGTTCGCTCGATGCCCTGTTCAAGGATTCGCGCTCGCTCAAGCCGTTCCTGAGCAATCACATCTTGTGTGGCGTGAAAGCTGCCAACGACATTCTGCCCGGTGAACTGCAGCCGCTCGCAGGCAGGACGCTGCGCGCCTCGCTGGTAGGCAGCGCCATCATGATCAACGGTGCGCAAATCGTGCAGGCGGATATCCGCGCCAACAACGGCGTCATCCACGCGATCGACGATGTGCTGTTGCCGCTGAACCCGATCCTGGCCTCGGTGGCGTAACTACGCGCGCGCCTTCGGCTGTCTTCTAAGCACGCGCCTTCGGCTGTCGTCTATGAACGCGCCTTCGGCTGTCGTCTATGAACGCGCCTTCGGCTGTCGTCTATGAACGCGCCTTCGGCGCGATGTTCGCATTCAGCCGGAACAGGTTGCCAGGGTCGTACTTCGCCTTCACTTCGGCCAGCCGCGCGAAGTTGCCGCCATAGGTGGTGCTCAGGCGCGCCTGATCCTCGGCGTTGAATTCGTTCACGTAGAAGCCGTGCGTATGCGGCTCGAGCCTTGCCCACGCACTCTTGATCCAGGCCGCGACCGCATCGTTCTGCGCTGGATCGTCCCAGCGCGTGTACACGAAGGCGTTGTGGTCGGCGGCGCGCTGCGCGAAGGCGGTGGCGTTCGGCTTGACGCGGGCGATCGCGCCGCCGCCCTGTGGCACCGACACCACCTGTACCTGCGGCAGGTTGGCGTCGGAGACGATGCCGATCATGGTGTCGATGAACGCGGGCGTGGCCTTCTGGATGAAACCCGCCTTGATGTAGTAGCGGTGGCCGTGTTCCGTGGCCACGTCGCTCGAGCTCTGCAGCGTGACGTACGGTGCCGGCCCGAGCTTGTCCAGGATGGGTTTGCGGAACTGGCGCAGCGGCGCAAGCACCTTCTCGGCCTGGTCACGCGGGCCGCTGTAGCAGATGTCGAACGAGACGAAGCGCTGGTCGTTCGGCAGCCGCACCGCCGCGACGTCGGCATTGAGCTCGTCCGGCGCCTGCTTCGCGAAGTCGAAAAAGAACTTCAGCACGTCGGCCGCGTCGTTCCAGGCGAACATCAGGTCGCCGCCAAACATGACGGGATCGACCGGGTGCAGCTGAAACTCGAATGACGTGGCGACGCCGAAGTTGCCGCCGCCGCCACGCAGGCCCCAGAACAGGTCCGGGTTCTGCTGGTTGTTGGCGTTGAGGAATTCGCCGTCCGCGGTCACCAGATCGATGCCACGCACGTTGTCACAGGACAGCCCGAAGCGGCGGCACAACCGGCCGAAGCCGCCGCCCAGCGTGAGTCCGCCCACACCGGTGTGCGACACCGTGCCTGCCGTGGTCGCGAGCCCGAGCGCCAGCGCCTCGCGATCGAGCGCGCCCAACAACGCGCCGCCCTCAACGAGGGCCACTTTGCGAAGCGGATCGATCCGCACACCGTTCATTTGCGAGAGGTCGATCATCAGGCCCTTCTCACACACCGATTGCCCGGAGAGGCTGTGCCCGCCACCGCGCACCGACACCAACAGCTGATTCGCGGCGGCGAACTTCACCGCTTCCATGACGTCCGCGGCGCCGGTGCAGCGCGCGATCAATGCCGGGTGCCGATCGAAGGCTGCGTTCCAGACGCGCCGCGCCGCGTCGTAGCCCGCGCTGTCGCGCAGCAACAGATCACCGCGCAACCGCGCGGCGAGATCCTTGACGTCGGCGCCCTTGAGGATCACCTGCTTGCCCGAATTGGTGACCGCCTCGACATCGTTCACCACGCCCGCTTCGCCGGCGGCAAACAACTTGCCGTACGGCAGCAGCGCCGCAGGGAAGGTTGCGAGGGTGGACCGAAGGAATTGCCGGCGCCGCATGACGCTCATGTTCTTCTCCCCAGTGAAAGTGTCTAACTACGCGGCAGGAGCGCGCGCAGTCGCGAGATCTCATCTTCCAGCCCGCGCACCCGTTCCAGCAGCCGCAGCGCGACCGCCAGCCCCACCATGTCGAGCTCGAGCTCGTCGCGCAGCCGTCCGGCGGTGCGCGCCACCTGCACCACCCGGGCGCTGAAGGTGTAGGTCGTGCCGCTCGTCTCGCGCACCGGGATGGCGCCGCCGTGTACCAGTTCGAGCAGTTCGGCGCGCGACAGGCCGGAGCATTCCGTCAGCTCCTCCAGGCTCACGACCTGGTGCTCGTCGAGCCACAACACTTCCGACGGTATGCTCATTTACGCTCCTCCGGAGCGATATTCATGCGCCCTCCGCGAAGTGCCGGCGCGCGGCGAAGGCGGATTCCTTGCCCAGTGATTCATACAGTTCGCGTTCGCGTGGCGAGAGATTCTCCGGCACGACCACCTGCGCGACGGCGATCAGATCGCCCGCGGCGCCCTTGGGACGCGGCAGGCCGCGGCCCGCGAGACGCAGCTTGCGTCCCGAGGAGGTCCCCGCCGGCACCTTGAGATTCACCGCGCCGGCGAGTGTTGGCACTTCCACCGCGGCGCCCAGCGCCGCTTCCCAGGGCGCGAGCGGCAGATCCACGTACAGGTCGTGCCCCGTGGCGCGATACAGGCGATGCGGCTGGAGCGAGATGTCGAGGTACAGGTCGCCGTCGCGCCCGCCGCGGAATCCCTTGCCACCCTTGCCCGGCAGCCTCAGGCGCTGGCCGTCCACCGCCCCGGGAGCGACGCGCGCCTTGATGGTATGCGGCACGCGCCGCAGCCGCCCCTGCTCGTCGTACTCGGGCATCGACAACTGCAGCTCGAGCGTCGTGCCGCGAAAAGCGTCTTCGATGCTGATCTGCACGGGGACTTCGAAATCCTGTCCCGGCATGCCGGCGCCCGCGCCGGCAAAGCCCCCGGCCCCGCGGCGCGCACCGAAGCGCGAGAACAGGTCGGAGAAGTCCACGTCTTCGAACGAAAACTGAGCATCGCCGCCGCCATGTTCGCGCGCCCATTCCGGCGGCGGGCGGAACTCCTCACCCTGCGGACGCTGGCCAAGCGCGTCGTAGGCTGCGCGCTTCTCCGGATCCTTGAGCGTCTGGTAGGCCTCGGCGACTTCCTTGAAGCGCGACTCCGCCTCCGGTTCCTTGGATACATCCGGATGATATTTCTGCGCCAATCGGCGGTAGGCCTTCTTGATCTCGTCCTGCGAGGCTCCGCGCTCGACACCCAGTGCCGCGTAGTAGTCGCTGTACTTCATTCCGCCTCAGGTCACATCCCGGGGCCCATGGCCAGAGGCTTCTGCTTGTAGCCCGCGGGGATCTCGAACATCGACGCCGGAATGGTTTCTTCGCGCCAGACCTTCACGACCGTTTCCTGGTCCTCGAGTTTGCCGCGGTCATCGTACGCACGCTGGCGCACCGGGTAACCATTGACCTTGCTCAGGGCATCGAACTCGTTCTTCATCATGCCGGCCAACATGGGGACGGAAGTCGCCATTTCTTCGAACACCTTCGCGAAATTGGCGAACACGTCCTTCAGATTTTCCTTGCCCGGCAGCGCCGAAAAGGGTGCCACGCAAATCTGCTCGTCGAGCACATTGTTGCGGGTGACATCCCAGATCTTGCAGGGACGGCCGTCGACCTTGTCGGACTTGCCGGTGTCCTTGACTTCGACGGTACTCGGTTGACCCGTGCCCATCATCGCGGGCCCCATCATCTGTTCGTACTGGGCGCGCTGCTCGGGCGGCAACTTGGCCATCTGCTCCTTGGCCTGCGCCACCATTTCCTGGATTTTCTTCGAGAGCGTCTGCATGGCGGCCTGGTCGAGCTTGATGTAGCTGCGGTCGGATTCGTCGATGACGTACATGGTGCCGTCCTTGATCAGCGACGTGTGTCCGTCGGAATCGACGAACCGGCCGGCGCCGTTTTGCACGTAGATTTTCTGCGTGGGCTCGGTGGCCCCGCTCGGAATGTCGTGTTTGGCGGTCTCGACGTAGATACCGGCGGACGCGACCTGGGCGGCCAGCAGGCCGCACGCGAACATGGCAATGCTTTTCATGATTCCCCTCGCGGAAGTGTGTGCCGACTCTAATGGGGGCAGCCCCCGTTTCCTAGCGGAAGTCATAGACTTGCGCGAATGAAGGAACGTCGCAAGCCGGTGCTGGGACGCGTCGTGCCCGGCGTGACGCCGGAAACGCAGCGGCTGCTGCGCGGCTGCTTCGCGCTCGCGCAGTCGGTGAGCGCGTCGCTCGCCGGCTGGCTCGCGTTCCTGATGTTCCAGAAGCCGCCGCGACGCGAGCTCGAACCCGCGGACGCGCCGATCATCGCGCTGGCGAGGCGCGCCACGATGCGCTGCGGCAGCGACCGCTTCACCGTTTGGCACTGGGATTGCCAGCTCGAGTCCGGGCTTGGCCCCACGGTCGTGTTGCTGCACGGCTGGGGCTCACATGCGGCGCGCTTCGCCAACTTCGTCGCGCCGCTGCGTGCCGCCGGCTTCTCGGTCATCGGCATCGACGCGCCGGCGCATGGCACCTCGCCGGGACGGTTCTCCGGCCTGCATCGCTTCCGGGACAGCCTCGCCGAAGTGCTGCGGGCCCACGAGCCGATCTACGCCGTCGTCGGTCACTCGCTGGGTGGCGGCGCGGTGCTGACGGTGCTGGCCGAAACCGCGGACCATCATCCGAAGCGGATCTGCCTGTTCGGCGTACCGTCCGACATGGACTACATCCTGGAATCTTTCGCGATGATGTTAGGCCTCAAGCCGCCGGCCCTCGCCAATCTGCGCGCGCGATTCACGGCGAAGTTCGGCCGGCCCGCGAGCGACATCGCGGCGACGGCCGCCGCGCCCAGCGTGCGCATCCCGGTGCTGGTGGTGCACGACGAAGACGACAACGTCGCGCCGATCGCGCAGGGAGCCGCGCTGGCCGCGGCCATCCCGGGCGCCGTGTTGTGGCGAACGCGGGGCTTCGGGCACAGCGGCGCGTTGCGCGACGCCGCCACGATTCAGCGCGTGGTGGAGTTCCTGCGCCTCACATGAAGCCGGGCGCCGCGCAGTGCTTCGCGATGAAATCCCAATGGCCCGGCATCTTCGCGACCGAAGTGCCGACCACGGTCTTGATGTGGTCCATGCGTCCGCGCAGTTCCTCCACGGTCAGCACGTCGACCAGCGGATCGTAGCCGCGCGGTTTCAGTCCCTGGCCGACCATGACGGCGAACCAGCTGGTGTCGTTGAACAACTCTTCGTTCTCGCGAAAGATGCGCCCGCGGCTCTCGAACAGCGCGATCTTGTCCTCGAGGTAGTCCGGGACCTTCATGTTGCGGCAATAGTCCCAGTACGGCGTGTCGTTGCGCTCGGTGGCATGGAAATGCAGCACCAGGAAATCGCGGATGCGTTCGTACTCGAAACACATCAGCCGGTTGAAGCGTGCAGCGTCGGCGGCTTCGAAGCCGCGGTCCGGGAACATGGTGAGCAGGCGCGCGATCGCCACCTGGATCAGGTAGATGCTCTGCGATTCGAGCGGCTCCATGAATCCGGCCGACAGGCCGATCGCCACGACATTGCGGTTCCAGGACTTCAGGCGCCGGCCCGCGATGAACTTGAGCATCATCGGGTCCTTGAGCGGTTTGCCCTCCAGGTTTCCGAGCAGCGTCGCCGCCGCCTCGTCGTCGCTCACGAACTTGCTCGAATACGCATAACCGTTGCCGACGCGGTGCTGCAGCGGGATGCGCCACTGCCAGCCGGCCGGCCGCGCGATGGCGCGCGTGACCGGGTGCTTGTCGCCGCCGTGTTCGCAGGGCACGGCCCACGCGCGGTCATTCAGCAGCCAGTGCGACCAGTCGTCGTAACCGGTCTTGAGATGCTGTTCGATCAGGAGTCCCCGGAAACCCGAGCAGTCGATCCACAGGTCGCCTTCGATGCGCTGGCCACCGGCCAGGGTCACCGCTTCGATGAAGCCGTTCTCGCCGTTCAGCTGCACGTCCTGGATCCGCCCCTCGATACGCTTCACGCCGAGTTTCTCGGAGTACTCGCGCAGGTAACGCGCGTACAGGCCGGCATCGAAGTGAAAGGCGTAGGCAATGGTCGACAGCGGCGAGTTGGGCGACTGGATGGGGCGCATGAAACGCGATTGCCGCGCGCCCATGACGTTGACCGAATACTCACCGGGATCGGGGGACTCGCCCAGTGAATGCATCTTCAGCCAGTACGAATGGAACGACACCCCATCCATGTTGATGCCGTAGGGACCGAACGGGTGGAGATACGTATGGCCGAGGCGCGTCCAGTCGCGGAATTCGATGGCCAGCTTGAACGTCGCGTACGTTTTGCGGACGAAGTCGTCCTCGTCCAGATCCAGCATGCGATTGAAAATGCGCATCTGCGGGATGGTGGATTCGCCGACACCGATCGTGCCGATCTCCTCGGACTCGACCAGCACGATCTCGGAATAACCGTTCTTGAGGAATTTGCCGAGTGCGGCGGCGGTCATCCAGCCGGCGGTTCCGCCGCCGACGATGACGACTTTCCGAATACGTCTATCCAAGACTCCCCCGCGCGAACAGGTCAGAAGCTGACGCGGAAGAATACCTCGGGACCGCTGGTGTCGAGATCGAACAGCATGGTCTGGTTCGCGTCGAAAATGTCCAGCTTGTACTTGAGCCGGGTGTAGCCCAGACCGACCGCCAGGTTCTTGTGCCAGCGGAACTGGATGTCGGCATGGTAGTCGGACAGGCTGCCGTCGAAATCCGCGGGATTCGCGGCGTACTGCTGACCGCGCAGGGTGAACGACCAGCGGTTGGTGATGCGCAGCGCCGCGTTCGCGGCAATGGTCGGAAAGTAGCCCACCGCATCCACGCGCTCGCGCGCTCCCGGTCCGGGCGTGCCGCCTTCGAGGTGCCCTTCGATGATGTGTGCGCCGAGGCCGACGCCGGCTTCGAAGCGTTCAAACTTCAGGAACGAATAGGTGTAGGTCAGGGTCAGCACGCGCCAGTCGAGCTTGGTGCGGAAGTCCGTGCCCGCGGGAAACAGGATCGGGCCGAAGATGGTGTCCTGCTGCAGCGGCTGCTGACCGAAACGGTTGAGCTTGAAGTAGTCGATGCGCATGTGGCTGCGCTTCGCGATGCGAATGTCGAACTCCATGCGCCCCTGGTCGATCTTGTCGTCGAGGCCGAGGTCTTCCTCGGCATCCAGCGGTGTGCCCTGGATGCCGGCGACGCCCGGGTCCAGTCGGATCTGCGTGTCGACCGCGGCGGGGAAATACGAGCCGCGCATGTAGAAGTGATCGGTGATCGGGCTCGCGAGGTCGACGGTCGGTGGCTTGAGTGCCTCGCTGGGCTTGAGCTCAGGCTCGACTTTCTGGCGCTTCGGGCCGTTGTCGACAGGCTCGTCCTTGTCCTTGCGCGCGACCGCGCAAGCTGCGTTCAACAGGCACAAAACAACGACCAGCGTGAGGCGCATCCGCCACTCCTGCCAAAACGGAAAAAAAGACCACGCAAACAGGCCGCGCAATCATCTAACAGGAGTGAGAAGCGCGCCAGCGTCGGCTTAAAGAGACGGGCCCGGTGTGACGTAGCGCACACCGGGCCAGTGGAGAATGAGAAGAGGCTATCTCTTCATCGCCTCGAAGAACTCGCTGTTGGTCTTGGTGTCCTTCATCTTGTCCAACAGGAATTCGATCGCCGCCAGCTCGTCCATCGGATGCAGCAGCTTGCGCAGGATCCACATCTTCGCCAGCTCACCCTGGTCGGTGATGAGCTCTTCCTTGCGCGTACCCGAACGATTGATGTTGAACGCCGGGAACACGCGCTTCTCGGAGACGCGCCGGTCGAGATGTATCTCGCTGTTGCCCGTGCCCTTGAACTCCTCGTAGATCACGTCGTCCATCTTGGACCCCGTGTCGATGAGAGCCGTGGCCAGGATCGTGAGGCTGCCGCCTTCCTCGATGTTGCGCGCGGCGCCGAAGAAGCGCTTCGGGCGCTGCAGGGCGTTGGCGTCCACGCCGCCGGTGAGCACCTTGCCGGAGCTCGGCACCACGGTGTTGTAGGCGCGTGCCAGGCGAGTGATCGAGTCGAGCAGGATTACGACATCCTTCTTGTGCTCCACGAGGCGCTTGGCCTTTTCGATCACCATCTCCGCGACCTGTACGTGTCGCGCGGCCGGTTCGTCGAAGGTCGATGAAACGACTTCACCCTTCACCGTGCGCTGCATCTCGGTGACTTCCTCTGGCCGCTCGTCGATCAGCAGGACGATGAGGTAGACCTCGGGATGGTTCGCCGTGATGGCGGTGGCAATGTTCTGCAACAGCATGGTCTTGCCGGCCTTGGGCGGCGAGACGATGAGTCCGCGCTGACCCTTGCCGATGGGCGAGATCAGATCGATGGCGCGGGCGGTCAAGTCCTCGGTCGAGCCGTTGCCACGCTGCAGCTTGAGCCGCTTGGTGGGATGGAACGGCGTCAGGTTCTCGAACAGCACCTTGCTGCGCGAGGAATCCGGCGAATCGAAATTGATCTCGCCGACTTTGAGCAGCGCGAAGTAGCGCTCGCCATCCTTGGGCGGACGGATCAGGCCGGAAATCGAATCTCCGGTACGCAGGCTGAAACGGCGAATCTGGCTGGGCGAGACGTAGATGTCGTCCGGTCCCGCCAGGTACGAGCCGTCGGAGGAACGCAGGAAGCCGAAGCCGTCCTGCAGGATCTCGAGCACGCCGTCGCCGTAGATGTTCTCGCCGTTACGCGAGTGCGCCTTGAGGATGCCGAAGATGATGTCCTGCTTGCGCTGGCGGGCCATGCCCTCCAGGCCCATCGACTCTGCCATCTTCACCAGTTCGTGAATCGGCTTGGCCTTGAGGGCCGTCAGATTCATCGAGCTGCGCGAGGCCTCGAGTTCTGCCTGGCTGATGATCTCGGATTGGTCTACCTCGAGCATCTCCTGCGGCTGCTCGTCCGTACGCGGCCCGCCGTTGTTACCCGGCCGATAGTTCGGATCGCGGTTGCCGTCGCGATCGCGATGTTGCCCGCCGCCGCCGCCACCATGGCGCGGTCCCTTGTTAGGCCGGTTACGGCCCTGATTACCCAAGTAGCCTCTCACAGGTGTGCATCCAGGAATGATTTGAGATCCGGCTTGCGGACCGAGCCCACCTTCTGGGCTTCAACGGTGCCGTTCTTGAACAGGATCAAGGTAGGAATGTTGCGGATGCCGAACTTTGGCGGCGTCTGCGGATTGGACTCGATATCGATCTTGGCGACGCGCAGCTTGTCTTTGTACTCGGTCGCGATCTCGTCGAGGATCGGGGCGATCATCTTGCAGGGGCCACACCACTCGGCCCAGAAGTCCAGAAGGACGGGCTTTTCGGACTTCAGCACGTCCTGGCTGAACGTTGCGTCCGTGGTGTGCACGATGTCCGGGTTACTCACGTGGAAGGACCTCCAGAGGAAACTAATAGGCGCATGGGTCTCGGGTGTCGAATTCGGGTGGGGTGTTGAGATTGGCGCTGCAGCCGGCAGGAAGCCGTGCTCAGGACGCGATCAAACGGTTAGACTGCGGCACGCAGCCGGTAAAGTTGAACCTAAGTGGTTACGGAAGCTTTGGATTTTGCGGCTTGAGGTAATCAACAGGGCCGCGTCTTGGGGGCATTTTTTAACTGGTCCGCATCCCATTTGCAAGCGCCACGGCGCCAATACATAAGTAATCGCCCATTAATGACAGAGACACACCTTTCCGAGCTCCGGTTCGATTCGCTCGATCTCGTCCCAGAAGTCGCCCGTGGCATCACTGACGCGGGTTTCGTCCGCGCCACACCCGTCCAGGCGAGTACTTTGCCGATTGCGCTTTCCGGCAAGGACGTTGCAGGACAGGCCCAGACCGGTACGGGAAAGACCGCGGCGTTTCTCGTAGCGCTGTACCAGCGCCTGCTGACGAATCCCGCGGGTCCAGGCCGCAGCGCCACCGGCATTCGCGCCCTGATTCTCGCCCCGACCCGCGAGCTGGCGGTGCAGATATTCAACGACGCCCAGGTGCTCGGCAAACATACGGGCTTGCGGATCGCGGTGGTATTTGGGGGCGTCGACTACGAAAAACAACGCAAGACGCTGCAGGACGGCATCGACGTGCTGATCGGCACGCCCGGCCGCGTCATCGACTACTTCAAGCAGCACGTGTTCGACATGCGGCATGCGCAGGCGGTGGTGCTCGACGAGGCCGACCGCATGTTCGACCTCGGCTTCATCGCCGACATCCGCTTCATCCTCCGGCGCCTGCCGAAGCCGGAAGCGCGCCAGTCCATGCTGTTCTCCGCCACGCTCTCGCACCGGGTGCTGGAACTCGCCTACGAGCACATGAACAACCCGGAACTGGTGCGCATCGAACCCGACCGCGTGACCGCCGACAAGGTGCGCCAGCTCATCTACTTCCCGGCGATGGACGAGAAGGTGCCGCTGCTGATCGGGCTGCTGCGCATGTTCGATGCCCATCGCACCATGGTGTTCGTGAACACCAAGCGCGTCGCCGAGAAACTCGAAGGCTATCTACTCGCTAACGGCTTCAAGGCACAGGCACTGTCGGGCGACGTGCCGCAGAAAAAACGCCTGCGCTTCATGCGCGAATTCCATTCGGGCGAGCTCGCCGTGCTGATCGCCACCGACGTGGCTTCGCGTGGCCTGCACATTCCCGACGTCAGCCACGTGTTCAACTACGACCTGCCGCAGGACGCCCCTGACTACGTGCACCGCATCGGCCGCACCGCGCGTGCCGGCGCCGAGGGCGACGCCATCAGCTTCGGCTGCGAGGAATACGCGGTGTCGCTGCCGGACATCGAGGACTACATCTCGCACAAGATCGAGGTGGCGCGCGTGACTCCGGAATTGCTGGCGCGCGATCTCAAACCGCCGGTGTACAAGGAATGGGATCCGGAAGACGGGCCGCGACCCATGCATCGCGGCGGCGGTCGCGGCGGCCCCCGCCGGGGTGGTGGTGGCGGCGGCGGTGGCGGGGGTCGCGGCGGCCCGCGCCGTGGCGGGGGCGGCGGGCATCGCGGTGGCGGATCGCGCCGCGGCGGACGCTGAGCAGTGCGCCGGGTTCGCGCCTGTCAGACCCGGTAAAGCTCCGACACCGAATCGACCGAGGGATGATCGAGGTGCTCGCGGCGCGAGCCGCGGGTATCCCAGTGACGCACGCCATACACCCAGCGAACGCCGGCGTCGCGCGCGGCCGCCAGCATGCGCGCATTGTCGTCGGCGAACAGGCTACGTCGCGGATCGAAGCCCAGCCGTGCGAATGCGGCCTGCCAGAAGCGCGCGTCTTCCTTTGGAAAGCCGAACTCGTGGGACGAGACCGACGCGTCGAGCAGATCCAGTACTCCGGTCTGCTCGTGTTTCACCGCCAGTGCGATGGGATGCGAGTTGGTCAGCAGCAGCAGCCGCTTGCCGGCCGCGCGTACCCGCGCCAGGAATTCGCGCGCGCCCGGCAGCCAGGCGACGTGCGAACGCACCTCGCGGTGCAGCGCACCGATGTCGATGCCGAGATTCCTCGACCAGTATTCGATGCAGTACCAGTCGAGCGTGCCGCTGCGTTCGGCGAAGCGCCGCTTGATCTCTGCGTACGCCGCGTGCATTTCCAGCGAGTTCGCGACCGCGAATCGTTGCGGCACCAGGTCGCGCCAGATGTGGTTGTCGTAGGCCTGATCCAGCAATGTGCCGTCGAGGTCGAGGAGAACCGTATCGATACCCGTCCAATCCGGGTGTGAATGCGAGTCGGGAGACATGCGACGCGTATCATACGGATCAAATGCTGGTCGATTTCCACACTCACAGCCGTTTTTCCGATGGCGTGCTGGCGCCCGCGCCGCTGGTGGAACGCGCACGTGCGCGCGGCGTCGCCACCCTGGCGCTCACCGACCACGACACCACCGCGGGCCTGGCGGAAGCACGCGCTGCCTGCAAAACCTCGGGCATCCACTTCGTGGCCGGCGTGGAGCTGTCGGCCGGCTGGCGGGGCCAAACTATTCACCTGGTCGGGCTGGAATTCGACGAGCGGCACGCCGGGCTCCAGGCTCACCTCGCGCGGGTGCTCGCGCGGCGCCAGGCGCGCCTAGGGGAAATCGGCGAAAGACTCGAGAAGCGCGCGCGCCTGCCGGGCCGCGAACTGGCCGAGATCGCCGCGCGTACCGCGGCG
>Ga0070689_100001254_pt1 | contig 16153 bp, 9 predicted proteins | sample KBSS23HmetaG_FD_64669 | JGI IMG/M metagenome (GOLD analysis project Ga0070689, IMG submission 64669) | Switchgrass rhizosphere microbial communities from Kellogg Biological Station, Michigan, USA - KBS S2-3H metaG | ecosystem: Host-associated > Plants > Roots > Rhizosphere ...
TGTACCTGCGGGAAAACGTCACGACTGGTCCCTTGGTCAAGGTTGACGACAAGAGATTCGATGAAATGTGGGAAGCAGCCGGCGCTTTGAAGATGCCCGTTGCGATTCACGTGTCTGACCCGGAAGCGTTCTTTTTGCCGACCGACCGGTTCAACGAACGTTACGAGGAACTAAGCGCTCATCCGGATTGGTCGTTCCATGGTAAGGACTTTCCCAGTAACGCTGAACTGCAAGAGGCCAGGAATCGTGTGATGCAACGCCATCCGCGAACTAATTTTGTTGCGCTCCACACTGCAGATTCAGAGAACCTGCCTTACGTTGCCGAGTGTTTGGATCGTTACCCAAATATGTACGTCGATATAGCTGCGCGTATCGGGGAGCTCGGCCGGCAGCCTCGAATGACACGCAAGTTTTTCGATAAGTATCAGGACCGTATTCTGTTTGCCACAGACGCGACGCCTCACGGAAATGAAACGCCACAACAGATCTTCGGGAACGAGCTATATGAGATCTACTACCGATTCCTCGAAACCGAAGATGAATACTTCGACTATGCACCGGCGCCAATTCCGCCTCAGGGACGATGGCGTATTTACGGAATTGGATTGCCGGAACAGATTCTTCGCAAGGTTTATTATGAAAACGCCGCTCGGCTTTTAGGTCTATGACAGGATGCTTTGCACAAGAAGTGCTCAAATCAATCCAAGGCTCTGAGAAAGATTTTTCTCGCGCAAAGGCGCAAAGGCGCAAAGAAAACCTCTTAGAAACGCGGCAGCGCTTTGCGTCTTTGCGCCTTTGCGCGAGAAATCTTCTTCGCATAAGACTTTTTGTGCAAAGCCATGCCCTATAACGCTATGTTGGGTAACGAACACTCCCGGCGGCAGTTCATTAAGAATGGACTGCTGTCTTTGATCGCACTTCCCATTGCACGTCGTGCGCTGATCTCGAGGTCGGAGCATGTCATCATTCAGCTCGAGGGACGCGCGAACGACCTGCGCGAGGAGGTCGTTAGTTTCGGTTTACCCTTACCGTTTGGTTTTCTCAACGATCCTCGTGAGGTCAGAGTTCTCGGCGAAGATGGAACTGAGCTCGTTGCCGCTGTGCGTTCATTGGAACCATGGCGGACAGGAGGTCGCGAGGGATCCATCCGATCGTTACTCATCCAGTTCAAAGCCGACTTTTCTACGCGAAAAACCCAGCGTGTCACAGTCCGCTTTGACCGCCGGGCGCGACGAACCGAAGCAAACGTTGTCGCGGTGGCAAAGACGCTGATCGACGAGAGCGGTTTGAAAGGTCCCAGAGTTCAGGCGTTGTTGCCCGCGGATTGGATGTGCGCGTCAGAGGTAGTCGGCCCTCAAACACCGGTTGTGTCATCGGGCGAGTTTTTCAGCTACGACAGATTCGTCGAGAAAAACTTTCCCGGCTCACTCGCCTACCTCGACAGTCAGGTTTATCACGAGTGGCTGTTCGATCGAACTTCCTGTTACTACAAGATGTACGCGCGCACGGGTGAGCCCAAATACCTGGAAGCTGCGTATCACGCGGCGAACTTCGTGCGAGAGCATACGAAGCTGAGTGATCCGGACGCCGGGATCTTCACGCTGAAAGGTCCCGATCTGAAATATGTGTATCCCAGAGCGATGCATCTCCACTACCTGTTAACCGGAGACGAGCGAGCTCTTGGTTGTGGCAAGCTAATGGCGCAGTACTGTTTCGACCACCAGAACCCTGTATACCGTCCGGACCTGATAAAGCCAGTTTCCAGGGACGTCGATCCTGAACGTGGCCGGACCTTCTGGACGTTACGACATCAGGGATACGGTCTACTCGGTATCCTGCATGGCTGGGAAATGACAGGAGATCGAAGGTACTGGACAAGGGCGCGCGAGTGTGTTGATGCTTATTACAAACACCAGCAACAACCTCCCGATGGACTTCCGCCGGACGGTTCGTTGCGCCAGAACTGGGAGCTGTACGATCCAAGCGAAGCTACTTTTCCGGGCGCCACATCTGCATGGATGATGGCCTTACTGCTGGATCCGCTCTTTCATTACTGGACGCTCACCGGCGACGATCGGATCGCGGATATTATCGTCAAGTGGTGCGATTTTCTCGATCGACAGGGAATCGTGCCGGACGGTTCGAAAGCCTATTACGTTATCAACTGTCTTGCGCGACTCGATCCAAACGCGTCCGCCGGCGAAATTGGTCCAGACATGGAGATGCATAACACCGAGATGGCCTATACGTTTGCGCTTGGCATCTTCTTCACGAATGACTCGAAGCGCAGAGACGTTTATCAGAAGCGTTTCAAACGTTTCCTGGATCTGGCAGTGAAACTGGATATGAATCGTCCGGCGCGCGCGTTCAACTGGGCCTTCCAGTTTACAAGTCAGCTCGTTTATTTCATGCAGCATCAGGGAGCTGGCGCGAAGAAACCGTAAAACCTGGTGAGAAAAAAACGTATGAAGGCTCAACTCAGGCAAGTTCTCTCGACGTTAATGGTAATTGTCGCATTCGCAGGCGTTAACGTTGCGAGTGCAACTGCTCAAACACCCTATCGAGTTGCCATTGAGCAGAGCGTCAAAGTGAAAATGCGAGACGGTGTGGTGCTTGCGGCGGACATCTACCGTCCGGTCAGTGACGAAAAGTTCCCCGTGCTGCTGGAGCGCACGCCCTACAACCGCTCTGACGAAGCGGTGATGGCTAGCGAGTTGGCGTCGCATGGATACATCGTCGTCTTACAGGATACTCGCGGGCGCTACGAGTCAGGCGGCGACTTCTATCCATTTCGCAACGAGGGTTCAGATGGGTATGACACGGTTGAGTGGGCGGCACAGCTCGATCGATCAAACGGGAAGGTAGGAATGTTTGGCGGCTCATATGTCGGAGCGACTCAGATGCTCGCTGCGATGGGAGTGCCGCCGCATCTCGTCGCGATTTTCCCATACGTAACCGCGTCAGAGTATTACGAAGGGTGGACCTACCAAAGCGGCGTATTGATGCAATGGTTCACGAGTTCGTGGACCTCTGGTCTTGCGGTCGACACGCTGCGTCGCCAGGCAGAGAACAGTCTGTCTCCGAAAGAATGGGTGAAAGAACTGCCATTAGAGCGGTATCCAATCCTGAAAACGCCACAGTCGCCGGCGTTGGTCCCTTACTTTCGTGAGTGGCTGATGCACGAACGTGACGACGCTTTTTGGCAGAAATGGCGTGTGTCGGACCACTACGGTGAGATGACGGTGATGGGTTTGCATGCCGGTGGCTGGCACGATCTGTTCTTGAAGGGTTCGATAAAAAACTTCACCGGACTGCAGCAGGAAGCTAAGACTCCGGCTGCGCGTAAAGAGCAAAGACTAATCATCGGCCCATGGGCTCATGCCCCAACGTCCCGTGAAGGGAAGGTTGGCGACGTCGTTTTTGGAAAAAGCGCGGTGATGGATTCGACAGCCACAGCGTTGAAATGGTTCGACTACTCGCTGAAAGGGATTAACAACGAGTATTCAAGTGCAGCACCCGTTCGCCTCTTCATTATGGGCGAGAATGTTTGGCGCGATGAGCAGGAGTTTCCCCTTGCCCGCACGCGCTACACGAAGTATTACCTGCATTCGACATCGCGTGCGAACGGAATCAGCGGCACTGGTGAATTGACTCAAACTCTATCCACGGTTGAACGAAAGGAAGAGTTCGATTACGACCCCATGAATCCGGTGCCGACAATCGGCGGACGTCTATGTTGCGGAACGGCATTACCTCCAGGGCCTGCGGATCAAAGGCCCAACGAAACTCGTTCCGACGTGCTCGTGTTTTCGACTGCGCCTTTGGAGAAGGACGTCGAAGCCACAGGCTTCGTAACGGTGGAGCTCTATGCCTCAACGTCAGCAATTGACACGGACTTTACCGCACTCCTCGTCGACGTTGAGCCTAACGGCTACGCTCGTTTTCTGACAGATGGAATCGTGCGTGCGCGGTATCGAAACGGCACCGCAAAACCGGCCGAGGTTGTTCCTGGCCAGGTCTACAAATACACAATTGATTTGTGGGCCACAGGAAATGTATTCAAAGCGGGACATCGCATTCGACTTTATGTATCAAGTAGTAACTTCCCAAGGTTCGGCAGGAATCTCAACCTGGGAGAGCCCATCGCCTCGTCGTCGCGTTGGAAGGTTGCGCATCAAACCATCTATCACGGACAAGATTATCCTTCGGCGTTGATCCTGCCTATTATCCCGCGTAAGGAGTGAGCGATCCGAATACATCCTCGCCGGTGGTAACGCGGAGGCACCCCAGGGAGGAGTAGCTGTTGGCAAAAAATGTCCTTGCAGTGATTCATCCGCGAGTGATATATAGAGTTAGTTTCAAACGCAAACTAACTCTAGCCCAGAAGTTCCAGGTTCAAACCTTGAATAGTTGGTTTGAAATGTCAACAAACCTCGATGAGGCTTAGAGGCAGCGTCGCTCCCTAAGCACAAACGCCAAAATTGACGGTTGGCTCCCATGTGGCGACCAGCTTTGACTAAGGAGTCGGATATGAGAATCGGACGCATCACAATCGCCAGCGTTATGCTGGTTGGGATTCTAGTTTGTTTCAGCACCACCGGTTATGCCCAAGGCAGTAACCTGGGAACGATCCGAGGCACAGTAACTGACAGTAACGGCGCGGTTTTGCCCAACGCCGCCGTGCAAGTTACCGACCAGGCGACCGGTCTCTCCAGATCTTTAACAACTAATGGCGAAGGAGACTACGAAGCGGTCGCGCTCAAGCCGGGCACCTATAAGGTTTCCGTGTCTGCAACGGGCTTCAAAACCAGCAGCATCGACGCTGTGGTTAGTGGCTCTGACACCGTTCGCGCCGATTTGAAGATGGAGGTGGGTGCGCAAACAGAGAATGTGATTGTCGTTGGGGGCGAGGCAGGTGTAATTGAAAAAGATCAGCCTGTAATTTCCTCTACGCTCAATAATCGGCAACTCAATGAAGTGCCCCGCGACAGTCGTGAGATTCTGGAATTTCTTTATCTTAATCCTGACATCACACAAGGGGCGGGCGGGGATGGTACGTTCAAATTCATCGGAGCGCAGAGTTATGGCGCATCGTTTTCGCTGGATGGCCAGCGCACGAACGGCGGTATCTTTGGTGAACCAACATCAAGCCAGCCGTCGCTCGAAACGATCGGCGAGTTGATTGTTCTTTCCAAAAACTTCAGCGCCGAGTATTCAGGGATTGCGAATATTCGTATCGAGACAAAGCGCGGCGGGTCCGATTATCACGGCTCGCTTTTCTACAACAACAAGAACTCTGCACTGGCGGCATGGACTCTCCAGGACAAGAGAGACAAAGCCAATTTTCTTCCGACGCCGGCGATTTCAAGTTTTCCGACTCCTTATTTCAATCTAAACGAAGTCGGCGGATCGCTGGGTGGTCCTCTGCCTTTCGCGGGAAAGAACACGTTCTTTCTGCTCTCTTATGAGCGTCGCTGGGACTTTGCTCCAGTCCGCGTCAGGGCGAGCAATATTCCTACTTCTTTGATCCTGAACGGAGATTTCACTGTCATCGCACCCGGAAGTCGACCGGCGGTTCCCGCGAGTGTCATTCCGCTTCTGACTCCGGCAGAATTAGCAAACAACACTGTCGTGACTGGCGGCACTCGCAGGTTCTTGAGCATCCCGACGCGCTTATTGAACCCTGTGGCTCTCGGCATTGTTAACGGGTATTACCCGCACTCGAGTCCTTCAGCGCCCTTTAGCCCAACTACCGGACGCCTAACGGATTTCGCGCAAAGCTTTGGAGGTTTGCTGACGCGAGATCTCTCCACCTTCCGTCTCGATCACGACTTCTCTGATAAGGACAAGTTTTACGCGGTTTACAATTTTCAGGCTCGCAATGGAAACCGCGGATTAGTGGCAAATCCTTTGCCTGCGTTTGGGCTGCTGGCTCAGCACCAAACAAATCACACGCTCTCGCTGTCGTATACAAGGATCTTTTCCAATAGCTTCGTGAACGAATTACGCGGCGGCATCAACTATCAGTTTCTTTATCGTCGTGCGAATCTGAAGACAGGCGAGTGGCTTTCAAGTGTTGGGTTTACGCCCGGTGAAATAACTTCCTACGGCGATATTGTCGGTCCAACACTAGTCGATACTCCCGGACAGGTCGCATTTGTGTTTGGTGGTTTTCCAGGAATTCCCAATGGCGGTCGCAATACCGATCGACCAATGGACCAAAAGCTCTCGACGTTCGGCGACACTATAAGCTGGACATTCGGCGCCCATTCGATACGAGCCGGTTTTGACGTTGTCCACAACCAGGCTGTCGACGGATTCGCGCTCAACCGGAATAATCCTCGGGGTACAGTCAACTACGCAAATAATCTCGGCGGCTTCGCAAGTTTCCTGCTGGGCGTGCCGCCGGCCAGTGTCACCTATGTTCGTGACGTACGCCCTGCGTTGGACGTTTCAAACTGGGAACAGGGTTACTTTGTGAATGACGACTTCAAGGTTAGCGAGAAATTGACGTTGACTCTTGGTCTGCGATACGAGGTTCACACTCCCTTCGTTGATAAGAACGATCTCATGGTGAACTTTGATCCCAATGGAACAGGTAACGGCGGACGAAAGGGAAGGTTTGTCGTACCGACCGCTGACGTAATTCCCAAAATCCATCCTTTCTTCGTTACATACGGTGTAGTGACCGCTGAGGACGCGGGGGTTGGTCGTGGATTGATTAATACTGACAAAAACAATTTCGCCCCGCGCGTCGGTGCCGCCTGGCGTCTGACGGAGAACTCCGTTCTTCGCGGCGGCTTCGGGATTTTCTATCCGACATCGGCTGCACAGGGAATGCGCGATGCGATTGCAACGAACACCTTCAATCAACGCATAACAAAACGAAATACGTTGGGACTACCAGGAGGAATCAACCCGCGTGGCATTACTCCTTTCTCAGGTGGAACCATCAGTGTCCAGGGCATCGCTGCCAACGCTATTCCTTTCGATCTCCAGGATCCGCGTTTCGAACAATACAACGTCACTTACGAAAACGAGTTTATGCCCAACACTGGTTTCCGGGTGTCGTACATCGGCGGCCGCCAGAATGGACTCATCGCGGGCTTCGACCTCAACGAGTTAGCTCCAAACAATACTCCTTTCGGCATCACAAACGAGGATGGCGATCGTTGTGATCCCCTCGAAGGAGACTGTGTCGAATCGCCGGCGGATGAGGCACGACGACCATTTCCGGATGGCCTGGGAGATTTCCTCGCTACCTACGGAAATGTCGGCAAGGGACGCTCCAATGCACTTCAGTTTGAAGTAAACCGCAGATTTGCACGTGGGTTCATGTTCAATGTTTCCTATACGCTTCTCGATCAAAAATCGAGCGGCGTAGACGTCGGCAACTCGAGTCTGGGTGGTGCGCTTTACAACCAATTCAATCCGACAAACGACTTGTCTCGTGACTCGTTTGTCTCCCGGCACCGGCTCGTGTCGTACGGCGCTTATGACATTCCGTTTGGACGTGGTCGCGAGTACGGACGCTCGTTGTCCAAATGGGAAGATGCGCTGATCGGTGGATTCCAAATATCGTGGAACATGTTCGCCAAGAGTGGAACCGGATTTACCCCGTTCTGGATATGCAACAACTGCGGCCCGGTGTTTCCCGGCAACATCGCGAGTGGTTTCGTCGATGCGGTTGGCGATTTCAGTGGCCCATCCTTCAGGCCGGTAGTTTCCGGGAATCCGTATGCGGGAGTGAGTGGAGATCAGATCTTCAATTCAGCCGCTTTTGGAGTACCAACCACTGGAGCAGACGTTTTTGACAATCCGGCGGTAGGGAAACGAAATTCCCTGCTTGGACCAGGCACCTGGGGTGTCAATATGGGTTTCAAGAAGAACTTTTCTTTGACCGAGCAAACCAGACTGGAAGTTGGGGTTGATTTCAACAACATTTTCAACCATCCTCTGCTGTCACCTTTGGATGTCGAGTTTGCTAATCTCGGAGACTTCGCCGTCAGTCTAAACGCTGCCGGGCAACCGGTTATCTTGCCCGAGAATGTGAATCGAAATCCCGACTTCGGTCTGCAAAACAACAGCTTTTCGCAAGAGGGAATTGACAACCGTCGCTCCGTGCGTTTGAAGTTGCGGCTGACCTTTTAGTTAACCTGGGAATCAGAACGAAGGCAGACTCCCGCTTTCAGGCTCTGCCCTCGTTCGACAGGCACACCAAGCATGTTAAGTAACTCAGGTGACTGACAGAGTTGGGAATCACAATGGTGTCCCGTCCGCGACATAGTTTCACACGCAAACCAAACCTTGCCGACCTTAAAGCAGCCGGTCATGACATGCTCAGGCTGGTAAATCGGCGAATACTGCTCAGCATCCTTTCTGATCGACAACCAATCTCACGTGCTGAAATCGCAAAAATCAGCGGCCTGAATAAGGCTACGATCTCAACCATCACCGGTGAACTGCTGAAGGATTCATGCATCATCGAAGAAGGTTCGGGAAGAACTACGCCGATCGGTGGCAAGCCTCCAACGCCCCTGCGCCTTAACAGCAAGCGATTTGGACTGTTCGGGGTCGACATTCGAGCCGACGAAACGATTCTGGCGTTGAGTGATTTCAACAACCGCATCGTCGCTCGAGTTAGTTATGAAACCGGGTCTGACGCAACTGCATTTCTGAATAAGATCGGAAAGGAAATTCGCAAGCTTCGTACGAAACACGACTCGTTCATCGAGTTCCCGGGAATCGGAGTGAGCCTGCCGGGGCTTGTAGATAATCATACCGGCAAGTTTCTTCTCTCCGTGGTGCTGCCGTGGCGCGATGTGCCAGTGGTCCATCTGCTGGAAAAAGCTACAAGTCTCCCTGTAATCATCGACAACTCCGCGCGCTGTTCTGCTCTGGCAGAAATCTGGCATGGCAAGGCCCAATACGCTCACGTGCGCAATCTTCTGTATGTGAGTGTGAGCACCGGTTTGGCATGTGGGATCGTAATTGATGGCGGGCTTTATCGCGGTGGCAACAACACCGCGGGCCAGTTCGGACACATTCCCATCGACTTGAACGGCGATGAATGTCGTTGTGGCCAGCGCGGCTGCTGGGATCTCTATGCCTCAGATAAGGCAACTCTCAAGCGATACGCTGAGCTGCGTCGCACTAACGGCAAACGAATTTCTACGATGCGCAAACTGGTCGAGTTAGTGGATGCGGGAGACCAGGCCGCAACGGAAGCGGTGCGCGAAACGGCCCGCTACCTGGGCATTGGAATCACCGGTCTAATTAACGGATTGGATCCTGAAGTTGTTGTTATCGGAGGGGAGATCACAAAAGTATGGGGCCTCATCGAACCGTTTATTGTTGAAGAAACCAAGCGCAACCTGCTTGCACCCCGGTCACACAGTGTGGCGATTCGGCCGTCAGCGTTTGAAGTGAGGCCGAGTCTGAAGGGTGCTCTAACCTTAATTCAGAACAGTCTACTCTCCGTTCCGCACATGGGCTAAAGGGCTTTGCATGAAAAGTAGGCAGATGAATTTGAGAACCTCTGTGGGAAAAAATTTTCTCGCGCAAAGGCGCAAAGGCGCAAAGAAAACCCTTAGAAACGCGGTAGCGCTTTGCGCCTTTGCGTCTTTGCGCGAGAGTTCTTCTTGTAAAGCAAGTGAGCTTTCGTGCCAAGCCGGCTGAAGATTGAGCACATGCCTCAAGTGAGAACCACAGCAGATCAACTTGGAGCTACGCTGACCGGTGGCCTCATTCCGGCTGCGCCGGTCATGTTTGATCGCGATGATCGATTTCACGAACGCGCGCACAAAGCCTACGTCGAGTGGATGCGTACGCAACCGATTGCCGGCGTAGCTGTGTGGGCGCATACCGGTAGAGGGCTTCACCTCGATGCGGATACCGCGAGGCGGGTTATCGAAGATTGGCGCACGGCATTGCCCAACAAGCCCCTCATCGCGGGTGTGGGTCACAACCAGAAATCGAGTCCGAAGGAAGCGACGGAGGCGACTCTCGCAATGGCATCTTCAGCCGCTCGACACGGCGCAGACGCCCTGCTCGTATATCCGCCTTCCTGGCTAAATGACCACGAGTCGAGAGACTCGCTGATAGTCGAGCATCACGCGCGCCTGGCTGGTTTAGGTATGCCTCTGATCTTGTTCTATCTCTACGAGGCTGCCGGTGGAGTTCGTTACAGCTTCGACGTTCTGGATGCCTTGTTGTCATTTCCGAACGTTGCCGGCATCAAGATGGCAACTCTGGATAGTGTCATGACCTACCAGGATGTTGCCTGTCACATTCAGACTCATCATCCGGAAAAGCTTTTGATCACCGGCGAAGATCGTTTCCTCGGCTACAGTTTGCGAAGAGGCGCACGCGCTGCGCTCATTGGATTGGGTGCGGTCTGTTGCGACTTGCAAGCGGAACTTCTTACGTCACATTTGGAAGGTAACGCCGAACGCTTCCTCGAACTTTCCGACCTGATCGACAAACTGGCTGAAGTTTTATTTGTGCCACCGATGGAGGGTTACATCGGAAGAATCTTGTGCGCGCTGTCGAAACTCGGAGTTATTCCGCCTGAGGCAGCACACGATCCCTGGGGGCCGAAATTGACCGCCAGTGAAATCGACAACATCGGAGTCGTGCTGGATACGCTGATCCCGGTTGCACACATTAAATGATGTACTCGCTTATCAACGGAAAGCCTGAGATCGATTCTGCCGGCAGGGCGGCGCTTCTGCGCGATTACGAACGGTTTCGTGCCGGTCTACCTGATTCCCTGGAAGCGTATGTTCGGGACATCTACAAGATCGACCTGAGTAGTGAGTACGGTGATCACACGATAAAAAACCCTTTCGGCAAAGCATCAGGGCAACTGTCATTGAACATCTCGCAGGTGCGACGCGACTGCGAAGACGGACTTGGGTTCGTGGTGCTGAAGTCGATCATCGCCGAAGACGCTTCCGGCGCTCAGTCCATGAGCGAATGGGCGATCGAAGAAACCAGGATGGTGGTTGAGCGAATTGTTGGCAAAGACCAGAGCGAGGGTTGGACAGTTTCATGGAAAGGACGCGGCTGGTACGACACGTTTGACAAGTACCTGGAATTCTTTGACGAAGCGTTGTCGGTCGCTACGCCCGTTTCAGTGTTGGTGGTCCCTTCCTGCAAGTATCACTTGCCGAGTGCAGGTGAAGGAGAATGGAAAACCGGCGAATACGAGTACACAACCCGACGTTTGCTGGATGTTTGGCAACGTCATTACCGCAACGCTCCGATGCCGATTGAGAAGGACTTCAGCCCCACCCTTGCTGGTTCGGATCGTGCGGCACAGGAAATCATCATTCAGTGGTTAATCCGAGTCACCAATCTGATCAGGAAAGCAGCGTCTCCTGTTGCCATTAAGATCGGTCTGAAAGTTTTCAACGCAATTCTCGACGACGCATTCCAACTCGAGATGTTGCGCACGATAAATGAGAAATGTTCGGGTGAGGATGCGCCTGATTTTCTTGTCTACGCGAATCGGTTGTTCGATCCAAATCGTGAATTCGATGGTGTACGTGGAATTGCCTACGGCGGTCCGGATCTGAGCGCACGCAATCTGGCGGTGCTCAGGGACATGCGTCTACTCGAACACCAGGGAGTGATTCCCATCTGTAAACTGCCTATCAGCGCGACCGGCAACATCGTGTCCGGACGAATCGCGGCTGAGTATCTGTTGCGTGGTGCGAGTAGTTTTCAAGTGCATACGTACTTTCAGTTGCCGAGCCGTGAATACAGCATGAAAACCGGGGGCAAAACTGCGCGGGCGCTATTTGAGCTTTGTTTTCACCCCGAGGAAGGATTACTCGCGTGGTTGCTTCATCTGCGTCGCGTGTTTGATTGGCCCGTCGATTGGAACATCAAGCAAATGGCGGAGTTTTGCATGGAGCCGTCGAATAACGTTTGGGCAGAGCACGCGTCAGCGTTGACGTAATTCGATGCAGGATTCATCCGGAGTCGAGATACGTTTGCTGCAGGAGTCGGACATCGCTGCCGCGATGGATTTGAAACGGTTGGCCGGTTGGAACCAAACGGAAACTGATTGGCGCACGCTTCTTCAGCTTGAAACAAATGGTTGTTTTGCTGCGGTGCTTGATGATCAACTCCTGGGGACCACAACAACGACAAGCTATGGAAGTCAGTTGGCGTGGATTGGCATGGTCCTGGTTCAGCCCGAAAAACGCAGGACAGGCATTGCAACGAAGTTACTACAAACCGCGCTCAGTTATTTGGAGCACAGAGTCTCGATCGTTAAGTTGGATGCCACTGCGGACGGTAAGTCTGTGTATGAGCGAATAGGCTTTGAAGTTGAATCTTTGATCGAGCGATGGAGCCGAAAAGGCGAACCCGTTAATTTTGAGCGACAGCCGGAAACAATCGATTCCGACACGCGTCGTGAGATCTTGCGGCTCGACGCCCAGGCATTCGGGGCCGATCGATCAAAGCTACTGAGTTTGTTGCTCACTAACACATGTGTTCGACCAGTGGTGACAAGAACCGAAGCAGGTTCTGTGACGGGCTATGCGCTCGCTCGCCCCGGCAGCAACGCTGCTTATGTGGGCCCGGTTGTGTTGGACCAGGGAAGCGATGCATCCGCTTTACTTGATCAGATCCTTGAGCAATTACATTCGAGTCCTGTGTACATCGATCTCAACCGGAATTGGGGTGACGGTCAGCGGTTGTTGAGCGAACGAGGTTTCGCAAAACAACGCGACTTGATACGAATGCGACGTGGGCCTGCGATACCAACGAGTCCTCTGGTGTTTGCGATTGCTGGTCCTGAAGTCGGGTGACATGAAATGGAGAACTATGGAGTCTAAGGCAGCAGTACAAGCCGGGCTCGCGCAGAATTTTCGCGCGGAGAATTTGAATGTCTATGTCTACGAGAATCGCCCGTCAATGGGTAAGGCGGCAGCCGCCGTCATTGCGGCGGAGATCAGACGCACGATCCAGGAGCGCGGCAGGGCAAACGTGATCTTTGCTTCGGCACCCTCGCAAAATGAATTTCTGGCTAACCTGGCTGAAGCCCCTGATATCGACTGGTCACGCGTCGTAGCTTTCCATCTGGACGAATATCTTGGAATGGATGAGCGAGCCCCGCAATCGTTTCGCCGCTTCTTAATCGATCGCCTGACGAGCAAAGTCCCGCTCGGAGAGTTCCACGGTTTACGGGGTGATGCACCCGATGGTGCCGAAGAGGCGAATCGTTACGCCGGACTTTTGCGAGAGAACCCCCCAGACTTCGCGGTGCTGGGAATCGGAGAGAACGGTCATCTCGCATTTATCGATCCACCCTTCTGTGACTTCAATGATCGGCAGGCGGTGAAGGTTGTCGAACTCGATGAAGTCTGTAGAAACCAGCAGGTTAATGACGGAGCATTTACATCCCTGGATGAGGTTCCGCGACACGCGTTGTCGTTGACGATTCCGACATTAATGGCAACTCCTAAACTATTCGCGATTGTGCCGGGTCCTGCTAAGCGGCATGCCATCAAGAACACGGTGGAAGGACAAATCAGCACGCAATGCCCGGCGTCGATTTTGCGGACGCATCACGACGCGCATTTGTTTATCGATCAGGATTCAGCAGAGTTTCTTAATCGTTAAGATTTCTCTGTTCAAGCTCTGTGTCTCTGTGGTGAGTTTTGGGCCAGGAATCACCAACCACAGAGACACAGAGAACACGGAGAAGCCCAAGGAGACAGCATGCACAGTTCAGTTCACGTCATCGATTACGTGGTGCTTGTCTGTTACCTGTTTTTGATGGCCGGTATCGGCGCCTACTTCATGAGGTTCATGCGTGTGGGTGCTGATTTCCTGAAGGGCGGAAACCGCGTCGAGTGGTGGGTCGCAGGAATGGCTTCGTTTATGTCCGGGTTTTCTGTTTGGACATTCACTGGAGGCGCCGGCTTCGCATACCGGCAAGGCGTAATTGGCGTGTTCCTCATGGCTCTGGCCGTGCCGGCATTCTTCTTTGGTTACATCGTGTTTGCGCAAGCGTGGAGACGTTCACGAGTCACAACAGTTGTTGAATACATCCGGAGTCGCTTCGGCGACGGCAGTCACAAGATGTTTTCGTCGCTTACTGGTCCAAGCCAGTTGATGTTTGGATCGGTTCGACTCTTTGCCTTGTCCAGTTTCATGTCAATTGCTCTAGGCATTCCGGTCGAGTACCTCGTGATTATTTGTGGGCTGGTCGTCCTGGCTTACACGGTACTCGGCGGTTATTGGGCTGTGTGTTTCACTGACATGTTTCAGTTCATGTTCCTGTTTCCGATTGCGTGCGTATTAATGGTTCTCTCGCTCGCGAATGTCGGCGGCTTCAGTAGTTTCATTGCGCAGGCGCCTCAAGGTTATTTCAATCCTTTCGCGGGCGAGTACGGTTGGCTGTTTCTGATCGTTTACACCGTTTCGCAAACGACCGGCTACAACAACTTCGGCAACGCGCAACGTTACTTCTGCGCCGACACGGAACAGTCCGCAAAAAGAATCGCCATTCTGTGCATGGTGCTATTCACGATCGGCAGCGTGATCTTTTACCTGCCTCCATTAATCGCGCGCGTGGCTTTACCAGACCTTGGAACAACGGCGAACGGTCTAAAGCAGCCATCGGAAGCCGCATATATCGCGATGGGATTGCGTGTTCTTCCGCCGGGGATGATCGGCGTGCTTTTGGCAGCAATGCTCGCGTCTTCAATGGCCTCGTTGTCAGCGCACAACCACATCATCACCGGAATTTTTGCAAAGGATATCTACCAGGGATACCTCCGAAAAGACGCATCCGATCGACACATGCTGACTGCAAGTCGCCTTACGTCGCTTGGTGTGGGCCTGGTGATGATTTGTGTGGCGTTACTGTTTGCTCAGGGAGCTACCGGCATCTTCACGCTGCTTTTCATTCTTGAGTCGATGTTTTTGATTCCGCTTGGCTTGCCACTGCTCTATGGGTTTCTCGCGAAGGGTGGACCGTGGTGGTCGGCAGTATTTGCTTACGTTGTCGGGGCAATCACCTCTTTGTTCGTTAACTTTTACCTCAACCGGTACCGTGGCATGGGGCTGAATGAAACGTACTTGATTGGCATCCCCGCCATTACCACGACTGTCGCATTCTTCCTTCCAGTGCTCTTGATTAAACCAGCGGGCGAGTTCGCCAAACGCGTCGATGCATTCTTCGCAAAGTTGGCTACGCCGATTGATACGACGACTGAGCTCGGCGCTGCTGGTGTGTCAGGTCGCGGACAACTGGCGTTAGTTGGAAAGGTGACGACTGGAATGGGGTTGGCTTGTTTTCTGCTCGTAGTCGCGAGTTCAGCCGGTCGCGATCGGTTAATCGTAGCGATCTATGCAGTCGTGACGACGTTGGTGGGGTTGGCGTTCATGGTTACGGGTCGCACGCCACGCGAGAGAGACGATGATGATCCGAAACCAATCGAGGTTGGGCCCGTTTCAATGATCGAGGAGTAAAGACGAAGAACCGCTCGAATCGAGGAAGTCTGAAATTGCTAAACCGCTTTTTCATCTTCGTGTGCCTGGTTGCTTTCGGCATTTCAGGTGTTAGCGCCTCAGCCTCCGTGCGTGAGATTTGGGCCGTGAACGATGGGGAAAAAATTGAGCGAGACGATCTCAATAATCAAAACAAGTCAGGAAACTCAACCTGGGATAATCACAGGATCAAAATCTTTGGCGCGCGAAACGAAATCATTGCATTCCAACTGATCGTAGAAACCGACAAAGACGGTTTGACGGCACTTTCAGTTGCTCTGCCGGAGTTACGCCAAACACGTGGAACGGCAAGCATCAAATATCTTGCTCCGGAGCTCGACCCTACGGTTTACACCAAACGCCCGATTCAAATCTTTTCCGTCAACTACATGAACGTCGAACAGGCGTCGCGTGCTGAGTGGGTGTACCAACAGGGATCGCCCGCGGCTCCTAAAGATCCCACCGGTTGGAAGCCCGTTCAATTGGTTCCGGAAAATGCTGATAAAAGACGCGGTGGGTTCCCACTTCAGGTGCCCGCCAATTCCAACCAGGCGATCTGGATTGAAATCTACACGCGCCGAGACCTGCCGGCAGGCATCTACAACGGAACTGTCGTCGTGACTGCGGATGGTCAGAAGCA
>Ga0070689_100001256_pt1 | contig 16143 bp, 18 predicted proteins | sample KBSS23HmetaG_FD_64669 | JGI IMG/M metagenome (GOLD analysis project Ga0070689, IMG submission 64669) | Switchgrass rhizosphere microbial communities from Kellogg Biological Station, Michigan, USA - KBS S2-3H metaG | ecosystem: Host-associated > Plants > Roots > Rhizosphere ...
GAATATGAGTGGCGGTGGAAACGCACCGGGATGACCGATGCACGGCGCAGCTATCGCGGCCGTCTCTGGCTCGGTGAATTTCCGCTCGACCAGCGCACAATCCTGCTTCCGGCCGAACAAGGTTTAGGCGACACCATTCAATTCGTGCGTTACGCGCCGCTCCTGGCACAAATGGGGGCAAATGTCGTCCTGGAGGTGCAGCCGGAACTCAAGGCGCTACTGTCTACCGTCAGCGGCGTTGCATCGTGTCATGCGCGCGGCGAAACGTTGCCGCCCTTTGATGTCTATTGTCCGCTCGGGAGCCTGCCGCTTGCACTCAAGACCGAGTCTTCCTCGATCCCGGCTGCTATTCCCTATCTTCGTGCTGACGATGCGCGTGTTGCAAAATGGCGGCCGGTGCTCGAGGCGCTGCCCGGGAAACGAGTCGCTTTGGTTTGGGCCGGCCAGGCACGTCATGCCAATGACCGCAACCGGTCGATCGATCTCAAGCTGCTCGAACCGCTCTTTGCGTCCGAAGGCGTTTCATTCGTGAGTGTCCAGCGCGACCTGCGCGGCGGCGACGCGGCGCGGCTGGCGGAATTCGGCATTACCGATTTCGGGCCGCGGCTCGCGGACATGACCGACACCGCAGCGGTCCTGGCGCTCGCGGACCTCTTGATTTCGGTCGATACCTCGGTGGTCCATCTTGCCGGCGCCCTGGGACGAGAGGCCTGGGTTGTGCTTCCCTTCGCGCCCGATTGGCGCTGGACGCTCACGAATGAGCGCAGCCCCTGGTATCCGCAGGCGCGGCTTTTCCGTCAGCGTGCACCCGGTGATTGGCCGAATGTAATCGCTACGGTGCGCGACGCGTTACGAACGTGAACGCAACCGATTGAGCTTGCAATCAGGCCGCAACGCGGATGGTGGCAGCCGGCGCGCGCGCCTGCGGATGGGCTTTGAGCCAGTCACGGGCGGCGCGCTGGGCGCAGCCGATGTCTGAATCGCTCATCTGCTCGGCAATTTCGCGACGCAGCTGCGCGCCATCCTTGTGACCGCGCATTGCAGCGATATTGAACCATTTGTGGGCCTGCACCAGATCGATCGGCACGCCCGCCCCCGAAGAAAAAACCATGCCCATGCTGAAGCAGTCTTCAGCATTGACCGGTTCGATGCCCCCCGCGGCAATCTCCACGCTTGTCATTTTTGCTCCCCATTTTCGACCGCTGCGCCCCGTGCAGCCGGTCGATCACCCACGTCCCTGTTGTTCGGATCTCAGCGTTCCGAACAGCGTGATCTTCGGGAGAAAATTTGAATGACAGTTTAAATGTTGCGATGAATCGAAAATGAACGCTGGAACGCCATTGCTCGCGAGCTGCGCTGTTACCGCAGCAAACGGCGCGTTTGTCGCACGGGTTGACCGTTCGCTAACCCAACTCATTCAGCCGCAACTAACCACCAAACAAGTCGCGACTGCGCGGCCATGCGCGAACCGGCGCCGATGGGACGTCCGCTAGCGACTGTCGCTCTCAGGCCACGCGGGCTCGCTGGTTGAAGAGCACCGATTGAACGTTTGGATCCTTCATATCGATGCCCTGACGCAACTCGAGGCCAAGCGCCATGCCGCGCTTCACGGCCGGACGTGCTTTCACCGTTTCCAGCCACCGTTTCAGGTTCGGGAATTGCTCGATGTCCTGCCCTTGCCGCTGCCAGAGATTGGCCCAGCCCACGCACGCCATATCGGCGATTGAATATTTTCCGGCAAGAAACGGTCGGTCTTTCAAGCGCGTGTTCATCACGCCGTAAAGCCGGTTGACCTCGTCGTCATAGCGTTTGATCGCGTAGTCAAGCGTCTCACGCGCATAGTGCTTGAAGTGATTGAGCTGGCCGGCCATCGGGCCAAGTCCGCCCATTTGCCAAAACAGCCACTGATCGACTTCGACGCGCGCACGTTCGTCCGACGGATAGAATTTACCGGTCTTGCGACCGAGATATTGCAAGATCGCACCGGACTCGAAGATGGGAACGGGGCGACCGCCCGGCCCCTGCGGATCGACGATCGCAGGCATGCGATTGTTCGGAGCGATCTTCAGGAAATCCGGATTGAATTGCTCGCCCTTCGAGATATTCACCGGCTTCAGGACATAGGGCAGGCCGCACTCCTCGAGCATGATCGAGATTTTGAAACCGTTCGGTGTGGGCCAATAATAAAGCTCAATCGGCTTTGCCTGTTTCGCGACCTTCTTCGCGGTTACTTTCGCTTTTTTGGCCTTACCCCGCTGTGCAACCCCCCGCTTTGTACTGCGTGCCATGTCGTGCTCCACGTCCAATTCTGTTCTGCGAATAACCATCCAGACCTAGTTCTGGCGATTGAACTCCGCAACTGCCGCAGCCCACAAATCTCCTTCGATTGCACGATAGTGACGTACAACCTACGCGGGTTATGGTGCAAATCAGGTTGTGGGATCGAGACCGACGGTCGCGATCCGCGCCTGAATGCAATCAATGGGAAAGCAACGTCATGTACAAAGTTATGTTTGCCACTTTGCTCGCGGCCGGATTGTTCGCCGCTCCGCTGACCTACTCTTCTGCTGCGCGCGCGCAGCAGCCGAGCGCATCCGAGAAAACTGCCAAAACAAATAAAGAGCCGAGCGCCGGCCAGCTCGCGGCGCGCGAACGCCAGAAGAAATGCGCAGCCGAATGGAAAGAAACGAAAGCCGCCGGCAAGACTGAAAAGGGAGCGACCTGGCCGAAATTCTGGAGCGACTGCAACAGGCGGCTCAAGGCCGCCGCAAAATAACGCGGCCAAATTTTCTCAGCACGCCGTCACGACCACAACAAAAGCTTGAGGGCGTCGGCGAGACTTCGAGTCTCGCCGACGCCCTCATTTGCCATCTCGAACCGGGGCGCCGCGGGGCAACCGCATTGCGCTCGTTACTCCATGACGCACACCGGCCCGTATGACGCAATCTCCGACACGTAAGGCCGAAGATCGGGAAGTAGCGTCAGACTAAAGCTTCCGCTTCCGGCGCTTCGTCTTCTTCGCTGCTTTCGCCGCTGCCTTCTTCCTACGTCTAGCCATTGCTGCCCTCCTAGCCATGAAACATGGCGGGTGTCGCATCAGCACGCATCGCGAATCGACACGCGCTGCATTCGGTTTACTACAGCACGGCGAAAAAAACAGCGTTGCCGCTTAACGAAACGTGTACGCGAGCGAGTAGCGACACGCGACGACGCATTCGCGTGACGACAGTCGTCATCGTTCGCGCGTACGCACGACGTGCGACCAAATTTGTGTACGCATCGTCACAATTGCAAAAAATACGATGAAATAAGGATTTTTGTAACGGCGGTAACCGGCTCTCCACGAAAGTTCGAAAAACAATTTGCGCATATTGATCGCTACGTTTTGCGCGGACGATGCTCGAAGCGTGCACGTCGACATAACGATTATTTTTGCACAGATGACCGCTCGCGAGCGTCACGGACCGCCTGAATCGATCAAAATTGAGCGAATCAGCGTGAGGTGATTCGCAGCGATTCGGCTAGCCGGCCCCTCAGTTCCTCGTTGGCAGGCAGACTACGCGGAACCATCGTCGCAGAAATTCCACTCGCGTCGCACCAAGACGGTTCACAATCCGAGTTTGCGTTTCAAAATGTCGTTGACCGCCTGCGGACTCGCTTTGCCGCCGGAGGATTTCATCACCTGACCGACAAACCAACCGATTGCTTTCGGATTAGACTTTGCGTCGGCAACTTTATCCGGATTCTTAGCGACGATATCGTCGACGACTTTCTCAATCGCGGCAATGTCCGTTACCTGCTTCATGCCGCGTTGCTCGACGATCGCACGCGGATCACCACCCTCCGTCCAGACGATCTCGAAAAGATCCTTGGCAATCTTGCCGGATATGGTGCCGTCTCGGATCAGGTCAAGCATCGCGCCGAGCTGGCCGGCCGATACCGGAGACGAGGCAACGGTCTTGCCTTCCTTGTTGAGCCGGCCGAACAGCTCGTTGATTACCCAATTCGCAGCCGCCTTGCCGTCGCGGCCTTTGGCAACCGCTTCGAAGAACTCCGCCGCCTCACGTTCGGCGACAAGGACACCGGCGTCGTAGTCTGACAACGAAAAGTCACGCATGAAACGCGACTTCTTCTCGTCGGGCAGTTCGGGAAGCTTTCCCGCCAGCGCATCGACATAAGGCTGGTCGAACACAAGCGGCAGAAGATCGGGGTCCGGAAAATAGCGATAGTCGTGCGCCTCTTCCTTCGATCGCATGGAGCGGGTTTCGCCGCGCGCGGCATCGAACAGCCGGGTCTCCTGCTCTATCGTGCCGCCCTCCTCAATGATCTCGACCTGCCGGCGCGCTTCGTGCTCGATCGCCTGGCCGATAAACCGGATCGAATTCACATTTTTTATCTCGCATCGGGTGCCGAGCGGTTCACCGGGCCTACGCACCGACACATTCACGTCGGCGCGCAGACTTCCCTTTTCCATGTCGCCGTCGCAGGTGCCGAGATAGCGCAGGATCGAGCGCAACTTCGCTATAAAGGCTTTCGCTTCGTCGGCTGAGCGCAAATCCGGCTTCGAAACAATCTCCATCAGCGCAACGCCGGAGCGATTGAGATCCACATACGAATAATCTGGATGTCGGTCGTGAAGGCTTTTGCCCGCATCCTGCTCGAGGTGTGCGCGTTCGATCCCGACGATGACGTTGCTGCCGTCTTCGAGATCGACGGCGACCGCGCCTTCGCCAACAACGGGCGATTTGTACTGGCTGATCTGATAGCCCTGCGGCAGATCGGGATAGAAATAATTCTTTCGGTCGAAAACAGATCGCAAATTTACCTTTGCCTTCAATCCCAGTCCCGTGCGAATCGCCTGCCGCACGCATTCCTCATTGATCACCGGCAGCATTCCGGGCATCGCGGCATCGACCAGCGATACGTGTGAGTTCGGGGCGCCGCCGAATTCGGTTGACGCGCCCGAAAAAAGCTTCGACTCCGACGTCACCTGCGCATGGATTTCCATGCCGATGACGACCTCCCAATCACCGGTCGCGCCTTTGATCAATTTTTGAGCATTGGACTGAACGGTCATAACGTCGCGTACTTGCCTCTGAAATGTCCGGAAGCGTCAATTCTACATCTGGTAGCGGTTCATTTCGTGCGCGGCAAGTTTAGACAATTCGTTTGCGACGCGCTCGCTGCACGTTTTCCGCAGAGCTGAATTGTTATCCGTGCAGACCAGTACCTCCAAATGGCCCAAATTCTGCAACGATTTTTGCGGATTCCGCGCGCATGTTGCTACCGGAACAACGTGCAGCGGCGGACGTTGGATGGAAGTCATGAAAAACGACACAGGCAGATTCGGTATTATCGTCGGCGGCGTGGTCGCCGCGATTGCCGTCATCTTTATTCTCACCGGCGGCGAACTTGGCGGGAAGAAAACCGTCGAAGGCGATCAGGATCTTCCGCCGGTCACGACCACCGACAAGTAAAAGACTTCACCACCAAGGCTGAGGCTCAAACCGCCCCGCCGCCTGCTCCACGACGGCAGCAAGCGCGAACAAGGTTTCTTCATCGAATGGACGGCCTATCAGCTGCAGGCCCAAAGGAAGCCCCTGGCTTTCGAGGCCTGCGGGCACCGAAATGCCCGGTAGGCCGGCCATGTTCACCGTCACGGTGAAGATATCGTTGAGGTACATCTCGACGGGATCGGCACCGCCCTTCTCTCCCAAACCGAATGCAGCTGATGGCGTCGCAGGTGTGAGCATTGCGTGCACGCCAGCCTTAAAGCAGTCCTCGAAATCCTTCTTGATCAGAGTTCTTACTTTTTGGGCGCGCAGATAATAGGCATCGTAGTACCCGGCTGACAGGACATATGTGCCGATCATCACCCGCCTTCGCACTTCGTCGCCAAACCCCTTACTGCGTGTTTTTTCGTACATATTGGTAATATCGCCGCCCGACACGCGCAGCCCGTAACGCACGCCGTCGTAGCGCGCGAGGTTCGACGACGCCTCTGCGGGCGCCACAATATAGTACGCAGGCAGTGCATATTTTGTGTGTGGCAGCGAAACTTCGACGAGTTCGGCGCCGGCTGCTTTCAACCATTCGCGGCCGCTCTCCCAGATTTTCTCGATTTCCGCCGGCATCCCATCGAGGCGATATTCCTTCGGAATGCCGATACGCAAGCCTTTCACCGACTTTCCAACGGCCGCCTCATAGTCGGGCACCGGCAAGTCCGCGCATGTCGTGTCTTTTACGTCCGGCCCCGCCATCGATCGCAGCAGGATCGCCGCATCGCGCACGCTGCGCGTAAACGGCCCCGCCTGATCAAGCGATGAGGCAAATGCCACAATGCCCCACCGCGAGCAGCGGCCGTAGGTCGGCTTCATGCCAACAGTTCCGGTGAAAGCTGCAGGCTGACGGATCGACCCACCGGTATCCGTCCCCGTAGCACCCAGACACAGTCTCGCAGCGACCGCGGAGGCAGAGCCACCCGATGAACCGCCCGGCGTCAACGGTGTATTTGAACCTTTACGTCGCCATGGCGAGTGCACCGGCCCGAAATGCGATGTCTCGTTGGACGAGCCCATCGCAAATTCGTCACAGTTGGTTTTGCCGAGAAGCACCGCGCCATCGCGCCAAAGCTGCGACGTCACCGTCGACTCGTAGGTCGGCACGAAGTTCTCGAGAATGTGTGAGCACGCGGTCGAGCGTATACCGGCCGTACAAAACATGTCCTTGATGGCGAGCGGAATGCCCTCGAGCGGGCCGGCATTGCCCGATGCAATGCGCGCATCCGACGCCTTCGCCATCTCAGCGGCGCGTTCCGGCGTTTCCAGCACAAACGCATTGAGTGGGTGCGCCTTCTCGATCGCCGAGACGTGCGCAGCCGTCAGTTCACCCGCCGAAAAGGATTTCTTCTTCAGCCCGTCCCGCGCTTCCGCCAAACTCAACGACGTAAATTCGGTCACGGTGCTGGCTCATCCGCCGTTCGTTGCACGCGCGGTGCCGGACTTGGCTCGGCCTCCGGCTCGCACGAAAAGGCCGGATGATCGCCCGCGTTGTTCTTTTTCGCGGCGTTTCGTTCCGCTTCGAGGGCGTCGACCATTGCCCAATATCCGAGCTCACAAGCGATGCACATTACTCGACCACCTTCGGCACCAAGAAGAAGTTGTCTTCGCTCATCGGAGCATTCTTGACGACTTGCTCAGCGATACCGCCATCGGTCACCACATCGGCGCGTTTCTTCATCGCCATGGGGGTGACAGACGTCATCGGTTCGACCCCCTCGACGTTCACCTCGCCGAGCTGCTCGACGAAGGAAAGCATGGCATTCAACTCACCCTTGAGATGGTCGATCTCCTCCTCGGCCACGGCGATGCGGGCGAGGTGCGCGATGCGGCGTACGGTATTGGCGTCGACAGCCATTGAAAATTCCGGAATCCCAACAACCTTCGCCAGCCTATAGCAGAGCGTCTTTCATCGCGACAACGGGGTTGCCGCCTGTGGCGGCCTCCGCGGCAACAGATCAAGTGCTTCGGCAGCCAGGATCCGGATCAGTTGGCCGGCTGGCATCTCGCGACCAAGGGCAGCGGCCTGTCCGGCGAACATTGGAGAAAAATCTCCGGAGCCCTGCGCCTGAGCCTTTGCATGCAAGGGCGCCAACGCAGTGCTGCCGAGCGGGAATTCCGGCACGATGTCGCTGACAGGCCCGAGCTCGCGGATGGCCCGGTTAACCAGACCCCGCGCCGGCCGGCCGCTGAACACGTTGGTGACGACTGTACTTTCGTCGCAAGCGCTTCGCAGCGCCGCCCGATGCGGCGGTAATATTTTTGCCTCCGGGCAAAACAGAAACGCGGTCCCGATCTGGACAGCGGCCGCGCCAAGCGTCAGCGCCGCCGCCATGGTGCGCGCGTCTGCGATGCCGCCTGTTGCGATTACCGGCACTTTGACGACGTCCACCACCTGCGGGAGCAAAGCAAACAAGCCGACCTGCGTGGCTACGTCCATACTCAGGAACATTCCACGATGTCCGCCGGCTTCGAGTCCCTGCGCGATGATGGCGTCGCAGCCATTCGCTTCCAGAAATCGCGCCTCTTCGACCGTCGTTGCCGAGCAGATGATTTTGCATCCCGCAGCTTTGACCCTCGCCATCAATCCTTTTTCAGGCAGGCCATAGTGAAAGCTCACGACCGCAGGCTTGATCTCTTCGACGATTGTGCACGCTGCTGCGTCGAACGGCCTGCGCGCGGCGCCCGCAGCGGGCGCAGCCGGATCAATACCGAACTCGAGGTAATAAGGCTTGAGTCTTTCCCGCCACGCGTGCTCGCGCGCGTTGTTCGGTACCGGCATTTTGTGCGCAAGGAAATTGAGATTAAGCGGCTTATCTTTAGCCGCGGCACGGAATTGCTCGGCCTGGGCGCGGACCTGTTCGGCGCTCAACATGCCGGCTGGCAGACCTCCGAGCCCGCCCGCCTTTGCGGCCGCGATTGCAAGCTCGGCGTCCGATGCTCCCGCCATTGGCGCCTGGAGGATCGGGACGTCGATCGCGAAAAGATCCAGAACTCTTCGGTCCGGCCACATCGGCTTGCTCCAATTGCTACGCTGGTGGCGACGTTAGCGCTTTCAATCCGACATATGAATTCGCGACGATTAAGAGCGGCTGCTTCGGCGGCGAAGGATGTCATGTAAGATGGACGCCAACCGGCATGGAACGGGCTACGATCAGCAATGCCAATTCGAACCCACGACCGCTATCCTTACTCTCCAATTTCCTCCCGGCCGGTCTACGACTGGCCCGGCGGCAAACGCCTCGCTGTCTACATCGGTCTTAACCTCGAGTGGTTCTCTTTTGGCGAAGGGCTGGGCGCGGAGCTGGCGCCGGGCGGACCGCAGCCCGACGTCCTCAACTACGCCTGGCGCGACTACGGCAATCGCGTCGGTGTCTTTCGCCTGGCGGAGCTCTTTGCCGATCTGAAATTGCCGGTGTCACTTCTGGTCAATGCGGAAATGTATCGCCACGCGCCGCAGGCAGTCGCGGCATTCCACGACGCCGAGATCATCGGGCACGGCCGGACAAATTCAGAGCGCCAGGGCACACTGACCGAAGCGGAAGAGCTTGCGCTGATTGCCGAAACGACGGCGGCAATCGAAAAGCATTCCGGCAAACGTCCGCAAGGTTGGCTCGGCCCGTGGATATCGCAGTCTCCACTCACCCCGGATCTTCTGCAGGAGGCCGGCTATCGCTATTTGCTTGACTGGTGCCATGACGACCAGCCCATCTGGATGAAGACCCGCCGGGGCCGCATGTTGTCGATACCCTACCCGCAGGAGCTCAATGACATTCCGCAGATCGTCGCACGCAAGCGCGAAGGATCCGATTTCGCCGCAATGATTGTGGACGCGTTTGACGTGATGCAGCACGAAAGCAAAAAGCGGCCCTTGGTCATGGGCATCGCATTGCACGCTTACATCGTCGGGTGGCCGCACCGGTTCAAACATCTTGCATACGCCCTCAAGCATGTTGTGGACCGGGCACAGTCGAGTGTGTGGTTCACCACCGCAGGCAGCATTGCGGCTCACGCCGAACGTCTCCCGTCCGGCACGATACCTTAATGGTCGTTGTTTGGCGGCCCGCGAGCCCCGTGCTAGCGCTAAGGTATGCCCATCATCCTGCCGCTCTTAGAGGCTGCTGCACATTTTCCGCCGCGCGGCGTTCTGATGGGCATTGACCTCGGAACGAAGACGATCGGCGTTGCCGGAAGCGATCCCGATCGCAAGCTTGCAACCGGTATTGAGACCATCGCGCGGAAAAACTTCTCTACCGACGCACAACGGCTGCTGGCGCTCGCCGCCGAGCGCTCAGCGGTCGGATTCGTGTTGGGACTCCCCATCAATATGGATGGAAGCGAAGGCCCTCGCGCACAGTCGACGCGAGCTTTCGCGCGCAACTTTGGCAAGATCACAAATCTTCCGATCGCGTTTTGGGATGAGCGTCTGTCAACGGCCGCTGTCGAAAGGCAATTGATCGAAGCGGACGTGAGCCGAAAAAAGCGTGCCGCTGTTATCGATCAGCACGCGGCTGCGTATATTCTGCAGGGCGCACTCGACCGGTTGGCTCGCATCTAAAAGAAGCCGCCCGTAAGGCGGCTTCTTTATCTCAAATTCAAAAACTAGCGCTGAGAGTCGATCGAGAAGTTGTTGGTGCTGTGCTCATCCTGCCATCTTGGATAATACTGATATCTCGGTGCCGGCGCGTAAGTGTAATTGTCGTAGCCGTAAGAGTCGTACACGTAGCCCGGCGAATAAGCATAGGCAGGTTCGCCATAGTAGTAGCCGCCGTTATAGGCTGAGCCGGCAATAGCCGCGCCCGCAATCGCGCCCACGCCGAAACCGATCGCGGCCGCGTTGCGTCCGTTCCGCGCCTCGCCTGGTGTCGCTGCTGCGAGCGCTATCGCGCCCGTCAACGCCACCGCAGCGGTGTATTTGATCAATGTCTTCGTCTTCATTTTGATGTCCTTCCGTGTCGGCTTTGACGTATCGGAGGGAAACACGGGAACACCAGGGCTGGTTCCTGTAGGGTTCATTTTTGCGAGTAACGAAAACGTCACGCCTTTATTTGGCCGCTTCGAAGTTACGTGGCCAAAAAGGGGCAGACCGAAGAGATGCCGTAATCGGAAGGGTTCGCGGGCCTGCTAGCGGCCTATTAACGATCGCCACGAGGACTTGTGAATCGGGGGATGGCGCTCTTGCCGGGGCAGCGGGTTGCGCCTATAGGTCTTGCTTTAATGACCATTGCGCCGAAACCCTCATTCGTCCTCAGCAGACGGCACTTGTTGGGGATCGAAGGGCTTTCCCAAAACGACATTTCTGGCCTCCTCGACCTTGCCGAGGAATTTGTCGAGCTCAATCGTCAGGTTGAAAAGAAGCGCACCTCCCTACGCGGTCGCACCCAGATAAACCTGTTTTTTGAGGTCTCGACCCGAACCCAGGCTTCTTTCGAACTCGCGGGTAAGCGCTTGGGCGCCGACGTGATGAACATGTCGACCGGCTCTTCCTCCATGCGCAAGGGCGAAACCCTGATCGATACCGCGATCACGCTCAACGCTATGCACCCGGACATTATCGTGGTGCGTCATCACGCCTCCGGGGCCGTCGAGTTATTGGCACGAAAAGTCGATTGCTCCGTTATCAATGCCGGAGATGGATCGCACGAACACCCTACTCAGGCCTTGCTCGATGCGCTGACAATCCGCCGTAACAAGGGACGCATCGAAGGGTTGCTCGTTGCCATCTGCGGCGACATCCTTCATTCGCGTGTGGCTCGTTCCAACATCATCCTGCTCAACGCCATGGGGGCGCGTGTGCGCGTGGTTGCGCCGTCCACGCTCCTGCCGCCCGGTGTCGAACGTTTTGGCGTCGAGGTGGCGCGCGACATGCGCGAAGGTCTCGCCGATGCCGACATCGTAATGATGTTGCGGCTTCAAAAAGAGCGCATGAACGGCTCGTACGTGCCATCGATGTCGGAATATTTCCAGTATTACGGGCTGGATGAAAAAAAGCTGGCCTACGCAAAGCCGGGCGCCCTCGTCATGCATCCCGGGCCCATGAATCGCGGCGTCGAAATTGACTCCATTGTCGCGGACGGAGCCCAGTCGCTGATCCGCGAGCAAGTCGAAATGGGTGTCGCGGTGCGCATGGCCGTGCTCGAAGCGCTCTCACGAAATCTGCCGAACGCATGACGATGATGTTATCCGACCGCCGCCCGATCCTGCTCGCCAACGCCCGGATCGTTGATCCGTCGCGCGATCTCGATCTTATCGGCGATCTGCTGATCGCTGACGGCGTGGTGCGCGAAGCGAAGAAAGGCATCGGCGCTGCCGGGGTGCCGGAAGGCACCGACGTCATTGACTGTCGCGGCAAACTTGTCGCGCCGGGGCTAGTCGACATGCGTGCCTTTATCGGCGAGCCCGGCGAAGCCGGCCGGGAAACGCTCGCTTCGGCCAGCCAGGCAGCCGCAGCCGGCGGTGTTACGACGATTATCTGCCAACCGGATACGTCGCCAGCAATCGATAATCCTGCAACCGTCGACTACGTCCTTCGGCGCGCGCGCGATACGGGCATCGTCCACGTTCATCCTATGGCCGCGATCACCAAAGGCCTCGAAGGCAAGGAAATGACGGAGATCGGCCTGCTTAAGGCTGCCGGAGCCGTAGCGTTTACTGACGGCGCCAAGAGCGTCACCAACGCACAGGTCATGCGCCGCGCCCTCACCTATGCCGGCGATTTCGACGCTCTGATCGTGCATCACATCGAGGAGCCAAATCTGGTCGGCGACGGCGTCATGAACGAAGGCGAATTCGCCGCGCGGCTTGGCCTGCTCGGAATTCCCAAAGCTGCCGAAACAATCATGCTCGAGCGCGACGCACGTCTCGTCGCCTTGTCGGGCGGCCGCTATCACGCTGCCTCTGTCACCTGCGCAGAAACGCTGGATGTTCTGCGTCGGGCAAAAGACGCCGGCCTCAATGTTACAGCTTCGGCCTCAATCAACCACGTCACACTCAACGAGATCGACATTGGCCCCTACCGTACGTTCCTGAAACTGTCGCCCCCACTCCGCGCGGAGGACGACCGAAAATTGCTGGTCCAGGCCGTCGCCGGCGGTCTCGTGGATGTGGTGGTATCGGATCACAATCCGCAGGACGTGGAGACAAAACGTCTGCCCTTCGCAGAGGCTGCGCCGGGCGCGATCGGTCTCGAAACAATGCTGAGCGTCGGACTGCGCCTCGTCCATAGCGGCGAGATTGAGTTAACGGCCCTGCTGCGCGCGATGTCGACGCGTCCAGCGGAGTTGCTGGGCCTTCCCGGCGGCACGCTCAGAAGCGGTGCGCCTGCCGACGTTATTGTTGTTGATACTGAGCTCCCCTGGGTCCTCGACCCAAATGAGCTCAAATCAAAGTGCAAGAACACGCCCTTCGACGAAGCACGGCTCACCGGCCGTGTGGTGCGTACGATCGTCGCCGGGCGAACTGTCTACGAGTACGTATGATCGCCGTTCTTGCCTTCGCTTTCGGGTACCTGCTCGGCTCGATCCCGTTTGGCCTCCTGCTCACGCGCGCAGCCGGCGGCCCCGATATCAGGGCGATCGGATCGGGCAATATCGGTGCAACCAACGTTTTGCGAACGGGCAATAAGGCTCTCGCCGCCGCAACGCTGCTCTGCGACATGCTCAAAGGCGCCGTCGCTGTTCTCGCCGCGGCGCGTTACGGTCCTGATCCAGCGCTGGCTGCCGCGCTTGGTGCGTTCCTCGGCCATCTCTTTCCGGTCTGGCTCAAATTCAAAGGCGGCAAAGGGGTCGCCACTTATATTGGCCTGCTTATCGGACTCCATTGGCCGGCGGCGTTGTTCTTCTGCGTCGTGTGGCTCGCCGTTGCTGCGGCCACCCGATATTCTTCGCTCGCCGCCCTCATCGCGAGCGCGCTTACTCCGCTCGCCATTTGGTATATCGGCCTGCCGAGTGTCGCGGCGCTATTTTTGCTGCTCACCGTTTTGTTGTGGTTCATGCACCGCGCGAACATCGCCCGCCTTCTGAATGGCAGCGAAGGAAAAATTGGCGCGAAAGCGTCCATGACCAACTAAACCAAAGGTTGTATTGTTGCTCGAACGGTTGTAGTGCTGCGCCATGAACATGGACAGGCGGCGCGTTGACCGGGCAACAAGGGCTAAGTGACACCGAGCGGCTCGACTGGCTCCGTCTCATCCGAACGGACAGGGTAGGTCCGCGAACATTTCACGATCTGATTCAGCACTTCGGAAGCGCTCACGCTGCGCTGGCGGCACTCCCCAACCTGGCACGGCGTGGAGGATCAGCGTCCTCGCCGCGCATTTTCACTCGCGAACAGGCCGCGGCAGAACTAAAGGCCGCACGTGCCCGGAACATTGAATACGTCGCGCTGGGCGAGCCTGCCTATCCTTTGCGCCTGCAGATGATCGATGACGCGCCTCCGTTGGTCAGCGTCCGTGGAAAACCCGACGTCTTCACGCGACCGCAAATTGCAATCGTCGGATCCCGCAACGCTTCGGCTGCCGGAGTGAAATTCGCCCATCGAATGGCAAGGGATCTCGGTGCTGCGGGATTCGCCGTCGTCTCCGGTCTCGCACGCGGCATCGACGCGGCGGCACACCGCGCCACCCTGCAGACCGGCACGATCGCCGTTCTCGCTGGCGGTCATGACTGTATCTATCCGGCCGAACACGTTGAGTTGGTCGAGGCCCTCGTGGTTGACGGTGCCGCCATTTCGGAGATGCCCCTTGGGTGGGGGCCGCGCGCCCACGACTTTCCGCGCCGCAACCGGTTGATTTCCGTCTTTCGATCGGCGTCATCATCGTGGAGGCCGCGCGGCGGTCGGGCTCCCTGATCACCGCCCGACTAGCCGGAGAACAGGGCCGCGAGGTCTTTGCGGTGCCCGGCTCTCCCCTTGATCCACGTTGTGAAGGAACAAACGGATTGCTCAAGCAGGGAGCAATCCCGGTGACCGAGGCCTCTGACGTATTCGCCGCTATTGAGCCGATCCTCGGGCGCGGCATACAAGTCGCCGAAGTACGGGAGCCGGCGCAGGACGTGCTGCAGAAAAATACCGAACCTCGCGCCGACGACCGCAACCGGATCGTTTCACTTCTCGGGCCAACGCCTGTTTCGATCGATGATTTGGTGCGCCTGGCGCCAACCACACCGGCGATTGCACGCGCTGCCCTGCTGGAACTCGAAATTGCCGGGCGGATTGAACGTCATGGTGCGGGGTTGGTGTCATTGCTCTAACGTGCGATACCCCAATCATCATGTTCACCCGATTTTACCTGGCCGTCGCAGCTATACTGATAGTGCTGGTGGCGCCGTCGTGGGCCCAAGAACAGCCCGTTTCGGCTTTTCTCGCCGAGCTGTGGCCGGATGCGCAGGCAAAGGGCATCAGCCGGACGACCTTCGATACCGCCATGAAAGGATTCACCCCCGATCAACGGGTAATCGCCGCGATCCGGCGTCAGCCGGAATACGGCAAACCCGTCGGCGACTACGTGAATGCCATCGTATCGAAACGACGCATCGTGGACGCCCAGCTCAAAGGCCGCGAATGGGCAAAAACATTCGATGCCGTCGAAAAGCAATTTCAAGTCGAACGCTGGGTGCTGCTTGCCCTGTGGGGCATGGAATCCGACTTCGGGTCAGAAAAAGATCGTTGGGATGTGTTCCGGTCGCTCGCCACCCTCGCCTATGTGAAATATCGCGATCCTTATTTTCGCAATGAACTGATCGTGGCGATGCGCATTATGCAGGACAATCGCATCACTCGCGAAAAGATGGTCAGCTCCTGGGCAGGGGCCATGGGCCAGACCCAGTTCATGCCGTCGAACTTCGTCGACTATGCGATCGATTTTTCCGGCGACGGACGGGCAGACATCTGGGGCAACGTCCCGGACGTGCTTGCGTCAACCGCCAACTACCTGCGCAAGTGGAAATGGAATTCGACGCTCCCCTGGGGTTTCGAGGTTCTCGTGCCGGATGGATTCGACTACATCCGCAGCCGCGCAAGTTTTGCGGAATGGCGAACGCTCGGCGTACGCCGCGCCGACGGCAAGGCGTTTCCCAATTCCGGACAGGGCATTCTTTTTTTTCCCAGTGGCGCCAGCGGCCCGGGCTTTATCGTCACGGAAAATTTCAATGTACTCAAGGAATACAACAACTCCGACGCTTACGCGCTCGCGGTCGGCCACCTCGCCGACCGCATTCATGGCGGCGATGTGATCAAAACGCCGTGGCCCAAGGATGATCGGCAGCTCTCGCGCGATGCGCGCGTTGCTCTGCAGAAAAAACTGGCAGCGCTCGGCTACAAAGTGAACGAATTTGAGGCCCACATTGATTTCGATTTGCGCGACAACATTCGCGTCGAGCAAAAGAAGCTGGGGATGGTTCCCGACGGCAATCCGACGCCCGCGTTGCTCGAAAAACTCGGCGTCTCCCCTCGGTTCTAGGTCTCCAGCAATAACCGCCCCTGATGCTGGTATACCAACCTTGATACAATTCATGGTTGTCGTCTCTTTCGCGCCCTATTTCGCTGGTCTGACACGCGTTCTTAACCCGCGTATTTGACAGTAGGGGTC
>Ga0070689_100001259_pt1 | contig 16099 bp, 16 predicted proteins | sample KBSS23HmetaG_FD_64669 | JGI IMG/M metagenome (GOLD analysis project Ga0070689, IMG submission 64669) | Switchgrass rhizosphere microbial communities from Kellogg Biological Station, Michigan, USA - KBS S2-3H metaG | ecosystem: Host-associated > Plants > Roots > Rhizosphere ...
GACCAACGTCAACTGAAACACCGCCGGGGCCAACGTACACACCTTGAGCCAGTGTCGGTGCCGGAGTCGCGGCAGCCGTTGCTGCAACGAATCCAACCGCGATCAGAGATGCCTTAATCCACATAAGCGCGTCCTTTCTGTTCCCTCTCTTGAAATGAGAACTCGTAAGGAGCGGGCACGTTCCGAGTGAAACTTGTGGCCACGTTCACACCGAATAATGCATTGATAGATTAGTTGTTCACCCCGTTGGTTCGAGTGGAGCGCGTCATCGGACCGTTGACGGTCATCGACCAGAACCAGCGCGGATTGTCGCGACCGCCACGGGTCTCGCAGATGCGGCCGACCTCCCACTCGCCGGTAACGACGATGTAATCAGGCCGGTCCTTGCCGATCCCGGACCGAGGCCGGTCGGGCGGAACTCGAGGAGCATCGCTTACTCCTAGACTGTCTGATAGCCAACCGACGCCAGCGCTGTGCTGTGAGAAGGTGATGTCGCGCAGCAGGCCGTGATCGAGGTCGAGCAGGTGCTTACCGCAGACGAGTGCAGGCGTCATTCCGCAGAATGCCAGCGGTTGGCCGAGCAAACTCCAGGCATGGACAGGGTCACTAGCCCGTCGTAAGGGATCTATGGGCTAGTGGCGAACACACCCCCCGAACACCCCCCGTGAACGTCGTTAGTCCGAGAGCCCCGGCACCCCCATGTCGGGGCTCACTCGTGGAGGCCGGAAAAACATTCCCCGTTTTCGGTAATGATTCCGGTCTCGTTCCGCGGAACGTTCGGTAGTGGGTCAGCAATATCCACGATCAGCTTGCCGAGCTGGTTGGGATCGCGCGGGCATTTAACGGTCATTTTGTGCGATATCTCTAGGGCGCGACGAAATGCAGGACGATGGCAGCCACGATGCACGTCGCAACGGCAATGATCGCGCCCCTGCGCCTGTCTGGGAACAAGCCTAGGGTAAGTATCGCTAGAACGGCGAGTATGGCGATTTTGATAAAGGTCCAAACCATGAGCCGCTTCCTTCCCTTCTCGGGAGAATATGCGCCCGGTATCGGTCAGTTTCCAGCCCGTCCGGCTGCCACTACCGAACGTTCCCGCGGGCTCTGGGGTACTGGCCGGTTTATCCGCTAGTGGCCTGAGTTGAATTACACTGGCCGAATTGGGAATTGCAAAAATGTCACGGTTGCAGAATGTTGATGTCGCACTGTTGCCGAACCCGCACTCTTCGGGCACGCTGTAAACAATCACGATCCCGCCAGACTCGTGATTGCGCTGCACAAGAAAGCCCCGGTGACCGTGTCCCGGCCCGGGGCTTTCCATTAAGCGAACCCGTGTCATGTCATTCACCGCGACCTTTGTCTCCCTCGCCGTGATCGTCGGCGCCACCGCGATCGTCCTGACTGCTGTTGTTGGGTTCGGGTGTTACAGATTCTTGCGAGACCTTTTCGGTAAGGCGCCAGAGCAGGCCTAAAGGCCCATGATAAGGCCGCCTCCGATGGCGGCCTCGTCACTCGTCATCATCTGGCTCGCGAACGACCGCCGGCTCGTCGTCGCGGTGCTCGTCCTCTTCATCGTCTTCGTCCTCATCGTCGTCGTCGTTGGGATCGCGCGGCGGCATCGTGTTGAGGATGACGGAGACGATGCTCCAGTTGACCAAACAGGCAGCAAAATCCTCGGAGATGTGCAGGGTCATGTCGGCTCCTGTTGGATGTCGCGACATTCACAGGTGAATGCTATTCGCGTCGCGGTCAAAAATAAACTCCATCCGTTTCCGACGCGGTCTCGCTTCGGCCTCCCGCAACGTCACGCGCCGCCCTCAGCGCTCCCTTGCGCATTTTTCTTCTTCTTCTTCTTCTTCTTCTGCATGCGCTCACGAGCAGCCGACAGGCTCGACGACTGTTGCAGCCCCACGGGGCGCATGGACCTGCGATCTGAGCAAAGGCGTTGCCGTTCCATTCCCGGAACCTTCTGTCTGAAACCCAACGTGATTGAACGCTAGCCTGCCTGGAACGTTCCTGGCGCGGACCCCTTGGCAGTTCCGGCGCTCCCCCGAGCCCGACGGTCCCGACAGCGCCGCTTCGAGGGGTCCACTCGTTCGTCAAAAAAGTTGCCGTGGGACAGGAAGCTTACGAATCCTTGTGCGTTGCTGGGCCGGGCAGCCCAGTGTCCATCTCGGACCAGGGCTCGCCTGAGTTTGCGTCCATCGCCCACCTCGCTGGGCCACATGCAAAAGAATGCCGGCCGCACATTGTCCGTTCCACATCAATGGCATTGGGTAGCGCCAGTTAGAGTTGGTCGTGGAGGCCGCAATAGCGCTCCCGCCTCTGCATTGCACGGAGTGAAGCGCATGCACCAATATCGTCTCTTAATACCTTTCGCGATGATGGACACTTTTCAGGCGTCCAACGCATCGAATGTGCCGACGAGAGACAAGCAGTCAAACAAGCGCGGCGACTTGTAGACCTCCAGGATGGCGAGGTTTGGGAGAGAGACCGCCTTATCGCGCGATTTCCCGAGCGTCAGAAAACAACCGAGTAAGTACGCCTCAGTTGACCGCTGCGACCTTCTTCGGCGTCGCGTCATTTATAATGGCGCGCGCACGGGCTTAGCCACCATGGCGGCAGAAGCCCCTAATCCAGATCTTGTTCTCCGATGGCCGCCCTGGTTGGCGGCTCGTCGCGCGCGCGAACGACGACAGCATCCGCGCACTACTCATGACGGAGCGATCCTCAATACCCCCAGTGAGCTTCTTTGGACGAAACCGTATGCCGACTCGGCCGTTGCTGTCTTGTGGTGATTTGCTTGCGCCGCATCGGCGCATATGCAAGTGATGGCCCGCCGGGCGTTCCACTATTGCGGCTGGCCACAGAGCGGTCGACGGCAGGGTAGCTCAATTGGCAGAGCGCGTGTGTGAACAGCACGAGACGGTGGTTCGAACCCATTCCCCCGCCGCCACCATCAAAAATCATCATTCCTGGTTCGCGCAGGCGCAATTTTATCGTCATCGTTGCTTGTTTTGGCGGACCTCTCCAGTTGCTTGACGAGTTCAGCAAGACGCGCAGGGATAGGCTCCGCGGTAGCATCATAGTCCGCCCTGAGCCGACGCCCAATCGCAAGCAACCAAGCCCGTTGCAACATTTACCTCCGCCCGCCGAATGACCAATGGGGAAGCGCCCCGGAGGTTCCAGTTCAGCCCACAGCGAGAACGCAGTGGAGCCTTGCGCTTACTCGCGGCCAGGCGCCACGCCAAAGCCGCTGGCGTCGCCCCTAGCTGCCAACAGGGTGCCACCAGCAATATGTGGAATCTGCACCGCGCCGGCGGTTCGCGGGGCCTATGAAAACGTCGGGGGCGAGCAATTCTATTCGACTTTCGAAAGCGCCCATTTCAGGCTCCCTCCCACCTTCCGCAGCCGGGATTTCGGCCAAGGGCGCGAGGCGATCATCGGTGCGCAGCCCTGCCGGTTGGCCGGGACGTGGAACGACCGGCCAGCGCAACTGATCGGGGCCGCCGCGCGTTTCGTAGATGCGGCCGCCCCCATTTATTGGGCGGTGTAGTCGTTGCGGTCGCTGTCGATCGCAGAGCCGAGCCTCTAACCGGAGAGATCATCATGGACTCTAAAACCTGGCCATGTGCAGTCATTGCCATTTTGATGTGCGCGGCGGGCACGATGTCACAGGCGCAGGAGAGCGGGCCGCCGCAACCGACGCCGAGGGATGATCCGGCAACATCCGGCGCCGGCCCAACGTCCCGGGCGCCCGGTCAGTTCGATTATGATCCGCCGAAGGGAGCGTCCGTCACCACGGACCAGCGAGGACACACAACAACGAACTCCACGAGTGGTGGCTCTACGCCCGGCAACCCGCCGCGGGACCAGGGCAATGACAGCATCGATGCAATTGCACCCAAGAATTAACGGCTGTGTCATTTCCCGCTTGCGGCAGCCGATAGCTTCGACACGGCATTGCGCGAATTGATTCGTGTCCGAACAGCTCGCCCTCTTCTCTGACGGCGCTGCCGCCCCCCGAGGCCTGCGCTACCAACCGAGCTTCATCACCGCCCAGAGCGAGCACGAGCTCATCGCCCAAATCCGCGCGCTGCCGCTCGCGCCGTTCCAATTCGGCGCCTTTGAAGGCAAGCGCCGCGTCGCCTCCTTCGGGTGGCGCTACGACTATAACCAGCACAAGCTTGAACAAGCGGAAGACCTGCCCGCCTGGATCGCGCCCTTGATCGTGAAGGTGCAAGCCTTTGCGGGCCTCCCGGCTGCTTCCATCCGGCAAGTGCTATTCACGCAATATGAACAAGGAACCGGGATCGGCTGGCACCGCGGACAAGCCGCACTTCGACCAAGTCTTTGGACTGTCGCTTGCGTCGGCCTGCAAATTTCGCTTTCGACGCAAGACCGGACGTACCTGGCAGCGGTTCACGCTCGAAGCCGAACCGCGTTCTCTCTACATGATGGCCGGCGAATCCCGCAGCATCTGGGAGCACAGCATCCCACCCGTCGACTCGCCGCGCTACTCCATAACGTTCCGCACCATGGCCGGCGAGACCACACCAGCCTTCCGGCCGCCAGGCCAGATCGCACGGTGATTTCATGTTCTCTCTGCACCAGACGCCGAAGGACCGTGCTGGCATGCATTGACGACGGCGCGCCGTGTCATGGCTTAGCCTTGGCGTACGCAATGAACTCGAGGACGGTTTTGGCCCGGAAACGATGGATTCACCACCATTGACTTGGGGCTAGCGGGTGATGGTTGCGACCGGCGCGATGTCGCGGATGAAATTGAAATTGAGCTCGTCGTAAAGCATCGCGTTGATCGCGCCTGACGGGCCGGCCACGAGAAGCGTGTAACCGTCTGGCGCCGCACGCACAACCGCCTCGGTGGCGATATTGGTGCCGGCGCCCGGCCGGTTCTCGATGACGAATTGCTGGCCGCGCTCCGATAGCCATTGCCTATCAGGCGCCCAAGCACGTCGGCCGTGCCGCCGGCGGCAAAGCCGACCGTCAAGCGCACTGGACGTGACGGATAGGCCTGCGCCCTGGCGATTTGACAGCATGCCGGGATCGTAAATGCGCCGCTGCCAGATGTCGGAATTTCCGACGAGCAATTCGCATGGCGCCTTCTCCCTCACGTGCCGTGGGCTTTGCTTGGCCGAACCCCAAATAGAAAATCACTTGTGACGAATATGACGCCGTGAAAAACTCGAAGGGCCCATACGCACGGATCATTCCGTTGACGGGTCCCATGAGCCGCAATTTTGATTGTCACCCGACAAAGGCCATGAGGTACCCACCAGGAGGGGTCGATGCACCATCTCACCCGCCGTGCCCTGCTTGCCGGGGCGACCGCAAGCGCGGCAACAGTCCTCGCGCCTATTTCCGGGATTCACCGGCTGGTTGCCAAGGCGGACTGTCTTCGATCCCTCAAGGAGTTTCTGCAAGAAGCACGCCAGAACCAGCTGACCAGCGGCCAGCGCAAGTTGATTGTCGAACAAGGAATCACGCTGCTCGACGAGTTTTACTGCCACCTTCCACAAAAGAGACAGTTATACGGTGCGCGTCCAGTAGAACGCCTGCGGGACCTCCGCGAAGTAGCTGGCGGACTCAACGACGATCTGCGCTTCCACGCCAGAATGATGGCGATCTTCACCGAGCTTCGCGACCAGCATACGCGCTATAAGCCGCCGAGGCCGTATCTTAGCGCCCACGCCTTCCTTCCATTCAGGATTGAGGCGTGTATCGAGAACGATCGGCGCAAATACATCGTAAGTCGCATCGTCCCTGGGTTTACGCACCAAACATTCCGCCCCGGTGTCGAGGTCATCCGCTGGAACGGCACTCCGATCGAGGGCGCGGCGGATCGTGCGGGCGGAGACGGCGCCACCCCTAGCGCAAGGGGGTGCATCGGCTTGGCGCGTTTGACACAACGCGTCTTACAACTCCATCCGGTACCCGAAGAGGAGTCGGTGCAGGTCCGCTATCGAGCGGATGACGGCCAGGAACTCGATATCGAGATTGCCTGGCAGGTCATATCGCTGCCCGATTCCTGCAACAGCAATTGCGACGAGATGCAACAGATGGGCGACTTCCGCAAATTCCTGTTTGCGAAGTACGACGTCTGCAGCGCCCCCATCGATTCTAAATTTCACACGACGCCTGGGGGCGACGTATTCGGATATATTCGGCTCTACTCGTTCGAAAACGTTTCCCCTTTGGACGGGGATAAGTGGGTCGACGAGTTTAAAAAACATGTGGCGAAATACAGCAACACCAAAGGATTGATCGTCGACGTCCGCGACAATGCGGGCGGAAGCATCCGGACGAGCGAGCGCATATTGCAATGGGTCGCTCCACCCGGGCCGATCGCGCCCTCCACTCTGTATTTCCGGGCGACGAACACGACGCTGAGATTCTGCAATCTGCCGACGTCTGTCAGCGAACTAGGGCCGCCCCCGGAGGGATTGCATAAATGGAGTGAGTCGATCAAGCGGGCGTTGGACACCGGCGCGACGTTTTCGGACGCTTTCGAGTACACAACTAAAGCGCAATGTAACTCCGACGACCGCATTGTATTTCCACGCCCTGTCATCGTCGTGACAAACGGGATGACCTGGAGCGCGGGGGAATTCTTCGCTGCCGGCTTCCAGGATCACGGCGGCACGATTCTCGGGGTGGATGAGACTACAGGCGGTGGCGGTGCCAACTACCGGCAAATGAGTCAACTCAGCAAATATTTCACAGATGACCATCAAGCCTCACCCTTTGAGCCCTTGGCGAACATGGCGAATGGCGCGGATTTTCTGGTTGCTTTTCGCCGGAACAAACGGGTGGGCCGTGGGGCCGGCAAGGAAATCGAAGATGCCGGCGTCGTGCGCAATCGAGCCTACGCCATGACGCGCAACGATGTGCTCCACGACAACCAGGACCTGAAGAATCACGCCGCCAGACTACTTGCGCAGATGCCATGATCAGAGCGCCAGCACCGCTTTGCTATCGGACGGTACATTCGTCCGGCGGAGTGCGGTCAGAAGGACGGCGATCGCGGGGTCAACACGACAATCTGGACAATGCAGGGCCCCCTACGGAGGCGAAATGCCGACAGGTGTGCGAATGTTGAACGGCACACGGCAAGTTGATCGTTGCCATGATCGCCCCGCAGGGCCGCAGCAGACCGTCAAATATCGATCTTCGTGGTGCTGCCTTTGTACGTCACATCATACGGCGAACCACCCGGCTGCTTCTTGATCGTGAGTTGGTCGTTATTCTTCTTGCGTGTGATGGTGACTGCCACGCCTTCAGGCAGGTTAATCTCCGACAATGCCTGCTTGGTTTCGGCTGTCATGATGCCGAGCTTGCTGGCGATGTGCTCGACAACCTCCGGTGGGAGACTGACTCGTGGTGTCGACGGTGAACTCTCGGTCTCCTGTGAGTCCACCGAAATGCCAATCCCACCCATTCGGCCCTCCATCAATGTCGGCCAGCTTACAAGACTCGCTGGCAAGTAGGAACTCTTATGGCATATTATCCATAACTTTCGGTGCGGCAAACGGGCCCACAAGTACCGATCGTGGTGTCCGATCGCACTGAGCAATGCCTCGTCGTCACTTCGATTTGAGACGATCTAATCGAGCGATATTCCTGCGAATTCCACGACTTTGCGCCATTTCGTGTGTTCGTCGGCCATCCATTGTCCGAACTCGGCAGAGCTCATTGGCATGGGCACCCCACCTGCGCTGACAAACCGGGCGGCCAGCTGAGGATCGGCTAGCGCGGAATTGATGGCTTTGCTCAACACGGAGGCGATCTCCGGTGGCGTGCCCCTGGGCGCTACAATGCCGTACCAGACGTCCGCCTCATACCCGGGCACGGTTTCGGCGATCGTTGGAATATCTTCCAACCCTCCCCACCGCTTCAGCGAAGTCACACCCAGCGCCCGCAGCTGGCCAGCCTTCACGAAACCGATCGCGCCCGTCAGGTTGCCGAATATCACGTGGACATTGCCCGCCATAAGATCCGGGTAAGCACTGGCGGCACCGCGGTAAGGCACGTGCACCATTTCGATCTTGGTCATCGCCTTGAACAGTTCACCCGACAGGTGCACCGAAGTCCCGTGGCCGGTCGAAGCCATCGATACTTTTCCGCGATTGGCGTTTGCGTAGTCGATGAAGTCTCGGACGCTGCGAACTGGCAAAGAGTTGGGGACCGTCATGAGGTTGGCAAGCCGCATCACGCCCGCGATCGGCACGGTATCGCGCAGGAAGTCGAATGACAGCTTCTTGTATAGCGACCCGGCGATGACGTTGCTTGGGGCCGCGAACAAAAGAGTATGGCCATCGGGCGGGGAATTGATGACCGCTTGCGCGGCGAGGTTTCCGCCCGTGCCGGTCCGATTCTCGATGACAACTTTTTGGCCCAGACGCTGTGACAACCATTCGCCAAGCATTCGCGCCGCGAGATCAACGCCTCCTCCGGCCGAAAACCCAACTATGAGCTGGATTGGACGGGTCGGATAATCCGCGGCCCTGGCCGCGGGATTCAACGCACCGACAAAGATGCCAGCGAGGGCAGAGAGGGGCACCGCGAACTTCAACATGTTAGCTAGCCTAACTTTTTACCTGGGCCTAACTTTGTTTCTCAGCTGGAAGATGAAAACGGTTCGCTTCCGCGCTTGTGGCGTTGGCTTATGCACGCATCCGTCACTCGGTTCCATCTGCAATGAATGTCTCATACTCCAAATATTTTCGCGTACCGTGCCTTGATCTCGTCAGCGCTCTTTTCGACGCCAAGAGGATCGTCCTTAAGTGTTTTGATTTCCTTGAGCGCTTTGCCGCCGGGCTTTTGCTGGACCAGCGCGTGCACGGAATGGGTGCGCGCGAAGTCGACCAGCAGCTGCTGGGATTCACGGGAGTTCAGCCAGTTCTGGAAAAGGCGCGCCGCGTTGGGATTCGGCGCCGCCTTGAACAGCGCGCTCGGTCCCGTGATCAGGGGAGTACCTTCGGTCGGATATATGATTTCTACAGGCTGCCCCCGCTCCTTGAGTTGGATGAGATTGTACTCATTGCCATCGGCCATCACGCGCGCTCGCCGAGAGCGATCTTCTTCGGAGTATCGGTCGAGGATTGAACCTGCATCACTCGCTGCTTGGCGAGTTTCTCAAGATACCCCCAGCCGAACTCGCGCACAATCTGGAACGTAGCCGTCATGATGGTGCCGCTGTAGGAGGGATGCGCCTTAACCATCTTCCCCGCCCACTTTGGGTCAAGCAGGTCCGCGAAGCTCCTGGGTGCCTCCTCCGGCTTTACCAATGTCGTGTTATAGCCGAGCGAGGACAGCCACACGCGTGTCGTAACGAAAAAGCCGTCCGCATCGTAATATTCCTTCGGATAGTTGCGCGCGACCTCCTCCGGCAGATACGGAACGAGCCAGCCGTTTCGCTTCCACACGATGCAATGGGCAGCGTCTGCTGTATTGACTATATCAACCGCATAGATGCCGCTGTTGTATTCCTGCTGAATGCGCTGGAACAGGCGCTCGGCGCCCGAGCGCTCGACGCGCACAGTGATGCCGGGGAATTTGGCTTCGAAAACTCGGCCGACGCGCTCAGCAACCGGCAGATCCATCGAGGTGTAGAAAGCGACCTTGCCCTCCTTCTTGGCCACCGCGACCAATGCGGACGTGATTTCAGATGGCTCGGCTACTTGGGCACATACCGGTGCCGCAAAAACGGTTGCGGCATTCGCTCCAGCGGCCTTGAGCACGTCGCGTCTCGATAATCGGCCCCTAGTCATAAGAGCGCTTTCCATCGGCGCGCAGCGCGCGTGGGATGCCCGGCATCCTGGCAGACTCTGCCCCATACAGACCTTCGATGCCGTATCCTCCACCTCGACCGGACCTTGGACAAGGCCCGCCGATCGGCGTCACACAAGCTTCGCAACCATCTGGAGGACTCTTGAAGCGGTCCAACAGTCCGGTGCGATACCGACCTACGCGGCGCGAACGCCAATGCTTGAAGCTCGAGTCCAAAACACCAAAGGTAAATCGCCACCAGAGCCTGGTGGGCACAATTCGGGCCCATCCTGTCGAAGGAAGCATCACGTCTGCGCAATTTCATCAAGCAATGCCCGTGCCCCCGCAAGGTCTGCCGTCTCCAAGCCTTCGGTAAACCAGCCGTAAACGGGAGTCAGCACCGTTCGTGCGGCACTGGGATCCCCATGGTCTCGCAATAGCTTTGCCATATCCATTGCCGTCCGCAATTCCCAGAGTTTGGCGCCCTGTTCGCGGGCAATGGCCAGGCTGGAGCGCAGCAATGCGACCGCGTGCTCGGCATCACGCGCGCCGTAACGGGCGTGTAAACGGATAATCTCCGCTTCGCACCATCGGGAGCCGGTCAGATTGACGATTTCGGCCGCCCGCTCGAGCATTACAGCGGCCGTGGCAACGTCGCCCGATTGGCCGCACAACTCGGCTGTGGAGGCCAGGTACAGGGGCAACACCGCCCAGTTCTTGGTAGCATCGAGGCGGTGAAGAAAAACCTGCATACGGTCAAACAGCACCGGATCGGGGCGGGCGCACATCTGCGCCCAATCATGAAAGAATGTGCCCTCCCAACTGCCCTTGTACGTTTCGTATTCAGCACGAAGCGCGATCAATCGGTCGGCCAATTCAGCAACCCTCCGAGCATCCTTTTGCACCATCGCCTGAGCGCAGGCCCGGCGCAGGCCGAGATTGAGGCTGACCGCATGACCTAAGCTCTCGGCGCGCTCGACGGCGGAGCGACTCGTAGCGGCGCCTGAATCAACCTTGCCGAGAATCGTGAGGCATATGCCGAGCAGCACAGAAATAGCGACCTTCGGATCCCGAGTACTCATCATGACATTCGGTCCGTCGCGTTCCGGATCGAGACTTTCCATCGCGTCGCGCGCGGCCTCGAAATTGCCAAACAGGAAGTTCGCCAGGGATTCTGCCCTCCTTTGCATGAACAGCGCTTGGCGGTCACCGATCCGCTGGTGAAATGGAACCATGTCGCGCGTGTATTGAATGATCTTTTCGGGCTGAGAACGGATGAAGTAGTAATTCACCAAGAGCCCGTCGTAGACCCGCGGCAGCATTTCCACTTCATTAAGCGTCAAGCAAAGCTCACGTGCACGCTCGAACGTCGCGCGCACGGAATCCGAGTCGGCGCCTTCGTGATCGATCACCGCGCGGCCGAGTTGCAGTTGTAACGCGAGCTCACGACGCTGCCGCTCTGCTGAATCCGGAACATGCGCCATTTGGCGCAGGGCGTTGCGAAGATGGTGAACCATCTCGGCCAGCGCGAACCGGCCGGTGGCGTGTTCGGCGGCCTTTCGATAGTACTCGAGCGATTTGTCGGGCATGCCGCCCTCCGCAAAGTGCCAGGCGATGACTTGCGGCTCTGGCGCTTCGCCCGAGGCGTCTTCTTCCAGCACCTCGGCGAGGCGCCGGTGGATCGCGCGGCGCTGCTCGCGCAGCAAGGAGGCATAAGCGGCCTCCTGCACGAGCGCATGCCTGAAGGTGTAGCTGGCGGACGGAGGCTCACCATGCGGAACAACGATTTCAGCTCGTGCAAGCTCGGTGAGCACCTCCTCCAAACGTTTGGCCGGCAGCCCCGATACGGCCTGTATGAGCTCGAATGAGAACTCTCGGCCGATGACCGCTCCGGTGCTTGCGACGTCCTTACCGACACGCAGTCGGTCGAGTCTTGCCATGAGCGAGGAATAAAGCGAGGGAGGAACGACATCGGCCGAAAGCGACGCAATCGATGCATGCTCGTCTTGGAGCCTGCCAAGAACCGTCTTGGTCAGCTCCTCGATAAATAGCGGTACGCTGTCGGCATGTGCAATGATCCGCTCGATCACGTCGCGCGGTAGCTCCCGCCCGCTGGCAGTCTGCTTGATCAGCGTGGCCGCAAGCTCATCGTCCAGCCCACTCAGTAATTTGACGGTGACATGCGGACGAGATGCCCAGGGGACATTCACCTCGGGGCGAGCCGTGATGACGAGGAGCACGGGAAGCCGTTGGATGGCCTCGACCACGTGATCGAGTAACCCAAGCGTAGTCGGGTCCGCCCAATGTATATCCTCCAGGATCGCGAGGATCGGCTGTTTTCGCGCTGACTCATCGAGCTGACGGAGGATTGTCGCAAAAGCCATCGACTTGCGATGTTGCGGCGTCATCGTCTTGAGGAAATCGGCATCGGGGTGTTGGATCGAAAGCAGCTCAGCCAGCAGGGCCTTGTCTTCCGAAGAAGCATCATTGGGAAGCATGCCGCCAAGCTTGTTCCATTTCACCGCTGGAGAGTCTCCGCGCTGAAACTTTGCCGCTCGCTCGGTATGCTGGATGATGGGGTAGAGCGGCGTATCAAGGTGGTGGGGTGAGCAAAGGAAGCGGAGACAGAGATGCCGGCCGGTGGCCGCATACTGTTCAAGCGCCGCGACCAGGCGAGATTTTCCAATGCCCGGTTCACCGGTCAGTAGCACGACGCGCCCTCCGCCGCCCCTGGCCTGCTCCCAGCGCCGCAGCAACAATTCAAGCTCTTCCGTGCGGTTGACCAGTGTCACCTGACCGCGGCGCAGCGCGTCATGGCGGCTGTCGATGACGCTTTCGCCCAGCACTACCCATGCGCGCTCGACCCCGCGACATCCTTTCAGGTCGGGCAAAGTGAGCTCGCGACGTTCAAATAGACTGCCAACGAGGAGGCGTGTGGCATCGCACATCACCACCGTGTCGGGCTCGGCTGCGGACTGCAGGCCAGCGGCAAGGTTGGGCGCAGATCCGAAACCGATCAGGTCGCCCACGACCACGAGTCCGGTGGCGATGCCGACCCGAACCCGGAGCGTGCCCGGGGGACCCGCCGGCGTGTTCAGTCGCTGGACCGCATCAATGATCGTCAAGCCGGCGCGGATTGCCCGCTCGGCGTCGGCTTCATCGGCGTGCGGATAGCCGAAATAGACCAGAACGCCATCACCCATGTGGCGGGCGATGAAGCCGTCGAAACAGGCAACCATGCTCGTGACGTGGGCATGAAAGGCGTTGATGGTTTCTCGCAGGTTGTCCAGATCGAGACGTTGGGCGATGGCCGTCGACCCGACCAGGTCGACGAACATCACGCTCAGCAGCCGGCGCTCGACTGCGGACACGCCGGCAGAGATTGGTGGAGTGCGCGCCATAAGTCCGCGCGCAGCGCCGCAACCGACACAGAATAGCTTGTCGGGCAGATTCTCGCCGCCGCAGGCGCCGCACTGCCACGGCAGCGGGGCGCCGCAGTCTCCGCAAAACCTCTTGTTGGCCGCGACCACCGCGCCACAATGGGGGCATATCATACGATCGCCCTCTTACTTTTCGAACCCCGGCGAGGCTCTTTGCGCATTGGCCTTCATTCTAAAAAGACTACAGCGTAAAATCACCAGGCGGCATCGCGACAAATAACTTGAACGGAGTCTTGACCACGCACTTAACAACTGCCGCAACGGCCACATTCTAACAGATAGTTTGTACCTCCAATCTACGGCCCTTGCGCTCCTCAGCGCTTCCAAGTTAGGCTTTTTTCGCGTGAGGGAAGCGTGTCGGTGGAAATATTTATGTCTTTCCGGAAGTGAGGTAGATCACATACAAACGAGCCAAAAGTCGCCGCCAGGGCGCCTGCCACCGTAATGAAGACAACACGTAAAAAAAGCATTCGCCGCGGCGAGCACAATAGCGATGGCGGTACAATGCCTGGCGGGAACGTTCCCGCCAATGTGAAGACGACGTCGGTGCTACGACGCGTCTCATTGGGGCGTCCGTTACATTACGTCAACGCTCCAGGGCTGGAGGGGAACGTTTGCGCATTTCAGTTGGCTGCGAAATCACCGCCCATCCTTGTCGAGTCCGTTTCGGGACGCATGCAGACAGTGGTTGCGGGTGATGTCTTCCTCGGGACACCGGGAGCTCGGGAGTCGAACATCGTGCTGGTGGGAGGTGTGCCTAAGGGCGGCCTGATTCCAGGCACGACATACTGGGTGATTTCCGAAGGCGGTGTGGTCGGCGAATTGATTACCAACACGCCGCTCGCAAGGAGATTCCTCGGCGAAGTCACATACCTTGGCACAGTCATTGATGCTGCCGGCCGAACGCTCACGCTGCAGGAATTCGCCGTACCCCCAGTCGCCCGTTTCAAGGATCATGGCGCACCGCTTTCGCTGATCGTTGGAACCGGACCTGAGGTCGGCAAGACGACTGCCGGCCTCGGACTGCTACGCACATTCCTTGCCAAGGGGCATACGACCGTAATCGTGCTGAAGGCCACCGGCACCTCATCGTTTGCCGAGATCGCGAACTATCAGGATTACGGGGCTGCACAGGTTTTCGATTGCGTGGACTTTGGGCTGCCCACCACCTATCCGTCAGAGCGCAAAGACATGCAACGGATATTCGACAGGGCACTCGATACCTGCCTCACGATGCCTGCTGATGCGGTCGTCATCGAATGTGGCGGCGACATGCTCGCCGCAAATATTCCGGTCTTCTTGGAGCGTCTCAAACGGCGGCGTTCGCGCGCGACGGTCGTGCTCGCTGCGGCAGATCCTCTCGGGGCATTCGGCGGGACGCAAATGCTCCGCGACATCGGACTGCCCGCAAACCTGATCACCGGCCCTTGCACGGACACGCCGGCATCGCAACAGCGAACCGAGTCGCTGTGTAAGACGCCCGCCATGAACATGCTCAGGAGGGAGAGCTGATCCAAGACAGCCCGTTGGGTACTCCGCCGGAACTCACGCGCGCCATAACATCTTCCCTCTGTGATCTCGAACGAGACGTAGACTGGGGCGTGTACTCATTAACGCGCAGATCGGACGTCCGCCTTCGGCGGGTAAACCGGAACGTTCCATAAGCACCTACGAAATTCTTATGGGCGAAGAACCCGCAGGTGCAAGAAGAGGGGCAGGCGCTGCCAGCGACGTCCAGCTTCTGAAACGATGGCGTGTTCCGGAACGCTCGGCTCGCGGAGCGCCTCGACCAATAATCCCGCGTTCTCCAGGGCTATGAAATAGGCCTCGACAGGCCGGTGCTGACTATGGAACGTCATCATCAGTCCGTCGCGCTCCACCGTATCAGCGTAATGGAAGGCACCAAGATAATCCCCATTAATGATGAAGCGCGCGTCGGGAGCTGATTGTTCAAAGCGCCCAGCCGAGTTGAGCGGGTGAATGATCGCCAAGCACAATCTACCGCCAGATTCCAGAACACGCGCCACTTCTCGAATCACAGCAGGCATCTCGTCGACATCTTGAAGCGACATAAAGGCGACAGCCAGATCTACGCTCGCGTCCTCCAGCGGAAGAGCGGCAGCATCAGCCAACGAATGTCCATCGATGGATCGAACTCGCGAGCCGCGGCGACGAGAGAAGGTGAACTGTCGATAGCAACTACGCGATGACCAAGGTCCTTCAAATCACGCGCGAGGCGTCCCTCGCCGCATCCGATGTCTACCGTCTGTCGTCCCGGCGGAGGCAGCAGGCGGAGAAACTGGTCTCGGTGGAACTGCCAGTAGCTGTCGTGTCCGGGAGTGCGCACCCATTGAATCCATCGTTCGGCCTCGGCTTCCCAGACCTCACTTAGGTGCACAAAATCGGTCCTGCTGCGGCTTACGACCATCGCAGAGTCCCCCCGCTGGTTCGCTCATCCGTGCAACAGTCGGCGACGCAACGCAATGACCGCAATTAGCACATCTGAGACCATCCACCGATGTCCGCTATAAGGCCGCTTTCGGGGGCAATGCGGACAATCAGCCAGTGATTGCCGGACAATCGCGATTTATGAGTACACACCTTAGAGCGATTCCCGTTCGTATTGGCTCAGCGCTTACCCCATTCTCTGTCGTCACCCGCGGGCCTGACCACGCAAGTCGGATTTATCCGACTTGCGCATGAGTGAAATCCGAACTCGGGTAAACCCGAGTTCGGCGGTCCATCCGCTTCGCAAGAGCGTTTTGCAAAGAAGATGGATTGCATCAGAACTCGGGCCTGCCCGAGTTCCGCGTTATTGCGAGCCGCAAGTCGGGTGAACCCGAACTTGCGGTGTCAAGCCCGGCAATGAC
>Ga0070689_100001261_pt1 | contig 16093 bp, 14 predicted proteins | sample KBSS23HmetaG_FD_64669 | JGI IMG/M metagenome (GOLD analysis project Ga0070689, IMG submission 64669) | Switchgrass rhizosphere microbial communities from Kellogg Biological Station, Michigan, USA - KBS S2-3H metaG | ecosystem: Host-associated > Plants > Roots > Rhizosphere ...
GCCGGCAACGAGTGATCCAGCGGACCCGGATTGGCCGTTATGACGATCACGCTTCCAGGGCAAGTCCCGCAACTGCTTCGCGGAGAAACCGCGATGCTGCGGATCTGGACGGATGAATGGAATACACCGCGGATATCGCTCTGCGTCGCGCTCATTGCTGGGGGCGCTGGATGCTTCGGCGCGGCAGTGGGGTCGTGGCGCGCTCCTGAGCAGGCTTTGTACTGCGCGATCAAACTCCCCCTCATCCTTCTGCTCACGACCGTCGGAAACGGCTTGTTGAACGCCATGCTCGCTCCCTTGCTCGGACTCAATTTGCCGGCGCGACAGTCGTTCCTCGCGATCCTCGTCAGTTTCACCCTGGCCGCCGTCATTCTTGGGGCGTTCAGCCCGTTGCTCGCCTTTCTCATCTGGAATCTTCCCCCGCTCACGACCGCAGCAGAAAGCAATCTTTCCGCTCACAGCGTCATCCTGCTGGGAGAGACCGCCATGATCGCCTTTGCCGGCGTCGCTGCGAACGTTCGGCTGATCCAATTGCTCCGGCTGCTCAGCGGCCACCGGACGGTGGCGCGCCGGATCCTCTGCGCATGGCTGGCCGGAAATCTCTTCCTGGGAAGCCAGCTCGCCTGGATCGCGCGGCCGTTCGTGGGATCGCCCGGCCTGCCGGTCGAGTTCCTCCGGCGCGACGCGTTGGAGGGAAGCTTTTTCGAAGCGCTCATCCGCGCGGCCCGGCATCTCATCTTTCCGTGACCAAATCCACCTCTCCAAATCATTCGAAAAAATCACACGCCTCATGAACACCAACGTTCCCATGCCGCCGCCACTGCAACCCGCCATCGGACCCAGCCCTGGTCCCGGTCCCGGTTCCCTGCGGCCGCTCGGGGACGATCCCGACGATCGCATTTCCATCCCCGGCCTGGCCGGCACCATCGAAGCCATGTTGCGATACCCCCGACGCGTCATGTTTCACCTTCGCGCCCCACAATCGGGCTCGCTCATTGGATTGATGGTTCTCGTGGCCCTGTTCTGCAGCCTCGTTTATGGCGTAGTTGTCGGGTCTTTCTCCGGCGAATCCCAATATTGGGCCGCTCCAGTGAAGATCGCCGCCGGGCTGTTCATCTCGGCCCTCATCTGTCTCCCCAGCCTCTATATCTTTTCCTGCCTGAGTGGGTCGGAAGCCCGGCTCATGGAAGTTCTCGGGCTGGTCATGGGCCTGCTGGCGTTGATGACTATCCTGCTGATTGGCTTCGCACCGGTCGCCTGGGTGTTCTCCCAATCGACAACCTCGATCGCCGCGATGGGATCGTTGCATCTGGTTTTTTGGGCCATCGCCACTTACTTCGGCTTGCGCTTCCTGCACCACGGACTGCGCCACCTCAGCGGCAAACCCGCCGGCCTCAGGGTTTGGGTCCTGGTGTTCCTTTTGGTCATGCTCCAGATGTCCACCGCCATCCGGCCCATCGTCGGCAAAAGCGACAGGTTCCTCACCAACGAGAAGAAGTTTTTCATCAAGCATTGGATGGAACAGTTCGATGGCGGCCAGGCTGCGCAGCCTTCCTTCCGGCGCCCATGATCGTAAGTGTCAGCGCCGTAATCGGACGGCTTCGGTCGGTTTCGTCGGGAATTGCTCCTTGGGATCTTTCGGATCACCGGCGCGCCATCCCAACCGCGATCGCGATCGTCGTGTTGGGGGCGGGCACCTACGGTGCAGTCATGGGCGCCTGGCGGGAACCGCTGCAAGCGCTCTTCACCGGACTGAAGCTGCCACTTGTCATTCTGCTCACGACTCTCGGCAATACGCTGATCAACGCCATGCTCGCTCCGCTGCTCGGGTTGCACCTAAGTCTGCGACAGTCCCTGACCGCAGTCCTTTTCACCTTCGCCCTTGCCGCCAGCCTGCTCGGTTCACTGGTCCCCGTCGCGATATTCATTGTGTGGAACCTGCCTCCGCTCACGACCACCACTCAATTGGGCTCTTTCGAGTATTCGATGATTCAACTGGTCCTGGTGGCTTTCATCGCCGGATGCGGCGTCGCCGGCAACGTTCTCTTCCTTCCCGTCCTCGAACGGCAAAGCGGCAGTCGCCGAGTTGCCCGGCGGGTGCTGTTATGCTGGTTGCTGGTAAACCTGCTCCTCGGAAGCCAAATCACCTGGGTTCTCCGGCCGTTCATCTGGGATCCCGCCCGGCCGGTCGAGTTCGTCGGCCCGGAGTATCTACGGGGCAGCTTTTATGAAACCGTCTTCAACGCCGTGCGCCAACTCATCCTTGAACAACTCCCCTTGCATCGCCCATGAATTCGTTCCTCCGCCGGTTTCCTCTCGTCTTACCCATCGTGATGCTCCTGGTCGCTTCCATTGCCGGCGTCATTCTCCTCGCGGCGCGGGTCGCTATCTCCAGGCATCTCCGTCACCTCTACCTTCCCTGGAACCTGTTCCTCGCCTGGATACCACTGTTCCTCGCTCTCACCGTCCGGTTCCTGGATAACCGGTCTTCCAGCCACCGCTGGCCGATAATCACCTCCGCGCTGGCATGGATGCTCTTCTTCCCCAACGCGCCCTATATCCTGACCGATTTGGTCCACCTCCCGGAGAAGGAGTATCGCCATTATTGGGCCGACTTGATGCTCATCCTGCACTTCGCCCTGACGGGATTAATGCTCGGGTTCCTTTCGTTGCATTTGATGCATACTGTCGTCGCTCGCCGCCTGGGCTGGCTCAAAGGATGGTGTTTCGTCGCCGGCGCCACGGCCCTCGGCGGCATTGGAATTTACCTCGGACGTTTCCTCCGCTTGAACAGTTGGGACGTGCTGGCCGATCCGGGCGGCTTGATGCTGGGAATATTCTGTTGGATCCGTGACATCTTTCAGCACTCCTCGGCATGGATCCTCCCTCTCCTTTTCGGCTCAACCACGTTCCTCGCTTACCTCCTCTTCGCTTCTCTCCTCAGGCCATCCTTGGCCCTGGAGAAACACGGACGAACCGCCCAGACATTCTCTTGAATGATGGCGCTCCACCACCCGGAAGGAGCTCAGGACATGACCGATTCCGTCTGGCGCTGCTGCTGCTGCTGGTGCTGCTGCTGGCTCCCGGGGTCAGCGGGCGCCAGGCAGCCACTGCGCCACCCCGCCCGGCCAAAAGCGCCTAACGATCCACGCCTGTAAGTGGGACACTGACATTGCCACCGGTCAATTTCTGTCCAGAATTGAGTCAATCCGGGTCGCAATAGAGGCAAAAGTGTCCACTCCACCCGGGAAAAACCGCTCATCAAGGGCCGGACAAGCCATCATCAAAGTTGGCATCCAGACCGCTTAGACAGCTGGCTTGCATTTCGGGACAAGTCCCGAAAGCATCCCGTCCATCATGAACGATCGTAATGCACCGACGTTGACGAAATGGCCCTTTTACCTGGCCGACGCCATCCTGCTGGCGCTCGCCTTCTGGGTCTTCCTCCATTATCCACATCCGCTTGCCCCCTGGGCGGCCGGGCTCATGGCCACTTGCGTCATCGGCGCAGCCTTGATTGCCCTCTGGCCCATTCGGACCGAATACGAAACCGCCGTCCGAACGTTCGAAGCCGACCGTCTGGTGACGGTCACGCAAACGCTGCGCGATCTCAACCAAATCAGCCAGGCCATTCACCAGGCCACCGGGCAATGGCAGGGCGTGCAGGAACACGCTGGAAAAACAACCCAGGCAGCTCGCGAAATCGCCGAACGCATCGCCTCGGAAGCCCGGGCGTTTTCCGAATTCATGACCAAAGCCAATGACTCGGAAAAATCCACCCTCCGGCTGGAAGTCGAAAAACTGCGCCGCGGGGAAGGCCAATGGCTTCAGGTCCTCGTCCATCTCCTCGATCACGTTCATGCACTTTATCAGGCCGGCATGCGCTCCGGTCAGCCGAATCTCGCCGCCCAACTGGGCGCCTTCCAGACGGCCTGCCGCGATCTCGTCCGAAAAGTCGGCCTCGTTCCAATCGACGCGGAAGCCGACCAACCTTTCGATGTGACCCAGCACGACGTGGTCGAAGGTCAGGTCCAGCCCGAAGGGCCCACCCAAGTGGCCCAGGTCGTCGCTACTGGCTATTCCTTCCAGGGCCAGGTGCTGCGCAAACCGATCGTTGTGTTGCGCGGCCCCGAATCGACGGAATCAACCACCCTGGAACCTGAAAACACCTTGGGCGAAGCCCCGGTGAACGTTCAGGAATTCGATGCTTCGGCCACCGACATCACCTCCGAGCTCTCCACCGTGACCGCCGTCGATGGCGTGTCGGGAGAGGAAACGCTCGAACTCGTGGAGACCGGACAATCCCTGGAATCGCTGGAAAATTTGGAGACCTTGGAGACTTTGGAAAACGTGGAGACCTTGGAAACTTTGGAAGCCAGCGAAGAATTCCGCCTGGAGGCGGATCCGTTAGGCGAAGGCGAACGTTCCAAGGCCGGGAACGCCTGAAATTCAGCGTCAGAACGGGGACTCGAGCGCGGCGCGAAAGAACCGATTGCCCCCGTCCAGCGAACGGATGCTCTCGGTGATCCCGCTGGCCGGCACCGTGTTGGTCTCAATAGCCATCCAATTCTGCGCGTCTGTTGACGTGCTCAGGACAATTCGGCGTCCAGGCTGACTGAAAGCCGCAATCTTTACCTTCCCTGCTTCCGACTCACTCAGTTTCAAACTCGGCGCGGCCAGCAAACTTCCCTGCAACGAGAAGATCAGCGCCTGACCGTTGGTAACAATGGACGGCAAGCCGTGATAGGCATACCGCACGGCCGACTGGCCAAGAAGATCTTCAATGCCGATGGTCGCGCTCTTTCCCGAGATAAGAGTCGACCTCCCGTTCTGCACCTCTCCATACTGGTACGAAATCTCGCCCGTTTCGTGCAAGACGGCCTGGAATGTGAAGAGGCTCACTCCCCCAACGACCAGCGTGTGCGGAACGTTCACCCACGACACAACATACTTGCGATTCGGCGCCAAACCCACGGTCCCTTCCCACATCTCCCCACCTCCCACCGGATTAAGGTCGTCCCAATATGCGTAAAGGGCCCCATTGGGATTCCCACCCGTCGGAATGTCAGAGTCGAACGCTTGACTAAGGGCAACATTTTGAAAGCCGACAATGCCGTTGGCCGAGACATAGACCTGGTTGAAGTTCTGACCATAATAATTGAAGGTGAACGGCAGCGGCTGCGCGCCGGTCACCCCATCGTTATCCAGAATTATGCGGTTCATCCCATTGGTCGGAATCCACGCGAAGGGTGCGGCCCCCAGCGTGAAATCACGCGGGCCCAGCGCGCGATCGAGATTGAGTCGGCCACCGGTTGAACAACGCCCCACCAGGCTAGGGATCGGGTCCACATTGGCCAGCAGCCGCGAAATCAACTGCTGTGGCGTCGCCTGGGGATAGCGCGCGCGCATCAGAGCCAGCGCTCCGGAGACATGCGGCGCTGCCATCGAGGTCCCGTTTTCGTAGAAGTAATCGCTGTCCGACCGGTTGAAAGTCGACAGAATCATAGACCCCGGCGCCCCCAAGTGAACCGAGGTGGCCCCGTAATTATATCCGGAAAATCCATCCTCTCGCGTCGTCGCCGTCACCGCGACAAGGTTGTCAATTTTGAAGCCTGCCGGGTAGGCCGGGACCGAGTCGTTGTCCGTTCCATTGTTCCCGGCGGCGGCGACGACAACGATTCCAGCGTTTCGAACACCCCAAAACACATTGGACAGACTTTCGCTCCAGGTCGGAGTGGTGAAGCTGCAGTTCAACACGCTCGCCCCATGGATTCGAGCGTAGTTGATACAGTCGACGAGGTCCGAGGAATTGCCGCTGGTTTGGCTCAAAAACTTGCAGATCATAAGCTGAATCCGCCAAGCCACCCCGCAGACACCAAGACCATTATTCCCAACGGCCCCGACAATACCCGCCACGTGAGTGCCATGCCCGAGGTCGTCCGTTGGCTGCGCCGTGACGACGATGGCATTGATGCCATGCACATCATCGAAATATCCATTTTGATCGTCATCAACGCCGTTACCGGGAATCTCCGCCGGATTGACCCACAGGTTCGCCACGAGGTCCTGGTGCCCTAGACGCACCCCGGAATCAATGACGGCAACCACCACGTTGCTGGCGGAATTGTAGCGATCCCACGCTTCCGGGGCGTCGATGTCGGCGTCCGGCACACCCAGCGATTGACCGATGTTATTGAGGGCCCACTGATCGATGAAGGAAGGATCGTTTGGCACCGCAGCGGGCCGCAAGCGGATGTCAGGCTCCACAACTTCGAACAGGCCGCTCCTTTGGTAGGCCTCAATGAAGTCCATCGTATCTGCTCCCGCCGGAAGTTCGATTACCTGAACACGCCCCAATTCGGGGTACTCCTTTCGGACTTTTGCCCCCGTGTTGGCATGAAGACGCTCCACTTCAGCAGCACGCCCCGGCATTGGAGTGACGAGAATTCGGCCTGGATTATATTCGTCCGCGCGAAGTCGACGAAAGGACCGCGGCTGGGCCGGGACGCGTTCAGCGGCGACCGCGCCGCTAACGCTCAGCAAAAACAGCAGCACCACTTTATTCCAGGTTTTTCTTGCCATACGGAGCCGCTGAATCTAACACATTTGTGTTCTTTGAAAACTCATCGGGCGTAAAATGTTCGCTCGATAAATTCATAACCAGGTGTCAGGGAACCCCGTGGAAATCGGGGACGGTTGCGCCACTGTATCGGGATACGACTTCCCAAAAAGCCACTGCCCAGCCTATCAGCAATAGGGCCGGGTGGGAAGGCGGGAACGAGGTTAATGCCCGGAGTCAGGATATCGGCCTGGTTGTGCTCGTCTGACCGCCACGCAGGCGGCCACTTCTCCGCCAAGAGAAGGATGAGACCAGGCCCCTGATCTGTTTTCAGGGGAATTCTTGGAATGCCTTCATTCTCTCGACTTTGCGGGGTTTGAAGGCTTTTTCGTCTCCACGACGGCTTCGCCTTCAGACCTTGCGCTGGTCTCCAATTGGAAACCGCCCGCTTTCGCGGGCCAATGAGAACAGTGCATACCATGATCAAGAAGTTCCTGTCGGCGCTGGTTACGACCAGCTTGCTCCTCAACCTTACATCCACTTCCACCACCAGCCTCGCCTCTGAACCCGGACCCATTGTCGTCAGTTATGACCCCGGCACCGGTGCCGCCAGCCGGTTTACCAATGCCGAAGCCGCCGCCGGCGAACCCTCCCAAATCAATCCCTTCAGAGAACCGACCGATCCCTTCAACCCACCCTACGGGACCAATCAGATCGTTTCCATCGGCGAAGGAGGCCACCTCACCCTGCAGTTCCACTCGCCGCTCCTGAATCATCCCAACAATTTGTTCGGACTCGATTTCACTATCTTCGGCAATACCGGCTTCATCATCACCAACGAATTCGACTTAACGATCCTCGACTGGGTGGGAACACCCGCCACCGACGGTTCGCTCTTCGGGTTCAGCACCGGGGAAATCCTCGTCTCGGTCAGCCGCAACGGGCACGACTTCTTTCCGCTCGACCCAGCGCGCGCGCCGCGCGTCGACAGCTTCCCACCCACCGACGGCTCTGGAGACCCTTCCATCCCCGTCCTGCCGGGCCTCTCTTCAGCCGATTTCGCCGGAGCGACGCTCGATGACATCCGCACGCTCTACGCCGGCTCCGCCGGCGGCGCCAGTTTTGACCTGGGCTGGGCCCTCGATGTCAATGGAGAGCCCATCCGCCTGCCGGAAGTACGATTCGTTCGCATCGACGTCTTGAGCGGACGTGCGGAGATTGACGCCGTGAGCGCTGTGAAACGCGCGCCCAGGCAGTAGGCCTTACCTCAGCCAAACGTCATCGGCTCCCATAAGTCATCCGCGCATGAGCCCGAATACAGGTCCAGCGGTCTACCGCGGCCTTGCCGCCACATCTGTCGGCAAAGTCAGCCTGGTACTCTGTCTCCTTCTCGTCACCGTCGCCGTCAGCCGCGTTACCGCTCAAAATCAAGAAACGGCCATGGAGTCGTTTGCCTCCGATCCGCTGGCGCGCGGCTGGCGGATCGGAGGTAACCACACGCTGTTTTCATGGAACACCGCCCAGCAAGGTTTGGACATCACGTGGGACTCTTCCAAGTCGAACAGCTTCTTTCACCTTCCTCTCAGCACCATCCTCACCAAGGCGGACGATTTCCAATTAACGTTCGTTCTTAGGATGAAGGACATCACCCTTGGCAACACTCCCGGCAAACCCGCCGAGTTTCCAATCGCCGTGGGCTGGATAAATCGGCAGTCGATCACCAATCAAAACGGTTATCGTGGCGCAGGGGTCAGCCCGCTTTACGGCATAAAGAACATCGCCGAATGGAACTTTTTTCCGGATGCCGGTTTTGGAGACACCTGGGCCACCACCATCATTTCAACCAACAATGTGTTCGCCTACGCCCACACTTTTCCACTGCCGTTGCACACCGACGCCTCCTATCGAATCACCCTGCGTTACGATGCCGCAACCCAGACGATGCAGACCACGGCTCTCAACAACGGCCAGTCTGTCGGCACGTTCGAAAACGTCCTGCTCGCCAACACGCCGGATTTTCGTCTCGATGCCATCTCCATCAGCAGTTACAGCGATGCCATCCAAATCGGACCCGCCATCTATCACGGATCCGTCCTCGCCCACGGCACCATGGAAGAAATTACCTGGACCGTCCCGGCCCCTCTCTCAAGCCTGACGATCCGCGCCTCCACCGCCGGAACATTCGTTGAGTTCTCGTCCAAAACCAACTGGCTCTACATTCTGGAACGCTCGATCAATCTCCAGGAATGGCGACCGGCCTCCCTCGCGGTGGCGGGCACCGGGGCGCGAGCCACTCTTCAGGATACGAATGAACCGGCGCCGAATGCGTTCTTTCGTATCCGTGCCGAACGACCATGAATCGCCGGCGCCATAGGACCCGGAATTCCCCCGCTTCACCGGCGGGGAGGGACGCGTTCACGGTCACGGAATTGCTGGCGGTGGTAGCCGTAATTGGGATTCTGGCCGCCTTAATCGTGCCCACGGTCGGTCATGGCAAGGCCCATGCGCGCCGAGCTCAGTGCGTGGACAACCTCCGGCAAATGGGGATCGCCGCCCATCTCTACTGGAACGATAACGACGATCTGACATTTCGCTACCTGGCTGGGACGACGAACGGCGGCCGCATTTACTGGTTTGGATGGCTCAAGCCCGGCAGCGAAGGAGAACGGGAGTTCGACCCGGCTTATGGGGCGTTGGAGGAGTATCTTGGCAATCGTTCGGTCGGAATCTGCCCATCCCTCGATTATTATGCGACGCTCTATAAGTTGAAGGCCCGCGCTGCCATTTCCAATTACGGCTACAACCGGTATCTCGGGCAGCAACCGATTTCGATCTCGCGGCTCACCACGCCGGCGGAGCTGGTGTTGTTTGCGGATGCCGCCCAAGTCAACGACTTTCAGGCTCCGGCTTCGCCCGGGCATCCGTTGCTGGAAGAGTTTTATTACGTCGATGCCGAGGACGGCCTCGCCTACCCCAACGGACACTTTCGCCACGACGGCCACGCCCAGGCCGCCTTCGTCGATGGCCACATCGGCTCTGAAACACCGTTGCCCGGTTCCATCGATCAAAGACTTCCCGCTCAAAATGTGGGCCGTCTCCGGCCGGAGATCGTAAGACTCCAGTAAGAAAGCGAAACGGGCGCCGTTGCCACGAGGCAACGGCGCCCGTCGAAAATCGATCAGAGACGACGAACTACTTCTTCTCTTCCTTTTTCTTTTCCTGCTGCTGCTGGGCTTTTGCCCGCTCGGCTTCGTATTTCGCCTTGGCCTTTTCACGCTCCTTTTGCAGAGTCTCGTTTCGAGCCTTGGCCTCGTCCGCGTCCAATTTTCCATCGCCGTTCTTGTCGTAGGGCTTGATGGCCTCCAGGCGGCGGGCTTTGTTTGCCGCGACGCGTTCCTGCGGATCCAGCTTGCCGTCGCCGTTGGTATCGAATTGCTTCAACCCTTCCGGAAGTCCTGCAGGATTGGGCAGCGGTTTTGGCTGCGCCGCCGGCGGCGACTGCGGCTTTGGCTTGGCCTCACCCTCCGCCGCTTCCGCAACGAATCCGGACAAACCCACCATCAAAAGGACAACTGCGATGTTCTTCATAAATCTTTGGTCGATTGTTGTGTTCCGCCCGGACATGCCATGCCCAAGGCCGGAACCGGAAGAAACTAGCCGGATTGAGTTCCTTCGTCAAAAGGGGGTTCATTACCGTGATGTAATGTACGGCGACGAATCAATTTGGAACAAATAACGGCTTGACTCGGATTTCCATGAGCAGAGTTTCGTGTCTATGAAACCAAGAAGAATCCAAATGGCGGGCTCTTGGCTCCTGTTCAATCCGACATCTGCCTCGAGTGCCTGTTTGTCCCTCCGTTGGTCTTTCGTTGCCGTCCTGATGATTGGGCTGCATGCCAGCCTGGACGCCAAAGCGCAGGTCCTGGAGTTCATTCAACCCACAAACGGTGCTGTCTATTCGACCTTCGATGAAATCCCCATCGTCCTGCGCGCCTCCGCGCCCAACGATGTGATTTTCAGCGCCGACGTATTTGCCAACTTCCATCAAAAGATTGCGACGGCCCAGTATTGTTGTCTCCTCTGCCCGTGTGCGCACCCGCTACCCGGGCAGGAAACCATTCTACAGATACCTGCTTCGTATCAAAATGGGATGCCGCCGCTGAGGTCGTGGCAGGGGTGGACGAATGTTTCGGCGGGGGAATACGAACTCACGGCCATGGGTGTCGGTGAGAATGGCACCTCCGTCACGGCGCCGCCAGTCAACATCACCGTGCTCGATCTCACTCTGCACATCTACCCTGGCGCGGAAGGAGGCATGGTGCTGTCGATTGACCAGGGAGCGATGGTGAGGGGCGGATATGATTTGCAGGTGAGCGAAGATCTCCAGTCATGGACCCGTCTGGGACCGTTCTCCCCGGGTAACGTGGCCGCCTTCTATTGGGATACGCCGCCAAAGGACCTGCGGGTGCGGTTCTATCGGGCCGTCTACGTTCCTCCGCGAACACCGTAAAGGAGCCGTCAGGTAGCGATCCCTCAGTTCAACTACGCTGCCACCACTCCCATCACCGCCTGGACCGCCATCTCGGGCGTAATCCCGGTCATACATCGGAAATCGATTGGGCAATCGCGACGAAAACACGGAGAACACGGAACCTGCAAATCCAGAAACCTGTGGCCCGGATCACCCGGCAATCCAGGTCCCGTCATCCGCCACGAGGTGCTGCCGAACGGCACCACCACCCGCGTCCCCACCGCCGCCGCCACGTGCATCGGTCCCGTATCGTTGGTCAGAACGACATCGCACGCCTTGAGTGCGGCGCAAAGTTCGCGGAGCGAGGTTTCACCAGCCAGCAGCCGCACCCGGTCCTCCGCCACTCCCCGCGCCCGCAGCCCCGTCGCCACTTCCGTCGACAGCTCCCGATCGGAAGCCCCACCGAAAATCCAAAAGACACAGTTCAACCGCTCCCCCAGTTTGGCACCCGCCTCGACGAAGTGAACCACCGGCCAACGTTTCGCCGGCCCATATTCGGCTCCGGCATTAATCCCGATCACCATCGCGCCTCCACCCCTGCCTGATCCTGCTCCGAGTCCGCCCGTCCCAAACCGCGCGCACGCCCTCTTAACCTCCTCGGCCGTCACGGCGATCATGGGCGCCATGGCGTCCCCCCGCGCTCCGGCCGATTCCACCAAATGCAGATACTGAAACATATGATGGGAACGCGGATGAAGCCCCCCCTTCTCCGAAGCAATCCTTCCCTCCGCCAGAGCCCGCACCTCGCGCGGTGACCGTTTCTGCATCCTGACTTCATCCGTTCGTGGCGGCACCGCGCGAGTCAGCAACCAGCTGCGCCACGGCCGCGCGTAGCCCAGGCGCGCGGGAACGCCCGCGAGAAAAGCTTCGAGGGCCGAGCGCGGCGAGTTCGGGAAGATAACCGCGGTTCCAAATCGTTCGGCCCGCAAACGCCGGCCGACGCTCAACACGCTCTCGGCCGGAGTAAACGTTATGACGCGATTGATGGCCGGATGCCCGTCCCACAATCCGGAGAGCTTCTCCGGAGTCAGCAGCACAATCTCCGCATTCGGCTTCGCCTCGCGCAATCGAGCCAATGCCGGGGTGCTCATCACAGCGTCTCCCAGCCAATTCACTCCCCGCACGAGAATTTTTTCCGGGGTCGTAGCCATCTTCCCTTGGTCAGGAGCCGGGCCGGGCCGCTGGCGTCTCCTTGGATTGTTGCCGTGGAGCCGGCAGCTTGTCGGGCTTCCACCTGTTGTGGACCCAAAACCAATTTGCTGGATCCCGCCGCACGGCTGTTTCGAACGCCCGGTTCATGTCCCAAATGATGTCGGCAACCGGCCGCGGCCGGCCGTCGCTGGTATTCGTGGCAATTGGGCCGGAGAATTCCACCGTCCAGTGAGCCAGGCTGGTGCGATAACACACACCGATAAAGAGGGGCTGATTGTAGCGAAGGGCAATTACCGCCGGGGCCGTCGTGGTGGCGCAGTCCACGCCAAAGAACGGCGTCCGCACGCTGCTCCGACCCGCGTGCTGGTCCGCCAGGAGGCCAAGGCTCTTTCCTTTGGGCGCCATCCACGCTTGCAATGCCGCCATGCCCGCACGGCGCTCGAAGAAGTGACAACCGGATTTTTTGCGCAACGATTGTAACAGATCGTTCAAAGCAGGGGGATGCAACGCTCGGTAGGTCGCCGCGCAGTCAAATTTCGGATTATGATGTCCTAGCCGGGCATAAACCTCAAAGTTTCCAAAGTGCCCGACGGCACCCACAAAGCTGGGAGGGTCCACCGTCGTGCACTCCATGATGCACGACGGGCCGACAAACCTGACATGCTGGCGCAATTTGTCCCATGACATCGCCGCCGTTTTGACTGCGCAACAGTAGCTCTCCCCGATACGTCGAAAATTCTCCAGGGCCAGCCTTCGAATCGCCTCCGGCGCCATCTCCTTGTCGAAGCATTGCGCAAGGTTTTTCAGGGCAACACGGCGATGCCGGCCGTCCAGCATATAGGCCAGCCCTCCCCCCGCCCGGCCAATCCTCGCCACCCAAAGCAGCGGCAAAGCCTGCAGGACTCGAACCAGTGACCACGCCAGAACGTAAACGATGGCATTCATGGTCAGGTCGTTCGATTCAAGCCGCTCTTCATCGGAAGCAAATCTGTCTCACGCAATCATTGAAATCGGTGGCGCCGGCGACAATCTGAATTTCCACCCGCATGAACAGGATCGGTAGATCCCGCCGGTCTACTTTCGGAAACCGCACCGCATCCTTCTGCGTTGTGATCACCGCCGTGGCCTGACGTTTTTTGCTGCGGTTCAGCGCGTTCAACACTTCCTGCAGCGTGAATCGGTGGTGATCGATAAACCGTTTGGAGTAGACGAGCTCAGCCTCCTGCCCGACCAGGCTGTTCTCAAAACTTTCCGGCTGCGCAATCCCGCTCAGCGCCGCCACCTTTCGTCCCTTCAGAAAATCCAGCCCCACCCGCTCACCCGTGAACAGGTCTTCGAGATACAACGGATGATGCACACACTCGATAATTCCGGCTGACGGATTCAAGCGGGCGATGCGTGCCCGCAAAGCACCGGTGTTGCCATCGCTTTTGGTGATGAAAATAGTGCTGGCGCGCTGCAAATGCGTCGCGGGCTCACGCAACGTTCCCCGCGGCAGCAGGTGCTCATTGCCGAACGGCGATTGACAGTCGATCAACACGATGTCGCGCCGGCGCCCCGCCAGCTTCCAGTATTGAAACCCGTCGTCCAGGAGCAGCGTGTCGCAGCCAAACTTCTCAATGGCGTAGCGGCCGCTCTTCACCCGGTCCTTATCCACCAGCACCACCACATCCTTCAGGTTGGAGGCGAGCATATAAGGCTCGTCTCCGGCCGTCTCCGAATCGAGAAGCAGGGAGCGGCCATCCGAGACAACTCGGGGTGGCGTAGTATCCGACCGCAGAAGGATTCGATCGAGCAACCGTTTCGTCAGCGGCGGCGGCTTGGACCGGTACCCGCGGGATAGTATCGCCACCGTCCGGCCCTGGTTTTGCAGCTCCCGCGCGAACTTCTCCACCACGGGAGTCTTGCCGGTGCCGCCCACGGTCAGGTTTCCGATGGCAATCACTTGGATGCCCAGCGTGGTATCGCGCAGCAGCCGGACATCATAGAGAAACCGCCGGAGCTTCACGATGACGACGAAAACCTTCGAGAGCAACTGGAGGAAAAACCGGGTGATGGCCGCGGCTTTGTCCCGTCGTTCCTCCAGGATCACCTGAAGCACGAAGGTTTCCACGGCTTCGGTCCAGGCTCGAAGGGTGTCGCGCATCGGGATTTACGAATTACGGTGGACGAGCGGAATGGTCACCCGCCTGCAGGTCGTCCGTCGCCGGACCCTCATTCCGGGCCCTTCACAGGAATACGAGCGATTGGGGTCGAGGATCGAATTGTGGCGCGCATGTCAGTTCGCCGCGCACTGTGCCAAACAAATATTGACAGGGCAAGCTGGGGAACGACGGGGGTGCGACTGGAAGTGTCGGTCAGCTTTTGGTTCTTATTCTTAATCCCGTTGCCGGAGAGATTAAGAAGAAGATTAAGATTATGATTAAGAAATCCGAGGATTGACCACCGCTTTCAATCACACCCCACGGTGGGAAGGTGAGAACAGAGGCGTGGGAATCGGAGGTTCGTCATTCGTCGTTGGCGCTCATCTCCCCTTTCCGCTCCCACGGTTTCCGCTGCCGCTCCGGGAGGGAGTTGTCCACCCGCGCGTAATACGTTTCCTCTCCAAAAAGGCCGTCCACCGATTCCTGGAACTGACGCGAGGGCGTGACGAAGTAGCGATCGTGGCTTTCGATGAACACCATCTCGCCGCCCACGCGCCGGATGCAAAGGAACACAGGCACGCCGCCACGGTTCGCCTCGCACAGGGAACGCGCCGCCTCAAGATTCTGCGGCGTCAACTGGGCGGCATTCAGGCGAAAATGGACCTGTTTCGTAAATCGTCGCGGCGCCTCTTCCAACGGAATGAGCTCCTGTGGAAACAATTTCGGCTTGTCCTCGTCATTGTTAACCTCCCCCACAATCAGCACGGCCCGGCCGGGCGCCGCCACCGGCAGGAACTTGTCGTAATTCTCGTTCATCAGCAGCAGCGACATCGTCCCTTCCAAGTCTTCCACCGTAATCATGGCGTAGGGCTTTCCTGATTTCTTGCTCATGCCCTGCTGGACGCCGCTGACCATCCCGCCGATGCGCGTCATGGTTCGTGGCGGCAACGCCTTGGCCGTCGCCGAATTGTGCAAACAGTATTTCTCCAGCAACGGCGCGTAAGGAGTCATGGGATGCCCCGTCACATAAAAGCCCAGCAATTCCTTCTCGTGGGCCAGCGACTCGTGCTGCGGCCACTCCGGAAGCTGCGCTCCCTTCTCGAGCTTTCGCGGCGCGTTTTCCTCCATGACACCAAAGAGGGAGCTCTGCCCGCGGGCGCGATCGGCCGCATCGCTCGCCGCGCGGGCCAAAACCCGTTCCAATGAGGCAAACATCGAAGCCCGCGTCTCGCCCAGGCTGTCACAGGCGCCACATTTAATCAGAGCCTCCAGTACCTTTCGATTCACCGTGCGCAAATCCACGCGTTCACAAAGATTGGTCAGGCTGTCAAATCGTCCACCCGCCTCCCGGGCACGAATGATCTCACCGACCGCGATCTCCCCGACACCCTTGATCGCCGCCAGGCCAAAACGAATGGCGCTGTTCGCACCGTTCTTCGAACCGGCGTGCGATACGGCGGCGGTTCGTCCCGAGTCTCCGGGCGCCGGCCAGAAGTATGCCTCACCCTCGTTCACATCCGGGGGCAGAACTTCGACGCCCATCGCCTTCGCCTCGTCGAGCACCACCTTCAGCTTGTCCTGGGTGCTCATGTCGTTCGTCATCATCGCGCTGAGAAACTCCACCGGGTAGTTGGCCTTGAGATAGGCGGTTTGATAGGCAACGATTGCGTAAGCGGCGGCGTGGGACTTGTTGAAGCCATAGCCGGC
>Ga0070689_100001262_pt1 | contig 16088 bp, 15 predicted proteins | sample KBSS23HmetaG_FD_64669 | JGI IMG/M metagenome (GOLD analysis project Ga0070689, IMG submission 64669) | Switchgrass rhizosphere microbial communities from Kellogg Biological Station, Michigan, USA - KBS S2-3H metaG | ecosystem: Host-associated > Plants > Roots > Rhizosphere ...
CTGCGCTACGCGCTCCAGAATCCCGGTGACGTGCGGCTCGACGTGTTCGACGTCGCCGGACGGCTCATCACCACGCTCGTCAGCGGCGCACGCGGCGCCGGCGAGCACGAGGTCGCCTGGGGCGGCGAGACGGCGTACGGCAAGGTGCGCCGCGGCGTTTACTTCGCGCGCATCGATACGCCGGAGGGACGCGACATCGCGACGATCCTGCTCGGCCCGTAAACAGCGGCGTCTGAAACGGATGGGGGACCGAAGTCGAGCTCGACATCTTGGCTTGCTCGCTCCGGCCCCCCGCTCGATGGCAAGGTGCAGGCGGAGTCAGGACATGCGAGGTACCGACCGTTCCGCATCCTGCCCCGGCCACCGAATCGCGCGCGGAGGGCACGGGACCTCGCCCTGCCTGGCGGGTCACGTGCCTCCGCGGCCGCTACGTGCCCCTGGGCCCGGTCGGGCGCGCGCGTACTGCGAGCGAGATCGGGACGCCTGGAGCGGGATCGAATCGCTTACTGCGGCACGGCTGCGCAGGCCACCAGCGTGTTCGACGGCTCCTGCTGGATGCCGATCGACTGGACCGACGTGAGCGGCACCGACGTCCGCGTGTTCCAGGTCGCGATGCCGTTCTTGTTCGACGTGAAGGTCACGATCTGGACCGGCGTGCCAGAGCCGCACGTGGCGCTGGCGTCGTACACGAACACCTGGTACTCCGTCTCCGGAGCCAGACCCTTGACCTGCGAGCGCAACTGAATCTCACCGTTCGGCATCGGGTTGAGGGTCACTTCGCCCGTGACGCCCGACGCGGCGAGGGCTTCGAACTGAGCGGAGATCTTGTCGTTCTGAGCCACGGCGACAGAAGCAACGAGACAGGCGGCCAGGAGGACGGGAACTGCGACTGCTGGGCGCATTGATGCAACTCCTGTGGAGCTTGCTCGGCCTCGCATGCCTGAGAGCATCGACGCTAACAACGCGCGTCGAAGCACGTCCAGTCAAGTTGCCGTCAATCGGCGAAGTGATTGCGTGAACGTCGATGCGCAAGCGCGAGTCGAGCGAAGATGTCGGTGAACGACCTGACGCTGTGCATTCACAGTCGCGGTCGCTGACGCGAGATGACAAGCGGGCGAACACGAGTGGTCCCGCGCGCGTGCGCTCGAAACGCGGCGGCGAGGGGACTGGTCATCGACCACTGGCGCGAGTCGGGGCGCTGAGCAATCCTCCACGGATGTTCCAGGCCTTCGTCCCCAGTCCTCACGACGTGCGCGCGCTCGTGCGGCTCGCGGTGCCGATCGTCGCCATGCAGGTGGGCATGATGCTCATGAGCGTGGTCGACACGATCTTCGTCGGCCACGTCTCCGCGCGCGAGCTCGCGGCGGCGGCACTCGGCGGGCTGTACACGATCGGCCTGTTCAACTTCTGCCTGGGCGTGGTGTGGGCGGTGGACCCGCTGGTTTCGCAAGCGCTTGGCGCCCGGGACCCGGCCGCGGCCGCGCTCGGCGTGCAGCGCGGCCTCGTGCTCGCGGCGGTGATGGGCGCGGTCGCCACCGTGCTCTGCGTGCCCGCCGAGTGGGTGTATCGCGCGCTCCACGAGCCCCCGGACGTGATCCCGCGCGCGGTGTCGTTCGTGCACATCTCGGCGCCGAGCCTGGTGCCGATGCTGCTGTTCGTGGCGCTCCGGCAGAGCCTCGTCGCCATGAAGCGCACGAGCGCGCTCGTGGCGGTGGTGGTCCTGAGCAACCTGCTGAACGCCGGGTTGGATTGGGTGCTCGTGTTCGGCCACTGGGGACTGCCGGCGATGGGCGCCCCCGGCTCGGCGCTCGCGACCACGATCACGCGCTTCCTCGGGCTCTTCGCCCTGCTCGTGATCGGCCGGCGCGCGCTGGAGCCGATGCTGCGCCCGTGGCGGAAGGAAGCGCTGGCGCTGGGGCCCCTGCTGCGCACGTTCCAGATCGGGCTGCCGATCGGGGCGCAGAACTCGGTTGAGTTCACGACGTTCGCCGCGATCTCGGTGTTCGCCGGCTGGTTCGGCGCCGAGGCGGTGTCCGGCCACCAGGTGGCGATCAACCTCGCCTCGCTCATGTTCATGGTTCCGCTCGGCATCGGCAGCGCCAGTTCGGTGCTGGTCGGGCACGCGATCGGCGAGCAGGACATGGCGCACGCGCGGCGCGTGGCCGCGAGCGCGCTGGCGGTGGGCGCGGGCTACATGGCGCTGTCCGCGTGCGTGCTGCTCGCGCTTCCCGGGATGTTCGCGAGCGCCTACACGTCGGTGCCTGGCGTCGTCGCCGTGGCGGCGCTGCTGATCCCGATCGCGGGCGTGTTCCAGGTGTTCGACGGGCTGCAGGTGGTCTCGGCGGGGGTGCTGCGCGGCGCTGGCGACACCCGGGCGCCACTGGTCTCCAACGTGCTCGGCTTCTGGCTCGTGGGCATGCCCGTGAGCCTGTGGCTTGGATTCAAGGGCGGCCTGGGCGTGGTCGGCCTGTGGTGGGGCTTCGTCGCCGGGCTGGCCGTGGTCGCGGCGTTCCTCGTGCTGCGCGTGCGCGAGCTGCTGTCGCGCCCGGTGGCGCGCATCTCGGTGGAGGGCGAGCCGGCGTAGGCCCGGAGCACACGGACCCGCTCCACTCCCAAGTCGGCGTGTGCGAAACTGCCCCATTCGGCCCGGAGGCAATGGGAGTGCGCTGGTCGTTCAAGATCTTCAAGCTCGCCGGCATCGACATCGAGATGCACGTCGGGTTCCCCATCATGGTGGCCTGGTTCGCGCTGTCGCAGGGCAATTCGCGCGACGCGATGCTCACCGTGGGCGAGCTGCTGCTGATGTTCGGCTGCGTGCTGCTGCACGAGCTGGGGCACGCGCTGGCGGCGCGGCGCTACGGCATCGCCACGCGCAAGATCGTGCTGCTGCCGTTCGGCGGCGTGGCGCAGCTGGAGCGCATGCCGGAGAAGCCGAGCCAGGAGCTGGTGGTGGCGCTCGCCGGGCCGGGCGTGAACGTGATCCTCGCCACCGGGCTCGCCGCCTTCCTGCTCGCGCGCGGGGTCACGCCCGAGCAGGCGTTCGCGAACGCGGAGCAGGGCCTGCCGGAGTTCCTCCTGCTCGGCAACCTGGTCATGCTGCTCTTCAACCTCGTGCCCGCGTTCCCCATGGACGGCGGCCGCGTGCTGCGCTCGCTGCTCGCCATGCGGCTGCCGTACGCGCGCGCCACGCGCATCGCGGCGCAGATCGGCCAGGGCTTCGCCATGCTGTTCGCCATCGCCGGCCTGTTCGTGCTCCGGAGCCCGCTGCTCGTGTTCGTGGCGCTGTTCGTGTTCATGGCGGCGGGCGAGGAGCGCGCGGTGGTGGCGACGCGCACGGCGCTCTCCGGGCTGCCCGTCTCGGCGGCGATGGTCACGGCGTTCATGTCGCTCGAGACCCGCCACGAGCTGCAGTACGCGGCCGACCTCATGCTCGCGGGCGACCAGCAGGACTTTCCGGTGCTGGAGGGCGGGCGCTACCTGGGCATGCTCGCGCGCAAGGACCTGATCAAGGGGCTGCGCGAGGAGGGACCCACCGCGCCCGTGGGCCGTGTCGTGTTCACCGACCTCGAGCCGGTCGAGGCGTCGTGGCCGCTCGAGCGGGCGTGGCAGGTGATGAAGGCGAGCGGGCACTCGGCGATCCCGGTGGTGATGCGCGGACAGCTCGTGGGCCTGCTGACGCTCGAGAACATGAGCGAGCTGCTCATGGTCCAGGAGGCCCGCCAGCGTCACGCGGGGGTCGCCTGATCCAGCGACTCAGGCCCCACCACTGGCACGTGCGCTGGATCCTGCCGCTGGTGGTGCTCGTCGGCGGGTTCGTGGTGTGGCGGAACGTGGGCGCGCTGCACTGGCGCGATCTCGCACCCGGCCTCGAGTTCGCCACGCTCCGCGGCGAGCCTTATTGCCGGAGCGGCTCCACCGCGATCGCGGTGCTGAGGATGGATCCCGAGCGCGTGCGCCTGCGCGTGCATCACTTCTCGCAGGCCGGCGGCAGGCCGCTCGATGTGGTCGAGTGGCAGCGCTTCACCGGTGCGCTCGCGGTGTTCAACGCCGGCCAGTTCTATCCCGACTGGCGCTACATGGGCCTGCTCGCGAGCGGCGGCCAGTGGCTGTCGCGCCGGCCGCATCCCGGCTACCACGCGGTCCTGGTCGCCGACCGCCAGGGGCCCGGGCTCGGCGCGCGCGTGCTCGACCTCTCCGACGACACGAAGGATCCCGACTCGCTGGGCTGGAACGAGGTGGCGCAGTCGTTCATGCTGTTCGACACGACCGGCGCTCTGCGCGTGCGGAAGAGCGAGAAGATCGCGAAGCGCACCATCGTCGGCGAGGACCGGCACCACCGCCTGCTGGTGATGGTCACGGAAGGCGCCTACTCGCTCTCGGACATCGCCTGGGTGCTCCAGCACTCGCGGCTCCAGCTCCGGCAGGCGATGAGCATGGACGGCGGGCGCGAGTCCGAGATGGTGATCGTGCGCGGCGCGTTCCGTTACGCGTCGTTCGGCGCCTGGACCGGGGAGGAGGAGCACCCGACCACGCCCGAGTCACGCGCACCGCTGCCATGCGTGATCGGCATCGAGTTGCCGTGAGTCCCGCGCGAGGATTCCCCTGTGCCGTGTGCGGCCGGCTCGTGACGCGGCGCCCGGCGGATGCGTCGCGGCCGAAGCACATCACCTGCCCGCGCTGCCGCTACATGATCTACGACTACCCGCGCTCCGCGGCGGGGATGCTGGTGGTGCGGCGCGACCGCGTGTTGCTCCTCGAGCGCGCGCACGACCCGCGCATGGGCTTCCTCGACATCCCCGGTGGCTTCGTCGAGGCCGGCGAATCGCTCGAGGGCGCAGCGCGGCGCGAGCTGCGCGAGGAGACGGGGCTCACGATCGGGCGCGCGGACTGGCTCGGTTTCTTCTGGGACACCTACTTCATCAAGGGATTCGGGAGATTCCCGGTGATGAACTTCTACTATGCCGGGCACTGGCGGCGCGGCGAGCCCAGGGCGGCCGACGATGCCGCCAGCGCCGCATGGGTGCCGATCGCGTCGCTGTCGCGGCTCCGGAAACGCTTCGCCTGGGCGCACATGACCCCGCTGCTCCGCGGCCTCGCGCGCTGGGCCCGGAGCTGAAAGGCCCACGCAGGGGCGCCTCCGGAGTGTATGCTCGGGCCCATCGAACGACCCTTCCCCCCCGCGCATCGGAGGTACTCGAGATGAATCCGCCCCAGGAGCAGGCGACGCTCTCCGGCAGCCCCACCACCGGCACGGCGCCCACGATCAAGATCTATGTCGGCGGCCGCTGGGTGGACTCCAGTGCCAAGACGACCGGCGAGATCCGGAACCCCGCCGACAACACGCTGCTCGCCAGCGTCCCCATGGGCGGCACCGAGGACGTCGACCGTGCGGTGAAGGCGGCGCTCGCCGCCTACCCTGGCTGGCGCGCCACGCCGCCGGTCAACCGCGTGCGGCCCATGTTCAAGTTCCGCGAGCTGCTGGAGAAGAACTTCGACGACATCGCGCGCACGATCACGAAGGAGCACGGCAAGACGCTGGACGAATCGCGCTCGAGCGTGCGCCGCGCCGTGGACAACGTGGAGCTGGCGTGCGGCATCCCGTCGCTCATGCAGGGCATGGGGCTCGAGGACATCGCCACCGGGATCGACAGCCAGTTCTTCCGCCAGCCGATGGGGGTATTCGCCGCCATCACGCCGTTCAACTTCCCGGCCATGGTGCCGATGTGGTTCCTGCCGCACGCCATCGCCTGCGGCAACACCTTCATCGTCAAGCCCAGCGAGCGCGTGCCGCTGTCGCAGGTGAAGATGTTCGAGCTGATGCACGACGCGGGCTTCCCCGAGGGAGTGGTGAACCTGGTGCACGGCGGCAAGGACGCGGTGGACGCGATCCTCGACCACCCCGGCATCGTGGGCGTGTCGTTCGTCGGCAGCTCTCCGGTGGCGCACTACGTCTACAAGCGCGGGGCCGAGAAGGGGAAGCGCGTGCAGGCGCTGGGCGGCGCCAAGAACTTCGTGCTGGTGATGCCCGACGCCGACATGACGCGCGCGGCGCAAGTCTCGACCGAGTCGTGCTTCGGATGTGCCGGCGAGCGCTGTCTCGCGAACTCGGTCGTGCTCGGGGTCGGCGAGGCCTACGAGGTCATGAAGGCGAAGCTGGTCGAGGAGGCGAAGCGCATCCGCGTCGGCGACGGCCTGGAGCCCGGCATCACCATGGGCCCGGTGATCACCGCCGCGCACCGCGAGAAGGTGCTCGGCTACATCGAGAAGGGCATCGCCGAGGGCGCCACGCTGGCGCTGGACGGCCGCGCCTACAAGGACGCGAAGCACCCGGAGGGCTACTACCTCGGCCCCTCGATCTTCACCGACGTCAAGCCGAGCATGGTGATCGCGCAGGAGGAGATCTTCGGCCCCGTGCTGTGCGTGATGAAGGCGAACACGTTCGACGAGGCGGTCGAGATCGTGAAGAAGCACGAGCTTGGGAACGCCTCGAGCATCTTCACTTCGAGCGGCAAGTACGCGCGCGAGTACCGCTGGCGCGTGGAGCCGAGCATGCTGGGCGTGAACATCGGCGTCGCGGCGCCGATGGCGTTCTTCCCGTTCGGCGGCGCCAAGGGCAGCTTCTTCGGCGACCTGAAGGCGCACGGCCGCGACGCGATCGAGTTCTACACCGACAAGAAGGTGACGATCACGCGCTGGTTCTAGGCGGCAACGTACAGCTCACGGCCGCGGGCTCGTGCCCGCGGCCGTTTTCGTCGGTGGGTTCGGGTCGAGCACGATCTCCACGTCCGCGCGGTCGCGGAGCATCGCGATGCGCACCCCCGAGCGCCACGGGGGAGCGGTCGCGGCGACTGGCCGGTCAGGAGACTACATCCGCCCGGCCCGGCGAAACCGGTCGGCTCGTTTCGACGGATCCGGTGGTCGCGTTGGGGCCACTATTCCGGTGAACACCCCTCCGCGCCGAAAGTCCTTGTTGCCCCACCTGGGCCCGACTAGGCTCGGCGCGGCGCGGAACGGATTCCGCGTTTTCTGCTCTCGGCGCCTTGCCACTGCCCAGGGCTCGCCGGGTGCTCAGGGACGAGCGCAAGCCATATCGAGATCGGGTCGACCCGACCCCCCCTGCATCATCCCCGTATTCTCGAGAGGAGCGCCCCCCATGGATCGACGGATCCCTCGGTTCACGCACGCCCACCTGGCCCTGGCTGCAACATTGCTGCTCGCCGCGGCGATGCCCGCGAACGCCGCCATCCTTCACTACAACTGCACGCTCAGCGGTCCCGCCGAATCCCCGCCCAATCTCTCGCCCGGCACCGGCGGCGCCGAGGTCACGATCGACAACGTGGCGAACACCATGCGCGTGCAGTGCACGTTCAGCGGCCTGCTCGGCACCACCAGCGCCTGCCACATCCATACTCCGACGGCGGTCGCTGGCACCGGCACGGCCGGGGTCGCGACCATGACCCCGGCGTTCACGGGCTTCCCGCTCGGCGTCCTGAGTGGATCGATGGACCACACGTTCGACCTCACGCAGACGGCGACCTACAACGGCCCGTTCGTCACCGCCAACGGCGGCACGGCGGCCGGCGCCGAGGCGGCCCTGCTCGCTGGGATCGCGGCCGGCAAGGCGTACTTCAACATCCACACCCAGTCGGTTCCGGGCGGCGAGATCCGCGGGTTCCTGCAGCCGTTCGACCCGACGCCGACCGCGAAGTCGACGTGGGCGCGGGTGAAGTCGCTCTACCGTTGAAGCAGCAAGTCCCCGCCCAGGGACGCGAAGACCACCCTCGATGCGAGGGTGGTCTTCGCAATTCCGGCGGGCTTGGCGCTACCTCGCCACCACCACCATGCGGGTGACCGGCGTGCGCAGCCCCTGGCCGACGCGCACCCAGTAGACGCCCGGGTTGAGCCGTGCGCCGCGGCCGGCCTCGATCGTCATCGTGCCCGCAGCGGCGATCTCGATGTCGCGCCGGTTCACGAGGCGGCCGCTGACGTCGTAGACGTCGACGCGCGCGGGCTCGCGCCCCGGAAGGTCGCAGCGCACCTCGAGCTTGGCGCACGCCGGGTTCGTGAGCGCGTGGACCGCGAGTACGGTGGGGAGCGCCGGCGTGCCCGTGCTCCTGGAGCGCGGCCCCGGCGTCGGCGCGGGCTCCTCGCCGCAGCCGCCCTCGCGCCCGGCAAGCTCCGAGTTGACCCCCGAGACGTCCTCGAGCCAGCGGCGCACATACCACCGCGACGAGTCCGCGGGCTGGCCGGGCGCCCGCACCGCCGCATCGCCGCGGACGACGTGGAAGACGTGGAGTGCCGAGGTCGACAACAGGAGCTCGCCGGTGTGGAGGCGGACGGCCATCTCGAAGCGGCGCACCGTGAGCACTTCGTAGTGCTGCGTCGAGTCCGGGTGCTCGGGGTCCACGCCCTCGCTGATGCCATCGATGACCATGCCCACGCTGTCCGCCGGGGGCATCAGCGTGTCGCCGTCATGGATCGAGCCGTGCAGCATGCCGTGGACCATCCGCGCCTCGTCCTCGCGCGACATGCCGCTGAAGAACTCCATCAGGCTGTCGCCTCGGGTGTGGAAGCGGAAGTCCGCGGTCATGGTCGCGATCACGGCCTCGGGCGAGCGGTTGCGATAGCCGTCCGCGAGCCGCTCGAGCGTCGCCTCCTGGGCCTTCGCGGGCTGATTCACCGGCGGCACGCTCGTGCCCGGGCTGGCGTGTGCGTTCGAGCAGGCGAGCGCGATGAGGACGGGAACGAATCGATTCGCGCGCATGAGGACCCCTGGGGCCGGTCGGGTACGCGGTGGGGACGGTTCCGGAGCGATCGGACGACTCGCTCGGTCCACGACCCGGAGGGCTCATGATAGCAGTCCGTTGGCCCGGAATGGGTGTATGCTGCGCGCCCTGTCGTCCACCCGGCGCCGTCCCGTGAGGCGGATCGCCATGCTCGTGGCGGGCCGCACGATTCGCGGCCTCCCGGACCCCGGAAACGAGGCCCGCAGGAGCCCAGAGCCGACCGTGACCACCTCCATCGGAGCCGCAGCGCTGCTGGCCTCGGGCCGCTACGCGATCTTCCACGCCGGCTTCGAGTCCGGCGAGGAGCGCTGGTCGATCGAGGCCGCGGCCGAGGGCGGCGCGATCGCGCGCGGCGAGCAGGTGCTGGTGGCGCCCCACCCGCTCGCGAGCGAGCTCTCCTGGCGCGCGCGGCTCTCGCCCGACGGGCGCATCGCGGCGCTGGAGATGGAGTGGCGCGTGGGCACGCGCACCGTGCGCGCGGAGCACGAGGCGTTCGCGAGCCGCTGGCACGCGCGCATCCTTTCCGCCGGGCACACCCGCGAGCAGGCCGGGGACTTCCCGGGCCACGCCGAGGTGGCGTTCGGATCGCACGTGCTGCAGACGGTGATGCTCCGTCGCTACGCGCTCTCGCCTGGCGCCGAGCACGAGTTCCCGTCGCTCGTGATCGGGCCGCCGTTCTTCGCCGTCGAGCCCGGCCGGCAGCGCATCGCCTGCACCGCCGAGGAGCTGCGAGCGACTCCCCTCGGCGAGCGCCGCGCGCGCCGGATCGAGTTCAGTGACGCGCTCGGGCCCGTGCCCGCGTTCGCGGCGTGGATCGACGAGCACGACGTGCTGCTGGAGTCGTACGAGGACACGCATACGGAAGAGCCGTGGATGCGGCTCGTGGAGTATCGCCGGGGCTAGTGTGACACTGGGAGGGGCGAGATGGGCGTGGTGATCCGCGGTGGCACGATCGTCAATGCGGGCGAGCGGTTCGAGGCCGACGTGAAGGTCGAGGGGCGGACGATCACGGGCATCGGCAGCGATCTTCGCACGAGCACCGGTGACACGATGATCGATGCGCAAGGGCGCTACGTACTGCCCGGCTTCATCGATCCGCACGTGCACATGGAGCTGCCGTTCATGGGCACCGTGAGCATCGACGACTTCGAGACGGGCACCGCGAGCGGCATCGCCGGCGGCACCACGAGCATCATCGACTTCTGCATCCCGGCGCCTGGCACGTCGTTGATCGACGGGCTCGCGACGTGGAAGCAGCGCGCCGCCAAGGCCACCGCCGACTACTCGTTCCACATGGCCATCACCGGCTGGGGCGAGAACACCGCGAACGAGATGCGCGCCGTGGTGCGCGACCACGGCATCACCAGCTTCAAGGTGTTCATGGCCTACAAGGGCGCGATCATGGTCGACGACCACGCGCTCTACCAGGTGATGAAGACCGCGGCCGAGATCGGCGCCGTGGTCACCGTGCACGCCGAGAACGGCGACGTGGTGTGGAACCTGCAGAAAGAGCTGGTGGCGAAGGGCTTGACCGGCCCCGAGTACCACCCCGTGTCGCGCCCGAGCGCGGTCGAGGGCGAGGCCACCGAGCGCGCGCTCACCATGGCGCGATTGCACGACGCCGCGGCCTACATCGTGCACATGACCTGCCGCGAGTCCGTGCGCGCGCTCGAGCGCGCCAAGATCAACGGCCAGCGCTGCTACGGCGAGACCTGCCCGCAGTACCTGTTATTGGACGACAAGGTGTTCGACGCGCCCGACTTCGGCGGCTCGGCGTACGTGATGAGCCCGCCCATCCGGCCGCGCCACCTCGGCCACCACGAGGCGCTGTGGAGCGGGCTCGCGAACGGCATGCTCGACTCGGTCGGCACCGATCACTGCCCGTTCACGCACGAGCAGAAGAAGATGGGGGCGAAGGATTTCACCAAGATCCCGAACGGCGCCGCGGGCATCGAGGACCGGCTCGCGATCCTCTACACGCACGGCGTCGCGGGCGGGCGCTTCTCGCTCGAGAAGCTGGTCGAGCTGGGCGCCACCGCGCCGGCGCGCATCTTCGGACTCACGAAGAAGGGCACGGTCGCGGTGGGGATGGACGCGGACCTCGTGATCTTCGATCCCAACACCAAGAGCTATCGCAGCTCGAAGACGCACTTCAGCAAGGCCGACCGCAGCATCTTCGAGGGCTTCGAGGTGAAGGGGAAGGTGGAGCGCACGATCGTCGGCGGCCGCGTCGCGTTCGAGAACGGGAAGTTGATGGCCGAGAAGGGCAGCGGCCGTTTCATCGCGCGGAAGCCCACGCACTTCGCGCGCCAGCCGGAGGTGAAGGCGTGAGCGTGCTCCCCGATGGCCGCCTGGAGTCGAAGCTCGTCGACCTGAAGCCGCTCTACACCGATGGTGAGGCGATCGCGGAGGCGAATCGCTGTCTCTACTGCCAGGACGCGCCGTGCATCGCCGCGTGCCCGACCGGCATCGACATCCCCACGTTCATCCGCAAGATCGGCACCGAGAACGTACGCGGCTCGGCGCGGACGATCCTGAGCGCGAACATCCTCGGCTACTCGTGCGCCCGCGTGTGCCCGGTGGAGGTGCTGTGCGCCGGCGCGTGCGTGTACAACGCCTGGGAGCGCACGCCCATCGCCATCGGCCGGCTGCAGCGCTACGCGACCGAGAAGATCATGTCGGCGGGCGCGGCCACGGGGCTGCTGCCGAAGGCCCCGGCGAACGGCAAGAAGGTCGCGTGCATCGGCTCCGGCCCCGCGTCGCTCGCGTGCGCCGGCTACCTGGCGCTCGAGGGCTGCAGCGTCACCGTGTACGAGAAGCGTGCCGTGGCCGGCGGGCTCAACGCCACCGGCGTTGCGCCCTACAAGATGCACGTGCCGGGAGCGCTCGCCGAGGTGGACTTCATCCGCTCGCTCGGCGTCACCATCCAGACCGGCGTCGAGGTCGGGAAGGACATCACGGCGGAACAGCTGCTCAAGGATCACGACGCCGTGTTCCTGGGCTGCGGCCTGGGCGCGGACTCGCTGCTCGACGTCCCCGGCGCCCACGGGCCCGGCGTCACCGGGGCCGTGGCGTGGATCGAGAAGATGAAGCTGGAGCCGAAGTTCGCGCTCTCGGGCGTCACGCACGCGGTGGTGATCGGTGGCGGCAACACCGCGATCGACGCCGCGCGCGAGCTGGCGCGGCTCGGCGTGCCCGACGTGGCGCTGCTCTACCGCCGGTCCGAGGCGGACATGAGCGGCTACAAGCACGAGCTGCACCACGCGCGCGAGGAGGGCGTGCGGCTGATCGAGCGCGCCACGCCGGAGTCGTTCGTGCGCGACGGCGGCGCCTTGAAGGCCATCCGCCTCGCCGACAGCCGCGAGTTCCCGTGCGAGCTGGCGATCCTGGCGATCGGCCAGGGCTCGATGGCGACGCTCGCCACGTCGTTCCCCGGCGTGAAGACCGACGCCAAGGGCCGCGTGCAGTCCGAGGACGGCTCCGGCCTCACCGGCAATCCCAGGCTCTGGGTCGGGGGCGACGCCACCGGCGGCGAGCTGGTGGTGACCGCGGTGCAGGACGGCAAGCGCGCGGCGCGGTCCATCGCGCGCGCGCTCGGCATCGAGGAGCGCAGCGACGCGGCGATGAAGGCGGGACACGCGTAGCGGATCGACCGCGACCAGCCGGAGGCTTCCCGTGATCAACCGCATCAGCAGCTGGGTGGTCCACATCCTGTCGCTGTTCGCGATGTGCCTCGTGGTGGGTGCCACCGCGCTCACGAAGATCGGCAAGCTCCACCCGTCGCGGGACGAGGGCACGGCGGCGCACCTGTTCCAGATCGCCGTCGCGCTGCTGCTGCCCGCGGGCCTCGTCTTCCTGCTCAGCGCGGACTGGAGAAAGCCGGGCCGCGTGGCCTTGCGGCTCGTGGCGCCCGCGATCGCGCTGGCCATCGCGTTCTCGACGCTCTATTACATGGAGCACGTCTTCCGCTAGCGGCTTCGACCCGCGCACCAGCTCGAGTACAGAACCGATCGGGGCGCGAGAGTCCATCGCAATGGGCTACGAGATGCGCCGCAACGAAGATCGAGCGGACTAGCGGTAGTGAGCCTTCAGTGTGGCCCAGTTCGTCCGCCGTGTGGCCACGGGGATCGGCTGCGTGAAGCCGTGACACGAGGTGACGCTGTATCCCTCTGGCAGGCCCTCGAAGCGAAGCTGTGTCGTGAACGAGGTGAAGCTGCACCCGGACCGGGCAGCGACGGCGAAACTGAGCAAGAACGGCTCTCCCGGCATGTGCAGGAGCGGCAGCCGAAGGTCCTCACCGATCTCGGCCGGCGTGACGCAGGGTTGGACCGGCCAGTTCTTGGACACGCCGGGAGCCGTCTCCTGGATCGAGCACGACGCGTACGACGTGCGGCAGACCAGTCCGATCGTGGGCATGTCGAACCAGTAGGAATCAGCCCTGCCCTCGGCGTGGAGCACTGCGGTGACCGCGACCGGCGTGGCGGAGGGCGGTCCGATGATCCGGTACTCGTCCGCGAACGTGGCCCCGAGATCGCCGTAGTACCCGATCTCGGTCGGGCAGTAACCGTTCGCCGCGGCACTGACGGAGCCGAGGACCAGGTCGATGTGAAGATGAGCGGCATCACCGAGCGCGCCTGGTTGCACCGCGTCCAGCACCGCGCCCGTGAACGTCGTCATCGGACCATAGCTGGGGCCCCACTGTCCGGAGGGGCACTGCGCGCGGGTGGGCGATCCGATCGTGAGCCCGGCGCAGAGCGCCGAGACGATGGTCCATGACGGTCGCATAGAAAGCCCCCTGCCGCGGCCGGTCCCCAAGTCCGCCTGATGCTCGCACTCCAATACCACGCTTGCAACGGGAATCGGGCGCGCGATCTCGGCCCGCCGCATTCGCGTCGTCCATGCCCGCAGCGCTACCCGGAAGAGAAGCTGGTCCCGGGACCGGACGGTGAAGGGGCGCGGGGGCATTGCGCTGAGGCGCTCGCGCACCGCCGGCGTTCACGCTCCCGCGGGGTGTGCCGGCACGCCGAGCTCGAGCGTGAGCGCGAGCGCGATCACGAGTACGGCATAAGCGAGTCCCATGGCGAGCCGGCTGCCGCCCGGCACGTCGTGGTAGCCGGGCACCGGGTTCCGGGCGCGCTGCCACATGGTGTAGAGCCCAACCACCATCACGAGCACCAGGATGGGTGAGCGTGTGAGGACCGTGGCCGCGATGCCCACGGCGTAGCCCACGACCCAGAACGGACGCGTGAACACGCCGGCGACGCGGCCGCCGTCGAGCGGGGAGACCGGGATCAGGTTGAAGAGGTTCAGCAGCACGGCGGCGTGTCCCAACCCCACGAAGAGCGGATGCCCGAACGCGAACCCCGCGGCGAGCGTCGCCCACGCCGCGAGCGAGCCGGCGACCGGGCCGGCGATCGCAACCTTGGCCTCGACGTAGGCGTTGCGAGGCCGCCCGCGCATGGCGATGAACGCGCCCACGAACGGGATGAACACCGGCGCGGTGGCCGGGATGCCCTCATGACGCATCGCCACCGCGTGTCCTGCCTCGTGAATGAGGATCAGCAGCACGAAGCCGGTGGCGAATCCCCAGCCCCATTGCGTCGCGTACACCGCGATCGAGAGCAGCATCGTCGCGAGCGTCTTGAGCTTGAGCACGGTGCCGAGGACCGCGAGGAACTTGAGCTTGGAGAGCAGCAGCACGGCGCCGGCGCCGAGCGAGCCGAGCAGCGTCCGTTTGCCGGCCGAGGCTCGTCCTCGCTCCGGCGTGGTCGTCGCGGCGGCGGGCGCCTCCGGAGCGCGTGCTGGGGCGGGTACTTGCCGCATGCCGGCCAGCACCGCACGCAGGTTCTCACTGCGGCGGGTCGCGTCATCGGGAGGCGGCGTGCTCATCCCTTGGCGGCGGGCACGAGTCGCAGCGGCCGCGGGAACTTCCACGCCTCCCAGGCCATGATGGCGAGGAACACCACGTCCATGATGCCGAAGCCCGCTCCGATCACCTTGCCGGCCATGTCCAACGACGTGGGCGGGAACGGCACGCGAAAGCTGTCGCCCTTCTCGGCGAAGCTCCGGTTGATGAACGTCATGTTGACGAGGTAGCTGGCGACGACCCAGCTCACACACGCGACTGCCGCGGAGAGGACCTGGAGGCCCTGCGATCGCTTGCCTCCGGAGAACTGGACCGTTCCCCAACCCACGGCCCAGCCCAGCCCCACGGCGATGAGGCCGATCGACCAGTGGGTCGCCACGGTGACGCCCCACCACACGGCCACACCGGCCGCTCCGCCCAGCACGGCGCCGAGCGTGGCGTTGACGTAGTTCACGTCCTCCGACATCGCGGCCACGGCCGTCTCGATCTGCTGCCGCAGCATGGCGTGGCACGACGTGCAGAACACGCGATCGCCGGCGGGGACACGATCGATGGGCGTGAGCAGCTTCCCGCACTCGGCGCAGCGCTCCTCGGACGCGCTCACCTCGTGCGGCGCGGGCGCTTCATCGGCGGCCATACGAACCTCCCTCGGACGGCCTGCGGGGGATCCAGGGCCGGAACGCGAAGAACGCTACACCCGCTTCACGGCTCCCACCAGACCCTAATGGGTCTGGATCGCGACGACGAAACCTCCGTACCAGCGACCTCCCATCGATCACGAGGCGTATAGAAGTAGACCCCATTCTTGAACGTGCCCCTCTACCGTCCGGTTCCCTCGCGTGGCACGATGCGCGCCTTTCCGCGCCCAGCACCGCGCGCAGACGAACGCCACGTTCCCGTTCGTGTTCAACGCGCTCTACTGGTCGGTGATGAAGTGGCCGCGAGCTCGGAGGCGCCGGCGCTCTGCGCCGGCGCCTTCAATCGTCGTCCGCATTCTGATCCGCGCTCGCGTCGAGGCTCCCGCCCTCCAGCAGCAGCCGCGCCGCCTCCACGGCTTCGGTCGTCCCCGCCAGCGCCAGCACGTCTCCGGCCTCGAGCACCTCGTGGCCATCGGGGACCAGGACGACGTCCTCGCCGCGCGAGATCGCCACCACCGTGGCGCCGGTGCGGCCGCGCAGCGCCGTCTCGGAGAGCGTGCTGCCGGCGAACGGCGAGGTCGGACCCACGGTGACCGGCACCGGTTCGCCGAGGCCGGGCAGCAACCGGTACGCCCGCTGGAGCGCCTGCTCGGCGCCCCCTGGCCCGGCGACGCGATTGCGCTCGCCGATCGCGGACACGATCGCCTCCGCCGCGGCGTGCACGTGCCCCTGGAGGTCGGCGGCGTTGCGCCACACGTGGATGCCCACGGCCACGACCATGACGAGCAGCATGGCGAG
>Ga0070689_100001264_pt1 | contig 16084 bp, 11 predicted proteins | sample KBSS23HmetaG_FD_64669 | JGI IMG/M metagenome (GOLD analysis project Ga0070689, IMG submission 64669) | Switchgrass rhizosphere microbial communities from Kellogg Biological Station, Michigan, USA - KBS S2-3H metaG | ecosystem: Host-associated > Plants > Roots > Rhizosphere ...
GACTACGCGGAGAGCTTTCGCAATCTGCCCTTCGTTGGCGTGCTCAAGGCTGAGCGATACACCACAGATGCCGGTGTGTTCGAATGAGTATCCGGCCGTCGGAAACGGCCATCGACGCAATCGTCGGCTCCCGCAGCGAATTGGTCGACATCACCTCAAACTTCGGCGCTGCCCGCAAGACAAACGCATCGCCACCCTGATTCACGGTATAAAGCTTCCCGTCCGCCAAAACCATGGACGACCAGTTGTCCGCCCTGCGACCCGGCCCCTGCAGGCGTTCCTCCCAAACCAGCCGGCCGCTCTCCAATTCCCAGCATTCCGCCAGGCCCGGATCCGTATGGATATAAATATGACCGTCGTGGATGACGCCTGAGCCGATCCGTTGCCGTGTTTTCGGCTGATGCCAAAGCCGTCGCGACGCAGTGACATCCCCTTCTCCACCGGCTTTGACCGCCAGCGCCATGCCGTTGAATCCACCCATCGCCACCACGATTTCCTTGCCCGAATCAAACAGGGGCGACGTATAAACCAACGGGTTCAAGCCGTCGCACGACCACCGCTTGCGGCCGGACTTCGGATCGAACCCCACCACCGTCCGCGGCCAGGTCATGATCAACTGTTCATCTCCACCAACACTCGCCAACAGCGGCGTGCTCCAGGAACCAGCCCAGATCGCCTTCTCTTGCCCGGGTTTTTTCTCTCCCGAATCCGCGTCCGGCGCATTCAGCCGCCAGATTTCCCGGCCCGTTTTCTTGTCCATCGCTACCAGGAAACTCGGCTCGCCGGGACCAAAATTTAACAGACACAACTCACCGGCCAAAACAGGAGAGGAGCCCCATCCCCAAATGTGGCGCTGCGGGCCGAGGTCCCGATGCCAGAGCTCTTTCCCGTCCAGATCGTAGCAATACAATCCGGCCGATCCGAACCAGGCGACGACGCGTTCGCCATCCGTCACCGGTGAACTGGAGTTGTAAGGATTCGTATCATGAGTGGCTTCTCCTTCCGAATAGGCCACTCCCTTTTGCCACCGAAGCCGCCCGTCGTTGCGATCCAGGCAAAGGAGGTTTCGCTGGCCTTCCGCTGCCTGCGTCACAAACACCCGGTCTCCCCAGACAATCGGTGTGGAATTGCCTTTCGCCGGCAGCGGCTGCTTCCACCGCACATTCTGGTTGGTGCCCCAATGGAGCGGAAAATTCTTCTCCGCACTGACCCCCGTCCCCTTCGGCCCCCGCCATTGCGGCCAGTTCTCCGCCCGGGATGAACTGCAAAGCAAAACCACGAGGCTGCAAATGGCCGATGCGTGTAGGGAAGCGTTGGTGTTCATGGACCGATGAGAGCACCGTGGTCCCAATGTTTCAATCGTTTCGCTCGACAGTTGCGCCAACATTCCCGAACCTCTCGAAAACGTCGGTATGAAAAGCGTCCTGCCATTCGCCCTGGTCGTGTTCCTGACGCCGCTCATCGCGCCGGGTCAGGATTTGAAAACCCTCCCCGGCACCATTCCCCTGACCCTCGATGGTGATCTCTCGGCCCAGATGGTCGCCGGCGTCGACAAGTTTCTCCTGCGGGAAATCGAGCGCTCCCCGGCGGGCCGCTCCAATTTCTGGAAGCGAGACTTTGCGTCCACCGCCGCTTACGGAAAATCAGTCGCTCCCAACCGGGAACGCTTCCGCAAACTCATTGGCGCAGTCGACTCCCGGTCCCGACCCGTCACCGTCGAATACGTCAGCAGCACCGCAGTCCCGGCCAAGCTGGCGGAAACAGACCTAATCAAAATCTTTGCTGTCCGCTGGACCACGCTGGAAGGCGTCACGGCGGACGGTCTGCTCCTCCAGCCGAAAGCCGATCCGGTGGCACGCGTGGTTGCCCTGCCCGATGCGGATCAAACACCCGAACAGATCGCGGGCCTGGCGTCGGGTCTTCCCCCGGAGTCGCAATTCGCCCGCCGGCTCGCGGAGAACGGCTGCCTCGTGCTCGTGCCAACCTTGATCAATCGTCAGGACACCTATTCCGGCAACGAGGCGCTCAAGCGCTTCACCAATTTGCCCCACCGCGAGTGGATCTACCGCCAGTCCTTCGAACTCGGACGCCACATCATTGGCTATGAGGTTCAAAAAATCCTGGCGGCCGTCGATTGGTTCGAATTCGATCGAACGAACAAGCCCCCCGCCAACCGTCCACCGTCGCCAACCACCTCTCCACCCCTCCAGCCGATCGGCGTTGCCGGTTACGGCGAAGGCGCTCTGCTCGCGCTTTACTCCGCGGCGCTCGACGATCGAATCGAGGCCACCCTCGTCAGCGGTTACTTCAACACCCGGGAAGCGGTGTGGGAGGAGCCGATTTACCGCAATGTCTTCCGGCTCCTGACCGAATTCGGTGACGCCGAGATTGCGAGCCTGATCGCGCCCCGCCCCCTGATCATCGAGCAAAGCGAGTCGCCCAAAATCGAAGGCCCTCCCAAAGCACGCTCTGGTCGTGGCGGGGCCGCGCCTGGCCAATGGCAGGCACCGGATTTCAACACGGCCGACTTTGAAGTGCAGCGCGCGAGGGAACTGGTCAAGCCCTTCGCAGCTTCCATCCGGTTTGTCCACGGAAACGAAGGCATGAGCCTCGGGCCCGGCAGCGAGAAAGCATTGACCGAATTCCTCACCCGACTTGCCTGGAAGGGCAAATCCCTGCAACCCGTCGGCTCAGGCCTAACCGATGCCCGCGGCAAATCGTTCGATCCCGACGCGCGGCAAAAACGGCAGGTCGGCGAGCTGGTCGATTATACTCAACGCCTCCTGCGCGCGTCTGAGCGCCATCGCAATCAAACCTTTTGGAATTCCATCGCGGCGAAGAACGCCGACCAATGGGCGGCCGAGGTCAAGCCGCGCCAATCGAATTTATGGGACAACCTCATCGGCCGTTTTCCAAAGGCGAACATTCCTCCCAACCCGCGTTCCCGCCAGGTGCACGACAAGGAGAAGTGGACCGGTTATGAAGTTGTTCTGGATGTCTGGCCCGACGTGTTCGCCTGGGGCGTCCTGCTTCTGCCCAAGGACTTGAAGCCCGGCGAACGGCGCCCGGTCGTCGTCTGTCAACATGGCCTCGAAGGTTTGCCCGAAGACACCATCACGGCGGATCCGAAGGCCTCCGGCTACGGTCCCTACAAGGCTTTCTCAGCGCAGCTGGCCGAACGCGGTTTTGTCGTCTTCGCCCCGCACAATCTCTATCGCGGCCAGGACCGTTTTCGAGTCCTCCAGCGTAAGGCCCAGCCCTTGGGCCGCACCCTGTTCTCCGTCATCCTGGCCCAGCATGATCGCATTCTCGACTGGCTGTCCGCGCAACCATTCGTCGATCCGCAACGCATCGGTTTTTACGGATTGAGCTATGGAGGCAAGACGGCCATGCGCGTCCCGCCATTGCTCGATCGCTATTGCCTTTCCATATGCTCAGCTGATTTCAATGAGTGGGCCGGCAAATGCGCCACCATCGATTCCTCCTACAGCTACCTCTACACAATTGAACACGACATGTACGAGTTCGACCTGGCTCACACGTTCAGTTACGCGGAGATGGCCGCGCTGATTGCGCCGCGGCCGTTCATGGTCGAGCGCGGACATGATGACGGCGTCGCCCCGGACGAATGGGTGGCGCACGAATACGCCCGTGTCCGCCGGTTCTACGATCGCATTGGCATTGGCGACCGGACGGAAATCGAATTTTTCAACGGCCCGCACACCATCAACGGCGTCGGCACGTTCCGTTTCCTTCACAAACACCTCAACTGGCCTGACCCGAAATGAGCGGCCCGCGCTCCCGAGTCAACCGACGCAAATTTCTCGGTGCCAGTCTGGGTGGCGCCGCCGCCCTCCTCCAATCCTGCTCGATGCCCGGCGTGTTCGGCAGGGGATCCAATCCTGTTGCTGAACCATTCGATCGCGAAGTCCAGGCATTCATGAAAGCGCGCAACATACCCGGCGGCGCGCTCGCGGTGGTAAAAAACCGGCGGCTGGTTTACACGCGCGGTTATGGCTGGGCGGATCGGGAAAAACGGGTGGCCGCCACGTCCCAGTCGCTCTTCCGCATCGCCAGCATTTCCAAACCGATCACCGCGGTCGCAGTCTTGCGGCTCGTGCAAAGCAGGCGGCTCGACTTGGACGCCAAAGCATTCGACCTCTTGCCGGACAACCTTCGCCCCTTGCCGGGAGCCGAACTCGATCCGCGGCTCGACCAAATCACCGTTCGCCATCTGCTTCACCACACAGCGGGCTGGGATCGTGACCAAAGCTTCGACCCGATGTTTCGGCCGGGCATCATCGCGAAGGCAGTCGGAAGCCCTCCTCCAGCCGATGCCGGTGCTGTTATCCGTTACATGCGGAGTCAACCGCTCGATTTCCATCCGGGCGCGCGGTATGCCTATTCCAACTTCGGATACTGCGTCCTCGGCCGAATTATTGAGCGAACCACCGGACAATCCTATGCCCAGTTCGTCCGGGAAAATGTCCTCGATCAGTGCGGCATCACCGATATGAAAATTGGCGCGTCGCTTGAAGAAAGGAGAGCGCCCGGGGAAGTCCGTTATTATCTCCCCGAAGATGAATTGACCGACCCCGTTTTTCCTGAGGTCGCCGGCAAGGTGCAATGGCCCTATGGCGGTTTTCACCTGGAGGCAATGGACGCGCACGGCGGCTGGATTGCCTCGGCCGTTGATCTCGCGCGATTCGCCGCCGCCCTGCACGATCCCGCCGACAGTCCGCTGCTCAAAGAGGCGTCGTTCCACCTGATGAACGAGGCGCCCGCCCAGCCGGCCTACGGTGAGCCCGGCGGCAAAGTTGAACCGACATTCTATGGCTGCGGCTGGATGATTCGTCCGATTGAGCGGGCCACCCGTTTCGCCGGGTTCAACGCCTGGCACAGCGGCAGTTTGCCTGGAACGGCGACGCTGCTGGTGCGGCTCTGGAATGGGTTGAGCTGGGCCGTGCTCTTCAACCAGCGCTCGGCAGATGCCGAACTTCCGGACAGTGCCATCGATCCCGCGCTGCATCGCGCCGCGGCGGCCGTTCGAAGCTGGCCCAGGCATAATCTTTTCACTTCGTATCAATGAACCCCATCCATCCAGATCATTTGCCTTTGCTCCTGCAGGATCCAAACGCCCGCGAGCTGTGCCTTCGCCGAATCATTACCGAACGGCTGGCCGCGAGCCCGCCCCCCACCATCGACGATCAAATCGTCGCCACCTATTTCTTTGTTCTGCGAAGCTGGACGCTCGACCATGCCGCAAAGGAAATCAGCTATCATGCGACAAGCGGCACCAAGGATATCCCTCCCGGCTCACTGCTGGCCCAATGCACTGGCAGCGCTGTCGGCATCGACGCCTTTGACGCCTCCCGACGCATCGGGCTGTTGCACATGGCCTATCCGCTAAAGATGCTCCTACAACCGGACGGCCATCTGACTTCGACCGATCTTCTTCACACCGTCGCCGGCGCAATCATATTTGATATCCATGAAAATCAGGATGTCCGGCTCGTGAATCTGCAAATTCCGGAAAAGGTCCTGCGCACGTTTCCGGGACCGGCGCACGGTGGACCCGGGGTGCGCGTCTTGACTAAATTTGGCGCCAGCGAGCCCGCTTTCGGCACCATCCTGAAACCAACCGCCGGCATCACGCCGGACAGGGTCGGCGCGCTTATGGAGGAGGCCGCTGCCTGCCCCTTGTTTCTTTTTGTGAAGGAGGACGAGAACCTGTATCCGCGCCTGGATTACTCGCCCGTCAAGGAACGGGCCCGAAGGGCTGCCGATTCCATCCGTCGCCAGCAGGACCGACGGGAGGGCAAAGGTTTGATTTTCGCACCGCACGTTACCGGAGCACCCCACGAGATTTTGGAGAGCGTTCACGAAGCTCTTGCTGCCGGCGCCACCGGCGTGATGTTCAGCGAGAGCTTTGCCGGAGGAACAGTTCGCATGGTACGGGAGGCAACCCGCCACATGACCCGGCCCCCCGCCCTCTATGGCCACAACGCCGGCATCGGCGTCAAGACGCGCGGCGGGATCTGGCGCGATGTCATCGATTTGCTCGCGCGATTGGACGGCATTGATTTCCGCCAAACCGCGCCCGTGCGCGAGGGGACACCATTCATTTATCCCTACGGAGAGGAATGGCTGGCCAGCGAGCGGGTGTTGACCAGCCCGTTGCCGGGTATCCGTCCGACAATGATCGCCCGCGCGGGCGGCCTCGATCAGGGCAACATCATCCTAAACCTGCAGGATGTGGAAGCGCGCGGTCTCGGTGAACATGTGCTTTTCCTTTCCGGTTCCGCGATCAACTCGGTTAAAAACGTCGTGGGCCAGCCTGACCCCCGACTGGGCGCCGAAGCCATGCAGCAAGCGCTCGAAGTTCATCGGAGCGGAGAATTGCACGGGGTTGGCATGAAAGACCATTTGGCTGCCCTCAGTGCCCTGGCGTCGCGAAAGAATCTGAAGGCATTGCAGGAAGCCTTGCGGCAACGGTACGGCTCCGCGGGTTGAGCAAGGTAGGGCCGGCATTTCCTGAGCTTGTCGAAGGGCTGGGCCGGCCTGCCGCGTGCAGGGGCGGAATACTTTTCGTAGGCAGAGGTGTTGGCCCTGTTCGAGGCGTGTGGGCATAACCGAAGAGACAGAAAGATTGAGGGCGGAAAAATCGGGCGGCCCTCGCGCAAATTATTTTTCTGTCCCTAATTTTTCTGTCTATCACCGGGCGTCGAGGGCACCAGGGACGGCCGCAATGCTCATCAGTGTCGAGTTTAGGGGCCAATCACTAGCACCTAAGCAGGCTTGTCTTTGATGACTGGATCGCGATTAACTGCTGCGCTCGACGGCCGAATGTTGCCGTGGCTGGCCGTGCGAGATTCGGACACGGGCGACAACAACCTAGATTCAGTCTGCCATGAAAAATGTCATTCGCATTGCCCTGGTCGGAGATTGCGATGCCGCCATTCGCGCCCACGCCGCCATTCCCATGGCCCTGCACTTAATCGGGGACGAAACCAACTGGGTCATGAAACCGGCCTGGCTGAACACCGCGTCCCTGACCAAGAGCGCCGCGGGCAAACTTCTCGAACCGTTCGACGGCATCTGGTGTGTGCCCGGCAGTCCCTATCGCAGCATGGAAGGCGCCCTGCGCGCCATTCGCTTTGCCCGGGAACAACGCCGGCCATTCCTCGGCACCTGCGGCGGATTTCAGCATGCAATTATCGAAAGCTTGCGCAATGTGGCCGGGTTGAAGGACGCCGATCACGCGGAGTCAAACCCCGACGCCAAAACACCCGTCATCAATCGACTGGCCTGTTCACTGGAAAACCGCGGGGGGGTCATCCGACTACAGGCCGGCACGCGCGTCGCCGCCGCTTACCGTCGTCACGAAACAACGGAAAGCTTCAATTGCAATTTTGGCTTCGATGTCCGCTACGAGGATCAATTGGTGCGGAGCGGACTGAAAGTCTCCGGCCGCGATCCATCCGGGGACGTGCGCGTTATCGAGTTAGCCAATCATCCCTACTTTATCGCCACGTTGTTCCAACCGGAACGATCCGCTTTTACCGCCCGCGTCCATCCCTTGATCAAGGCGTTTGTCGAAGCCGCCCGGCAATTCGAGATTCATCCGCCCGCCGTGGCCCCCACACCCGCACCGGAGCGATCCGTCTCACCCGTGCCCGCCGCCTCCGCGCAATGAAAAAGGAAACGCGGCTCCTGCGCCTCGGAATTCTTGGGTGCGGTCCGATCTCACAAATAGCGCACTTCGATGCGGCGCAAAAAGCCCGTAATATCGAACTCACCGCCATTTGCGATGTGGCGGATGATCTCCGTGACCGGATGGCCGCCCTGCACCAGCCGCGTTTTGCCTATCGCGACTTCGATGAAATGCTCTCGGATATTCGCATCGAAGCGGTGCTCATCGGCGTGGCCGATCAGTTTCATGTGCCGCTGGCTTTGAAAGCCATCCGCGCCGGCAAGCATGTCCTGGTCGAAAAGCCGTTGGGCGTGACGATTGAAGAGTGCGAGGATCTCCAGCGAACGGTTCGCAGTTCCAAGCTGGCGTTTCAGGTCGGCAACAATCGCCGCTTTGACCCTGGCATCGCTTTCGCCCAAAAATTCATTCAACAGGAAATCGGCCAGTTGCTGTCCCTCAAGGCATGGTACTGGGACAGCGTCTATCGCTACACGATGACGGACAACCTCCAGCCCATTCCGCAGGTCAGCGGCGTGGCGCGCAAGCCGGAGGGCAATCCCAAGGCCGACAAGCGTCGCTACTTCATCCTAACGCATGCCAGCCATCTGGTGGACACTGCGCGCTGGCTGGGCGGCCCCATCGTGAGTGTCCAGGCCCGGCTCCTGGAACGCTTCGGCGCCTACTGTTGGTACGTCGACGTGGAGTTCGGCAACGGGGCCATCGGACACCTGGACCTGACCATCCCGGTGCGCGGCGATTTCGAGGAGGGATTCCAAATCCAAGGCGAATGGGGCAGCGTGAAAGGGCAGGTTTTCCTGCCGTGGTACCACAAGACCAGCATCGTCGAATGCTTCTCCACGAAGGATCGGCAATATCGACGGCCCGTGGGCGAAGACGCCTACACCTACAAACTCCAGCTCGAATCTTTCGCTGACTCGATCCTGCACGGTGCCGCACAGCACGGCGCAACCGTCGAGGATGGGACCGCCGCGATGCGGGCTTTAGTGGCCATCGCCCGCTCCACGGAAACCGGGGCCAAGGTGAAGCTGGCCGATGTTTCCGGCGGCGTATAGGTTGCCTTCCGCTCTGTTCAAGTTTCCCGGAAACACCGCCGATAGGCCTGTAGCCAATGGTGCCGACGAAATTCATCTGCCTGACAAACCGGATCCTTCGCCGGTCGCTGATCGTTCTCTTCCTGACATTGGCCCATGCACCAGGAGGAGTCTCGTGCGCGTCCGAGGCGCCCCCGCTGTGCGTCATTGACAACGTCCCGCTCACCGACGCCATCCGCAACGTCGCGCGACAGATGGAGCTAAATATTATCCTCGATCCGAACGTCCCTGGCGCAGCGATCATCGCAGGTCGCCGCAGCAAGGAGCCGCTCATTTCCAACCGCTGGACGAACACCAGCCCCGAGCAGGTGCTCCGCTCGATCCTCAAGAGCCATCAACTCATCCTTGTTACAAACACGGCGACAACGGTTGCGCGAATTGCGCCTGGCAGCCGGGCTGTTTGGCCGGTGTCGCCGATGGTGGCGGGAATAGAATCCGACACCAACAAGCCGGTGCCGCTCATCGTCATCGACGGTGTCCGATTGCTCGACACCTTGGTCAACTTCTGCCGGCACGCCGGATTGACCGTGACCTTCGATCCCGGCATGGACCAGGCGTTCGAAAGTGACTGTGAGATTCATGTTCGGTGGGAAGACCTGACTGTTCGCCAGGGGCTCGCGGCCTTGCTCGACAATTACGGGTTGGTTTTGAAGGAGGACCCATCGACCGGAACGGCTCGAATCAGGTCCAGGAACCGCCAGCCGCGGAAGGAAACAAATCTTTTCGGGTGGTGATCCCGGAGCGGAACTGACCGTTTCGAAAGGGCCCCGATCCCCACCTCGCCTCACCTCCGGTAAGGATTTGCGACCAAGTTGCCGATATCGTCAGGAATATGTTTCGGCGCATACGTCACACGTGGTCGTTGATGAAGTCTGGCTGGCGGGTCTTGTTCGCGGACCCGGAGATGTTGGTCTTTCCCTTGATCTCCGGCCTGGCCTGCCTCGCTTTGCTGGCCACTTTCGCCATCCCGATCTTCTTCAGTGAAGCGTGGGGCCTGGCGAAATCGGACCAGCTAACCAAGCAACGGATCGTGGTGCTCAGCTGCTGGCTGGTCACCTACATGGCGTTGTATTTCGTCGTCTTCTTCTTTAACTCAGCCATGGTGTCCTGCGCCGTCTTCCGCATGCAGGGAGGCAATCCCACCCTCGGAGACGGATTCCGCGCCGCCTTTTCACGTTTGCCGGCGATTCTCGGATGGGCCCTCCTGGCCGGTAGCGTTGGGTTGCTGCTCCGACTGATCGAGGCCCGATTCAAGAGGGTCGGAGAGTTCGTGGCCAATATTATGGGCTGCGCTTGGACCCTCGCCAGTTTCCTGGCGGTGCCCGTGCTTGTCCTGGAGAACAAGGGGCCCGTTGACGCCTTGAGGGAATCCACGCGCCTGCTCCGGAACACTTGGGGTGAGCAATTGATTGGCAATATTGGGTTCGGAATTCTTTTCTTTCTCCTGAACATTCCAGGATTGCTGATGCTATTCGCCGGTGTGGCATTGGGCATCGAATACCAGAGTTGGAAGATCTTCGCTGCGGGCGCTGGCTCGGGCGTGGCGTGGTTCGTCCTGCTCGGCCTGGCCCAAACCGCCGTTCAATGCATCTTCCAAGCGGCCGTTTACCTCTATGCCCGTACCGGCGTGGTCCCCCAAGGCTTCGAGCCCGAGGCGCTGGGCGGAACGACTGGCCTGCAGGCCGCCTGAGCCAGTCGAATGCCGGCGACGAAGCCAGACCCGTTCGAACCTTCCGCGAACCACTGACGGATACCCTCTCCCGCGGGCTGAGGCGGTTCCGACGCGCATCCCTTCCCTAGCAGCCCGTTTCTGACTCAACGGCGATACTCATAGTTTTTAAACGGGCTTCTAAGGCGCCCAAACACGGGCGTTGCATTCTCCGGGCAAATCTAAAATCTTCAATCCAGAGGCGCGCTTCTTCCTCGCCAGCAGCAGCCCCATCGGTTCATTCTTCCCCTTTAACATCGTCATGCCATATCAGGAATCCAAACTGCTCGAGATTTCGCGCCAGTTTTCCATTTACGGAGACCTCTTGCATGCGGAGCCGTGCAAGATCGGCCACATCAACGAGACATACATTGCCACTTATAATCAGGGAGGAATCCAGGTTCGCTACGTCCACCAACGCATCAATACCAATGTCTTCAAGGATCCGGATGGCGTGATGGACAATTTCGTCCGCGTCACGAGTCATCAACGCAAGAAATTGGTCGAAGCCGGAGCGCGGGATGCCTCGCGGCGGACGCTGACGGTGGTGCCCACCCGGAACGGCCTGCCCTACTACAAAAATGGCGACGGCGAATGCTGGCGCACCCTTGTCTTTGTGGAGGGCGTGCGGACATTTGAAGCGGTGGAGTTCCCCCCGCAGGCCTACGAAGCGGGGCTGGCTTTCGGCGAATTTCAAAACCTGCTGGTGGACCTTCCCGGCCGGCGGCTGGTCGAAACCATTCCGCATTTTCACAACACCCGAAAACGTTTCGAGGCCCTGCAAAAGGCCATCCAGGTGGATCGAGCGAATCGAGCCAAGGAAGCCAAAAACGAGATCGCCTTCGCCCTGGCGCAGGAAAAAATCGTCGACGTCATCCTCAAGGCGCTCGAAAAGAAAAAACTCCCCGAACGCATCACGCATAACGATACAAAGTTCAACAACGTCATGCTCGACGTGGTCACCGGCAAGGCGATGTGCGTGGTGGACCTGGATACGGTGATGCCGGGCAGCGCTCTTTATGACTTCGGCGACATGATACGAACGACGACCAGCCCGACCTTGGAGGACGAACTGGACCTGGCAAAGGTCCAAATGCGCATGCCTATGTTCAAGGCTCTGGCGCGCGGATATCTGGAAACCGCCGGACGATTTCTGACCAAGAACGAGCGGGCGTTGATTGCTTTCAGCGGCAAGTTGATCACGTTCACCATCGGCATCCGCTTCCTTACCGACTACCTCAGCGGGGATCTCTACTTCCGTGTCCATCGGGCCAACCACAACCTCGATCGAAGCCGGACCCAGTTCCGCCTCGTGCAAAGCATCGAGAAACAGGAGGAGGCCATGCAAAAGTTCGCCGACTCGATCTGAGATGACGAGATGACACTCGGGATTTTTGCCAAAGCGTTTGTGCGCCCCACCGTGGAGGATGTCTTTGCCGCCGTGGCTAAACATCACCTTCATTGCGTGCATTTCAATTTCGCCTGTGCCGGCTTGTCCAGTCTGCCTGAATCCATCGACCCGAACATCCTCGAACGCATTCGCAAAGCCGCGGTGGAACATCGCATCGGTATCGCGGGCGTATCGGGAACGTTCAACATGATCCATCCGGACACGAAGGTCCGCCGGGACGGCCTGCGTCGCCTCGGCGTCATTGCCGCGGCGTGCGGCCGACTGGAAACCAAAATCATCACCCTTTGCACGGGCACGCGCGATCGGCACGACATGTGGCGGGCGCATCCTGATAACGACACGCCGGAGGCCTGGAAGGATCTGCTCACTTCGATGACCAAGGCGCTGACCACCGCCGACAAGCACGACGTCATCCTGGCCATCGAACCGGAGGTCGCGAATGTAGTGAACACCGCCCACAAGGCCCGCCGCCTGCTCGACGAACTGCGGTCGCCCCGGCTGAAGATTGTCATCGATCCGGCAAATCTCTTTCGACGCGATGACCTGAAGCGTTCCGACGAGATTCTCGAGGATGCCTTCGACCTGCTGGGTGCCGATTTGGTCATGGCGCATGCCAAGGAGCTTTCGCTCGACGGACACGCCGGAGGCCTTGCCCTGGGCACAGGCGCGCTGGATTGGGATCGGTATCTGGGACTCCGCAGGACTCCGGATTTCCCGGGCCGCTCGTCATGCACGGCTTCGAAGAGCCTGAGGCCGCGCGCAGCATTCAGTTCCTCAAGTCGAAGACCGCCTGACCTGGAAATTTCACCATGGTGTTCCTTCACGACGGTATCGAATTTCATTATGAGGAAGCCGGAGCAGGCCTGCCGTTCGTTTTCCAGCACGGCCTCGGGGGCGATACCACCCAACCATTCGGGCTGTTTAAGCCGCCGCCCGGAATCCGATTGCTGGCCTTCGACGCGCGCGCCCACGGAAAAACCAAGCCTGTCCCGCCGCCCGAGACGCTTTGCTTCACTTCCTTCGGCCACGACCTGGCAGCCTTCCTTGATCATCTAAAATTGGAACGCGCCATCATCGGCGGGATTTCGATGGGCGCAGCCTTGGCCCTGCATTTCACGTTGCGATGCCCGAGTCGCGTCATCGCGTTGGTGCTCTCCCGCCCGGCGTGGCTGGAGACGCCCTACGCGTGGAACGTCCGGATGTTTTCCTTAATCAGCTCGCTCATCCGAAAGCACGGAACACAACAGGGGCTGGCCGAGTTCAAGAAAACACCCGAGTACCTGGAGGCCCTGGAAAAGTGGCCCGATGTCGCGACTTCATTCACCAACCAGTTTCTCGCGCCCGGCGCGGACGAAACTGCTTTGAAGCTGGAACGGATCATCAACGATTCACCGCATCCCGATCGGACAGCCTGGGCCGCCATCCAAGTGCCAACGCTGGTGCTCGGCAATCGGCAGGATCCAATACATCCGTTTGAATTCGCCGCCGAATTGTCCCGCGCCATTCCCGGCGCGAGGTTCGAAGAGATTACTTCGAAGTCCGTGAGCATCGAACAGCATCAAGCGGACATTCAGCGGATTGTCGCCGGCTTTTTGAAGTCCATTGTGGAACGCGAATCCGGCAAAGTCTGACCGGGTAGGGCCGCTGCGCCATGCCCTGAGCTTGTCGAAGGGCTGCGGCGGCCCCGCCCGCGTTTAGCGGGCGGAATCCTTTCGTGCTCCTTCACTCACGCTCGTGCGATCGGCTTCCGCCGCTAAACGCGGCGGGGCCGGCCCAGCGGGCCAGCCCTACCCTACTGCAAATGTTTTGCACCAAATGGACCATTGCGCCGCCGACCCGATTTGATACCTTGCCCGCGTTTCATGTACAAACTCATGTTGTCCGTTCTGGAACATCGTCGGCTGGTTCTCGTTCTCGTCTCGTTGGTCGTCGGCTTGTCGAGCACTGCGCTCCAGGCTCAAACCACCAACACCAACAGTATGGTTCGATTTCGCATTGCCTATGGCACAACCCTGGTCGGCGATATCGATGTTGAACTTTTTGACGCGGATAAACCGATCACCACCTCCAACTTTCTGGCTTACGCGCAGTCCGGACGTTACAGCCGCAGCATTCTCCATCGCCTTGCCCCCGGATTCGCTCTCCAAGGCGGGGGTTTCACGGTGCCGTCGCCGTTCGCGGCCTCCACCTTTCAAGTCGTCAATGCGATCCCGGAGTTTCCCACCATCACCAACGAGTTCAACTCCGGCACCATCCGCAGCAACGTCTATGGCACCCTGGCCATGTCCAAACCCTTGGGAAGCCCCAACGGCGCCACCAGCCAATGGTTTTTCAATCTGGGCGACAATACGAAAGGAACGGGCGTGACCAACCTGAATACCTCCAACGGCGGCTACACCGTGTTCGGAAAAGTCACCCATGGATTCGAAATCTTTCAGTTCTTCAACGCGCGTTCTGCTGACAATGGAATCCGCGACATGAACTCCGCAACGTATCGCACGTTTTGCTCAGCCGTGTTCGTGGGCCCGAGCGGCGGCGTAGGCTATCCATTCGATGCCTTGCCGGTCACTTTCAACGGCATCGCATGCCCAAACTACACCGACCTGTTCAATGTAGAGGTTATCATTCTCAGCGCCCGTGACGTGCTCCCGCCCAAGATCACCGTCGATTCACCGGCCGAAAACGCCAAACTGACAAATCTCAATGTAACCGTCCGCGGCACCGTCTCCGACAACGCGACCGTCGCCACGGTCCGCGTCTACCACGGGACGAACAACGTGGGAGACGTCGTTGTGACCAACGGCACCTGGACTGCCGTTCTGACAAATGTGCCGCCCGGGACAAATGCCGTCCTGGCGGAAGCCATCGACAGCTCTGGCTTGCGAGGTCAGGCGATACGTACTTTCTTCCGCAGCGTGCGGGCTCCCATCACCGTGTCGGTCGTCGGCTCTGGCACCGTCAGCGGCGTGACCGATCAAGAGTTGTTGGAGATTGGCCGTGGTTACACCGTCACGGCCAAGCCCACCGCCGGGAACCTTTTCGCCGGCTGGGAAGGCGGAGTGAGCGGCGACAAAACGGTTCAGGGATTTCTCATGGCGTCGAATCTCACCATTACGGCCGTGTTTGCGCCCAATCTCTTCCCGGCGGTGAAGGGCACGTATACCGGCCTGTTTTACAATCCGAACGACGTGGAACAGGAAAGTTCAGGCTACGTGACACTGACCGTCGCGGATGCGGGCGCGTATTCCGCCAAGATCTTAATGAACGGCCGGACGTATCCGGTGAAGGGAGTGTTCTCGCCCGACGGAAAAGAAACGAACTTGGTTGCCCGCACCGGCACCAACAGCCTTCTCCTGACCCTGTCCCTCGACCTGGTCGGCGGAACCGATATGCTAACCGGAACCGTCACCAACAACCAGGGCACGGCTATCGATACGAATCGGAACTGGTCGGCAATCTTGCTCGCGGACCGCGCGGTCTTCAATCCCACGCTCAATCCGGCGCCGCAAGCCGGCCGTTATACCCTGCTTATTCCGGCGGATGGAAGCGCTGTGACAGGTCCGCTGGGCGACGGATTCGCCTCCGTCAGCGTGAGCACGAAAGGTGCGATTTCCATGACAGGCACCCTGGCCGATGGAACAAAGATTGCGCAAAAATCTTTGCTCTCGAAAAACGGCGCCTGGCCACTTTATGTGACCCTCAACAAAGGAAGCGGCGCCTTGGTGAGCTGGGTGACTTTCACCAACGACGTGACATCGGATTTCGCTGGAACCCTCAATTGGTTCCAACTGCCTTTGCCGAACGCCAAATACTATCCGTTCGGTCTGACCAATGAATCAATGCTCGTTGGTTCGCGCTTCGTCGCGCCCAGCCCGACCACCCGCATGCTCAATTTGAGCAACGCGGTGGTGAGCTTCCTCTGCGGAGACTTGTCCATGGATTTTGCCAACAACATTCTGATCGGCGCGGACGGCAAAGTGTTGAATCAGGGGACCAACAAACTGACGCTCGCCATCTCCAAATCCACCGGCTTGTTTACCGGTTCCGTCACACCTCCGGGAACGAACAAGTCCATTTCATTCCGCGGCGCGGTGCTTCAGAAACAGGATCGTGGCGCCGGGTTTTTCCTGAGTCCGAATCAGCCGGGCGCAGTCACTATC
>Ga0070689_100001273_pt1 | contig 16012 bp, 11 predicted proteins | sample KBSS23HmetaG_FD_64669 | JGI IMG/M metagenome (GOLD analysis project Ga0070689, IMG submission 64669) | Switchgrass rhizosphere microbial communities from Kellogg Biological Station, Michigan, USA - KBS S2-3H metaG | ecosystem: Host-associated > Plants > Roots > Rhizosphere ...
CGCCAACGGGGCCGAGGCTTTTAGTTATACGTATGATGCCAATGGCAGGCTCAGTTCACGGACGATGCCGGTGAAAGGTACGACATCTTATTCGTACGACGGCGAAGGTAATCTGACCGGGGTGAACTACCCAACGGACACCGATTTGACGTTTACGTACGATGGCAATAACCGCCTCCTTACCATGGTCGATGTGAATGGGACCACGACTTATGCTTACACGACGTTTGGCCCGGTTCAGAGTGAGGATGGGCCTTGGGCCGATGATAAAGTGGATTACACCTATTCGCTCGACGGTTTGAGAGCTACAATGGGGATCGCCCAGCCCAATGGTCCCCGCTGGGTGGCGAATTACGTATACGACACCGCTAAACGTTTAAATAGCATCGCTTCTCCGGCCGGGACCTTCAGTTACCAGTACTCCGCCGGTTTGAAGGATGGAGTAACATCCTCAGCATCTGTTATCCAGCGCCTCTCTCTCCCTGGGGGTTCGGCAATAACGAATATGTTCGACCAGAAAGGTCGGTGGGTTGGCACTTGGCTGCGTAACAACTCAGGAACTCTTTTGAATCAGCACCTTTACGAGTATGATATTCTCGACCATCGTACACGACAGACCCGGCAAAACGGCGATTACGTCGATTATGGGTACGATGGTCAGGGACAACTGGTGGACGCCACCGGCAAGGAATCAGGTGGAGCAACAAAACGCTGGCACGAACTGTTCGGATATGCCTATGATGCTGCTGGAAATTTGAAATATCGGACCAACAACGGTTTGGTTCAAACCTTTACCGTGAACAGTCTCAATCAGCTTTCAAATTCGACCCGAAGCGGAACGTTGACCGTCGCTGGCGCCTCCCACATTGCCGCCACCAATGTCACGGTCAACACGCAAACTGCCGACCGTTACGCGGACAACGCGTTCGCACGCACCAATCTCTCACTCTCCGACGGAAACAACACATTTACCGCGGTCGGTTACGATGCGCTGAGTCGCACCGATACGACGGCGATTACCGCTTATCTGCCTGCCACGGCAAATTACCAGTATGACAGTAACGGCAATCTGATCTTCGACGGGCTCCGCGGATTTGCCTACGACGACGAGAATCAGTTGGTCCGGGTGACCGTGACAAATGATTGGAAGACTGAATTTGTTTACGATGGCAAAATGCGCCGGCGCGTCCGCAAGGAATATTCGTGGCAGAATGGCGCTTGGGGTTTGGACGAGGAGCTCCGTTATGTCTACGACCGCAATCTGGTCATCCAGGAACGAGACCGCCTGAACGTATCACAGGTCACCTACACTCGGGGCAAGGATTTGAGCGGAAGTCTGGAGGGTGCGGGCGGGATCGGCGGCCTATTGGCTCGGACCGACAATGCTTTGCTGGTCAATGGAACTGCCAGAGCCAGCGCGTATTATTCCGCGGATGGAAACGGAAATATCACCTGCCTGGTCGATACCAATCAAATCGTTGTAGCTCGTTATACCTTCGATCCCTTCGGAAATACGTTAGCTGCCACCGGGCCGATGGCGGAAGCCAACTTATATCGCTTCTCCAGCAAAGAACTTCATCTTTCGTCTGGTTTGGTTTATTACCTCTATCGGTTCTATGACCCCAATATCCAACGATGGCCAAATAGGGATCCCATTGGGGAGGCTGATGATTTGAACCTCTATGCGTTTGTTGCGAACAGCCCAATTGACTGGTGGGATCCATTCGGACTTAAGCGTGATTGCAATCAAGAGGATATAGATTGCAATCGGCAGTGTATGAAGAATCCGTGCCCATTCGAGACAGCAGATGACCCTCCTAAAGTTAATAAATGGAAGCGAGTCGCCTATTGTGAAAGCCTCTGTCTAAAGAAATACATGGAATGCGAAAAGGAGAATGAGGAAAAGCAAAGAGAGACAGAGAGGCGCCGCGTACGAGATCCTCATCCGTTTGGACCACCGGTTTTGCGACGACCGTTTGGCGGAGGGTTCTTTGTTAACCCTGGAATAGTAGGTGGAGGATGGGTTGCAGTCGGAGCGGGTGGAGTCGGAGTCGGAGCGGGAATCGCTGTAGCAGTTGGACCACCTGCCGTTGCGGTATTACCGCGGGTGGCTCCTGCAATTCCAAAGCTAATTCCGGCTCCTGCCTTTTAGCCAACAAACATATCTGGAATTCCAATGAAAGATAGTAGATATCCTGAAAAAGATGAAAGTGATGGCTGCGGTGGAGACTCAGCTTCGGGCCTGACCCCAGTTCAGGCGATGGAGCAATGCTCAAATTGCGCTAATACGTTGAACCGAATAGCGAATCGGTTCGAAGGTGATGAGGACGCAATCAAAGCAATTGCTTTCGCCAAAAACGGGTTACTGTTCATAGCAACCCGACGATGCATGGAGTTTCAATCATTTCTTGACGAAATGCGTCGCGGATTGCCGCCGGAGAAAGAGGAAGAGTTGAAGCGACGAGGAATTGAACTTTAAAAAAGGGATATCGCATCTGGTCGGCTGCTGGCCTAATCCATTGGGGAGGAGGGCGGCTGGGAGGCGGTGGGGTCGGATCCATATCTTTGACATTGGCCGAGGAATCGGCATTGGGAAACGCGGGTTCGATGGCGCAAGTTCGAGGGCCGTTATGGCCAGGCTGTTGCAAATCGAACAAATGCGCGGTCGCAACTCGTCCCAACACGACTTGATGATTTAGATGCCTCCAGCCGAATTTGAATCGTTTGCCATTACCAATCTCAAACCGCTAATCCCCAATCCAAAACTCATGAAAGCGACTCAACCAAAGATGCTGATGCTGGCGCTGCTGTTACTCAGTGCAATGCAAGTGTCGGCCTTTTACGATCCGAATCTGCAGAGGTGGCCAAATGGAGATCCAAAGCGAAATCGATCAGGCGGAGTCAATCTCTACGAGTTTGCGCGAAATGCTGGAGTAAACCGAGTCGATCCATTTGGATTGGATTCTTATCTCACAACGACAGAGGGAGGCCTGTCCGGCCACCATGGAATTGGGATTGATACGTGGGAATGGCAGGAAGACATCAGTGGTGAAGGAAACTGGGTTAAGACTGGGACGGCTTATTTCGACTTTACTGTGCACCAGCCGCGCTGGACGCTAGCAGCGTTGTCAATTCTCTGTCCGGTTCCTGGAACGATTCTTGATACATCGGATCTATCGGAATACAAACATAGTATCGTGAACACTTATCCAACCACTCCGATTGATGATATAATGTTGCTTGATCAAGTATTGAACGAAAAGGACGAATGTCCGATGTACTCGATTCACAGCTGGAACTGTAATGATTGGGCGAAAGATAAAGTTGAACCGGGGAGCATGGATTGGTTAAAGGAAGGGTGGAGGATGTTTGGGGAAATTAACCAGCTTGGACCGTGAAACACCTGCTCTTTCTGTTGATCCTGGTTGGGGCAATTCTTCTGGCGTTAGAGTTTGGGTGGACCTACAAGGCCGAATACGGTAGTTCAGGAATTGGGTTCATGCTCATCGAGTGCTCGGTCGTCTTGTTGCTCGCTTGGTTTATCGTCTACAAACTTAAAGTTTGAAGATCATGCTTGAGAGCAGTGACGGGGGAAGAGCGGGATAATGGCTCATTGCCGGAGCTGCGTGAATGACAAATTCTTCTTTTTTTCAGAAGTTACAGATTGTCATACTCGGTGTGATTCGATTGTGAATGATATGGGGCTCACTCCATCGTTACCGGACGCAGTTACCGGACGCAGTTACCGGACGCAGTTACCGGACGCAGTTACCGGACGCAGTTACCGGACGCAGTTACCGGACGCAGTTACCGGATTAAAGTCAGCATCCCACCGCCATCCTAAGTCAAGAACATGAATGAATTATACGAACCTTCGACCGCCGGGGCCGCGAGGTAAGGGCTCGCAACCCTCCACTGCACCAGGCATTAAAGAAGTATTCCGATGGCAGGTCTAGGGTCTAGCTAGTTTCAATAAATAGATAGCTTGGAAAGCCGGCGTGTGAAAACAAAGGCGATACTGTTTGCGAGCCTCGCAAGTGCTCTGGCCGCGTGTTGGCAACTTCGTCAACAGAGTCAGCTGCCGAGTTTGGCACGAAGCGACGAGTCGGTTTCGCTGGAGGCATTACTGAAGACGCCGCCGGCTGAACTTGAATCGTTTGACGTTGCCCATCTCAACATGGCTTGTTCAGTCGGGTTAATCGGAAGTGAGGGTCTGGACATTCGCAGTTCATTGACTGTCTTGGCTCAATGGAGCGAGCGGGTTCGCCTCGAAACGGACCGTTGTTGGCGCCTTTATCATTCCAAGCCGGGTGATTTTCAGAATTCCCCGGAGATCTATCGAATGACGATCCTCGGTGCGGTGCTTCAGCAGGATTTTGGCGTGGGATACAACCTGCAACGGGTGACTGCGGCAGGCGTGTTCGAGTCCAATTCGGTATTCTTCGCGGATTCCCGTGATGTCTTTCTGCATGGATTGTTGGCTGGAAGTCGGCAAGGAACCTGCAGTTCCCTGCCCGTATTATACCTGGCGGTGGGGCGGCGGCTTGGCTATCCCCTAAAATTGGTGCCGACGAAAGGGCACCTGTTTGTACGGTGGGAAGACGCTGGGAAACGTTTCAACGTCGAATGCACCAGTCGAGGCGTGTGCATCTATGATGACGGCCATTATCGGCAGTGGCCGGTCCCATTGGAAGCGGATGAAGAGGAGAGCGGGTATTTGAAGTCGCTAACGGCAGTTGAGACTCTGGCTGTCTTCATGAACCTGCGCGGCCACTGTCTGCTGGCGAGCGGGCGAATCGACGAAGGGCTGAAGGCGCACCTAACCGCGGCGCAACTTGCGCCAGAGTCTCAAATCTGCCGGCAAGTGCTGGCGGAAGCGCAAACGGAGCAACGGCAAAAGACCGAGCGGGTGCGTTGGTCGAAGGCGTTGCCACCACCGGCGTCTCCAGCACGTCGCAGTGTCGATCCAAACCCATTGAACCAAGTCCAAAATCCATGAAAACGACACGAGCAAAGTTCTTGATGTTGGCGCTGCTGCTGCTCAGCACGCTGCAGCTCTCGGCGTTTTACGATCCGAATTTGCAAAGATGGCCAAATAGGGACCCGCTTGGCGAAGATGGGGGGCATAATCTGTACGGGTACCTGAGGAATTCCCCAGTGGACGCTATTGACCCTTTTGGCGAAGCAGAAGTAGACAATCCCGCCCCACCATTTGGCGGCAATACTACAGCCTCTGATCCGCGAAGCGTGGGAGGGATAATGGGAGGAAACAATCCGGTGTCGTTTCCTCCACCCAGGATACAGCATCCCAAATGCAAGGTACTTGGCGAACGCAGGAATATCAGTACGAATTATGACGCAGGATCGTGCCCTTGCTCTCAGGTGCGAATACGGTGCTTTAGTTTCGAGCAGTGTGAACCCTATGACACGGGGGCTATGGGGCTAAACGGGAGCATATTCGCAAATGGTTGGATCAAGCACGTAGTATGCACGAAATGTCCCGAGGGTAACTATTAACAGGCGGAGAGTCTCCGAAAGGCAGGAAACATGTTGCCTTGGAAGATTTCACGAATCAAAAGCTCCCGTGGCATGCTGTCGTTACTAGCGATTGTAGGAGTAAGCCTTCTGGTGTGGGTATTCGCGTCGGGCACATCTTGGGAGCCGCAGATAATCATCATTGCAGCAACGAATTCCACGTCGGCTGTAGATAGCAGAACATTCATCGCGTCAAACTCGACCGATTCTGCCATTGAATTTTGGGTCACGACTGAAGTGGCCGACTCAGGGCAGTGGATCAACGTAGTGCCTGGAGAAGTGCTCCACTATGAAGATCGAAAACGCATGAATCCCAATACAGCCACCATCATTCGAGTTGAGGTTCCTCCAATAAAGTTTGAGCGATGGCGGATCGTCTTGCGATGCGTCAGAGTGCAGAACAACGACGACAACACTATTTCCAAGGGTCGAGAATTACTGGAAGGTTTGGGGCTGACGAGGGTGGCTGACTTGCTTTCATCGGAGACTGCGATTGTTTCAATAAAGGGACCTGAACAACGGCGCCCGTCAACTCCGAGATATCCGTCGAATTAGTCGAGACCGCAGCTGACCCTAATCCCCTGATTCGATTTTGAATCCCATGATCACAAAACTGAGGCGAATAATGGTTTCGGCCTGGCTGTTTGTCGTTTGTCGCGCTGCAAGTGTCGGCGTTCTATGTCAGCGGGCACTCAAAACCGGCCACGACTGGGCGGATCAAAACCGGCCACCTGAGGTGAGCATTGCGCTTGGAGCGGGGAGAACCGCACAAGGGCGCGATGAATCAACTCACTGTGAGCCTGCAACATTCAATCGCCACGCTGGCGGCCAATGGGTGGTCCGCCCGCAAGATTGCACGCGAACTGGGCGTGCATCTGGAAACGGTTGGGCGGTATTTGCGCCCACTGGAGCCTGATTCAAAACCGGCCATTCCGCCCACCGGCTCGTCCGAGGACCTTCCTCCAAAACCAGCCATTGTGCCCATCGGCTCCGGAGAGCCATCGGATTCAAAACCGGCCATTGTGCTCATCGGCTCGCGTGTCGGCCGTCCCAGTCAATGTGCTCCATGGTCAGAGTTCATAGGACGGGCCGTCGCCGCGGGTTTGTCGGCCCAGCGGATTTATCAGGACTTGGCGTCCGAGCATGGATTTACCGGAGGCTATGACGCCGTTAAGCGTTTCGTGCGCCGGTTGCTCCAAACCAGCCAACTACCTGTGCGGCGGATGGAGAGCCCGCCGGGCCAGGAACTGCAAGTCGACTTCGGACAAGGGGCGTGGATCGCCGAAAATCGCAAACGCCGCCGGACTCATCTCTTCCGGTGCGTGTTGAGTCATTCTCGCAAAGCCTACAGCGAAGCGGTCTGGCGACAGACCAGCGAGAGTTTTATCCGATGCCTGGAAAATGGGTTTCGGCGCTTCGGCGGGGGTTACGGCCACCGTCGTCATCGATTATGTGGCCGGCCACATAATCGATGTTTTGTTCCCGACAGGAACGCCGCATCGTTGAACGTGGGGTCGATTACTTCCTAGATCGCTGCCGGCTTATCGGCCCCCTGACGGCGACGGGGGCCGAAGCCATGCACCAAGTGCGCGGCTCGCAAAAAGCATGCGCGCCATGCAGGGTTTGCCGTACTTGGCCGAAAAGCATCCAGCGCCGGCCTTGGAAAAGGCCGTTGCCGTCCATCATGGCGCCTGGCCCTTGCGCGAACTCAAAACGCATGCTGACACTGCCTGTCCCCGCCACGGCTCAACGCCGCCGGTCACCCACCCGGTTTGCGGGGTGGTGATTTTGAAACCTCCTGCGTCAGATATTTGCGCACGGTCGCCCGATCACCTGCAGTTCCCGCGTTGTCCGCCGCTTGGACCAGCCCGCCTGATACAGCCCGATTATCGATTGTTGTCGGTGCACTTTGGGTTGATTCATCGCCCCAGTCCGTTTTTAGGAGAACCGTGGTTGTCCGTAAACCTGGCGGCGTACTCATGTCGCTGGTGCAGTATTCCAGCATTGCGGTAGGAGCCGCCGCCTTTTGTTTTCTTTCTGTTTTCATCAAACATTCAAGGACCATTAACCGGCGAGGATTCCCGCGCAAGCTCTACACCAATCAGGGATGGTTGTTCAGCAATGGATTCGCCTCGTCCACGCCAAGCCCTATCATGCCGGGCGCAAAGGAAAAATCGAGCGCCACGCGTCGGTCATTTGAACCGAGAGATAAGTGACGGCGACGCAATCCTCCAATTATTTTTTCCAAACTTCTCTTATTCGATCGTTTCGAGGAAGATATTTTTATCGGGCGGATCGCTCTCACTCAGCGCCTACGTAAAACCATCCCTCCTTGCCCGATGAGTTAACTGCCGAGGGTCCATTATGGAACTGTCCTCACATTGCAATCTGGTTTAGAAGCCCTTGAGCCCGTGTGCGCGCTTCCCCTCGAGTGAGCGCCGTACTCCGCAATCCGCCTTAGCCTGCGGAGTAATCTTGTCAACAACGGTAAGTAATATTCGTCACAATCTCTGAAATCCCGTCGCCTTTGTTGGTTCCAACATGAATAGCAGAACGCCCTGGCTGTTTTTCCCGATTGCCAATGCCATATAGCGTATGGATTATCCCAGTTGCCGCAGTAAAAACAGCGCGCTCGAGATTCTTTTGACAGGTGGTTGGGTTTGCATGAGCTGTTCATCCCTGTGTCTAGCCCGTTGGATGAGCCCGGAGTCTGGGACGGTACATGCAGGTTGCTTTGCCACTGCTGCTGCATCAAAGTCTCAAAACCGTTTGGTGATTCCATTTTCACGATGGTGCCTCCACGATAAGTATGTCCGCGGTCAACTGAACAGAAACGATTGCCATAGTTACTTGAACAATAATTCATTTACAATGCGCTAGGTTTGATCCGTGTTGAATCGAGATACCTGAAACTCTGCTATCCAATGGCTGACAACTGGTCTATTAAGTTGGATGACATGGAACAAATCTTAAAACTGGAAGTAAATGAATGGCGAGGCATCAGTCGATCCGAACGACACAATTGTTGTTAAGAGAGTTGTGTAGGTAGCAATCCTAATGCTCAGCGTTTTATCGACGATCTCGTCTGCCCAGTTTCTGTTGTTTAGAAACGCGATATGCATCACGAAAACGATAGCGACAGACGCAAGAATTTGGGGCGACAGTAATTGTGCGCTACCACTCTCCCACCTGAGCAATCCCAGGAGTAATTCTGACGCATCACTAAATGTTCGGGCTCGAAAGAATATCCAGCCGATGAGTACAACGCCCATCGTAAGACCCCTGGATGCGAGCAGACGCCACCAACTCGGTGACGATAAGTCTCTCGATATACGCCATCCACTCCAAATCTTGTGAGCTATCAAGGCCACTCCATGAATTCCTCCCCAAATAACAAAATTCCAACTGGCACCATGCCATAACCCGCCTAAGAGCATAGTTAGCATGAGACTAACGTAGTATCGGCTGACACCGTGGCGATTTCCGCCCAGGGGGATGTACAGGTAATCTCGAAGCCAAGACGACAATGAGATGTGCCATCGTCGCCAGAAATCGGTAATATTCACGGCGGAATACGGCATTTGAAAGTTTTCTGGAAAGCGGTATCCCATAACTCGCGCACATCCGATAGCAATGTCTGAATAGCCAGAAAAGTCGCAGTAAATCTGGACAGCATAGCCCAAAACGCCCAACAGCAGAGTCGGTGCATCGAACCCTTGAGGATTGGCAAAGATAACGTCAACGTGACTCGAGACCTGATCGGAGATAACACTCTTCTTGACGACTCCAAGCGCAATCAATGCGAGTCCGGTTTCGATCTCGCGAGCGTTTGCTCTGGCTCGTGTGACCAGCTGTGGGAGAAACTCGGTTGCTCGGACAATCGGGCCAGCGACGAGTTGAGGAAAGAAGGCAACAAAAAGGAGAAAATCTCTAAGTGTACTGCAAGGGGTAATCTTACGACGGTAAACGTCTATGGTATACGACAAGCTCTGAAATGTGAAAAAGGAGATTCCGACAGGCAAAATAACATTCCAGTGATGCTGAGCAAAACTTATCCCAATCAGGCTCAGCAATGACGCGGTTGTTTCAATAATAAATGGGCTATACTTAAAATACGTAAGAATGCCCAGATTCATCACTAGGCTCGCGACCAAGAATGCCCGACGTTCACCAGTTGTGTTTGCCCCTGCGATCCTATTGCCTAAAATGTAGTCACAACACGAGGCGCTGAAAATCAGGCCGGCGTAATAGACATTCCAACTCATGTAGAATACATAGCTCGCAAAAACAAGAAACAACTTCTCTCCTTGCAATGTAGTGAATACGCCTCGGATCAGAAGAACAGCGACGAAGAAAAGTGCGAATTCGAACGATGTGAAGATCATTGCAAATTGATCTGTTCGAGCGATTGTGTCACGAAATCCGTTGCCAGGCGTCTGCCTTGTGCGTTCATGTGCACCAAGTCGTAGAAACAGCCAGAGGTATTAAGGGCGTGTAATCTATCGAGGCGGATCCAGTGGACTTCGGGAACTGATATCATTAGTTGAGCCAACCAATTGTCGTAGTCGAGGGTTGCGTGCATTCGTGAGACCGAATCGCGATACTCCGGAGATACCGGCAAGGCCACTACTATTATTTTTCCGTTTTTAGGAGAGGCGTTGAGTATTCGGCGCAACGCGAGCGACTTCGGGCCATTGAAGGCGTGTCGTCCCCCTTCACATAAGTTGCGTAGGAATGCTATCCGATCGATGAGCTTGCCCTTTGGCCATTGCTTTATGCAATCTTCCACGGGTTCTTCAAAACGTGCGTCAAATCGTGAGGGGGAGACATCTTTGCGCGGAGATTGTGCCAGCGAAACGAGCCTTGCCTTAATCGCCATCATAACTGAACGGGCCCGACCTGCCGTGGGGAAGATGATTCGTGTATACTTAAGGGGATACTGACCTCCGATCCGCTTGGCAAGAGGCCAGTCGCAGTGACTGCTCCAGAGATCAGCAACGCTTTGCCGAAGAGGCACAAGCTCGGAACGAAAGTCGGAGAGAATATATTCGTTTTGGTCATAGATAGATATGCCGATCAAGAATAAACTAGCCGCGGAACACCCTGCAGCGATTGGCTCGAGTTCACATGGAGAGGCCGAAACTACCCAACAATTACGCACTGGGCGACTCAGTTTCGCGGAAATCTCCTTAGTCGAGAGTGCGGAGAAAAGCAGCGAGGAGCCTAAGGCAGCGATCGTATCACTTTCTGGTTTTATTCCATAGGACCAGGAGCGACTTGAATCATTTGGCACTTCGAGTACCCAATGGATCAGGTGGCTGGATATCGAACTCAGTACCATTGTGGAAACGAAAACAATAATCAGGTGTATGCGTCGGAAAGATTCCGATGCCCGCTTGGCGCCTGATGGGCCAATAGCCACTGCGCAGCTATTCATGCATTAGCCTCTCACGTGGGTTTTCAAGTCCTTTGGAATCGACCGTTTGAAATGCCTTAGGCATCTCGTTGCTCCAATGGCAACCAGATAGAATTGTGTGCGATACCCGGAAAGCAACGTCTGTATCTTCGGTATAGCAAGGAAGCAGGTTAGGCATAACCCTGCAATACTCGTCGATAAAGTGGCCCAAAATGCCACGCGCCGTGGTTGAAACGAGAATTCGATCTTGTGTTCTCCCGCAGGCACTAACACAGCCCGCATTAGGTAATTCGCTCGATGAATCTTTACGGATCTACCGTCGACGGTCGCGGTCCAGTTTGGATCGTGCTTTTCATTTAGCAATAGCATTGCCGCCCCACTGGATCTTGTATTTATAATTATTCGAGTCGGGGCATAATCTACTATTGTAGCTTCATCGACCCCCGAGTTGCCATTGGTTTTCGAAATCATTGAGCTGGACGACAATTCCAAATCATCTCCGGTAACCACTACTGTCTCATAGGGGCTGAACTTAACGTCGCTAATCAATTGACGTGAGGCCTCGTCGTCTGTAACAAGACGCCATTGGGAATAGAGCTTTGTTCTGGGCAACGCGCCAGTGAACTCGAGTAGGGCAAACGGCCCAGTCTCATTGGTCCGTACGAAGGGCGAACCGTTCGTTAAGGTGAGGATTTCAAAACATGAGTGTATATGAAACCGCCTTTGATGTGGATCTAACTGGTCATTCAGTGTTTCCACAAATTGCCCCGCCAACCCAAGTATGTATCGTGTATTGGTCAGCGTCAGAAGTCGTACATAATCTCGCTCCAGCGTATGTAGGTACGCCCGCTTCTCGGTCGGTATCCGAGGTTCTTGTGCTACGTCTAGGGATTGAATGTTGTAATACGGGAAGTGATGCTGCAACCATTCTGCGTGGTAGTATTGCTGCATCATAGTAAATGGCATTCCTAAGTGGAATGCCGGCATGGTTACGCGATGTTGGAACGGCTGGTTGCGAAGGACTTCCAAGACGGGGTTTATTGCATAGCGAATCTTGTAATCGTAATATCTTAGCCAGGGTACGTTTGCGCGCCAAAGATCGAACCCGAGAATCGCGATAAGAAGTGCAACTCCCCACTTGGCCCTTGCGCCTGCGAAGTAGCCGGTTTGAACGATCGCCAGAAAGGCGAGAGAGAGAAATAGGAAGCTGACAAATAGTCCAATCTCACGCGTACTAAATTGGGCGATGCGAATGGCTTGCTCGTGGCTGAATGCGGAACTAATTAAATACTGTGCAAGAGCAAATTGTTCAGATGATATAATGACGTATGCAAGCGCCGCTACTCCAACTGCAGCAATACTGGTAGTAAGCCATATACGTTCGCATTGGAATCCTCGGGAGCACCATAACCGCCATTGACCGAATGGCGTCTTACCCCCGAGGTTGGATGATAAGAAATAGGTTCGCAGTATTCCCTGTAAGCCATACGCAAACAGTATCAAGCTGGCCAGGTGAAACGGGTGCATGAACTTCATTGGATTGCGGACTGTTGATATGTATGGGAGGGCATAAACAAGCTGATAGAGTGGCGCATGGCGACCCCATGACAGAAGCAAGGTTAGGGCTGCAACTAATGTCCAAAACCAGATTAGGCGTTGCTCCCGAGTTGAGAAGGGGTCCATTCCGCTTCGGCGCCTGGAGTTGACTACTGCCCAAACCGCAATAATTACCACCAGGAGTCCCGCATACTCGCCAGCGCCAGAGTGTCGAGCAATCGCGCCGGGATGTTCTCGGAGCCAGTGCGGATTATTATGCATTTTGTGCCAATCTGGAGTCTGGCCGACGGCGCCCCAGTACTGGCCTCCATCCTCGCTGTCCATTCGGTAGCCAAACAACCCCGGCACGATAACTCTCAAGGTTTCTATTTTTGGTAAGCTCCATTGAGTGGCCCACTCCCATCTCTGTTCCCTGCTCTGTGATGTCTGGGCCGTCCCATCGATCCCCTGTACTGCTGTGGAGACAAAAACAGCAAGGATTTGCGCCGAAAGGATCCCTGCAACGCCCGCCATGAGGGCAACTCTCCCAAACGCTTCAATGAGCCGGGCTCGAAGGGGCTTCATCTGAAGCATTGTCATCCAACATGAATATGCAGCAACGACCAGGCTGAATATTGCGCCGTTGTCTCCTCCTTCTGAGATAGACAGGCCAACTGCTAATCCCGCCAGAATCGTTTTTACAGTGGCGAATCGACCGAAGCTGCTGTGAACTGCTGTTAAAGCTAAGAACGTCATGGCGAGCGAGAGAGCGCGCGTTGATAGGCCCCAGCATGCATTTGAGAAAAAATTGCCATTTAGCATGGCAGCTAGTCCGACAATCGTCGCCGCGGTTCCACCGAGACCGAGTTCACGCACGAAGACCCAGGTCACAAAAGCCAGAAACAGGAGAGCCAGTGGTGCGTGAAAATTGACGTATCCATAGGGTCCAAAGACAAATTGAATTAAGCCGCTAATGTTGGGCGAATAATGTCCCGATTCAGATCCAACCCAGTTTAGGTTGTTCCAAATGCCGAGGAATGCTGCAGGCAATCGATTAGCGTCTGCCACTTGTATGCCAAGGGGACCGTCATTTGAGAATAGGGCCTGTCCAGTGAGAAAGCTCCGATAAAACAATGCAGCTAAAATCGCCGTAGCTAGCAATAACAAGCCTATCGGCCGTCGAAACATCGCATGCTTTAGCTCAAATGTAACAGCGTTTGGAGTCGAGCGCAGAGGTGTAGTGATGGACGCCAAATTCTGGCGGTTATGCCTCCTTCCTATTCTATTATGTGCGGCGGTTGAGGCTGTCACGGGAATTAATAAACTAGCAGTGATTGTACCGTCGCTAAATTATGATGTAACCAATTGAATAGCTAATATGAGTTCGACTCTGGAGAATCGGCCTACCTACGACGCGCATCGCTACACTTTGAATGGTCCAATGTGATCTTGATGCTGTCGATGTTAACACCTGTCGAATAAAATCAGGATAGTTTTGAGTTGATGCTTAGAAGTTGATGCGGTAGCTAGACGTTCGCTCAAGAGCTTTAGTAGGACATTTGTCGAATGCCGCTGAGACGGAATTGTCCTACAGAGCGTGCAACGATCGGCGATAGATATAGCCAGGACATGGACAAATTGGTCTAAGGGCGAACGTCTGTCCTCATTCCTGATAGTGGTATGCGTTTGGCATCGATGATGCTTTTGTCGTGGTGGATGGAAAGTGGGTTTACGCTAATTTGTGCAACCATGAGCCCCGTGGACTTGTCTCCCGAAAGAGCCGGTAGAGTGGCCGAAACGAGCACTTCTACCATTCAGCGGGGGATCACTTTCTCAGGAGGCGGGGAAGCAAACTCAGGAGCAGCTTTACCTCAGCTGTTTGGACATTGCCATTGCTGTGGTAAAAGGTCGTTGGTCGTCCATTACCTACGCTGCGGCATATCGTCCGCCCACTTTTGTCGGCAATGTACTAAGGTAATTTTAGGGCGAAGCATACATTCAGGCTTTGGTAAGTATTCGCGCTGGATTCGAGGGTTGATGGGGTGACTTTAAGTTCTATGACGTCCAACTTCCCGTCGTCGACTGAAGGAAATGGATCTCACGATCGACCTTTGGAGGTGATTGAACGCTTATGGCAAACGAGCAGAGACAGTTCGAGGGAGCTCGTTTTCATGCTCGGCTATTTTGCGGCACTTGTCATCGGCATGATGGCCAGTTTGCCCTATATTATCCGTGACCTTGGTCAATTCCTAATTTGCCATTATGGGAAGGTCCAAGACATATTGCAATCGGGATTCACTCTAGCGACACCGCAGTCGCCGCACTCCAAAGCGAATTCTCAAAAACCTTTGACCCCATTTTTGTCGGGTAAATTACGGTCTGATTCGGTGCCAAAAAAAATCGCTTGAGATCAAACGCAACGGCGTGTTCTCATTGTGTAGAGTTGAGTCCACAGCTCTGCGCCCAGGACCAACAGATAACCAAGGTTGAATATGCAGCAATTCAAAATATTGCTGAGTAATACAGGCCACGATAGCGAATTAGTGTATTCATTCAGGCAGGTATTGGAGGCCGAGTCTGAGATAGAGTTGTTAGAAGGGGCGCTTCAAGTCTCACAAGCTTGTTCAATCCTCTCGACTTTGCAGAAGGTAAATGCGGACGCGATTCTGGTGTTTGGCTCAGCGGACCGATATCCGTACTTGCTCCGACTCGTGCGCGAAATACGCTCAAGCTCAATGGCGCCGCCGGTCATCGTTGTTACAGATTTGCATGAGCCCAAGCAGCTGAGCGAGGTGCTTCTAGCGGGTGCAAGCGAATTCCTGCTTCCTCCATTGGACGCAGCGCACGTTTTGCCGAGAGTTTGGCGGTTGTTGAGCCGCTTCCAATCGCCTAGTGAGGAAATTCAGACGCTCAAAGAGTCGGTTGGTTTAAAAGATTTCATTGGTGAAAGCCCGGCTCTCTTGGCGGAAATTCGAAAAATCCCAATTATTGCTCGATGCGACGCTAGTGGATTAATTGCGGGCGAAACTGGAACGGGTAAGGAATTGTGTGCACGAGCCATCCACTACCTAAGCCCCCGCTGTGGCAAACCATTTCTTCCTGTAAACTGCGGAGGCATTCCTTGCGATTTGATCGAGAACGAATTATTTGGCCATGAGTCTGGTGCATATACGGGGGCAAAATCTGTCTCCATAGGGCTAATCCAGGAGGCCGAAGGCGGAACACTCTTTTTAGACGAGATCGACTCGTTGCCGCTACTGGCCCAAGCCAAATTGCTGCGGTTTCTCCAGGAAAAGGAATACCGTCGACTGGGTTCGCGTAAGACAAACAGGGCAGATGTTCGAATCATTGCAGCGGCCAATTCTAATTTGGAGCACGCGATCCACGCAGGACGTTTCCGGCAGGATTTATACTATCGCTTGAATACCGTGACCATAGCAATGCCGCCCTTACGCGAGCGAATCGGCGATATCGCGTTACTCGCTCGCCATTTTGTCCGAAAGTATGGCGAGGAATTCAAGAAGC
>Ga0070689_100001274_pt1 | contig 16010 bp, 37 predicted proteins | sample KBSS23HmetaG_FD_64669 | JGI IMG/M metagenome (GOLD analysis project Ga0070689, IMG submission 64669) | Switchgrass rhizosphere microbial communities from Kellogg Biological Station, Michigan, USA - KBS S2-3H metaG | ecosystem: Host-associated > Plants > Roots > Rhizosphere ...
CGCAGGTTCTCGGTCTCTTTTGGACTGTCCGAGCACCGATGCGAGCGCCAATACTCCTGCACAGCGTCTCGGTCATCTATCGCGGCCTCTCCGGCAAGACGGTTCTTGTGAGCGAGCGTCTGCCAACGGGCCAGCTCTGACCTAACCTCCTCGACTTCGCGCTTGTACTGCCCCGCAAGCTGTGTCGCGTTCCGTGCCTCCGTCTGCCATCGGTCAGTTTCTTTTGCACGCGCGGTACATTCATGCGCCAACGCACGCACCTCGTCACGCAATTCGACCAAAACGTTCACCAAGTCGAACGATTCCGGTCGTGCTGACACCTCGCCGAGCACTTCGCGCGCCCTAATCACGCTCGTTTCGTGAATTGCACGCCAAACGGCGTGCAATTCCGCGGAATCGTTGACCAGTTGCATGAATCTCGCGTGCAGGTCGTCTCCAATTGCCACATTCACCTCCGAATTTGCCCGAAACCGGTCCCGATCCGGTCCGTTCGATGCCTTATTCCGGTCGCGAACGGTGCGGAAACGGTCAGTATCGACCCTGATTGGTGCATTCTGATCCGTTTCGGGCTGCATTGGTGACAATGTACATCCGCATCTTGACAATTGCAACTGTGGTATGCACTATATGCAGCATGAACCGCCCGGCCGCACGAATCTCGCCATCGAAGCTGATCCGACTCTTGCGCGAGAGCGACCCGGTCTACATGCGCAACTTGTACTGCCGCGGCGCATGCTTCCACCTGTATCGCATCCTGCGTGTCGTCTGGCCAGACGCGGAGCCGTGGTTCGATGACAACATCGGCCACGTCTACACCAGGATAGGGGCCAGGTGGTATGACATCGAAGGCCATCTGACGGCGCGACAAATTCGTAAGGCGAAGATCCGTCTAATGACAACCAAGGAGCGCAAAGACGCGCCGGCGTGGCTGGAAGAGCGCTTCCGTCAGCACGGGTTCGCCAAGATGTGCCGGTGCAGATGACCGTCCGCACCGTTGCCATCGTCGGCTCACGCCGGTTCAACGACTACGACAGGTTCGTAGAGCTACTTGGCGACCTCCCGATGTTCGACCGGGTCGTCTCAGGCGGGGCGTCCGGCGTTGACGGCATGGCCCACACGTACGCGCTCGCGACCGGCAAGGCGTTCAAGGCGTTCCTTCCCGACACGAGCCGCTACCGCACGTTCACAGCGGCTGCGCACGCACGGAACCAGCAGATCGTCGATGAGGCGGACCTCGTGATCGCTATGCCCGGTCAGCTTGCAGAATACATCAAGGTAAAATCGCTAAGGCCCTTTCTCCCCAATGAGTTAGTGCCTGCAGAAAATGACCAGATTCCGGCTCTGATTCAGTTCGATACCGGTGGCGATTCGACTCATCGCACCGAAACCGAAGCGTTGAATAACTATCAAATTGACCCACTACCAACACGTCGAGGGAGCGTGTCTGGACTGCGCATGCGGACATCCAGACGGTGAATCAGGTCAGTGAGACACTACGCGTCTCGGGTTCCCGTTTTCGTCGATCGCCACGTCGTGAACGAACATCAGAAGCTCGATCGTGGCCTGCTGCGATTTGATGAGCTGTTCGAGTTGCATGTTCGCGAACAGGTCCGTCCGGATGCCTTCAGGACAGCCGCAGCCCTCCTCGACCGAGACTGGCGGCGCAGGCACGTTCATCCTGAGTGATAGCGCACTGGCCCGCTTGCGCGTGACCGTCGCAACGCACGCCCCGCGGTGCAACGAATGGCCGCAGCGACCGCACAGCTCAGGTGAGGGAGACATCAGAACGGCACCTCTGCGTCCAGGATGCAGTCGCCGGCATGGTTGAGCCGCAGCAGGCAGCCAGGCGTCTTCGAGCACTGAGGCGGCCAATCCGGTCTGAGAGGCGTCAAGCGGATCTCCCCGCGGCGAGACACGCTCACTCGCACCAAGTCGCCCGCAGCGACCCGTGCGGCGTCTAACGCCTCTTGTGGCAAAGAGACTTCGGTGCGGAAGCTTCTCTTGCCGGCAGGGACTCTTCGAATCTTGCGTGTTCCAAGGTTTTCGTGCATGCAATGCAGTATATGCAAATGTGGACGGATAAACAAGGGTTAGAGTATAACTCTGCGCAGAGAGCGGCCCCCTCATATATAGGAGAGAACTAGCTTTCCGTCTCCCCGTCCACCCTCACAACCCACGGAGAAAGAAGCCGTTAGCCAGAGCCACCCACTCGCTCGCCAACGCCACGCACAGCTCCGCACCCATCCGACGACCCACGAACCGCCCAATCAGCCCTTCCAGCTCCAAATCCACCCGCATACCGACCCGCCGCACACCTTGCCAGCCCGCTAACCCCCGCTCCGCACCGCAAGCCGCAGACCGAGCGGAGAGGACTGTTCGCCTATCGTAGATGGGACCCATTCGCGAGAGAAGGGGCTACCCCTCCCCACCCCCACCCCCTTGGAAAATCATGCCCGGCCATACCAGCTAACTCATTGAGCCGCATACACGTACACACCACGCAACGCACACATGCTTAACACCACGCACGCACACGCCGCTTGCCACAGCTATGGGCGTTCCTGTGTCAACGGCTACGGTCAAGAGTATGCAAGTCACTGGTACGCATGCACTTAGCGTCGATGCCCGAGCAATGCCCGAGCACATGAAGCAATCGAGTACGGAAAGAAGGAGTTCAGTTATCGCTTCGTGCGTATCGTTTATGGCGTAGTGGAGTGACACTTTTTGTCAGGTGGTGTGACAATATTTGTCAGTCTGGTGGTTGGGGAGCTGGATTTTCATGACCGGCCGCGCCTGCGCCGGTTGTTGTGTTGGCCCTGGTCGCGCCTCCACTGGCTCGCAATGGTGTCTCTCATCGGTATGGAGGTTACCGATGAAGACGAAATGGATCGAGTTTAGCCAGTCGGCCGGCGCTGTGGTCAAGTCTGCGTTGCATGAGGTGCTGTCTCAGCGTGAGGAAGCGATGCGAGTGCTGCTGTCCGAGTTCCCAGACTCGGCTCAAGATGCGGAGGTGCGTGAGGCCGAGGCGTGGCTCAACACGTTGCGGCTGACCGCGGAGGCCGTGGACAACGGGCTGGCGATCGGCGTGCTCGTGCTGAGCGAGTAACGTTTATTGTCTCTTGCGCGATGGGCCGGGCGGACCTAAGATGACCGGCGCGACCTGATGGGCTGGTGCTGAAGACGCGGCCCATCCAAGCCGATGAGCGGCCGGCGAGTCACCCGGCCGAGGTGCTAGAGCAAGGAGTGGCACATCGGCGCTCATCAATTGCGAGCGCCGCCAAGTCCGGAGCAACGTGGCGAGATGACGAGAAAGAGCCTTACTACCACCGTCGAAATTGAGGGACGCGTTGAAGCGCGGCTCCCGCGGTTAGCAGACGCGGACGGATCATGGTACGGCCAGCGGATCTAATGCAAGTGGGTGAAGACCGGCGTAATTCGCCGGGCGCGCTGGACACGGAGTAAGTCATCGAACCATGCCGGCCAGGTCTGCGGCACCTGAACAGAGCCCGTGGTGGTCGCGCGGACCTGTGGCGCGACGAATAGCGGCGGCGTGACAGGAGGGTGAGAAGCCCGCACGTAAACTGCACGCTCTCTACATCGAGCCCGGCGATGGCGCTGCGAACCGGGCGAGGAGAGCAGGGATGAGCGACTACGATGAAATGCTGCTGCGCCAAGCGTACGCCGCGTACGTGGTGGAGCTGCGCGATCAGCGGCCGGACGTAGCCGCAGCGGTTGGCCTAGCCGGACAGTCACATCCGCTGCTGACGTTCCTTCGTCGGCGCGCCCGTGCGTCCCAATCCGACGCGGACCGAGCGATGCTGAGGCAGGCGGGCATCGAGCCATAACCGGTACCAATCCCTCCGCGCCGTCCGTTCGCTGCAACTAAATTCGCTTTGTTTGCAGTAACTTACGTTCTCTGACGAATGTTTCACGTGCGTTCGTTTGGTGATGGACTTATCGTATGCACCAAGGAGCACGGGCAATGAGCAACCAATCCAATCAGACCCCCTCGCGCACGACCGTAACGGACGAACTAGCCGCGGCATGGTCGCGTTTCTCGATCGACGACATCCGCACTGCAATGGATCGCTGTTGGCGGGCTGGAACTCCAGGACCAGAGGTCGCCGAAAAACTTCGTGGTGTGCTGGACGCGATGCTCCGCGGCGAGCCGGTTAAGGACGGTGCGCAATGAGCCGCACCTACCGCAACGCAAACGCACACATGGACGTGGACGACAGTCCCTACCTGCTATCCGCGATCGATGCCGCGCCGCAGTCCCGTGACTTCGGATGGTTCAACCTGACCGGAGTGGGCGACTGCATGCCGGAGAGCAATAGGGAAGCCGGAGATGTGATGGTGTACATGTACGGCGGGCCGTGTACGGACCGCAAGGAGCAGTCATGAGCCAGCGCTACGTGTTCTATGCATCGGAAGGCTCGCTCCGCGATGAAACGGATGAAGGATGGTTGCCCGCCGGCTGGTACTACTGGCCGCGTCATGCCGACATACCAGAGGGCTACCCATACGGCCCATACGGACCGTTCTCTACGCAGAATGAAGCACTAGCCGACGCAGGCGGTGCCGAGGAGCAGTCATGAGAAATCTAGACATCGTCTATCACGAGACCGGAGTAGTTCGTGCGCCAATGGCCGGCGAATGGTTCCGCGGGTACAAAGGCTTTCCTGTTCAGGCGCGGTCTGACTTTGAGTGCCAGAAGTTCCCGATTCTCGAAATGGAAGTGGTGGAGATCGCACCCGAGCCCGTACCCGGCGATGGGGTGACCTCGTGAGCTACGGCTACCGTTTCCGCTCTGACGCCATCGCCCTCAGCTCGCCGAGCGGCCGCATGTCCAAGCGCGCGCGAGCGGCGCATTGCCAGTCTGCGGGCGCGTATCCGGACGCTGGAGACCTGTTGCGCCGTAGCCATGGCCAGCAACCGCGACAACCGGACGAAACGCGAGTACACGGCAGCGGTCGCGGAGTTGGCGGCGCTCACCGGACAAGGAGATCAGTCATGACAACGAGCACGCACAGGCTAGTGGGCATCCACTCCTTATTCAGCTACTGGAAGACCGGCTCCGTGTGTGTGGAGGTCAACCCCGATCCGCCATCCGCAGAAGAGGCGAAACCGTTCCACGTCGCAATCTCCACGGAGGGATGGATTCCGGTCAGCATCCTGGTGTTCGGTCGGGATTCCAAGCACGCCGTGTCCAGAGTGCGGCAGGCACTGGTGGAGTGCCGGGACGGTCAGCGTGATGATGCCGTAGACATGGGTGAGAGACGAGCACGTATACAGCGGTTCATCGATGCCATAGACAAAAAGAACTCCATGAGAGTGGAAGCCAACCGCCTGAGCACGGACCTGATTTGTGCCAAGGTGAATTGGGCGTCCAACGGAGGCATACTGTGAGTAGCAGATTCCCGCGGCACTGGGAGCGTATCAGTCGAGATACAGACGGTAGCCGTGTTGAGCGCCTGATGGTGCCCTATGGCTGGCTCGTTCGTACGGTCGAGGCACACAATCACTCAGACGGCGGTACTTACACAGTAGCTCTGTGCTTTGTACCCGACTCTGATAGACGTTGGATTCTGGAGGACATTGCGCAATGAACAGCCTTCCGTGGGACTACGTCATCCTGCACCGTGGTGCGCTCGCATTCAAACGCGCATCGGCATCGCAACGGTGGACGCGGGTACGATCCGCAGCCTGTTACTGCTTCACCGAAGGCAACGCTCCTGACTCCATCTATGCGTCCTATCTGTGCAGTATCTGCGAGGAGGAGTTTGGATTCGGGACTCCCATCATCATGGATGAGGGGCGGTTGATCGAGCACATGTCCTGCCGAGTCCAAGTGATCGAGCAGACCATGGGGCGGGACAAGGGATGGAGGAACCCATGACCGGCGGCGAGCGCAGGAAGCGTATTGAGGAACTGGAGCTGTACATCTCCGATGCGGAGGGCGAACTGGCTCTCCTACTCGCCGAAGAGGAAGAGGAAGGCGGGGAGAGCGAGACGGAAGCGGGAGACTCCGATGACCCGTAAAGAGCACGAGACCCTGACCCGTACCATCGAACAGTTAGACCGATGGCACGAGCAGCTCGCCAGCCGTCTACAGGAGACCGCGGACGGACTGGACATGTGGTACCGCAACCGCAACGGGGCCGGGGCCGGACTGGCCGGCCTGCACCCGTCGCATGCTGCGAATAGGCTGCGGAAGATGGCGCGAGAGATCGCACCGTATTTCAAGGGTAATGGAAGAGGGAACAGCCAATGAGGGGATACTCTGTCAGCTCCAAGCCGGTGACCGGCAAACAGGCCGATCGCTGCGCACTGGCCGGCTGCGGCCACATGCGACGGTTCCACCATGAACGCGTGCTCAAGGGAACCATCTATCACCAGTGCAGCCGGTGCGGCGATCCGGCGTTGTACTGGCACGAGTTCAAAGAGCCCGAGGCGGTTGGATGTTGCGGCCATGGGGCATACAAGGAGTAGTGATGAAATCACTTCTAGGTATTCGAGTCCTCTACTGTGGCCACAATGGAATGTTTGCCGCTGATGGCTACCGGGTAGCAGGTGCAATCGTCATCCGTGCTAACGGGCCGGTGACGATGGACAATTTGGACAGAAACAACGCTCAGGCTCGTGCGACGCACCACTTATCCGATTTCCCGGTTGCCGGCTTTTGGCGTCCGGACGTCGGCGTGTTCGTTGTTCCTGAGAATCAGTTGAGAGAACTGCCATGACAGGACTGTCGCTGTACCAGCAGGCTCGCGGCGTTTTCTTCAACCCCCTTCGCACGCGTTTCACTCCCGGCACTCGGGTCCCCGTGTGGTGGCGCGATCCCGAGGGCAGCTACCCGGAGTCTATCGTGGTTGGATGGGTGTGCAAAGAGCGTCGCATGAACAAGGGACGCGGTTGCTGGCGCTACGTAGGTTACAGGGACCGGGCATGTAAGCACGAACTGCCGGACAGCATTTGCACCGATCGCATGGCAACGGCGCGCGCTGTGTTCTATGTGTGGGCGGAAGCAGTTGCGAGGAACAAGGCGCGCAAGACAACAGAGGGGAGCAGCCAGTGAGACAACCGACACGACGGCAACGGCAGGAGGAAGACGACCGTTTCCGAGCGCAATTCACCGATCTCCAAGAGAAAGGTGCGCACGAGTTCCGGCTTCTGTGGCTCAAGGCAAATGAGGAAGCCGTACGCGCGTTCCGTCGTCATGGGTTTGGTGATGAACTGGAACGGCGCGGCAGGCTGGCATCGGCACTGGCCGAGTCCATCTTCAAAACACTGCTACACGCACGCAACGCATTCACGACAGGGAGCGGCAAATGAAGCTATCAGTGAAGCAACAGGAGACCTTGCGCTCGCTCATCGGGGAGGGCGTGCATACGGGACTGCGCAAATGGTGCGAGTCTCCGCAGGCCCGTACGGCGTGGCTGGCGATCCGTGATCTGCCGGCTGCCGTCATGCTGAAGACCGCCTCGGTCGAGATTGAAACTCCAGTCCGCGACGGTGTCCCAGTTTCATGAAAATAGTACTTGCTTTCGTGAAAACTGAAGAGTAATCTGCACGCCCATGAAACGAGCAAACGGCCGATTGGGCCATGCGATCCGCGCCGCCCGCCTTTCCATGCGCATGACGCAAGCCGAACTAGCCAGAAAGTGCGGACTCCAGACCTCGCAAATCTCAGCGCTCGAAACGGTTGCACGCGTTCGGCTCAAGTCGGCGAAGGTCGCGGTCAGGATGGCCGGCGCGTTAGGCATGTCGGCGATCGAGCTGCTCGAAAAAGGGCATCCTGAGTTTGCCGTGTGGCAACAGGTCATGAAGGGAGAGCGGAAATGAACAGGCGAGACATGCAGCGCGCCATCGTTCGCGGCGTGCGGTTGCTGGATATCAAAGATCCCGACTGGTGGAAGAACGACACGACGCCGAACGGGATTACTCTGCCAAAATTGGACATGGAAAATCCACGGTGTTGCGTTATAGGGCAACGAAACCCGGAGGAAGAGGAACCGTACTGTATTGGCATCGAAAAGCTCGGGACCAGGAACGGAATACAGTACGGTTTCGACTTGCCGTTTTTATCTAAGGAAAAGTTTTCCATCCTCACCGAGCTTTGGATCGCCGTAATCGACGCGCGCCGCCATCCGCGCCGTCGCAACGTTCCGCAGTGGATCGAGCGGATCAGGAAGCCTGCAACGGTGCGCGCATGATCGGCGTCGGCATACACGATGGCATCCCGGCCGAGACGTACCACGCCGACCCGTGTCCCGAGCCGTCCCTTTCGCGCAGCGGCATTCAGACGCTCCTGACCGAGACGCCTGCTGTGTTCGCAGCGAACCATCCGCGCCTCACCGAATGGCACGAGTGGCAAGCGGAGAGCAACGCGACGGACTCGACCGACCTAGGCGAAGTAGTGCATGCGATGGTCCTAGGAGTCGGTGCGAGCTACGTTGTGCGCGACCCATGGGACTTCATCGCTCCGAAGACTGGCAAGCCCTACGAGACATGGAGCGGGCTGGCGAAGGAATGGCGCGACGCTCTCCGCGCACGTGGCGGTCTTCAGATCGACCGCGAGACGCACGCCAGGGCGCTCCAGATCGCCGCGAAGCTCACCGAGGCGATCGAGCGTAGGTTCGGTGCCGAGGCATGGGCCGCGCGCCGCTGCGAGCAGACGATGGTCTGGAAGCGCGTCCTGAACGGTCACTGCTCGGACGCTTCCGATTGCGAGCACTGCGGGAAGTGCTGGATCTGGTGCCGCGGACGTGCCGATGCGATCTTGCCGGACGGAACGATCATCGATGTGAAAACGACCGCGTTCTCTCTGTCGTCTGATGCGGAACTCGGCAAGCGGATCGCGCTGGACGATCTGGACCTTCAACATTGCTGGTACCAAGACGGCTACGTGGCTGCCAGCGCGAACGCTACGTCACGCGAAGTCATTCGTCAGATTGCCGACACGTGCCGCCCGCCGTTCATCTTCGCGTACGTGCTGACCAACCCGCCGTTCACCGTGTGCTTCGTTGACCTCGACGATCCGGATCTGAACTGGCCGCTCAGAACCATACGCACACGGATCGATATGGCGGCGCACACGTTCGGGGCATGCCAAGCGCTCGGGACGTGGCCGGACCGTCCGATCGAAGCGAAGCCGGTCTATCCGCCATGGCTGGCTATACGAATGTTGGAGGAAGCGTGAGCGAAGAGCGGCGTCATATCTATGAACTGTTCGATCCAGGGAAATACGTTCAAGCGTTTGAATTGGACGGCCGGGATCACATCGCCACTATTCAGCGTGTCGTCGGCGAGATGGTTGAAGGCGAGGAAGGCCGCAAAGCGAAAAAGCCGGTGCTGTACCTCGCCGAGTGGCCCCGTCCGCTCGTGCTGAACAAGACGAACGCAAAGGTGCTGATCGGACTGTACGGGCCGGACTATCGCGAATGGAGCGGTAAGCGCTTCGTGATGTTCCCTACTGTTGTGAAGTTCGGGAAAGATGACGTTGACGCGATCCGGTTTCGCAAGAAAGCACCGCCACCAGTCACGACGCAACAGCGCGCGCCGAAGTCAATCGAAGAGCGCGTCGCGACGTTCCTTTCGATGCTGAAGACGAAAGCGACCGAGGCCGAGGTGCAAGAACTGTGGTCGTCCGCACCGGCCGAAAAGTTGCGTCATGAAGTCTCGCCTGCAACACTCGATCAGATGTCACTCGCCATGGAAGGTCGGCTGAACGAGTTGCAAGCGGTCGCGAAGGAGCAGGCATGAAGTACGACATCGGCTTCATCGAACGTGGCTACACGGCCAACCTGTACCGAATCCGTGCGTCCCGTCAACGTCAGCTCGCAGCGGACCGCAGCATGTCGGCCACTCGGCAAGAACTGGAGTCCGAGGCGGCATGGTGCGAAGCGCAGGCGCAGAAGCTCGACGACGCCGAGGAGCCGACAACGGTCAGCGACAAAGAACCGATCAAAGCGGGCGGGCGCAAGGACATCGACCAGGCCGATCCGCCCAAAACCACGGCGACGATTCTGGAAGGTTGAAAGGAGCAACATGATGGCACAGGACAAGAACGGGGCGAGCGTCGGATACGGAGATTACGTGGCAGTGCTCCAGACCGACGACAACGAAGCGACGATCATGCGCATCGTCAAGTTCAGCGAGACTCCGAAGGGCGTGGTGGCGGTCGGCGCGTACGTGCAGCTCATCGGTCACGGACGAGTTGCGAAAGCGAAGGTGGACATCGGCAAGGCGACGCTAATGATGAAGTCGAACGGAGGCGAGTGATGAAGTACGTCAGTAAACCGGTCGAGATCGAGGCGTACCGTTTCATCATCAAACCAGGGTCAGTCCCGGACAAGTTCATGGAGTGGGCGATCGAAGAAGATGAAGGCACCGACGACTACGTCCTGAACATTCCCACGCGCTCCGGTGTCCAGACAGCGAAACTCGGCGACTACCTCATCCGCGAAATGGACGGCAACGGTTGGTATCCGTGCGCGGCGTCGATCTTCGAGATGAAGTACGAACCGAAACCCGAGTAGCCTCGCCGGCCCGGAGCGCATCCGGGCATGCAGTCAGGTTCGGGGCGCAACGGTGCGGATCGTGGTTGACACAATCTCTCCTGATTGGCTTGCTCACCTCCTTTCCGATTCGTTCCGTAGCGTTGGCCCGGCGCGCGCGTCCCGAGCCTGACTGGAGAAAAAATCGAAATGTCAAATCGAACGGCAAATTCGCGTATCCAGCTTCGCCGCGCCGTCATGCGCATTGACCAACTTGAGAAAGCCATGAGAACGTTGTGGCCTCATCTAACAGGACATTGCCTAGAGGGTGCAACGCCTAAATGCTTCGGCGAAATGCGCGCGATCGTTTCCACGGTCATACCGCAGTTGCCATATGCCGATGATGGGAGTCTACGTTCATGAAGACGTGCCCACATTGCGGAGGCGATCTGTCCGGAGCGAAGCGGCTCGTGGCGAGCAGTGCGCGCGAACTGGTGGAGAACCTGTCTTTGGACAGTCACATGCTCGGATGGCTCCTGAAAGCCGATCCGGACCAGTTACTAGTGTGGCAAGAAGAGCTTGACGCATTCAAGAATCGATTGCGCGGAAACGGCTACCGCACGAATAGTGGGCCAGTGAAAGATGCTCACGCGGCCTTCTACTTCTACATGCATAACGCGATTAAGTACGCCAAGAAGAGAGACGCGAAGAAGCCGGCTGCACCTCCCCGTCCTGCGCCGATGCGAAAGGACCGCTGATGACGATCACCGGGCAACTGGACGTGACGCTGGACCTGCCGATGCCGCAGAGTCCGGACGCCGAACGGGCCGTCTTAGGTTCGATTCTCATCAACAACAACGTGCTGTTCAGGATCGACCTTTCGGCTGATGAGTTCTTCAAGGATGCTCACCGTTCCATCTTCCGTGTCATCGCCGAGATGGCAGAGGAGCGGGTTGACATCGAACCGCTCACCCTGAAGGAAGAGCTTGCCCGTCGCGGCCTGCTCGAACAGGTCGGTGGCGTGGTCTACATCAGCTCCCTGCTCGATATGGTGCCGGACGTAGCCAACGTGGAACGCTATGCCGCGATTGTGCGGCGCATGGCCAAGAAGCGCGCTGGCATCTTGCTCGGGAACGTCATGATGCGGGCGCATCTTGATCCGGAGAGCGAGCCCGAGGACGTTGCGACCGCCGCCATGGCCTCTCTAAGCCCGCAGGCGACGCGCGAGGACCGACAGGCACGTCCCCTAGCCGAAGTCCTCGCCGACGCCTACGCTAGTCAGCGCGCCCTTGCCGATGCGAATCTGAGCGTTGCTTACGACTGCGGGTTCCCGACGCTGAACGAGCACAAGGTCTTCTATCCGACGTTCATCGTGATAACTGCGGATCGGGGCCAAGGGAAAAGCGCTCTCATGACGGCTCTCTCGGCGAACCTGGCCGGCAACGGTCACCCGAATGTGATGCTCTCGCTCGAATCGGCCCCGAAAGAGATCGGGCTGCGATACGCGGCCATGACGACCGGCATTCAGCACGGCTACCTCCGAGACATGCGAGAGCCGGTGTTCACCGCAGCGCACCACGCCAAGATGCGCGATTGCATACGAACGGCCGGGAACCTGAAGGTCTTTATCGGCCGCGACCTCCGGACCGTGGAGGACATCTTGGCCGAGATTCGCCGGCTCAAGTACATGCACGGCATCCAGATGGCTTTCGTCGATTACATCCAGCTCATGACGACGCGGCGGCGCTTCGAACGCAATGAGCTGATGTACGCGCACATCGCGGACGAGTTCCTGAACGCCGCCGTCAGCATGGGCGTCGGGATCTGCGCCTTCTCACAGGTCAACAAGGAGGGCGGCGTGGCCTACGCGGAGGCGATCGAGAAGTCCGCCCGCGTGCGTGTTCACTTCGTCAGACCGCACAAGGATGACAGAGATCGAAACTGCGAGGTGGAGTTGTCCATCTTGAAGAACAACGAAGAACGTACCGGGGCCGGCTTCCTGTTTCACTTCGATGAGGTGACGCAGAAGTGGAGCGAGGGTTCATGCGCGGAAGTCGGTCACCGCGGAGCAATTCAGCGTACATTGGTTTGAGGCAAAAGGAGAACGACATGAGCGAACCGCAGGCAGTCATCACCGATCCGGAGAACACGTTCAGCAACCCTCGTGATCTCGCACTGGAAGCGGCGGCTTGTCTCGCTGCGATCATCGATGCGCGACGTGAGAAGACGCTGGAGAACCAGCGGCGCAACCTGGAAATCAAAGCACTAGAGAAGCGCGGGCTAGAGCTTGTCGAAGAGATCCGCTCCGGTGGAGGTCAGCTCGTCATCAAGTTCGGATCGACCGTGGCCACAACGCGCGCGCTGGCCAGCACGGCTCCGAAGACTGGCACGGATGACACGCCGGAAGCCGATCACGATGAGCCGTTGCCCGACGATGATGGCGATGAGTCGGACGATGAGGATCTGTCCGATCCGCCAGAGGCGACACATTGAGCGCCGACCCGCAACCGGTGAATGTGACGCGCGCTGTGTGGATCGGCGTTGACGTTGGCCTGGATGGCGGCATTGCGGTGATCCCGGAAGGCCTAACGCCGCGCGTGTACGCGATGCCGACCGAAACGTTCGTCACCGGCTCGAAGGGGCGTTCCAAGCGGCGGCGGGTCGTCAATGGCGTGGTGGTGCGCCGAATTTTCGATGAGGCGGCTTCGATCGCGAATGGTGGCGAGGTTCACGTGCTGATCGAGCGCCCTCAGCTACGGCCAGCCGTTCGTCGTGATGCGAGCGGCGAGCTGAAGGTGAACCAAGGCATCGTGTCTCAGGCGTCGTTCATGGAGCAGTTCGGGCTGATCCGCGGCATCCTCATCGGCTTGCGCATCCCGTACGAAGACATCCATCCGAGGACGTGGAAGGCGGACATCTTCCACGGAACGTCCGACAAGACGAATGCGCTCATCCTGGCCTCGACGCTGTTCCCGGTCATCGCGCAGAAGTTCGCGCTGAAAAAGAACGACGGCTTGGCCGAGGCCATCCTGATAGCAGAGTACCTGCGGAGGCGAAATGGATCACCATTCTGAGCAGATCGCAGGGGCCGTCGTTCTGATCGCGCTGACGGTTGGCGGAATAGTCGGGCTGTGGCTCTTGCCGGATTGTAGCGAAATGTCACGTACGGTTGCGATTGCACTGATTGGCGCGCTGATCGGCGCATTGGCTGTGGCAGTCGCATGGTGGGCGATGAGACAGGAGGCTAGGTGAGCAATTCACAGACCGGCGTTAATTCAGATTGTCCCTCTTGGAGGCCGTGACCATGGGAACAACGCAAAAGGATTGCGGTTTCGGTTACATGCTCACGATCGACACCGTGTTTTGCTCGATACACGAGCGACCGTTCCATGAGTGCGCATTACAGCAGCAGACCGCCGCTCTCACCGCCCGCGCGGAACAGGCGGAACGGGAGCGGGACGAAGCGCGATCACAGGCGTTGCTAGCTGAGGGACGCATCGCCGAACTGACGCGCGAGAACGAGCGGTTTCAAGCGATCCTCGTGCGTGTGCCGAAATATCTGTGCCACAAGAGAAACCTGTGCGTGTTTGGGGCCGAGTGCCGCTGTGGACTGGAGCAATTACGCTCAGATGTCGACAAAGCTGTGGAGATTCGCTGAATGAACCTACGCGCCGAACCGATTACCCTGCGTGATGCCAACTTGTTCGTGAAGGACCATCACCGCCACTCCAAGCCGAAGCGGGGATGCAAGTTCACGGTGGCCGCGTACGTCGGCGAAAAGCTGGTAGGGGTGCTGATCGCGGCCCGGCCAGACGCCAGAATGCTCAGCGCCGCTCTCGATCTGTCGCGCAACTGCACCGATGGGACACGGAACGCATGCAGTTTCCTCTACGCCCGCGGAATCGGCATCGGCAAATTGATGGGCTATCGGCGCATCGTGACGTACACACGCGAGGATGAGTCAGGGTCATCGTTGCGCGCTGTTGGATTCATGCCAGTGGCTACGGTAGCGGTGGCGGCATGGGATCGTGAGGCGCGCCCGCGTGAGGAAACGCGCGATCTCGTGCCGCGCATTCGATGGGAGATCAACACATGAAGGCGTTACTCATCGCGCTTCTCGCTGCCCCGCTCGTGTTCGCGCAGTCGCAGCCGCGTATCTGCTTCGACTCCGTAAAGGGCCGCTACCAGTACCTCCCCGCCGCAACGCCCGATCAGTGCCCCGCCGAGTGGCCAGGATGGGCGATCCAATGCGACCTCGTTGCGAACCTGCCGCACTGCAATCCGCCCGCTACGATGCGCGCGCACTCGCCCGTACCGTTCGATGCGCCGGTCCGGTTCGATGGCGTGTTGGTCAAACAGGGCTACACGTACTGGCGATGGGTGTCGACCGGTCCATCGTCGCGGTCGTGTACCGATGCGGAGAGGGGCATGCGGGCGTACCGGGAGGGATGCGCGTCGCCGATCGGGGCGCTGCTGTTCGTGACGCCGAAATTCTTCAGGAATCCGCGATTCGAGGAGGGACAGTGACAAGTCAGGTTATTTGTGAGCCAGTTCTTGCCGTTCTTTCGGCGATGGAGTTCGAGGGAACGCTGGGCCGCATCACGGGAGCGCAACTCGATCGAAAACTCTACGTCGAGGTGAACAAAGTTCTCGAAGCCCTCGGCGGCAAGTGGAGCAAGAGGCTTCGCGGGCACGAGTTCCCTGAGGACGCCGCTGGCCTGATCGAGGAGGCCATTCTTTTTGGCTCCTACGACAAGCAGAAAACCGGCGTGAGCGCGTTCGATTTCTTTCCAACGCCGCGTGCGCTGGCAGAAGCAGTGTGCGTTTCCGCCAGCTTACACATCGATCATCGAATCCTTGAACCATCCGCTGGGAATGGCGCACTGGCGGACGTGATCTCGGAGCATACCGGCGGCGGATTCCTCATCGATTGCGTAGAACTACGGCCGGACCTCGCGGCGAAGTTGGCGGCGAAGGGCTACAGCGTCAACGCTGGCGCGTCATCCGCCGATTTCCTAGCGATGACCCCTGAGCGCACATACGACCGCGTCGTAATGAATCCACCATTCTCGAAGCGGCAGGACATCGCCCACATTCGACACGCCCACAAGTTTCTCCGGCCTGGCGGTCGTCTCGTCTCCATCGCGTCATCTGGCGTTCAGTACCGCATGGACCGTGAGAGCGTGGCGTTTCGTGAATTTGTCGTTGGCTACAGCGGAACGATTTCTACAAATCCGGCCGGTTCGTTCAAAGAGTCGGGTACGCAAGCCAACACCGTAACGGTCATCATTCCAACAGGAGAACTATCCGCATGACCGCCCTCCGCGAGCAGTGCATCGAAGTGTGGGGCCGCCAGCTAATTCCCGCTGGCGTGGATGTGGAAACATTGGCGCGCTGGCGATGTGATGAACTACGTACCTGTCTACTATCGAATGCGTCAGAATATCTCGGCCGGCTCCTCCAGGCGAACGGATGCCGCACGGTGGACGAGATTGTACGGGCGGCAGAAGC